>ENA-OQCN01000001-OQCN01000001.1-human-gut-metagenome-genome-assembly--contig:-NODE-1-length-121834-cov-7.832918_pt1 | contig 121834 bp, 122 predicted proteins | sample MGYA00242497_ERZ504576 | MGnify/ENA primary metagenome ERZ504576 (study PRJEB26092, sample SAMD00036296) | human gut metagenome | host: Homo sapiens | study: EMG produced TPA metagenomics assembly of...
CGACAGAAGAACGCATAAAAAAAAATGTCGGAATAAACGAGAGGCAGATAAGATAGTTTGAAACTCAACTCCCTCAGCTCTTGAATCCGCATTAAAAACAAAAAAATCAAAAACAGCGAAGATATGACGGCAACGGCAAATTTCAGACAAATGGCGCAACACATCGGGTTGGCGATATGCGGCTTGATGATGCGCACCGCCTTCGGGGTGTTCGGCATCCTTTGGGGCATCATCAGAGAGATTGTAAACGGAGTGTTCCGAGTGGCGATAGGTGTAATCGTGGCTATCCTTTCCACCATTGCCTTCTTTGGCTTCATCCTTTGGTTATTCACCCTTTAACCCTTACCGACATGGCAAAAAGAAACAGCAAGACGGCAGCGCAGCAGTGCAGATATTACGAGGTGGACAACATCTTCGTGTATATGGTGGAAACGTACATCAACGGCAATTTTGAAACTTTCCGAAGATTGTACCACGAACTGAACAAGGACGCACGGAGGGATTTCATGGACTTCCTTCTCAGCGAGGTAGAGCCGACCTATTGGAGAGAGATACTGAAACAGATAATCTAAAAATGACAGCGATATGAAAGGAACAGACCATTTCAAGAGAACGATATATATGTACTTGGAACAGCGTGCGGAGGAAGATGCGCTATTTGCAAAGAAGTACCGCAACCCTGCCAAGAACATGGACGAGTGCGTGACCCACATTCTGAACTATGTGCAGAAAAGCGGTTGCAACGGTTTCACGGACGGAGAGATATTCGGGCAAGCCATCCACTACTATGAGGAAAACGAGATAGAGGTGGGCAAACCGATGGACTGCCAAGTGGTTGTGAACCACGTTGTGAAACTCACGGCAGAGGAAAAGGCGGAGGCACGTCAGAACGCTGTCCGCAAATACCAAGAGGAGGAACTCCGCAAGTTGCAGAACCGCCACAGACCGTCAGCGAGAAAAGAAAACCAACCCCAACCCTCATTATTTGATTTAGGCTTATGAAACCGAAGACCAAGATACAGAAAGAGGTGGCAAGACTTTCCGCCAACCTTCGCCCCATATCAGCGACACAAATAGATTGGGCATACCGCCACTGCGTTGAGCATATCGGCTACCGCACCAAGAAAGGGAACATCACCTGTTCCGACTGCGGTCACGAGTGGCACAGCGACAGCGGACTATGCGACACCCTTGAAGGCTGCACCTGCCCCAAATGCCATGCCGAACTCAAAGTGCAGGACACACGCAGACGCATCTACAAGGAAACGCAGAATTTCAGCGTGATAACCACCTGCAAAGGGTATCAGGTAATCCGCGTGGCGCAGGTCAGATGCGAGAGCAGGAAAGGCGAACCGATGCGTTTCTACTGCCACGAGGTCGTGCAGCGTTGGATTTCACCCGACGGCAAGGTTACGGACATGGCGTTGCTCCGTGGCTTCCTTTTCTGCTATTGCGATGTGTGGGCATTAGGCAGCGATATGGAGGTAAGACCGCACAACAGCCTATACGATGATGTGGTGGCAAGAAGCTGTGCATATCCAAAGATGAGGATATTGCCCCAACTCAGACGTAACGGCTTCAAGGGCGATTTCCACGGCATCTCCCCCGTGCGTCTTTTCAAAGCCTTGCTTTCAGACCCAAGAATTGAAACCCTTATGAAAGGCGGTGAGATTGAGGTCATGAAACACTTTCTTTTCAATACCCGTACTGCCGATGAATGTTGGGCATCATATCTGATTGCCAAGCGTCACAAGTATCAGATAGACAACCTCTCAATGTGGTGCGACTATCTGCGTATGCTCAAAAAACTCGGTCAAGACCTCCGTAACCCGAAGAACATCTGTCCCGAAGATTTCATGGCGGCACACGACAACGCAACCCGAAAAATTGAAGCCATACACGAGAAGGAAAGAGCCGCAGAGCAACGCCGTTGGGAGATTGAAAGGCGTGAGCGTGAGCAACAGCGACAACTCCAACGAAAGAAAGATGCGGAGGATTTCATCGCCAACAAATCCAAATTCTTCGGCTTGGTAATCACGGACGAGGAAATAATCGTCAAGGTGCTTGAAAGCATAGACGAGTATTACAACGAGGGCAAGACGCAGGGCATCTGCGTGTTTGGCAGTGGATACTACAAGAAAGCCGACACCCTCATACTATCGGCAAGGATTGGCGATGAGATTATTGAAACCGTAGAGGTGGACTTGCGAACCCTCGAAGTGGTGCAGTGCCACGGCAAGCACAACCAGGACACCGAATATCACGAGCGCATCATAGACCTTGTGAACAAGAACGCCAACCTTATCCGTGAGCGGATGAAAGCGGCATAGCATAACCCCTAAAACAACATTGATATGGAAGTAAGAATTGAAAGTATGATTTGTGTGTGGGATGATGCAATCCCCACGATGTTCCTTGAATTTGTGAACCTCCTCACTCTCACAACGAGTGAGGGGGAATTGAGAAAGAGCGTAAAGGAGTTTGCCGAGAAGCACGAACTTGACAAGTTTTTCCTTTACGGCTTCGGCTCACACCATTTCTACCTGCACCAACGCTACACAAGCAACCCCGAAATGGTGATGAAGAACAGAGTTCTGTCAGTACATTTTTAACCATCTAAAAAGCAACATTATGACAACACGAATGACCATCAACGGAGTAAGCACCTGCGCGGAAGCAGGTACGGAGAAATACGAGCGTTTCCAATCGGGTATCGGAAGACGCAGGCGGACACTTGTGCAGTACGACTACCGCCACCCCATAGACAGAGAATTGTTCTCTTGTGTCAAACCCACGTTGGACGAGTGCCGAGCCGCACGGGACAAGTGGCTGAACGCAAAGAAGGGAAAGGAGGACAGACTATGAACACGACCTATCAAACGCTGATAGTCAAGTTCAGCGAACCTATCACGGCATTGGACGGTATCTTTGACGATACCGGAGCGTGGGGAACGGACACCCTCAAGGGGTGGATAGATGATTACGAAAGCACACGTTTCACCGCCACCGACAGCCATACGGCAGTCATCACGAGCGAGTACAATATGGAATGTGTGAAAGAGTGGCTACAACGGCAGACCCCCATTTCCGAAATGCGAGAATTTTGAACGGGATGGCGGTGTCCGCACCGCCAATACTTAAAACCCTAAAAACAAAAGATATGATAGCCAAGACGATATTACAGCAGATAGGCGGAAAACGCTTCACCGCCATGACAGGTAGCCGTGATTTCATAGATATGGGCAACGGCTTACGGATGAGCCTTGCAAGGAACAAAACAAGTGCCAACCGCCTTGACATCATCTATGACGAAGGGGCAGACCTCTACAATATGCGCTTCTACCGCAGGACGTTCAGCAAAAAGACCTTTGAGTGCAAGACAAAGGACATTGCCGTACACGAGGGTATCTATTTTGATATGCTGGAGGAAATGTTCACGATGGTGACGGGACTTTACACACGCTTTTGAGTGGCGGGGCGGCGAGAGCGCCCTACTTTCTTTCAGTGAGCATGATGGCGGACAAAGAAAGTAGCAAAGAAACCTTTGTCCAATCTGCGATAACTAAAAAATCCGCAAGTAAAACTTGCGGAGGCTATATATTGGGTCGTTATTTTTTGGTGGAGGGGAATGATAATCTCGAACCGTTGAACTACACATTTCTGCTTCGTCTCCATTTCCCCCAACGATTTGATACGTTCAATCATTTTTGTTGTTGAAATCGTGGAGAAGTGAATAGACAGTATTACCCGACAGAGCAACTATGACAACGTAACGCCTTTACAAAAAAGTCGGTACACGAAACCCATAGACTAATTGTCTTGACCTAAAAGAGATTGGAATTTTCAGGACTGCCTATCACTTAGATAGAAGTCCAAGGTCTGCTGAAATACATAATTCAAAAATTGAAATTGCTTGACTGCAAATTTAGTAACTTTGCTTGACAAATTAACGAGAAAGAAGAGAAAATGAAAACCGACCGCATAATCGAGTAGACGGCTCCGCCAGTAACTGACGGAGTGCGCCTCTCACACCACCGAGCGTACGGGTCACGTACTCGGCGGTTCGCAAAGAGATGGGTTAAGTTGTAAATGTAATTCAGTTAAGGAAACATATCCTCTTTTCTTCAAGCGTTGTAAAGTAATGGTAGTGCCTAGAATAGGACTTTGTGCTATTGCCCAACCGCCTTTCCGTGTTCTGCTCCAAGCGTAGGCATGGTCTTGGTCTACACCTAATCGAATCAGGTTTTTCCTTTTCCTTTCGGGTTTTTTCCAATGATGCCAAATGCAATAGCGCAGTCGGTTGCGAAGCCAACCATCTAAATCTCGTAATTTGCCCAAAATACTCGTGCCTTGGAAATAGTTCAACCATCCGCGTTGCACTTCTTTTATCTTGGCAATACGCTCTTCAAATGTGGCTGGTGTGGTTTTTCGGGTGATTGTTTTAAGTCGTTCTTTTAGTTTCTTCCATGCTTTTTCCGATACAATAAGTTGGTATTGATTTTTACTTCCTTTCTCGTACGTAGGTACGAATCCGAAACCCAAAATTGTGAAGTGGATTGGTTTTCTGATACCACTCTTTTCTTCATTTATAGTTAATTTGAGTTTGTTTTTCAAAAACTTTTCAATTACCACTCTTGTTGCCTTGGCTTGATTGTGGCTTTTGCAATAAATACTAAAATCATCCGCATAACGTACAAATTTGTGTCCTCTTCGAGTCATTTCCTTATCCAGTTGATGTAGTAAAATGTTCGACAATAATGGACTTAAAGGCTTCCTTGCGGAACGCCTTTTCTTCTCTTTCGTAGCTTTCCGTTGATTTTAATAGGTGCTCTGAGCCATTTGCGTATGAGTTGCATGGTAGCTTTGCATTTCACTTTTTGATAGATTAAATTCAGTAATAAACAGTGGTCAACTTCATCAAAGAAGTTTTTCAGGTCAATATCCACAATGTGGTTTAATCCTGAATGGATGTAATCCCGAGATTGTCCAACGGCTTGTCGGGCATTCTTGTGAGGTCTAAATCCATAGCTGTAATTACTAAATTCGGGCTCAAAAAGTGGTGCAATAGTTTGTGCTAAGGCTTGTTGCAACACACGTTCTGTAGTGGTGGGAACACCCAATAATCGAGTTTTCCCATTTCCTTTCGGAATTTCAATACCTAAAATGGGTTGTACTTGATAGTTGCCTTGTTTGATTGCTTCAATCAGTTGTAGTTTCTTTTCAGAAAACACCTTGCGGAGCTCTCTTATAGAAACACCATCAACACCCGCACTACCTTTATTGGCAATCACGTGTTCCAATGCTCTTTGAAGATTAAACGGATGTACTACTCTTGTTATCATTTTAGTTGTTTTTAACCTGTTTTCGTTAAGTAGGGCTACTATGTGTTCCGTTACCTATTGAAAACCTCTTTACGTTCAGTCCTTCCTTGTTTGTGAGACCTATGCGGTATCTATTCGCACCTCGTTTGCCCTCAAGTACTATGACCTCTGCTGACTTCTTGGATTGATTAACTCGTAATCGCCAAGACCTCCCCTGGTAAATGCTTTTTCCTTCCGTCTATCGCCGGTACATCTACATAACAATAATCTGATTTAATAGCATGTTCAGAACACTGTTTTGGACTTCGTATTGCTGTGGATACTCATCCTTATTGTTATGCCTCTTATGTACTTTCTGTTCGTCGGTACAGACTTTTGCAGTTCTGCTTCCTTCAGTGCATACCTCACGATAAACCACCTTGCAGCTTGCTAACGATTCGGGGTTTCAATCCGCTCGTAAGGGACTTGCACCCTCTGGAAAAATAACACCCCGAAAACTTGGTTCGTAAAACTAAATTTGTATTTTTGAACTATTTGAAAAGCTTTCGGGGTGTGTCCTGCATATGCAGGGCACACACATATGGTAGCCGATAATTGCCGGCTTTCGTGCCAACTTGATACTTTGGTGCTTTTAACGAACCGAAGTGCTAATTGATACGAAAGTGCTGTAAATCCGGCAACTACGGCTACCATTTTCGTTATGCGGCAGCTTAAAAGACGACACCAAACCAGAAAAATCATCTTGACAACCACCCGACTTTGAACTACGAAGGATGAAATTTTTCAGGGACAACTTCCAGCATTTCCAAAAAACAGTTTACCCATTGACTTGGAGACAAACAAACAATTTGAGCATTAAGGTTTAAACCGAATTTTTCCGAAATTGACCTGACCTGACTTTTCCTGAAAATCGACTTTAAAGCTGTTTTTACAGATAAATCAGGTTTCTCTAACAGACAGGAAATAAATGCTAAGTATTTGGCTTTAAACTTAAAATCAAAAAATAACTGTTTTCTTTTAATGTTTAACAGGCTGATTTGACAGTTGGCGGTGGAAAGAAACTTTCAGGACCTACCTCATAGACAAGTTTCAAATCAAAAAAAGTATGATAGAAAACGGTATATGGATTGTAAAGCTTCCTCGAAAATAACTTTTGTGTAGGTTCTAACTGAAGGACAATGGAACCTCCCAGAAAATTTCCAAGACTCTCAAACATCAGGATTTTGAAAATATCGGAAGTAATGCCATAAGGAATATTTGACACCACTTTGAAAGGAAATTTCGGAACTGCAAAATTCCTAAAATCACAACCGACAACTTGAACATTTCGGGCATCAGAAAATAATTTTCGTAAATGTTCAACCAAAGCTGTGTCGTTTTCAATAGCAACAACATTGTTGGCGATTTTTAATAAATGAACAGTAAGAAACCCCTTGCCTGCCCCAATATCTAAAACCGTATCCTGATTACTTATATTTGCTTGTCTTATTGCATCTTTTATTAGCACTTTATCAATAGTAAAGTGCTGACCCGTAAAACGAACGGGCAATTTCTTTTTTGTCATTAGTAACTTCTTACAGGTGAATACTTGAATTGTTCCTTTCTGAATTTTCCTAAATACTTTCTTCATAATTTCGCTATACTTTTTATGGTTAATAACTATGTTTTGTATTGCTCTCACAACACTTACAACTTGAAGTGTTATTTGGAAACCGATAGGCAAAAATGGCTCAACGATGTCAATTAACGAGAAAATCCTACGATAATCTATCAAGTGATAGAGCAAAAGACGTGCCAAGTTAAATATGGCACGTCTTTTGCCAGTTTTGTCAGTCCTTTTATGGGATATACAACAGCGCAAACTCCGCCTTTCTCCGTTTGAGCAGCATGGCGTGGCGTTTTCCTTTGTAGTTGCAGAAGGCTATATACTCACGGTAGATGTTCCTGTCACCAGCTTCCAGCTTCTTGATTAAGGTGCTTTTGGGGATTGTTTTGCTGCCTAACAGCTTCGCCGGTCCCACATTGTAAGCTAACGTGCCAAGCAAAATCGAATCAACCCCGAATTTACGGAACATGGCGACAAATTTGCGCAGGTCTTTCCGCAAAAGTTCATCCGCATCCCGTTTTGTCATGGTTCGTGCCGAATACTTCTCGTTTGGCAAAAGTTTGTGACCCCAACCGACGTATGGGTAGTGTTTTTCTGAGTGCCAGCCTTCAAAGTAGCGGCAGCATAAAAAAGCACGTTCCATAAGCGGCAGTCGGTAGATTGCCGCCTGCCCGTCCGTTCCCTCTTGGCGGCTGATCTGCGCGGACACAGAACAGACCGTCAGAAGTGAACAGAGCATTGTCATGAATACACGCATCATTTCAACAAGGGGCTGAAGTTGCCGATGGGAACGATGGTAAGATCGTCGTCCTTTACATTCCTGTTGTTGAAGTCAAATTCCAGTTCGTAGGAGTTGCTAAAGTTATCCTCCACCACCACGATGAAATTATGCGCCTCATCACCCGCCGCCGTGTAGTACAGGCGGAATTTTTCGTTCTCCAGCAGGTAGCGGTCGTTAGGCAGGAAGGTGATGCCGTTATCCATTTTGAGCGAGCCTTCCCCCTCGAACTGGAAATAGCGGATGGTATAGAGCGTACCCGAAAAGTCGCCCTCCTTTTTCAGTTCACAGCGGATTTCCACTGTCTGCCCCTTTACTACCTTGTTCGGCACGGGCATGACCTCCACCGTGAAGGGATAGGACTGCTGGATGTCCATGTCATCGTCACATGACACGAGGGTGAATGACATGGCGGCTATCAGGCATAACGCCACTGCCTTGAATATTGATGTTCTCTTGTTTCTGTTGTTCAGTATGTTCATTGTTCTTCGATTTTTAGATGGTTGTTTTTCTGTTTTTTCGTTGTCAGTTGCAGGTACTCGTTCAAGTCCTTGCAACCGTCATAGAGGGAGGAACGGTCGGTGACACGTTCCCCGTATCGCATGGTAAGTGCGGCAAGCGTCCGCCGTCCGGCTTCGTCACGGTCGAGGAAGCAGCCGATGCGCCCGTATCCGTCCAGCAATCCCGCCGCCTTCTCCACGTTGGCGACTGAGTTCAGCACAAGACAGTCAGCGTTACCGGTTACACCAAGCGTCACGGCAGAGAGAAAGTCCATGAAGCCCTCGAACACGAGGCACTCGTCAGCCGGGATGTCATTCGCCTTTACCAGTGATACAGACTTCGGAGGTATGCAACCCTTGAAATATCGGCTTCTGATTCATAGCCACCTGCCATGTTCGGAAAGCCAACGGCAAAATACCGTTTCCCACGCACACCGTAGTTCAAGCGGCAGCAGTGACGGGATGCGATGGCGTAAGGGATGCCCCGTTCCTCTAAATACTCCGTCAGCAGTGAGCGGAGCAGCGGAGCGACCTCCACATCCTCAAAAACGGATTCGGTCGGCTTCGAGAGATAGACGGGCTTTTCCCATCCGGCAACCGTCATATTGGCGGCTTCCGCTATGAACTTCGCTTGCTTCATGAAGTCATCGCTTTGCAGAAACTCCCCGGCAAGCGTGAAGATGTCGCCGCCCTTGCCCAAACGTAGGCTCGGTACAGAACGCCTTACTGCCTTTCGGCAGTAGGTTTTCCCGTACCTGCCCCCAAACCGTACTTGCATGTCTCCACGCATACGGCTCTCCGTTGATAACATGACTTTATTTAGCATGGCTGTGTATTTTGGCATAACACTTTTCACAGACAACCAATGTCTTCCTATGCTTTTCAAGCATCAGCCTGTCGCATTCAGTTTTTCCTTTAAGCTGATTTAGCTTTCTGACATGACGCATGACTACAGGTCCGACTTTTCCACATAATTCACATGTTCTCGCATCCAATCGCTCAGTAAGTGTCGGCTGTGGAATTGCGATTGTGTAGGATAAGTCGTTTACCTCCGTATAGTACATTGGTGGTTTACGTTTGAATCCCTCATTATAGAATTTCCTGTACCGTAATTTACCTTTTGCATCCTGATATGGCACTATAATGTCATTCCCAACCTTATATTTGTCAATGACTTTGCTTACAGTGCTATTGGTTTTTCCTGCAATGGTATGGTACATACTGTACTCCATGATGTATCCAAACTTTGAGAGCGCGTATGCCACGTTGTTGGCAATGCAGTAGTAGTTGTAGAACCCTCTGATTTCAGAGTTATATGCCGCCACTATGTCCTCGATTTTCTTCTTCATAAGATTGCCTCTGAACTTTGCAAACCAAACTTGTCGGCCATTTTCTACCTTGTATCTGATGGCGCTGTATTCTTCCAGTTTGTTCCGCACCGTTTCTATGGCGACCTTTAGGACTATCTTACCGTTGTAATAACGGGCTGGCACATTGTTCTTGTCCCGCTTGATAGCATCAGACTTACGGACTGAAACATCGAAGCCAAGAAATTTCGCGGGCTTTTGTGCGTTTGTTATCAATGTCTTTTCCTGTGACAGTTCCAGCTTGAGGTTTTCTTCCATATACTTGGTAATGTCCGACTTGATTTTAACGCACTCTGCCTTGCTTCCGATAACACCAATGAGGAAATCATCTGCGTATCTTACGTATCGAAGCCTTCTGTATGTTTCATCCATACTGTCTCTGCTCTCAATCTTTTGCCTTTCACGTCTCAGTTTCTCATACTCATCCCTAGCTGTAATCTGACATCTGCATCCTGTATGTTCTTGATGCTTTTAAGGATGCGTTGCATCTTATCGCTAAGTTGCTTGTATTCTTTGGTGATGTGTCTTTCTTTTCCCTTATTGAAGCGTAGGGCGTATTCTTCCATATACTTGTCAAAATTATCAAGATAAATGTTTGCCAGTATAGGACTGATATTACCGCCTTGTGGAGTTCCCTTGTTTGTATTATGAAACTTCCAGTCTTCAATATATCCCGCATTCAACAACTTGCGGATAAGCCTTAGAAATCTATCATCGGCAATCCGTTTCCGCAAAGTTGCAATCAATACATTGTGGTCTATGTTGTCGAAGAATCCTTTAATGTCTCCTTCCACAAACCATTTTGTACCTGTAAATGTCTTTTGGATATGGGTCAATGCGGTATGGCAGCTTCTGTTTGGTCTGAATCCATGTGAGGTGTTTGCAAACACCTCTTCATAGACGGCTTCAAGAATCATGCGCACCACCTCCTGTACAAGTTTGTCCTCAAAGGAAGGAATTCCAAGCGGTCTTTTCTTACCGTTTTTCTTGGGTATGTATATCCTTTTTGCCGGATTAGGCTTGTAAGACTCATCTCTCAAAGATGCAATGACTTTGTTTATTCTTTGAAGACTCATCCGATTGATGGTTTTCCCATCCGTACCGGGTGTCATATTGCCTGGTTTGGCGTAAATACGCTGGTAAGCAACATGAAACATCTCCTCATTGAATAAGATACGGTACAGCCTTTCGAACTTGTAATCCGAAACTTTACCATGCTTGTTTAAAGCTTTTAATACTTGCTCAGGACTTCTCATAATGTCTCACACATTTTCCATTATTTGTATTAAGTTATCTAACTGCTTCCCTTCGCCATGTACAAGGCTTTCCCTTGCTCGGACTACTACGGAAGCTCCGTTCCCATGTCAGATATTCAGGTCCTATGCCCATAGCCTTACGGCATTCTGATTTAGGGAATCCCCATTTGCTTTCACAATAACTGTTTGGCTCGGCAGACTGTCGGATGCGACTTACGTTCCTATTCCACTTATTGTGGTTGCTCTGAAGCCAGCTCCTGCTCCATTGTAATTTCGGTTTACATGGGGTGCTTCAGCCCGACGTGAATCAAATACCTTTCGTCGGGGCTGGTACGTGTGCAGCAGAACTATCGTTCAACCAATCAGGCTTCATCCTTGTGTCTGTCTTTTCCTCTCGCCATGCAGTCGCAGCTTGGTATTTAGCTGACTAATGACTTTACCGACATGCTTTTGTCACCTTTGGATTTCTCCTCCAGCTAAGTCGTTGAGGATAGGTCTGTTGAACTCTAACCTAATCTCTTGCCATAGAGATATTTATTGTGTAGCCTATATGGGCGCATCGAAGTCGTACCAGAGCTGTTTCGCCACGTTCACACGGAAAGAGGATGTGCGCTCGCCCCTGTACGGGGCAAGATACCACAGCTCGTTACCGCTCCTTCTGACAGGCTCATGCCCCAGCCGTGCGAGAAAATCCGCAAGCGGCATCCTTCTGACAGCATCTATTTCCGTCCTTTCCATGCCCGTGTCAGTTGATGATGAACTTGATACCGACCCCGAACTGCGTGTGGAACTTCCGTGTGTCGCCACCCCAAAGGCAACGCTCCCGCAGGTTGGCAAGCAGGGCGATACGGTCTGCCACGTAACACTCCACATCGAGCGTCAGCGCACCGCCGTAGATGAAGGCGTCCCGGTCGTGCAGCGTGGAGCCGTCATGCAGCACCTTCTTCCCCCAATTTACCGCCTCATATCCGGCGAGAGCCGAAGCCCCGGCATAGACGAAAACAATCTTTCGGGCGTCCGACAGTATCTTGAAGTAATAGCCGCCCTCCGCCGTGAACTGCGCCACGGGTATCTTGGTGTCCTTGTAGGGATTGTTCTTCAACAGGTATTCGCCACCGAACACCCACTTGTTCCCCTTCTTCGTGTAGGTGGAGAGAGCCGCCCCGAAGCTGTACCCGCCGTCCTTGCCGCCGAGATTGAAGCCGTCCGCCATGTCCGCCCTCACCTCGATGCCCTGCATCTTCGGCAGACACCGCTGGGCGTGCGCCTGCCCTGTAAAAAGGGCAAGCGACGCGATGATTATTGCGATGTACTTTCTCATGGTCAGCGTACTTGAAGTTCGTTGATGGTACCCGCGCGTACCAAATCCTCGTTCTCAATCACGAAGGACTGGTGACGGCCGCCGTTCTTCTCGTTCAATTCCACCACGAGGCACTTGTCATCGGGGATGGTGAACTTCGCCATCGTGAAGACCGTGCGCTCGCTCTTTTTGCCCGGCACGAGGGTGGCGTAGTTCTGCGCGCGGAGCGGCAGAATAATCTGCTCCTGCACGGCAGTACGCTTCGCAACCTTCTTGTCCACGATTTTCCAAGTGATGTAGTCCACATCGAAAGGCACGTTGCTCTGGTTCTTTATCTCCGTGTGGAAATAAAGCAAGCCGTTGTGCGTGTAGATGCCTTTCAACAGGTATTGGATGCCGAAACGCTTGCAGCCGATATGCTTCACCTCGCGCTTGTTCTGTTTGTGGATGGACTTCATGATAAGGCGCACCAGCATCGGGCTTTCGCTGCCCAGCTCTTTCAGATAGATTTCCTGCGCGTTGTTCGGGCGGTTCACCGTGCTGCCGTCATGGATGAAGTCGCACATCTCCACGTTGAGCAACAGCGGTTCGGCGGCGTACTTCACGTTGAAGGTGTAGAAACTGCCGTCCTCCGTGATGACGGACATATTCGTTTCGTTGGGAAAATTCCTTACGGTAGCCTTCACACGGATGATGTTCTCCGCTCCGTCGGCTTTCCCGGCAATCAGGTCGGGCGAGCCTAAATCGACATAGCGCACCTCCGCCGGAAAAATGACGTGGACGGTCTTGTCGTAGGTCACTTCCAGACCGTGCGGCGGTATCATGCGGTCGAAGGTCAGCTTGCGTGACAGCCCGTGATATAGGTCGCCGTCCGCCTCCTTCTGCGGATAGACTCCTTCGTCAAGGTCGGTTGTTCACTTCCGTTGGTCGTTTCAACGGTTACATTCTCCTGCGCGTTGGCAGTTATGATGCCCATAGCGAGGGCAAACATGATGATTACTTTTCTCATTACTTTTGGATTTTAGTGGTAATTTTTATTGTTTTCAATATTTTTCTTGGTAAAGCATGACCCTGTACCCGGCTTTCAGATGCACCTTGACGGTTCGCATCTTTTTGGCGATGTACTGCTCGTGCCTTGTATCAGCCCCTTGCCCAAGTCGGAGGCGAGCTGCGCCCCGGCATTGGTGGAGATGTTGATGCTGCTTCCCAGCGAGCCGCCCATGTTGGCGGCGACCTCCCGGACGGCGTTCATCTCCATCGAGTTCGGGATGAAGATGCCGGGCTGTCCGTCCGTGTCATAGACCGCAAGCTCCACGGGGATAATCGTGCCGTCGTATTCCAGCGAGGTAATCTCGATGTCGAGCCGCTCACCCTGTATCTTGCCCGTGCCGACCACCACCGCACCCCGGGGTATTGTCCTGCCTGCCACCGCCATAGGCTCCAGCAGGCGCAGCCTTACCGTCTGCCCGTCCGTCACGCTCTGCGCCCCATGCACGCACGCCGGTATGGTGTTCCTGTCCAATACCTCCGCCGTGCCGACAGCCGTGTTGAAACCCCGGTTGCGTTCCTGCGATAAGGCGGCGACAAACTCCGCGTTACTCATAGGCTGTGAGAGTGAAGAAACTACTTGATGCTCCACCTGTCTGATAGGCATTGCCTTGTTCTTCTTCCCTTTCTGCACGGTAGTTGGCTCTGCCTCTGTTCCGCCGATGGCTGTCCTCCGTTCTGACCGCCCATGTACTTTGCCGCCAGCTCGTAGGACTTCTCCATAAGAGCCACCTGCTCGTCCATAGAGGAAGCCTTGCCCCTCTCGCTTTCCAGTTCCGACTCCAGCGATGCGATGCGCTCCAACAATTCGTCCATCTCCGCATTGTCGTTTTTCGGCTGGTCGTAGAAGTTTCCGAGCGTGGCGTTCAGGTCACGGTAGGCGGCTGCGGAGGACTGGATGGTCTGCGGCGTGGCTGGCTTTGCCCTTTCTTCCTTGCCGCCCGGATTGGCGAGGTCGAAGTCCACTCCGTTCTCCGTTCCCGCTATCTCGCGGTCGAACATGTCGCCCAGCTGCCCGATGGCACGGTTGCGGCTCTCCTGACGCTCTTCCATCTCCCCATGCTCGTAGGCTTTCAGCTTGTCGCCGATAATCTGCCGGTTCGCCTTGTCAGCGTCGGGCATCTCGGTGTTGTATCCGTCCGTTCCCGGCGGTTGCTCCTTGCCGGAGGACGGGGCGAATATCAGCCACATCGCCCCGATGAACACCAACACCATAGCGGGCAGCACGATCATCTTCTGCCGTTTCAGCCGTTGCGCCTCTGTCAGCGGTTCGCGCTCCTTTTTCGGTTTCCCCGTTTCGGGAGCAGCTTTGTTCTCTTTCGTCGGTTCATTCTTTGTCTGTTCCATATAAATAAGGTGTTAAGTGATTGCCTGTTTCCGCCGGGGTCGGCAGTTCCACCCGTCCGGCGTGTCCCGTTTCCATATGTGAGCCGTCGTTCCTGCCGATGTCATAGACGCTCTGCCGAAGGTGTAAAGGGCAAGCACCGCGAAGGCGGCGAACATCCCCAGCACGATGCGGCGGCGTGTTTCCGGCGGCAAGCCGTCCAGATACCCTTTGAGACTTGCCGCCAAGCGTTTCCGTTTGTCGTGGAGTTTCCAATACATGCCCCACATTGATTTTCTGATACTTTTCATGTCCTGTTACCGTTTGATAGTCTGTAAATCCTTGTTCTCAATGATGGTGAAACCCTCGATGGTAAAACCGTTCGGGTTGTCATCCGACCGCGATGCGTTCAGCAGGCGGCAGGTGGTCACGAGGCTGCGCTCGGTGACGTTGCTCTGCCGGATGATTTTCTGTGTGGCGTAGGTCACGGCACGGTAGGGATAGGCGTTGAAGTCGCACACCACGCTGTCCACCTTCAGCACTTGGTTGATGTTCCCGGCGATGATGCGGTTGTAGTACCCCTTCTCCGCGAAGTCCGAATAATAGTGGTACACGCTCTTGTCCGCCAGCAGCAAGGCACGTTTCACGTTGTGTTCAATCGCGCTTTTTTCAGGTGATAGCGTGAAGAACATCTCGTGGAAACGGCGCACATGTTCCCGTGCCTCCGCCGGGCGGTTCTGCGACAAATCCTGAGACAAGGCGAGCATCAGGCTCTTGCCGTTGTCCAGCACATAGATTTTCTCCCGTTGCTTCTCTGCGAAACGGTAGGAGTTCCACACGCTCCACACCGTCACCACGGCGCACAGCGAGAGGAAGACGATACCGAACAGGCGTATCTGCCTGAACGACGATTCGATGTTTCTAAGTGATTTGAATTCCATTTATATTTTCCAATTTATGATTGCACATTGATTATTTCAGCAATTTGCCGACACGTCCGACTGCGTTTCCTGCGGCTGCACCCGCCACGCTGCCCGCCATGCTTCCGGCTCGTCCCGCCATCTGGTTCACGTTGCGACCGTAACCGCCCATGCCTCCGGCTTGGATAATCCAGCCCGCAACGGTGGGAATGGTAAAGTAGCCGATGATGCCGATGCAGAGGAATACGATATACACCCCGTCGCTCGAATCCAGCGAGAAGTTCGGGTCTGCCTGCATCCGCTCGATGTCGTTTTGCAGCATCAGAACCTGTATCTTCGCCAGTATGGTGCTGAACATGTCCGATACCGGTAGCCACAGATAGACCTGTATATAGCGGCATATCCACTGCGTGAGCGTGTTTTGGAAACCGTCCCATACCGACAGGGCGAAGGCTATCGGACCGAGAATCGCCAGCACCACGAGAAAGAAGGTGCGGACGGTGTCTATCACGAGGGCGGCGGCTTGGAACAGCAGTTCGAGTATCTCGCGGAAGAAGTCGCGGATGCTCTTCTTCATGTTGTACATTCCCCGGTCGATATACATTCCCGCCATCGTCACCATGTCGGAGGGCGACCAGCCGAGTTCCTCCAGTTGCTTGTCAAATTCCTCGTTGGACACGAGGTAGGCGGTTTCGGGGTTGCGTACCATCGCCTCGTATTCCAGTTTGTCCTTCTGCTCCCGGTATCGGTTCATGTCCAGCGTTTCCGCCTCCAGCATCTTTGCCGTGCCCTGTACGACGGGTGAGAGGATGCTGTTTATCGTGCCCAGCACCACAGTCGGGAAGAACATGATGCACAGACCGATGGCAAAAGGACGGAGCATCGGGAATACGTCTATCGGTTCAGCTCTCGCCAGCGACTGCCATACCCGGTAGGCGACGTAGAACAGCGCACCCAGCCCGGCGATGCCTTTCGCCACACCAGCCATGTCCCCACACAGCGGCATCATCTGCTCATAAAGTGAACGTAAAATCTGATGAAGGTTGTCGAACTTCATAGGCTACCAGTATCTTTCGTTCATGTTCCCGTACAGCCCCATGATGCGGTCGAGGTCGTTCTTCTTTTTCGCACGCAGGTAACTCACGGAGATGTTCTTGTTCGTGTAGTAGCTCACGAGGTTGCGGTAACGCTTCATCTTCGAGTGGCAGCGTTCCACCACGTCCATGCGCTCCTTGTCGGTCATGGAGAGCGTGGTGATGTTCACCACGTTCCTGAGTTCCGTCAACACTTCGTTGCTTTCCTCCAGCAGTTTCGTGTAGCCGAAAGCGATTGCGGAAAGCTCTTCGGGTCTGAAATTCCCGTCACGGAGCATCCGTTGGAAACTGTTCACATAGATGTCTGTGATGTCGCCCACCATCAGGATGGTCTGCTGCACCTTGCGGGCGTCCTTGACCAGATTGTTCACCGATTTGAGGGCATCGTAATACTTCTTGCCCTGCTGATAGATTTTCACCGTCTCCTGAAAGTTGCTCACCATGTTCGTGGCGGTCTTGGAGGTATGGATGATGTTTTTGGAGGCATTGATGATGCCCTGCGCTAGATTGCCCGGATCGCTTACGACCCACTGTGCGCTTGCCCTGCCCGCGAAAAGCAGGCACAGGCAGATAATCATTGTTATTCTTGTTCTCATGTTACTTTGGATTTTAGTGGTTGTTATTCTTCGGTCGGATGTCCCGGCTGCGGCTTCACCCGCACATAGTCCCCGTTTGGCGAGAAAGTCAGCACATCCGTGGCCTCGTTGTAGGACACGTCGATGCGGAAGCCGGTGTTCATGAACAGGTTGCCGTTCTCCTCCTGCAAGAGATAGGTTTCCGGCTTGAGCTTGCGGCGCAGACCGCTACGACGGAACACCGTCACTTTGTAGGCTTCGCCCTCCTTGTAGATAAGCACGTCAGGTTTTCCCTCCACGCTCTCCCAGTTCCCGCACAGCATGTCGCGGCGGTTGTCGGCCACGTCGCAGGATTGCAGCATCATGACCGCCAATCCGATAAGGCACTTGCTGACTTGCAGCATTTTCACTTTTGGTAAATTCATACGCGTTTTTCTTTTTTGGTTGATACATTCTGTTTTTTAGTTATTCCTTGTTTCTCCGCCTTTCGGCAAGCTGCCGGATGGCGGCTTCGATGTCGTCGCCCAGCTTCTCCGCCAGACGGTAAACCTCCACTTTTTCCGTTTCCTCGGTGGTGTACGCCAGATACTCTTCCGCGCTGACCTCCGTGGCATAGACCGCCGACTGCGTGCCGCCCAAGCCTATCCACACCTCCTTGTAGAGCCGTGAAGGGTTGTTCGCCATGTTGATGGAGAGTATCTGCGACTTCTCCTTTTCCGTCAGTCCGAGCAACGCCTGTATCTGGTCGAACTTGTTCATATATTTCCTTTGGTCAAGCAGGATTTTACAATCCGAGTTGTTGATAATGCTCTCTTTGACCACCGGAGAACTGATAATGTCGTCCACCTCCTGCGTCACCACGATTGCCTCGCCGTAATATTTTCTGACCGTCTTATACATATAGCGCAGATATTCAGCCATGTTCGCCGATGAGAGGGCCTTCCAAGCCTCTTCCACGATAAGCTGTTTCCGCACGCCTTTCAGCCGCCGCATCTTGTTGATGAAGGCTTCCATGATGATGATGGTCACGACGGGGAACAGTTCGCGGTTTTCTTTAATCGAATCTATCTCGAAGACGATGAACCGCTTGCCGAGCAGGTCGATGTTCTCCGTGGAGTTGAGCAGGAAATCGTAACGCCCGCCCCGGTAATACTGCCGCATGGTGGTGAGCATGTTGTCGATGTTGAAGTCGGACTTCTCCACCTTGATGTCACGCTGTGCCAGTTCCTTGCGGTAGTCGTCACGCATATACTCGTAGAAGGTGTTGAACGACGGCACGATGCTACGGTCGGATTGGATGCGCTCAATATAGGCACTCACGGCACTGCCCAGCTCGCCGCTCTCCGTCTTTGTCACCTTGTCGTCCTCCGACTTCCAGAGCGTCAGCAACAGGGTCTTGATGCTGTCCTTCTTCTCCACGTCGAAGATGTAATCGTCGGTGTAGAACGGGTTGAAGCTGATGGCTTATCTTCCGTGTAGGTGAAATACACACCGTCCGCTCCGCCTGTCTTGCGTCGGATCATGCCGCACAAGCCCTGATAGGAGTTTCCCGTGTCCACCAATACCACATGTGCGCCTTGCTCATAATATTGGCGCACGAGGTGGTTCATGAAGAAAGACTTGCCGCTGCCCGAAGGACCCAGCACGAACTTGTTGCGGTTGGTCGTGATACCTCGCTTCATGGGCAGGTCGGAGATGTCAAGGTGCAGCGGTTTTCCCGTGAGCCTGTCCACCATCTTGATGCCGAAGGGCGAGAGCGAGCTGCGGTAGTTGGTTTCCTCTGTGAACAGGCACACCGCCTGTTCGATGAAGGTGTGGAAACTCTCTTCCGCCGGGAAGTCCGCCGCATTGCCGGGTATCGCCGCCCAGTAGAGTGTCGGGCAGTCGATGGTGTTGTGGCGCGGCACGCATTCCATGCTTGCCAACTGGCTGCCCACGTCGTTCTTGATATGCTTCAGTTCCTCCGCATCGTCGCTCCACGCCATGACGTTGAAGTGTGCCCGTACCGAGGTCAGTCCGTAGGATGGGCTTCGTTCAGGTATTGGTCTATCCACTCGCGGTTGATGCTGTTGCTCCTTGAATAGCGAGATAGCGACTGCATGTTACGGGCGGACTTCTCGAACTTCTGCAAGGTTTCCTCACTGTTGTCTATCAGCACATACTGGTTGTAGATATGGTTGCAGGAGAGCAGAAGCCCCACCGGGGAGGCGAATGACAGTCGGCAGTCACTCCGGTCGGTGGAGAGCTTCTCGTAACGGGTGTCGGTAGCCACCTTGCCCGGCAGGTCTTCCGCGTCGGAGAGGGTGTGCAGACACAGGCGGTTGTCGCCGATGCGCATCTCCCTTGCCGAAAGCTCGATGTCCTGCAAGGTGGTGTCACCTTCCGGCATGAGCGAGAAGTAGCGTTCAATAAGTCCCGTCTTTCCCTCAGTACCCACAATCTCATCGGTGGAGAGGCGGCGCAGCCTGACAAGCCCGCTGTCGTTCATGATGCGCTCGAACTGTTCGCAGGCTTCCAAGAACTTGGTCGTGGTTTCCCTGTCCAGCTCCTTCGGGATGATATGTCCCCGGCACAGCGTGCTGAAATTGCTCTGCATCCGGTTACGCTCCTTTGTTGTCTTGGTCAGGTAGAGGTAGCAGGTGTGTTTCAGGTACGGACGCTCGTTGAAGTGACGCTCGAAAGAGCGGCTTAAAAAGCTCATGTCGTCCTTCTGAAGCTCCGGTTTGTAGCGTTCCTTGATGAACCAGTCCTGTTTGTGGACGACGGAGTAGTCCGGCAGCACCTTGATAGCCTTGCACCAGCAACTGTGTATCGCCTCGTACTCCGCACCCGTCACGGTGTAAAGTTCCGGTAGTTCCACCTCGAAAGCCACCGTGATGTCGGCGTCCTTTGAGATGATGCAGCCATGCTCCACCGCTAAAAGTGGGAACCTGTTTTCCAGTGTTGTCATTTTCGATGTATTCCTCATTGTCTTTCTTCCTTTCGTTGTCGTTTGAACAGACGGGTTATCCGCCGCCGGTTGATAAGGTATCGGGGATGGCTCCGTGCCGCTCCTAATTTCATCAGCCCGTGTTCACCGTACCGGGCGTCAGCGCGAAGGTCTGCCATACAAGGAGGGAGGACGATGCCGCGCCGAAGCCGATACATATCCACTGGTCGATACCGACCATGTAGAGGATGACGAACAGGACGAAGAGAGCCAGCAGACCTCCGCAGAAGATGAAGAGGTACTGTGCCTTCAAGCCCTTGAACTCTACCGGACGGCCGATACCCTTGTTGATTGGGTATTCAGCCATACATTATTTATTAAAGGAAGAATGAGCGCAGGATGGTGGCGGCAACAATCAGGAAGATGCACGCGCCGAACCACGAGGCGGCTGTCTTGCTGGTGTCGGGGTCGCCCGATGAAAACTTGCCGTACACTTTTACGCCCCCGATAAGCCCGACGACTGCACCGATGGCGTATATCAGTTTAGTTCCGGGGTCGAAATAAGAACTCACCATAGAGGTGGCTTCGTTGATGCCCGCGATGCCGTTTCCCTGCGCGAAAGCGGAGGCGGTTGCGGCGATGACAAGTGCCGCGGAGAGGATTGCTTTTCTGTTTTTCAAGATGTTCTTGTTCATAAACTGTTCTTGTTTTTTGCCGTCAAAAGGGTGGATGGTCCTTTGTCGGGCGGTTGATACTTTGTTTCTTTACTTTGGTTTTAGTGGATGCCCGTTTGTTTCCACGGACGTGGGCGTGTCCGTTGCGGATGGGGATGCGCCTTGCGTTTCCTCGCCGCGTGGGTTGATGTCATTCTTTCATGTTCATTTCTTTTATTGTTGTCATACATAGTTGCGAATGTCGAACTCCTCGATGTTGTCCGGCACGACGAACTCCTTTTCAGATTTCTTCAGCCGAATCTCGATAAGCCCCTTGATGCGGATGCCTATCTCCGAAGAGCCTTCCATCATTTTCTCGTACAACTCCGTGCCCTCCATGTCGGTGAACACCTTAGCCGCCTTTTCACGTTCCGCCTGTGTCGCGTCCGGGTTTTGGCGGTCTTGCAGCGTCGTCAATCTCGTCAAAGCTGCTGCCCGAAGCCCGTGGCGTGTCCGAGGCGTCCTCTTCCGGTTCGTCGTCCCCGTATCCCAGTTCCTCCGGCGGTATGCTCGTGAAGGTCTCATCGAGTTTTTCCTCCGGGACTTGTGCCGGGCGGGATGCGTTTCCCGTTTTTCCGTCGTCAAAAGTAGCCTCTTCCTCCGACAGCTCAATGCCTTTTTCAATAGTGGCGGCTTCTTGCGTCGGTATGGCAGCGGTTGTCCGGGTGGATGCCATCCTGAAACGGCTCTTGCCGATGATGTCCGCCTTTTCCGCAGGGACTTCCTCGTGTGCCGCTATGCGTTTAGCCTCATTCCCGTCCAGTGACCGCCATAATCCGACAATGCCCTTGAAGAAGCGGACAATCCGCGTGTCCATGATGCGCTCGTAAAGGAGCAGGAACAGGAACCAGAGGTTGCAGCCGACCGATACCGCCAGCAGAATGTCTGTCATGCTGATTGTGTAATTCATATCCTTCCGTTTTTGGTTAGAATACTGAATTGTAATTTCGGGCATAAAGGCTCTTTATCGCATCTTCGCACTGGTTGAAGTGGTGCGTCAGCACATGGTCGATGTAAGCGGACAGCGTAAGCCGGTCATGCCCGATTACACGGGTGATACGCATGATACGCTCGTGGTACTCCGGGCGCACATACGCCATCTTCCCCTCACGTGCCTTTACTTCCGGGTCGCGGATGAACAGGCGTTCATAGTCCTTCTCACTGCATTTGCCGCTTACCGGGACAGGCGACAGTATTTCCACACTCGCCTGCACTTGGGTAAACATACCTCCGCAGTCTTGCTGTGGTCTTTTTTCATTCGGTGTCATTTCTTTTTCCATTTTCAAATCAGATCTTCACGTTGTTTCTTGTACAGTTCGTTGATTCTCTCCTTGTGCTGTTCCAGATGCTGGCGCAGCACGGTATCCACATATCCGCCTACTGAGATTTCCCCTCCGGCGATGTCGTTCACGATTCTGAGGATCTTGCCGTGGACGTCACGGCTGATATAGACACATTGGCGGGTCTTTATCTCGTTGCGGCGCAGGAATAGCTCGTTGTAGTCCTCGTCCTGCCTTTTCCGGCGTCCACTTTCCCTCTGCGCTTTTTCCCGTGTTACGGGTTGCACAGGAGATGGTTCCGGTGCGGCGGTGTCCTCTTCGGTCGGTGCAGCTGCGGGTACTTCCTGTGCGGGGCGCAGTGTCCCGTCCTGTGTGCGCCGCCCGATGGAGGCTAACAGCAGTTCCTCGTCGATGCCTTCCGTGTTCACTTTCCTGCTGCCCATGCTCACTGCGGTCTGATGATGTCGCTTATCTCTTCGGAAAACTCCCGGATGCCACTCCCTTTCAGCAGTGCCGTGTCCATCGGGAAGATGGTGGAGCGGAAAACGCTCTTGCGCTCTTCCGAAAGGTCACGGCGGAACTTCTTGCTGTCGGGCAAGCGGGTGGAAAGTACCGGAAAGCCCATTTCGGCTATCACTTCCTCGTAGATGCCGTACAAGTCGTTCCTCTCCCTGCCGTCCACCATCGTCCAGAACAGATGCAGCCCCTTTGTTTTCGCCTGTCCGGTAGTCATCAGCCTGTCGCGGAACATCGTGACGAATTTCAGGGTACTCTCCACGACAAAGCGGTCGGCACTCAGCGGAGTGAAAATGTAGTCCATCTGCGAGAGCGTCTTTATCACGCCGTTGCTTCGGAGTGTGCCGGGCATGTCGAAGAACACCACGTCGGGTTTCACGTCCTCAGTGGCAATCATCCTCTCGGCATCGTCGAGGGCGTTCACCGCATTGCTTTTGACGATGGTGTAGGCGTTCTTTTTGATCCGGCGGAAATGGTCGCAAGCGAGAGCCTTGAAGTAGGTGCTGCTGTCGATAAGCCCCATTTCGTGTTCGCGCAGCCCGTGGATGCTGTGCTGCGGGTCGTCGCAGTCCACGACGGCGACATTGTAGCCTTTCACGTTGTGCAGGTAGCTGGCGGCAAGTGCCGTGACAGTGGATTTGCCGATGCCACCTTTCTGTGTTGCGAATGCAACGAAGATTTCCTTACTCATAGTTCCATTTATTTTAATTGTTGATGATTTGTTTTTCTGTTTCCATACGGATTTGGCTGTCGCACCATCCGCTTCCGTGACTACACACGCAGGCGGGTCGTCGCGTATCCGGTTCTGTGGTGAAGCGGTGCGTCGGACAAATGGTGATTGACGACATTGCGTCATGAAGTCATTGAATCCATACGTCACCGAATTGTCGGAGAACCGGGTTTCCGACGGTTCGGGTATCCGTTTCGGCAAGTATCCGAAGAAGCGGATTTCCGGGTATTTGAATGTTCCGTTTATCATATCTTCAAATCGTTCGTTTCTTGAATCATGCTGCAAATAAACAAGTATATTTTGGAACCTGTATCACTTCTCCGGCAAGTGGCGGCACGTTGCGCCGGTTGGCAGTCATTGACCGGGTCAAGCATCTGTCCGATACCGCTTTAAGGGCGTAACTTTGCACCCGGACAGCAGGGTTCGCCGATGACGCGCGGCCCGGAGTCCTGAAAGGTATTTTCCCAATCCGTCCCCTGACGGATTTTTATGTTCACCTGAACATAGCAAGATGTCTTTTCAGCCGCTCAAAATATTTTGAGCAGCCACGAAAAGCACTTGCCCTTGCAGGGGGCGGGCTTTCCCTCCGAAGTCGGGAAGCCTTTCAGAACTGCGGTGCTGTAATCCGAAGCGGCGGCTTATGCCGTCAATCCGCTAAATCCAAAGTAATATGAAAGAGAAAAGGAAAAGCAAATCAGGGAGAAATCCCAAACTTGATCCGGCGGTGTACCGGTACACCGTCCGTTTCAACGAGGAGGAACACAACCGTTTCCTCGCCATGTTCGGAAAATCGGGTGTCTATGCACGGTCTGTTTTCCTCAAAGCGCACTTCTTCGGGCAACCGTTCAAGGTGCTGAAGGTGGACAAGACGTTGGTGGACTATTACACCAAACTGTCGGATTTTCATGCACAATTCCGTGCCGTGGGTACGAATTACAACCAAGTCGTGAAGGAACTGAGGCTGCATTTTTCAGAGAAAAAGGCGATGGCGTTGCTCTACAAATTAGAGCAACACACCGTCGAACTCGTGAAACTGAGCCGCCGGATTGTGGAACTTTCAAGGGAAATGGAGGCAAAATGGTCGCAAAAATCAGTGTAGGAAGTTCGTTGTACGGCGCGATTGCCTACAACGGGGAGAAGATTAACGAGGCGCAGGGGCGGCTTCTCACCACCAACCGCATCTACAATGACGGTTCGGGAACGGTGGACATAGGCAAGGCGATGGAGGGTTTTCTCACCTTCCTGCCACCGCAGATGAAGATCGAGAAGCCGGTGGTGCATATCTCTCTCAACCCGCACCCGGAGGATGTGCTGACCGATATTGAGTTGCAGAATATCGCCCGCGAGTATCTGGAAAAACTCGGTTTCGGAAACCAGCCTTATCTTGTATTCAAGCACGAGGACATCGACCGCCACCACCTGCACATCGTGACGGTCAACGTGGACGAGAACGGGAAAAGGCTCAACCGGGATTTTCTCTACCGCCGCAGCGACCGTATCCGCAGGGAACTGGAACAGAAGTACGGATTGCATCCGGCAGAACGTAAAAATCAGAGATTGGATAATCCGTTGCGCAAGGTGGCCGCATCGGCAGGTGATGTGAAGAAGCAGGTAGGCAACACCGTGAAGGCTCTGAATGGGCAGTACCGTTTCCAGACGATGGGCGAATACCGTGCGCTCCTTTCCTTATATAATATGACGGTGGAGGAAGCGAGGGGCAACGTGCGCGGACGGGAGTATCACGGGCTGGTCTATTCCGTCACGGACGACAAGGGTAACAAGGTGGGCAACCCGTTCAAATCCTCGCTTTTCGGGAAGTCCGCAGGCTATGAAGCCGTACAGAAGAAGTTTGTCCGTTCCAAATCGGAAATCAAGGATAGGAAACTGGCAGACATGACGAAACGCACCGTCCTTTCCGTGCTGCAAGGCACTTATGACAAGGACAAATTTGTATCCCAACTCAAAGAGAAGGGCATCGACACCGTACTGCGCTACACAGAGGAAGGGCGCATCTATGGGGCTACCTTCATCGACCACCGCACGGGATGCGTGCTGAACGGTTCGCGCATGGGTAAGGAGCTTTCGGCGAATGCCTTGCAGGAACACTTCACCCTGCCATACGCCGGACAACCGCCGATACCGCTATCCATCCCTGTGGATGCTGCGGACAAGGCACACGGGCAGACCGCCTACGACAGTGAAGATATATCGGGCGGTATGGGCTTGCTCACTCCCGAAGGTCCGGCGGTAGATGCCGAGGAAGAGGCTTTCATCCGGGCGATGAAGCGCAAAAAGAAGAAAAAACGCAAGGGCTTGGGTATGTAATCAGAGTATCAACAATTAAAAAATCAATGTATGTCACAACAAGAAGACGATTTGAGGGCATTGGCGAAAATCATGGATTTTCTGCGTGCGTGAGTATCATTTTAGTGGTCATGAACGTGTACTGGTTCTGCTACGAAGCCATCCGGCTGTGGGGCGTGAACATCGGCGTGGTGGACAAAATCCTTCTGAACTTCGACCGCACGGCGGGGCTGTTCCATTCCATTCTCTACACGAAGCTGTTTTCCGTCCTTTTGCTTGCCTTGTCCTGTCTGGGTACGAAGGGTGTCAAGGGTGAGAAAATCACTTGGGGGAGAATCTGGACAGCATTTGCCGTCGGGTTCGTGCTGTTTTTCCTGACTGGTGGTTGCTGCCCCTGCCGCTGCCGCTTGAAGCGGTGACGGGACTGTATGTCCTTACCATTGGAACGGGCTATGTCTGCCTGTTGATGGGTGGTCTGTGGATGAGCCGCCTGTTGAAACACAATTTGATGGAGGATGTTTTCAACAACGAGAACGAGAGTTTCATGCAGGAAACGAGGCTTATCGAAAGCGAGTATTCGGTCAATCTGCCGACACGTTTCTATTACAGGAAACGCTGGAACAACGGTTGGATCAATGTAGTTAATCCCTTCCGTGCGTCCATCGTGTTGGGTACGCCGGGCAGCGGCAAGTCCTATGCCGTGGTAAACAATTTTATCAAGCAACAGATTGAAAAGGGCTTTAGTCAATACATCTACGATTTCAAGTATCCCGACCTATCTACTATTGCCTACAACCATTTGCTGAACCACCCGGACGGCTACAAGGTAAAGCCGAAGTTCTATGTGATCAACTTCGACGACCCGCGACGCTCTCATCGGTGCAATCCCATTCACCCGGATTTTATGGAAGATATTACGGATGCCTATGAGAGTGCCTACACAATAATGCTCAACCTCAATAAAACGTGGGTGCAAAAGCAGGGCGACTTCTTCGTGGAGTCACCTATCATTCTGTTTGCCAGTATTATCTGGTATCTCAAAATCTATCAGAACGGGAAGTTTTGCACGTTTCCCCATGCTATCGAGTTTCTGAACCGCCGTTACGAGGATATATTTCCGATACTGACCTCTTATCCGGAGCTGGAGAACTACCTTTCGCCGTTCATGGATGCGTGGCTTGGAGGGGCTGCGGAGCAGCTCATGGGTCAGATAGCGTCGGCAAAAATCCCGCTTTCGAGGATGATTTCACCGCAGCTCTACTGGGTGATGTCAGACAGCGAGTTTACGCTGGACATCAACAATCCCGAAGAGCCGAAAATCCTCTGCGTGGGTAACAATCCCGACCGTCAGAATATCTACGGTGCGGCACTCGGTCTGTATAATTCCCGTATCGTGAAGCTCATCAACAAGAAGGGGATGCTGAAGTCATCGGTCATCATCGACGAGTTGCCCACAATATACTTCAAAGGGTTGGACAATCTTATAGCTACCGCCCGAAGCAACAAGGTTGCCGTGTGTCTGGGCTTTCAGGATTTCAGCCAGTTAGTGCGTGACTACGGGGACAAAGAGGCGAAAGTGGTGATGAACACTGTCGGCAATATTTTCTCCGGTCAGGTGGTGGGGGAAACAGCCAAGACGCTCTCCGAGCGGTTCGGTAAGGTGTTGCAGAAACGGCAGTCCATCTCCATCAACCGGCAGGATGTTTCCACCTCCATCAACACGCAGATGGACGCGCTCATTCCACCGAGTAAGATTTCCGGGCTTACGCAGGGAATGTTTGTCGGTTCTGTATCCGACAACTTCAACGAGCGTATCGAGCAGAAGATTTTTCATTGCGAGATTGTGGTGGATGCCGAAAAGGTGAAACGGGAAGAAAGTGCCTACAAGAAAATTCCCGTCATTACAAACTTCACGGACGAGGACGGCAACGACCGCATGAAGGAAACGGTGCAGGCGAACTACCGGCGCATCAAGGAAGAGGTGAAGCAGATTGTGCAGGAGGAACTGGAGCGTATCAAAAACGATCCGGTGCTGTGTAAACTGCTACCAGATAATGAGACTGTCTAACAAGTCCCCAAAATTGAAAATTATCCCTATCGAAGTTTGAAGTGACCCCCAAAAGTTGGATACAATTTTTTTGGGGGGCACTTCAGTTCTGACGGGTAAAATCGTAAAATTCGGACTTGTTAGACAAATACTTACGCGGTTTCAACCTCAGGTACTGAATCTATCGAATTGACAAATTTAACCAATTGCGGATCTGAATCTTTTTGTATGAGGTTTCGGAGACTCTTTTTCAATTCATAAGCATCATCCCCTGCTGTATTTATTAAATCCATATAAAAATCTTTGTTTTGCAGAATCAATGAACGGCATGCCCCATCGGAAATTACAGGTTTCACTATTTTATCAATAACGTCTCCAGCTTGACTTTTCAAATTACCATGCGATCTAAGCCATGTTTCGAAAAATTGAAACTTTATTGCATTGATAGTCTTTTTACCGATGCAGAAATCATTTCTTATATCGGTAACTGTCGATTTAATTTTTCGTTTATCCAATCTTTCAACTATATTCTTGAAACAATTAGGGAAAGGATTCAAACTTTGAGTTCCAGAAGCAATATCCATCAGAATCTTTTTGCCAAATTCAGTCAAGTTATCTGGCAAGGATTTGATTTTAGCCAGTAAATGTTTTATTGCGACAAACCAATAATATGATGTATGTGCTGTTCTTTGGGCGTATAATGTATCAACACTTATTTCAGACAACGCTTCGAACGCTATTTTATTGATATGATCGGTCAGGACATTGCTTATTTTAGTGGTCAAATCGTAAAAAGATGCGTCAGGAATTACATCTTTAATATTGTTCTTAGTGATATACTTATCCAAATCGGTATTCCACTCTGCTAAATGCTCGATAAATACCTCATCCGTTACACCTATTCTGTTCTTAATATCTTCAAATTGGGGCAATATGTCTGAGAGCAATAATTTATAGCCAAGTTTATGATTTACCATGTATTGTAGTGTTTCATTTAATAGCGGTATATTCCATCCCACACTATTTACTAATAAGTCTCCATGATCCACATAATAGTCCATGAGTTCTGCAACATATTTTATATCTCCACCCTCTATTAAGGAAACGGAATGACCATGTGCCAATTGCATGGCGACTAAATCGTAATATCCAGACTCTTTAATGTTTCGGCCATCAGTTTCTAATTCAGAATGCAACTGATTTATGTAGGTTGAATCTAACGTTACAGGTAAAGGTCTTTCTTCGTCAGATGCCAATAAACGATAGGTTGTAAATATAGCCCCTATATTATCTTTATTTACATTCTGTTCATCAATGCAATTCGTGATCGCTTGCAAAAGCGTTGGAAACGTATAGGTAGAATTATCTTTTAACGTTTTTACAATATCTGCATGGTCGAAATTATCGGGTAGTAAGTTTGCCAAATAATTATCGAGCGCCTCCGAATTTGTTGCTACTTGATAATATTTATATGCTTTAGTTGTCGCGTTATCCCGATAGGCAGCATCTGTTGCATTTGCAGCTTGAATATAATCGATAAATGTATTTGGCTTGACTGTTTTTGCTTCAATCAATGACGTAAAATCGCACGCCAACTTATTTTGCGCAATAAACCTGTCTATTGCATCTAACGTTTTGAAATAGTCGCCGCCATTGAAGTCATTGAACCGAACTATCTTCTTATATAATTGAGCAATCACATGGTTTTGGCTTTCCGTGTCTAAATGCAACAGCAGTTCTTGGTATTCGACAGGGAACACCTGCTTCTCTATGGATTCTTTTAATTTCAATTGTGCTATTCTTTGCCATACACGCAGAATAACATCGCTCTTTCGAGTTAATTTATGCAAACAATGTATAATCTTATCGATAAGCGCATTGTCCATACATTGTATAACTTCTTCTAATACAGTGTCAAATTGTTTATTAGTCTCTGCATATTGATTTATGTCGTGGTCTTCTTCTCCGTTGATGCAGCCTTCAATATATTTTTTCAATGGAATTTGTCGAGCATCTTCAACATCGACACCATATACCAAAGCTGCAATTTCGCGTTGTGTTTGCAGATCATTGTTAATTATTGTTTGAATGCCATTCAGATAGTCGCCGGACAATATTTGTTCTACTGGATTTGCCAGAATATCCGTCTTCTTCAAACAGAACAATGCTATGTTTATCATCAAAATTTCGTTACACCACTCTTGTTTAAGAGCGACCATCTCATTGATATATGATATAATTTCCCTAACATTGGCATTAGGATTTACCAATCTGAATATCCGATTTATAGTTTCTTTCGCTTCATTTTCTGTTTCTCCAAATGCTTCAACAAACAGTTTGTTGAATATACTTCGATAGTCGGTAATAACAGGAGGAGCAACACGATAAACAATAGGGAAAGTTTTATTGATAAAATACTTGGTCAGTTGTTTCGTTTGTTCGTCGGTCTCATCTCCGAATGCACAAGCTAAATGTGTTTCATCGAAAGGAATAACAGCCCAAACATTTTCAAAACCGCTATCGGCGAAGAACGTATGGATAGAAGACCATAATTCTTTTACTTTTTCAGCGGGGAGACGATCCATGTTGTCAAAAACAAGGACTAATTTACGTTGTCCTTTTTCCTTGATAAAATCAGAAATGTCTTGCATCCATGTTTTGAACTCGTAAACCGTTGGTTCGTCTTCGCTCAAAGTCTCATAGCAAACGTCCTTTTCGACTTTATCTTGATAAATAGCTAACATATAACTCCATCCATATTTATGATCTTTGCTATATGCCCATTTCCAAACGCACAATGCAATAAGAACTGGCAGTGCAGCTATGATAATAGACAATAAAGAAAACCACCATGTTGTGGGTGTAGGTTTTACTGCATACGCAATAAATGTAAATATCGGAGTTAAAACTGCAACCAAAAATGCCGCAACCATACCATTACTGATAAGGGGATATTTTTCGGTTACGGTCTCCGTTTTACGGGCTAATAAATATTTCAGCTTTTCAGACCATGATACGGTTTTCGTACCTCCACCTTTGACTTTTATTGTTGCATTTCCAGATAGGATACCATCATCAATAAGTTTGCTTGTAAGCAATTCCAATATAGAGCGGCGTTGCAAGTCCTCTTGATGTCCCCATGCGTCATACTCAAAAAAGTAATAGTCGTCTGATAATTCACGTTCCAACATTTTAACCACGTTGGATTTTCCAGATCCCCAAATACCTTCGATGCCGATAATTCGAGGTAAAGTACATTCCTCATCCAATGAATCATTCTGACAAAAATGGCGAGCAATAGTTTTTGCCAACCTTTCTTGCGAACCTCCATCGAATTTGTCAATACCACACGGTTTATTTTGGATAAACCGCGGATATTGCTGTTTGGATTGTAGTTTTGTTTCCATATACGTAATTTATTGATTATACGAACTCCAAATAATTCTCCCGATTTACCACATGAAACTCGGCATAGGGATAGCTTCTTGGAAGGCTTTCGGTGCGGCCGGCATTTTATTTCCCCACTTGAACTCCAAGGCGGTAAGACTGTCGGCACTCTCCTCAATCAGGTCGATTTCCTGTTTGTCGTAGGTGCGCCAGAAATAGAACTCCCTGTGCAGTCCCTCATTGAAGTTCGCTTTGCGCCGCTCTCCGATGATGTAGTTCTCCCACAGCGCACCGACATCCTGCCGAATGGCCAGCGGTGAGAAAGCCCGATAATGGCATTGCGAATGCCGTTGTCGTAGAAGTACCACTTGCCAGCTTTTGTAACCTCCTTGCGTAGGTTACGCGAATAAGCCCCCAGACGATAGATAACGAAGACCTTTTCCAATAGGTCGAGGTATTTTTCAACGGTCGTCTTGCTCATGCCGAGTTGTTTACCTAACTCTTCGTAAGAAACTTCGCTGCCCAACTGAAAAGCTATCAATCGCAGTAGATCGCGCATCTTGCTCGAATTTTTTAAGCCGTCAATTGCTAAGATATCTTTAAGCAGGTATGCACCGACAATATCACGTAGGTAGTCTGTTTTACGTTCATAGTTCTCCATCATTACTACTTCGGGATAGGAACCGTAAATCAAGCGCGCTTCGAGGTTCTGGCGGGTTTCAAGTGCCGTTTCCGTCTGTGCGATTTCCCGTTGCGAGAATGGTGTAAGGAGAAATTGCGTACTGCGGCCGACCAACGGTTCACCAGTCTTATTCAGCAAATCGAATGACGAAGAACCACTTGCCAAGACACTTATTCCCGGTATTTCATCAACTATCAACTTCAGAATACTACCGATTTGTGGTATGTTCTGTGCCTCATCAATAGCCAGCAAATCAATACCATCCAATAAATGCCGATAATTGGCTATTGAGCGATTCTCCAATAGTGCTAATGTGTCGTAGTCTTCGCCGTTGAGCATCATCGTCCTACCTGAATAGTTGTCCACAATTTTACGCATCATTACCGTTTTACCAACACGGCGAGCACCAAAAATCAGTACTGCTTTATTGGGCGCGATTCGTGCTGTAATCTTCTCTTGAAGTATTCTATTTACTGTTTCCATACCTTATAAAATATAATGCAAAGATAATCATATTTTTTTAATTGGCGAATTTTACAAAAAAAACGGGCTATTAAATGGCGATTTTTACAACCACAATCTTATGGAAGTTGTTTCATTGTTTTTAGTAATGATATATGTTCATACTATGATGACTCAATAATTTACCAGACATACGTTTCTGAAATTTGTCCTTATAGGAATGAAAAACTCACATATATTGTGCTAATTAATATATAATTAAATGAAAATAAAAAGACAGGATACGAGTATTCCTGTCTTCTCATATGTAATGGATATTTTTTTATTTTCTCATCCGCTCCAACTCCTCATCACGCAACATTCTCTCGTTCAGTTTTTCCTGCATCCTGTCAATGAAATAGGTGCGGCTTTCGTTCTTCCGGCGTTTGATATCAGTGTAGAAGCGGTAGCAGTCTTTAGAATCAACCCCGAATATCTTATAGAGAAGTGGGGCGAGCTGTTTGAGCGGCATATTGCCGTTGTTGATGCAGCCCATCACGTCTATGCCGTAGATAAGTTCCACGAGGTCGATGGCATTGCCCGTCCATTGAAGAAGGCTGGCGGTGGTTTCTGTTGCGTTGTTGGCGGATATTAGTGGTGGCACTTGGGGCGTGGCAAGGAATTTCTGCATCTTTCTTACGAAAGACAGAGCCTTGCTGACGTAGGCGGCAATCTCTCTTTTTTCTTCTGACAGATTACGTACGGGATGGTGCTGCAACTCGATTTCGATGTAGGCAAGCGCGATGACGGTAAGGTTCATGTCCATGCCGCCGTTGCACAGTTCGATCACTTGGGTGGCGAAAGCCGTGTATGCCGTTTCCATATTGCAGTCGCCGGCTTCGTTTATCAGGCGGAAAAAGTCGGTTTCCGCCAGCAAGAAATAATTCATGGTTCTGTCAATTTTGAAAATTACACTTTGTTTTCTGCGTGCGCACATGAATATAATTGGCAAAAAACGCGGCAGAAAATAAAAAATCCAACACTCAATTTTACAAAGTGCTGGATTTCAGAGGTATAAAATTCAGTATTTTTTCACAAGGACAAATTATCTCCGACTTAAATTGTTTGTAATCGGAACATTTATTCTATTCCTGAAAATAGAAATGTATGCTTGCCGCACATTTTGGCTATCTTGCTTTTTTATCAAGGATATAGATAATGCGACATACACCGTTGGGATAGCTTTTCAAAGAGGAAAGCGTCCAGTGTTGCTCTGGCAGAGCCGACTTAAAAAAATGTCGTCCGCTTCCGGATATGAAAGGAACGGTGTATAGTATGATTTCATCCACAGCGTGCATCCGCAGCAGTCCGTTTATATAGTCTGCCGTGTCCGGTGTGGCTTCCGCGAGGTAACGGATGTTTGTGCAGTCTTTTCTCCATTCGTGCAGCATTGAAATGGAATAGTCCGGTGTCACACGGTAAAAGGCTTTCTTCCTGATTTCATCAAGACCGCAACGGTCAAGGCACAAATCCTGATGTGCTTTATCATATAACTCTGAAGAAAGACATCCGTCCATCGTCAGTACGGCGAGAATCTGAACTTTACCCATAATCGTTTCCTTTCGTTAGGCAAGGGTAAAAAAGTAGCGTGCAATTCACACTACCTTCAAGCGATGGCTCTGGTAAAGCCTTTACGGAGAGTACGTGAATGCACGCTATGCGTAAGCATAGCATAAGCATCACGCAATCGTCTCCGTAGTTCCAATTTACCAGATTTTCGCTTGAAACGCCTTGCGGTCTTATCCTATATGTTGGCGGCGAAAAGCTCCTGCCAATCGCCGTTTTTCTCAAATGTTATGCAAAGATAGCCAAATTCAGTGAATTACGGGCTATGATTGCTTGAATTTATATTTAAGTCCATACTCTTCAAGTTTGCTGTATAGTGTTGTCCTGCCTATGCCGAGCAGTTCTGCGGCGACACTCCGGTTGCCGTTTGCCTGTTTCAACGCACGCAATATCCGCTCCTTATCCTCCGCGTCATTGCGCAAGGCGAAGCTGACAGTAGAGGTCGGTTTCGTCACGGCAAGTTCCAGATGCTCTTTCATGACAACACCTTCCTGCGCCTGCAATACAGCACCCATAACTTTCTGCCGAAGTTCCCGCACGTTGCCCGGCCATGCGTGTGTCAGCAACGCTTTACGTGCTTCGGAACTGAACCCGCTCACGCTACACTCCAGCTCTCTGTTTGCCATATCACGGAAGAACTCTGCCAGCGGCATAATGTCTTCTTGACAGTCACGCAACGGAGGAACGGTTATCCCGAAGTCGTGCAGGCGGTACAGAAGATCCTGCCGAAAACGCTTTTCATTCACCGATACCTCCAAATCTTCATTGGTAGCAGCGATGATGCGGACATTGAAATTCCGGTCTGCCTTGTCTCCGACCGGGCGATACCGCCTCTCCTGTATGGCACGGAGCAACATCTGTTGGGTTTCCAACGCGAGGTTTCCTACCTCGTCCAGAAACAACGTGCCGCCTTCCGCCTCATGGAAATATCCTTTCTTGGCATTGTCCGCACCTGTAAATGCACCTTTGACGTGTCCGAAGAAAGCCGACGGTGCAAGCTCTTTGGAGAGTGAACCGCAGTCCACCGCCACAAATGGCTTGCCTGCACGTTTGCTCTTGTCATGCAACAGGTGGGCAATATGCTCCTTGCCCGTGCCGTTCTCACCAAATATCATCACGCTCATATCGGTGGCGGCTACCAGCCTTATGCGGTGCATGATTTTCTGAAAGGCGGAACCTTCACGGGCGAATATAGGCATACGGCGTTGTCCTGCCTGACGTTCTTTCAGTATGGAACGGATCAGGGGGACAAGTTTATCCTCCACAAGCTGTTTGGGAATATAGTCTATCGAGCCGAGTTTCATGCTTTCCACGGCGGTATTAACTTCGGCGTAGTCGGTCATAATGATGAAGGGCTGCATCTTTCCCTCCTTTCGCATCCAGCACAAAAGGTCTATGCCACTGCCGTCAGGCAGACGCAGGTCGGCAACCACGATATCATTATCTGTTGCCTGTTGCAGATGTTTCTTCGCGGTTGAGAGGTGGTAAGCCTTCATATTGCGGTAGCCCTCCCGTGACAGCATATTGCAGACATATTCGCAATACACGATGTTGTCTTCCACCACAATTATTTTTGTCTTATTCATCTTCGTATTTTCTCCTTTCCTCTTCTGCCAACCGTATTATTTCCACTCCCTTATCCAGCACGGCAGTCACGGCATGGCTTAACGCTTCACCATCCGGGAGAGCATCGCCACGAAGCAATCCGTAAAGTACATTCAGCGGTTGGTCGGCACGGAGCACCTCCCACGAACTGCGCAGGTGGTGGATCAGGGAATCCAGCTTTTGCAGGTCTTTTTCTTTTGCTGCATCCCGTACCGCCTGCATTTCCTTTTCTGTTTCAGTTATCAACTTTTCCAGCATGACGGCTTCATTGCCATAGGACAATAAGGCGGAAAAGTCCGGTTTCCCGTCCGGTGTCGCTTTTATGGCACACCTGTCGGAAACCTCCATCAGTTCCGATATGGAGAACGGTTTGAACAGGCATCCGGCAAAGCCTTTTGCCAATAGTTCCCCTTTGTTACAACTGCCCGAAGCGGTTGCCACAACCACCGGGATTGTTGGTGAATTGCCCACGTTGGACGAACGCAACAGTTCCAGCAATTCGAAACCGTTTATATCGGGCATATTCAAGTCTGTCAGCAACAGGCTGTATTCTTTCTGGCGTATCATTTCCATCAGTGCCGCAGCATCGGTGCAAGTGTCGCAGTGTATTCCTTCTTGGGAATACATCTCTTTCAGCATCAGAAGTAATACCTCATCATTGTCAATGGCGACAACATCATGGAATTTATTGTTATGATAAACAGGTGTATTGCTTGTATATCCAAGCTGTTCTTCAGCTTCCTGCATAGAAATTTCAACTGTGAAACGACTGCCTTTCCCTTTCTTGCTGTCTAAACGGATTGTTCCGCCAAGCATCGACACAATATTACGCATTATGGCAAGCCCAAGCCCGAAACCCTCCTTTGCGGCGGCATTTGATAGACGTTCAAACGCACCGAACGCTTGTTTCTGTTCCTCTTCTGTCATGCCTGTACCTGTATCTTCAACGACCAGTGTCAGAACTCCATTATCATATTCAGTAATCAAAGAAACACCGCCTTCTTCTGTGAACTTGACAGCGTTTGACAGCAGGTTATTCCCGATTTGTATTATTCGCTCTTTGTCGGTCAATACAATGGCATCGTGTCCAGTCTTCACGGACAAGGACAGCCCTTTGTTCACGGCAACAGGCATGAACTCCGTTTCAAGTGTGTGCGTGATTGCTGAAATCCGGCAGGGTGACAGACGGGGCTGTTCCTTGCCGTTGTCCAGGCGGAAGAAGTCAAGCAAAGTGTTAAGCATATCCCGCATACGGTCGGAGGATTGCAGTATGTTTTGGATATACTGCCCGGACTTATCCTCACACTGTTCTTTCCGTATCAGTCCGGCATAGCCTGTTATTGCTGTCAGCGGTGTGCGCAGTTCATGGGTGATAGTATGTACCGCCTTCTTCCTTGACGTTATCAGTGCCTCGTTCCGTTGTACGGATTGTTCCAGTTGCCTTATCAAATCAGTTGTCTTGTGCTTGTATTGTTTAATGCTTTTTGCATCACGATGTATGATGATGTAGGAAATTAACAACAATAGAAGAACGAATCCCATTAAACCGCCTACTTGCATAAATGACTTTTCACGCATGGCAACTATTTCGTTTTCCCGGCTTTGCAGTTCGGTTTGTACCTTTTCTTCTATTTGGCAAATCAATTCTTGCAGTTGTCTGTTAAGTTCTGCATTACGAGCTGCAAGGCTGTCGGCTTGTTCCGACAATTGGCGATCCTGCACTTTCTGTTCGCTGATTACGTTTCTATTGACCGAATGAAGGATAGTGGTTGATACTGCTGGAGTTACTTCCTTTTTTTTGCCGAATATGCCTAAGAAACCTTTTCGTTTTGGCTTTTTGGACTGTTCCTGCACACTTTTCTGTACAATAACCGGAATTTGATTGGCTATCTTCTTGTTAATAGATTGTTGTTCATCCATTAACCGGACTATCTGGAACATCTGTCGTTCCTTATCCTCTAAAAGACTGCGCACACTATCGATGCGCTCTGCTGGATAGGTGGCCTTGAAACGGCAGAGCATACTGTCCATTGCCATACGCCGTGCATGGTAATGCTCGATATCTTTATCGTTCCATTCCAGTATTGTTTCACCCAATAGAGAAAATTTTATCATTTGAATATTGATATTGTTTATTTCTTTTCGGAGCTCGTCTATTTTTTTATTGCCAAGTTCTAATGCTTCTATCTCCTGCCATTCATAGAGGCTATTATATGCCATACATCCGATAAGAATGGAGATAAGTATATATCCCAACCGTATTGCCTTATAGAAATTTCCTGACCGCTCCATTATTTTAATGACATTGATTTTTGGAACATGAATAAAAGTTTATCTTTTTCGTTCATGCGGATATTATCAGAATAACCGTCTTTTGTTATTTGATACCCACATGGCTTAACCATAAAAATGCCTAAGCCTTAGTGTACGAACTTACTTCTGAGGCATAGTCTTTACTTGTATTTAATGGAACTTTCCCTTTAATATGACACCACTCATTATTACAACTGATGTCTTCAATCTCAGACATCAGTTTTTGCAAATCTGTAATAGCTTTGGAACTCGCTACTTGGGGTATCTGCAACTCAAAACAGAGCATCGGTTCGAGAATGTCCACACCTGACTGTTGCAAAGCCAGCCTGAAGACATAAGGGGTCAGCTGTCTGAAATCAGCAGGTGTACTTACCGGGCTATAATACTCGGCTTGAGTAAAAGTTACTTTCAGATCTGTCACTTCCCATCCATGTAAACCAGATTGGCAAGACATACGAATCCCTTCAAAAACGGCATTTTGAAAAGAATGGTTCAGATAACCATAGGAGATGTCACTTTCGATTTGCAACCCTGCCCCTAACGGTAAGGGTTCAAGAGTCAGCCCTATTGTGGCCCAGTAAGGGTTGGGTGGTACTTCGATCTGAATAATCTTATTGACCTTTTTTATAGGTCGTTCTTTGTAGATAGTCTTGATCTCATCAAAATGGACCTTTACGGAAAATCGTTCTTCCAGCAATGTCTGTATGATTTCCTTTTGGGTCAAACCATATAACGAGATTTCCAATTCATCACTATATGAGTTTATGGAAAAGGACAAAGACGGGTCTTCAATCCACAATGTATTCAGAGCGGATATCACCTTGCTTCTCTCTTCGGGCTTATTTGGCCGGACGGAGGATTTGAGAGCGGGATGCTGATGAGATAATCCTTGAATCAAACAAGGTTTAGCACCTAAATAATCTCCGATTCGAAAATCTTCTATATCTTCTACAATCGCGATATCATTGGCACCCACTTCATCAACATTTATCTCTCTGCCCTGATAAATAGTCTTTAGATTTTTAATCTTGATGAATTTTTCCGAATCGTTGATTCTTACAACGTCTCGAAGTCTCAGACTTCCGTCAATTATTTTAAGAAAACTTCTTTTATGCCTTTGGGGTCATGCTCTATCTTATAGAGATAAGCTGAAAGTCTGTTTGAGACTGATGCCGGAGGAAGTATAAAAGAAGAAATGGCGTCCAACAACTCATTGATACCGATATTGAACATTGCTGATCCATGTAGCACCGGATAGACTTTGGCTTTTGCCACAAGAGCGATTATCGTATTCCAATAATCAGCCGGTGAAATTTCGCTATCCGCCAAATATCGTTCTAATATATCGTCGTCATGGTTGCATACAAATTCTTTGTATTCTTCCTTTATATATGTTTGGGAGCAAACCGGATAAACCGATCCATCGACAACAGTTTGCATAAACAGGACATCTTGCGACAGATTTGTTTTTATATCCATATACAAACGCTCCAAATTCACACCGGCACGGTCAATCTTATTGATAAATATAATTGTCGGGATTTGCAGCTTTTGTAAAGTACTGAACAGCAACTTTGTCTGCGCTTGTATGCCTTCCTTTGCGGATAAGATGAGGACTGCTCCATCAAGCATTTTGAATGTCCGCTCCACTTCCGCAATAAAATCCATGTGTCCCGGAGTGTCAATGATATTGCATTTCACTCCATTCCAGATAATAGATGTCGTAGAAGCCCGGACAGTAATTCCTCTACGTTTCTCTATATCCATAGAGTCCGTTATGGTGTCACCATTATCCACACGGCCGCACTTTTCCGTTGCTCCACTGGCAAACAGCAGATTCTCGGTTACGGAAGTTTTTCCTGCATCAATGTGAGCAAGAATTCCTAAATTTATAATATTCATTTGGATTAAGCAATAATATACTACAGTAGATGCATTGTCGAAACGCACCTTTTAATACCTCCTCGTAGCATATGAGAACTACAGGATTACTAACTCGTATTAATATGTATATTATTACTGCCGCATAACGATTACAAAATTACACAAAATCTCTGGAAAAGACGAATAAAAAGGGACAAATGTCTTCGTAATGCCTGTCAATAAGGCGTTTGCGAAGACAAATGAGGACAGGCGAAAAATCGAGGTAACGTAAAGGAAAGCGGATTTATGAAGAAGAACGGTCTCCAAATCATTACCCGCCGAATGGTGATTTTTAACACACCGTGTTGTATTTGGCAGCTTGTGGCACAGGTTGGCATATCAAGGTCTAACTCGTTGAGTAATAACTTTGCAAACAAAAAACGAGTATGGCAAGAAGCACATTCAAGGTTCTGTTCTACGTGAACGGCAGCAAGGAGAAAAACGGTATTGTCCCCATCATGGACGAGTGACAATCAACGGGACTGTGGCGCAGTTCAGTTGTAAGCAGAACATCCCGAAAACGCTTTGGGACGTGAAAGGAAACAAGGCGAAAGGCAAGAGCCGCGAGGCACGAGACATCAACCTTGCCCTTGACAACATCAAGGCGCAAATCATCAAACATTACCAGCGCATTTCAGACCGCGAGGCATTTGTTACGGCTGAGATGGTGCGCAACGCCTATCAGGGAATCGGCAGCGAGTATGAGACGCTGCTAAAAGCATTCGACCGTGAGAACGAAGTGTTCAAGAAACGGGTAGGCAAAGACAGGGTAATGGCTACCTATCGGCACGTGTACGGGCAAGAAACCATGTAGCCGCCTTTATCAAGTCGTTTTACAGACGCAGCGATATGTCCATGTTGGAACTTACTCCCGATTTCATCAAGGAGTTCGCCGCATACCTCTCGACTGAAGCCGGATTGCGGAACGGTTCGATATGGGCAAACTGTATGTGGCTGAAAGGCGTGGTCATGAAAGCGCATTATAACGGGTTGATACCGCGCAATCCTTTCATCCAGTTTCATATCAGCCCAATGTGAAAGAACGGGAATATCTGACGGAGGATGAACTGAAAGCGGTCATGACACATGAGTTTGCAGACAGCAAGCTCGCATACATCCGTGACATTTTCATCTTTGCCAGTTTCACCGCCTTGTCGTTCGTGGACATTCAGGAACTGACGAATGACAACATCGTGGAGGTGAACGGCGAGAAGTGGATATTGTCCAAACGCCACAAGACAAAAGTCGCCTTCCAAGTGAAGCTGCTGGATATACCCTTGCAGATAGTCGAACGCTACCGACCGATGCAGAAAGACAATCGTATATTCCCCGGCTTGAACTATTGGTCTATCTGCAAACCGTTGAAACGATGATAAGGGAATGTGGCATAACCAAGTCAATATCATTTCATTGCAGTCGTCATGGCTTCGCAACATTAGCTTTGAGCAAGGGGATGCCCATTGAAAGCGTAAGCCGTGTGTTGGGACATACGAATATAGTCACGACCCAACTCTACGCAAAGATAACCACGCAGAAGCTCGACAACGACCTGACCATGTTCGGCGACAAACTGAGTAAGACGTTTAACGGAATAACGATGTCATGAGTATGAGAAGAAACAGCATAACAGTGAATGAATCCGGCAATATCATCATGCCGGAGAATGTCTCAAACATTTGGATGAGCGAGCCGGAATTGGTGGAACTGTTCGGAGTAATTGCTCCGACACTTCGTTCTGCCATCAGAAACATCTATAACAGTGGAGCATTAAAAGAATACGAGGTACAGAAGTATGTTCGGCAGGAGAACGGGTATCATGCCGATGTGTTCAGCTTTCCGATGATAGTCGCACTTGCTTTCCGCATTGACAGCTTCGGTGCGGAACAGGTGCGCAATGCCATATTTAAAAGGCTGTACTTGCGAAAAGAGAAAACAAATATCTTCTTTTCGCTGGGTATAAATGGTTGGGATATGTCTAATTATCAGGCATAAGTTCTAATGATATGACGACATGAAGTAGTGAGACCTATGCGTATTCCCATTGCCAACAATGTATTTATACGAGTATGTGAATAGGTGTATTGCCATTCATACGTACGATTACGACAAACCCGAAGAAAAATCCATTAGAATGGCATTTCTTCGGGCTTTTGTAGTATGTCATAAAGCCAAATCCAAGAAAATCTTACGTGAGGTATGCGTGAGTTGTTAATCCGTTCTGCGCTAATTGCCGAGTTTTGCACTGATTAAACAAAAAAAGAAGTGCTAATGAAACAAGGCAACTTTGAAAATGAGGAGTTTATCCGTGTGGGTACTACCCTCTACAAGTTAGTGAACCAGCCCCGTCTGAACGGAGGCTATGTGAAGAAGCGCATCGTGTGGAACAACGAAACACTGCGGCAGGACTACGGCAAGGACTATCTCGCCACCGTGCCGAAGTACGACGGCTTCTGCACCGTCCCCGACCATGTGGACTACCGTCCCGTGGTGGACAAGTTCCTGAACCTCTACGAGCCGATAGGACACCGTCCGCAACAAGGCGAGTTTCCCTGTATCCGGTCATTGGTGCGCCATATCTTCGGTGAACAGTATGAATTGGGCATGGACTATCTTCAATTGCTCTACCTGCAACCCGTGCAGAAACTGCCTATCCTGCTGTTGGTATCAGAAGAACGCAACACGGGCAAGAGTACATTCCTGAACTTCCTGAAAGCTGTGTTTCAAAACAATGTCACTTTCAATACCAACGAGGACTTCCGCAGCCAGTTCAATTCCGACTGGGCAGGAAAACTGCTCATCGTGGTGGACGAGGTATTGCTCAACCGCAGGGAGGACAGCGAGCGGTTGAAGAACCTCAGCACCACACTTTCCTACAAGGTGGAAGCCAAAGGCAAAGACCGTGACGAGATAGCGTTCTTTGCCAAGTTCGTGCTATGCTCCAACAACGAGTATCTGCCTGTTATCATTGATGCAGGTGAAACACGCTATTGGGTGCGCAAGATAGACCGTCTGCAATCCGATGACACAGACTTCCTGCAAAAGCTGAAAGCTGAGATACCTGCCTTTCTGTATTACCTGCAATACAGACAACTTTCCACCGAAAAGGAAAGCCGTATGTGGTTTGCGCCCTCTTTGCTGCATACCGAAGCCTTGCAGAAGATTATCCGCAGCAACCGCAACCGATTGGAGATAGAGATGTGCGAACTTATCCTTGACATTATGGAAAGTGTCGGCACGGACACATTCTCGTTCTGCCACAACGACATTCTTCTTTTGCTGGTACATTCGCAGGTAAAGGTGGAGAAGCACCAAGTCAGAAAGGTATTGCAGGAATGTTGGAAACTTACTCCTGCCTCTAACGGGCTTACATATACCACTTACCAATTCAATTACAATCGGGAGTGCCGATATGAGCCGATAAAAAGAGTCGGTCGTTTCTACACCGTCACAAGGGAACAACTTGAATCCCTGTAATACTATTCTTTTTTTGTTGAATTGATGAATAATGATATAACCATACTGATAATAAACAGCATACACTCTCAACAAATTCTCAACAATCGAAAAGAAAAGTTGAGAGGGAAACAGCATCAGTTTGTTGGATTCTCTATTTGTGAGTGGTTTGTTGAGAAGATGTTGAGAATATAAAGCATTAACGTATAGGACAATACATATCTCATTCATCAAATCAACGTTTTTACAGTCATCATCAAATCCATAGAAATTATATCATGAACATCCAAGAAGCAAAACAAATCAAAATTGCGGACTATCTGCAAAGTTTGGGTTATTCGCCCGTAAAGCAACAGGGAAACTGCCTGTGGTATAAATCCCCGTTCCGTCAGGAAACGGAAGCCTCGTTCAAGGTGAACACCGACCGCAACCTGTGGTTCGATTATGGACTGGGAAGAGGTGGTAACATCATCGCACTTGCAGGGGTACTGTACGCATCCGACCATGTGCCTTATCTGCTTGGCAAGATAGCGGAACAGGCACCACACATCCGTCCCATATCTTTCTCTTTTCGCCAGCAGGCATCCGAACCGAGTTTCCAACATTTGGAGGTGGGTGAACTCACCCATCCGGCATTGCTCCGATACTTGCAGGAACGGGGCATAAACATCGCTTTGGCAAAGGCGCAATGTAAAGAGCTCCACTTCACCCATAACGGCAAGCCCTATTTCGCCATCGGTTTTCCGAATGTGGCGGGAGGATTTGAAGTGCGTAACCGTTTTTTCAAAGGCTGTGTCGCACCCAAAGACATCAGCCATATTCGGCAACAGGGAGAAGCGAGAGAGAAATGCCTTGTATTCGAGGGCATGATGGACTATCTTTCATTCCTCACGTTGCGGAAGAGGAACTGCTCGAACTTGCCCGACCTTGACAGGCAGGATTACGTCATCCTCAATTCGACCGCCAATGTTTCCAAAGCTATAGATGTGCTGCACGGGTATGGACGTATCCACTGCATGCTCGACAATGACGAGGCGGGAAGAAAGGCGTATCGGGAATTGGAAAGGAAGTTCGCCGGACGCATCCGCGACTTCTCCGACAACTACAAAGGGCATAAAGACCTGAACGATTACCTGCGTGGAATCCGGCAGAAATTAGCCGTTAGTCCACCGCTAAGAACTATCGTAAAACCCAAGAAGAAAGGGTTGGGATTATGACATCCCGAATGAGAAAAACGGGAGATGCCCGAAACTCATTCCTTAAGGATTGGGAGGTAGCAAGTTTGTGTTTCGGGTGTACCGAAACCGCTTGCCACCCACCATCCAAATTGCAGGAGGTGGCATCCCGTCGGTCTATACAGTTGAATCAGTAACCGAATTAAAAGGAATAAAATATGGAACAGACAAAGGAACACAAGGAACGCAACAAGGGAGGTCGCCCCAAGAAGGAAGCAACCGAGAAACTGAAATACCGTATCGCAGTGAAAATGACGGCAGCCGACTACTTCCGCCTGCTGACACGATCGCATGAGGCGGGCGTATCACCAAGCGAGTACATGAGGGAATGTTTCCGTAACGGTCATGTGAAAGAACGGCTGTCGGAGGAACATGCCGGATACATCCGCCAACTCTGCGGCATGGCTAACAATTTCAACCAGCTTGCGCGTAAGGCAAACGCCGGAGGTTCCACGATGAACGGTGGGACTGCAAGGTGGCAGTGGCAAGGATTCATGAACTTATAACCAAGATAGGGATATGATGGCGAAAATCGTAAAAGGAAGCGACTTCAAGGGTGTGGTGGATTACATCATCGACAAGAAGAAGGATACGCAGATAGTAGCAAGCGAAGGCTTGTTTATGGAAAATCTGGAAACTATCGCCATGAGTTTCAATGCCCAGTCACGGATGAACGATAAGGTGACAAAACCTGTCGGACATATCGCGTTGAGTTTTTCCAAAGAGGATGAGTTACGGCTGACGAACCGTATCATGGCAGGCATCGCGCTCGAATATATGGAACGGATGGGAATCAAGAATACGCAGTTCTTCATCGCCCAGCATTTCGACAAGGAGCATCCGCACGTGCATATTGCTTTCAACCGCATAGACAACAACGGCAATACCATATCGGACAGGCACGAGCGTCTGCGCAGTACCCGCATCTGCAAGGAATTGACCTTGAAATACGGCTTGCATATGGCTGGCGGAAAGGACAATGTCAAACGCAACCGCCTGAAAGAGCCAGACAGGACGAAATATGCGCTTTACGACATCATCAAAATGGAAGTCGGCAGATGCGGCAACTGGAACGTGCTTATCGCCAACCTGAAACGGCAGGGAGTGGAAGTACATTTCAAGCATAAGGGGCAGACCAGCGAGGTGCAGGGTGTTGTATTCTCCATGAATGGCTACCATTTCAACGGCTCCAAAGTGGACAGGCGTTTCAGTTATTCCAAGATTGACGCGGCTTTGCAGCACAACAGATGCAGGGAACGTATGGGAATAACAGCCGGAATATATGAAACGGCTACACCAAGCGCACCGTCCGGCACGGCACAAAGCGAGTTGTTCAACGGCTCTTGGGGATTGCTAAAAAGCAGTGGCTCATCTTATAACGCTGCTGATGCGGAAGCCAATCAGGAAATGGTGGATATACTTCGCAGAAGGAAGAAAGTTAAGCGCAAGAGAGGTGTTGGGTTCTAATATTCTGTACTAATCCAATTCTCACGACACTTGCGCTCTATATTCATTCGGAGTGTAACCTACCTCTTTCTTGAACAGTCGGGTAAAATGTTGCGGGTACTGAAAACCGAGATTATAGGCGATTTCATTAACGGTGTCGTCTGTAGATGCAAGTTCCGTCTTGGCTATTTCAATAGACTTGTCATGAATGAAATGCAGGGCGGTTGAACCTGTTTCTTTTTTCAATAAATCACTGAAATAGTTGGGCGAGAGGCAGAGCTTGTCTGCACAATACTGTACAGTGGGCAAGCCTATCCGTTTAGCAGCCCCATCATGGAAGTATTCGTCAAGCAACCGCTCAAATCTTGCGAGGATGTCTCGGTTTTGGTTGTCGCGTGTGATGAACTGGCGGTCATAGAAACGTGTGCAGTAATCAAGGAACGTCTTGATGCTGTCTGTGATGAGGTTCTTGCTGTGACGGTGTATCGGATGGTTCAATTCATATTGAATCTTGTGGAAGCAATCCATGATGATTTGCCGTTCTTCCACACTAAGGTGCAATGCCTCGTTTGTCTCGTAGGAAAAGAACGAATATTCACGCATTATCCGCCCGAGAGGTGTATTCCGCAGCAGGTCGGGATGGAACATAAGCAGGTAGCCATCTGGTTGGAACTGCATGCCGTCATCTTCCGCACCGAACACCTGTCCGGGCGCGATAAATATCAGTGTGCATAATTATTCCTAAGTCTGTGAAACCGGAACGCATGAAGCAGAATCTCGACATATTAGACTTCACCCTGTCGGCCGAGACATGGCACGGATAAAGACGCTGGATACCGACAAGCCTTTCTTACTCGGCTCGCACGAAGATCCAGAAATCGTAAAATGGTTCATGCAGTACAAAAACGCCTGAACATCAACAACCATATTTCGATAGCCGCTATCGACTATATTAAGAAGTTATTCGTATATGCCTTTATTGTAATCCGTCATGTACTGAGTAAATGTTTTGCCTGTTTGCTGTTTGAAGAAGCGCATGAGATGGCTCGGATCAGAGAAATTGAAATCATCCGCCATTTCACTGACAGTGCGGTTGGAGAATAGCAATTCGTTCTTCAGTTCCTCAAGCAGACGTTGTTTTATCAAATGGGTAGCTGATACTCCGAATTGGGCTTTTACTGAGTTATTGAGTGTGATGCGACTGACATGAAGCATGTCTGCATATTCCTGCACCCGCTGGTGGGTGCGGATATTCTGTTCCAACAAGTCCTTGAACCGAAAAGCGAAATTGTTTTTAGCAATTTCAGCGGGCAAGCAATAGGCGGCAGCGTATGTACGATTGATAATCAGCAAAAGATAATATAGTAAGGAAACAATGATATTGTACGTATCGGACACTGGATTCATCAGCTCATACTTAATCTTTCCGAGCAGCCGCATATATTCCTTCATTTCGTCATGTGTGGCATTGATGTAAGGCGGCGTATCTGTCTGGTAACAATACAAAAGGCGAAAAACGAAGAACTTGTCGGCGATAAAAGTACGCATGAAATCTTCGCGGAATATAAGGAACGTGTAATCCAACGCCGTCTCATCTACATGCCACTCTTGTTGCTGATGGGGTGAAAGCAGGAGAACCATGCCGTCGCGCAGTTCAATCTTGCGGAAGTTCAGTAGCAAATATCCGTTTGCCTTACGGAAAAAGTAGAAGCTGAAGAAGTCTGTCTTAAACCGCTTGTTTTCTGTCAGCACAAGTCCGATGTCCTTGTTTATGGCAGTATTGATGTAAAAATCCACGCCGCAGCGTGTCTTGTTGAACGGTACGCTGACCAGTCGATCAGGGTTGATTATCTCGTCCATATCCTTGTCGTTTTTGCAAAGATAATAATTTCATTTATCAAAATGGCATAATTACCGTTTTTTCAGGCATAGATGTTTCGCCGGATTCTTCCGAACTTTGCACCCGTAATCAATAACAAGACATATAGTCATGAAAAAGACATCCACAGTACAATTGGTGCGCAATGCCACCTTGAAAATCAGGTATGCGGGACACACCATGCTAATTGACCCCGTTTTAGCCGACAAAGGCACTTTGATATCGGCCCTCGGTGTGAATAAAACACCGAGGGTACACCTCACCATCCTATTCAGGATATTATCGGAGGCGTGGACATGGTGCTCCTGACCCACAATCACATCGACCATTACGAGCCGAGTGTCCCCACACATTTGCCCAAAGAAATTCCTTTCTACGTTCAGCCCCAGGACGCGGACGCCATCAGAAACGACGGATTTACAAATGTGATACCCATCGAAGAAATAAAAACAATAGACGGCATATCCATTTACCGCACGACCGGACATCATGGTTTCGGGCAGATCGGGCAGATGATGGGACCTGTATCAGGTTATGTGCTAAAAGCCGAGGGCTTCCCGACCGTTTATATAATGGGTGACTGCCGATGGGAAGCATGTATCCGAGACACCGTGGAACGGTTCAATCCTGACTATATCGTGGTAAACTCCGGAGGTGCAATCTTTCCCGAATTTTCCAAAACGGACGGTCCTATCATCCCCGACGAGAACGAAGTGATGCAGATACTTGACGAATTGCCTTCGCATATCAAGCTGATAGCCGTACACATGGATGCCATCGACCATTGCCAGACCACCCGTGCAATTCTGCGCAATGAGGCAACGCATCACGAAGCCGACATGAGCCGGCTGATTATCCCGGAGGACGGAGAAACAGTTGTGTTATGAGTGTCTGCATTAAATCCCTGATAAAAAACATGAACATAGTGGTAGGGTGCACTATAGGATGCCCTTACTGCTATGCCCGTAACAACTGCCGCCGTTTCCACATTACCGACGACTTTTCCGTGCCTGAATACATGGAACGAAAACTGCGCATCATCGATACGTCCCGTCCTCATGTGTGGCTCATGACAGGAATGAGCGATTTCTCCGATTGGAAGCCTGAATGGAACGCAGAAATTTTCGAGCGGATCAGCAGCAATCCCCAGCACGCCTATATCTTTCTGACGAAGCGCCCTGACAAAATCAGTTTCTCCTCTGACGACGAGAACGTATGGATGGGCGTGACCGTCACGCGCAGTTCCGAGAAAAGGAGGATTGATGATTTGAAAAAGAATATCAAAGCACGACACTACCATGTCACGTTTGAACCTCTCTTCGATGATATCGGCGAGATTGATTTCGATGGAATTGACTGGATTGTCATAGGCACAGAGACCGGAAACCGAAAAGGAAAGTCATATTCGCGCCCCGAATGGGTGCTTAGCATTGCAGAACAGGCAAAGGCTCATGGCATACCGGTGTTCATGAAAGAGGATTTGCTGCCGATTATGGGCGACGAAAGAATGATTCAGGAATTGCCGGAACAATTTACCATACGAATACAATGAATATGGATACAATAAAGGAAATAGATGTAAAGAGTGTAATGACCAAATCCTCTCTGCCGGTGGGAGGATATTCGGTCAACCCTTATGTAGGGTGTCCCCACGCCTGCAGGTATTGCTACGCATCGTTCATGAAACGGTTCACCGGGCACACCGAGCCGTGGGGTACGTTTTTAGATGTAAAAAACTGGAAGCCGATAACGAATCCTCATAAATACGACGGTGAACGTGTTGTAATAGGGTCTGTGACGGACGGTTACAATCCGTATGAAGAAGAATTCCACCGTACCCGAAGGCTGCTCGAAGAGCTGCGAGGAAGCGATGCCGAGATTATGATATGCACAAAGTCCGATCTTGTCCTTCGCGATCTCGACCTGTTGAAGAGTTTTCCCAAAGTGACTGTGTCATGGTCTGTCAATACGCTCGACGAGCAGTTCTGCGCAGATATGGACAACGCCGTAAGCATTGAACGCCGTCTGAAAGCGATGCGTCAGACATACGAGGCAGGTATCCGCACCGTATGCTTCGTCTCGCCCATATTCCCCAGAATAACAGACGTGAAGGCAATAATAGAGGAGGTAAAAGATTATGCTGATTTAATCTGGCTTGAAAACCTGAATTTACGCGGGCAGTTCAAAGGCGGGATAATGACGTATATCCGTGAGAAGTATCCTGACCTCATACCGCTTTACGAGGAAATTTACAATAAAAAAAGGCTTGAATACTGGCAGGCATTGGAGCAGGACATTTCAAATTACGCCAAGGAGCAGGGCTTCCCGTATCGTATAAACGATCTGCCATACGGACGCTCGGAAAAAGGCAAACCTGTCATCGTAAACTACTTCTACCACGAAAAAATACGATTGACAAAATGAGCTATGCCGGACTGATGCAGAAAAGTTGTAGCGCGGATAAAAGCACCATGTATGTGGATAATATCCGGCAATCTTCCGAGCGTATGCGGGAGATGCTCAACACGCTGCTGGATTCCTTCCGTCTGGACAACGGCAAGGAGCAACCCAACCTTTCCCCTTGCAGGATTTCCGCAATCACGCATATTCTTGAAACGGAGTTCATGCCCATTGCCATGAACAAGGGGCTGACTTTGATAGTGGAGAGCCACACCGATGCGGTGGTTTTGACCGACAAGGAACGTATCCTGCAAATCGGCAACAACTTGTTGTCAAACGCCATCAAGTTCACGGATAACGGTAGTGTATCATTGGCAGCGGATTATGATAACGGTTTGCTGAAACTTATCGTTGAAGATACCGGTACGGGCATGACCGAAGATGAGCAACAACGAGTATTCGGTGCATTTGAACGTCTTTCAAATGCGCCGCAAAAGACGGCTTCGGATTAGGATTGTCCATCGTGCAGCGTATTGTGGCGATGCTCGGTGGAACTATACGCTTGGAAAGCGAGAAAGGCAAAGGGAGCCGCTTCACGGTGGAAATTCCCATGCAGACAGCCGAGGAACTGCCGGAACAGACAATTCAAGCGCAAATGCGCCATAATCATATCTGCCATGATGTGATTGCCATCGACAATGACGAGGTACTTCTCCTTATGTTGAAAGAAATGTATGCCCATGAAGGGATGCACTGCGATACCTGTACCAATGTTTCGGTACTGATGGAGCTGATACGAAAAAAGGAATACAGCCTGCTTCTGACGGATCTGAATATGCCTGAGATAAGCGGTTTTGAACTGCTGGAACTGTTGCGCTCATCCAATGTAGGCAACTCGAAGAGTATTCCCATAGTCGTGACAACCGCTTCGGGCAGTTGCAGCAAGGAGGAACTTATAGGGCGTGGATTTGCCGGATGCCTGTTCAAGCCGTTCTCCATATCCGAACTGATGGAGATTACGGATAAATGCGCATTAAGCAGCATATTGGATGAAAAGCCGGATTTTTCCACTCTGCTATCTTATGGCAATGAATCCGTCATGCTGGACAAACTGATAGCGGAAACCGAAAAGGAAATGCAGGCGGTCAAGGATGCAGAACAGCGTAAAGACCTCCAAGAACTGGACACACTTACACACCATCTGCGAAGTTCATGGCAGATTCTCCGTGCCGACCAGCCATTGAGGGAACTTTACGCCCAACTTCATGGAAGTGCCACTCCAGATGACGAAGCGATATGCAAAGCGGTGACCGGCTGTGCTGGATAAAGGTGCTGAAATTATCCGGCAGGCAAAAGAAGAAAGGAAAAATACGAAAATGGATAAAACAAGAATCATCGTGGTGGAGGACAATATCGTGTATTGCGAGTTTGTCTGCAACCTGCTGGCACGGGAAGGATTCCGTACCGTGCAGGCTTACCACCTCTCGACCGCGAAGAAACTTCTGCAACAAGCCTCAGACGGGGACATCGTGGTTTCTGACCTACGACTACCCGACGGTGACGGCATCGACCTATTACGATGGATGCGCAAGGAAGGCATGACACAACCGTTAATCATCATGACCAACTATGCCGAAGTGCATACGGCAGTCGAAAGTATGAAACTCGGCTCGCTGGACTATATCCCCAAGCAGCTTGTGGAGGATAAACTTATGCCTCTGCTTCATACCATCCTGAAAGAACGGAGTATCGGACGAAATCGTATGCCCGTTTTTGCCCGTGACAGTTCCGCCTTTCAGAAAATCATGCAACAGATAAGATTAGTTGCCCCTACTGATATGAGCGTGCTGATATTCGGAGAGAACGGCACGGGCAAGGAGCATATCGCCCACCATCTGCATGATAAGAGCAAAAGGGCAGGGAAACCGTTTGTGCCTGTGGACTGCGGTTCACTCTCCAAAGACCTTGCGCCCTCGGCATTCTTCGGACATGTCAAAGGCGCGTTTACGGGTGCGGACAGCACAAAGAAAGGATACTTCAATGAGGCAGAGGGTGGCACATTGTTCTTGGATGAGGTAGGCAATCTCGCATTGGAAACCCAGCAGATGTTACTCCGTGCCATACAGGAACGGAGATACCGCCCTATAGGTGACAAGACGGACAAGAGCTTCAATGTCCGCATCATCGCCGCCACCAACGAGGATCTGGAGAAAGCGGTCATTGAAAAACGTTTCCGACAGGATTTGCTGTACCGTTTGCACGACTTCGAGATAACTGTTCCGCCCTTGCGTGACTGTCAGGAGGACATCATGCCGTTGGCGGAGTTCTTCCGTGAGATTGCCAACAATGAATTGGAATGTAGCGTGACTGGGCTCGATGCGGAAGCCCGTAAGACATTGCTGACCCATCCGTGGCCGGGTAATGTCCGTGAGCTTCGGCAGAAGATAATGGGCGCGGTGTTGCAGGCACAGACGGGAGTTGTCATGAAAGAGCATCTGGAACTTGCCGTAACGAAACCGACCTCACCTGTCAGCTTCGCCTTGCGAAACGATGCGGAGGACAAGGAACGCATCTTACGCGCGTTGAAGCAGGCAAACGGAAACCGCAAGGTTGCCGCCGAATTGCTCGGAATCGGACGTACAACGCTGTATAGCAAGTTGGAAGAGTATGGATTAAAGTATAAATTTCAGCAATCATAGCCCGCAACTTGCCGAAAATAGAAGTAACGGTTAAACCGGATTATTCAGCGAAGATAAAAAACGTCCTGTGATAAAAATCATGGGACATTTTGATGTGTATCCGATTTTTATTGCTACTTTTGTACCAAGACGAGAGACATTGACAGCAACTCACAGCAGAACGTAGAAATAGACAGGGTTGCCAAATCATTACCTCATTTTTACCTTATCCTCAGAACTGCTTGCTAATAAAGTGGTTATAAAAATCTTCCAGAATTTATACAAAAAATATATCTAACAAAAGTGGGAGGATTTTTTAACTTTTTACCATAGACATTTTATTAGGGAAGCGTAGGTTCAACTGGCAAGTACAAATAAGTAGAAATGTTTGAACAACACCGTTTTAGGAAGTTGAAAAATCAAGTTTCTCTCTCGGTATAGCGTTTATTTTGGCCAATATCTTCTTTAGTTTAGCATTTGTGTATTTCCCATTCGTGTTCTATTTAGCTCCTTATTATGAGTATGTAGCAAGTTACTTATCAAATTCAGCCTCTTTGAGGGTCAAATATGGTTTTGCAAATGGTGACTGACAAGACATAAACAAGGTCAGCAGGAATTTTTTACATAAATGGACATGAATGTATATAACCTAAAATAAGAATAAATTTTAATAAGGGCTGCCCAAAAAGAAAAAAATGCAGTTGCCATCCTATAGATACTTGCAGAAAGGATAAAATTTACTTTTAGACCTTTTGGGATAGCCCTTATTAATACTTCAGATAAAATTCCTTAGGTTATATTTTCAATCCTTTGGACCGGGTTTCCTCCTTGGCATACAGTCCCGGACGCCCGATTATGACATGGTTGGCAACGATACTATCCGCCGGACTGCGTATCTGCGGCGGTGCATTTTCGGGATATTGCGCCTGCCTGTTCCTCACATCTTCCGCTTCCGGCTTGAGCTGTTGCCCTTCATTCTCCTTTTCTGCGACTTCGGGCGTGGGTGGCGCAAGCTCCAGCTGAATTTTTCGGTCAAGGGCGGCAAGTTCGGACTTCAACTGCTTCAGCTCGTCCTCCTTCTTCCACACCTTACCCGCTATCTCCTGTAACTGCGGTATCTCCATCTCCAGCACCTCGTTCTTCGCCTTGTACTGGTCGATGATGGAGGGTATCCTCTCCATCGCGTTGAGGAAGTTGCGGGCGGCGGCCAACGGGTCAGCCATCGCCAGATGCCCGTTGTTGTAGGTGTACTTGTAGTTCCCCTCGACCACGAAGCGGTTGTCGGTGAACTCCAATCCCTCTTTGAGTATCCTTTCGCTCACCACCTTTATCGGAAAACCGTAAAGTTCACCGACCTGCGTGTACAACCCTCCGGTCGTGGCATTCTTGGCTATCTCCTGCAAACGCTTTCCGATGACCTTCTCATCGGCGGAATCCACTCCGTCCACCTTTATTATATTAAGGCGGTTGCCCTCCTTGTCGGTCTGCACCACCGACAGGAAGCGGTTCCAGTCCTCCGTCATGGCATCTATGAAAGCCGTGTTGTTGCGCAACTCGCCGGTCTTTGACTCCAGCTTGAACTCCGAATCACGCTTGCCCTTGTTGAACGACTTGCGTTCCCCTTCGAGCGATGCGATCCGCTTTTCCAGTTTCGCCTTGTCCAACAGGTCGGTATTGCCGGAGAGCAACGCCATGTATTCCGAGAAATTCATGCCCGATTTTTCGTCCATTGCCCCCTCGTCGATGGTACGCGCACCCATCGCACCGCTTTTGAGCTGGCTTATGAAAGTCTGCTTGCAGTGCAGGAGGTTGAACTTGTAGCTGTCCAGTGACTTCTCCACCGCGTAGATGATTACATCCACGTTGTTCCCGGCGAAATGTTTGGCAATCTCATTACCTGCCTAACTCCGCGTCCGTCACGCTGTTGCAAGTCGGACGGTCGCCACGGCGTATCGAGATGATGGATAGCCACACACCGTTTCTGGGCGTTCACACCCGTTCCGAGCATAGAGGTAGAGCCGAACAGCACACGCACCGTCCCGGCGTTCATGGCGTCTATCACCGCCTTCCGCGCCTTGTCGGTCTTGCACTCCTGAATGAAGCGCACCTCGCTTGGCGGTATACCGTAGTCCTCCGTCAGTTTGCGCTTGATTTCCGAATAGACGTTCCACCCGTCGCCCGGCTGGTATGTCCCCAAATCAGAGAAAACGAACTGCGTGCCTTTCTGGGCGTCGTATTTTTGATAATACTCCGCGATCATCTTGGCACAGTGACTCGCTTTGTTGTCGGGATGATCTTCGTAATTCGGGTCTATCATGCGCATGTCGAGTGCCATTTTCCGGGCATAGTCCGTGGCGATGAGCATCTTCGCCTTTTCTTCCGTTTCCGAAAGCGGCAGCCTGCCCAACAAGGTGGCATCGCCCGTCTTGGCGAACTGCATCAGTTTCTGTATGAAGTCCTCCTGTTCCGGCGTGGGCGGTATATGGTGCAGTATCTCGTTCTTGGCAGGACGGTCAACGCCCACATCCTCCGCCGTGCGGTAGTCCGTGATTTCATTATAGAAGGCGGCAAGCTCCGGCACTTTGATGAAGTAGCGGAAACGCTCCTTCTGGACCACATTGTTCGTCACGTTAAATTCAAAATCCGTCGTCTTCTTGGCAAATATCGCCGCCCAAGCGTCGAAACACCTTATGTCCTGCCGTTCCAGCTCCTTCGGGCGCAGGTACTTGAACAGCAGGTACAATTCAGTCAGTGAGTTGCTGATAGTCGTGCCGGAGAGGAAGGTCGCACCCAAGTCTTTTCCTGTGCGCTCCTGTATGGTGCGTATGGCAAAGAGCATGTTAAGTGCCTTCTGGCTTCCCTCGCTGTTTCCCAATCCCGCCACACGGTCGTGGCGCGTGTTGAAAGTCAGATTCTTGAACTGGTGGCTCTCATCTATGAAGATGTGGTCGATGCCCATCTGCTTGAAATCCACCACGTCGTCCGTGCGTGACTTTATGGCGTGTTCCACCTTCTCCAGCTTCGCTTCAAGGTTGTGCTTGCGCTTCTCCAATCCTTTCAGCATCGCCCGCGACACGTTCTTTCCCTGCTGCCGTAGCACTTCGAGGTTTTCCTCCACCGTGTCAAGCTCTGCTTGCAGGATGCGCTGCTGCAATTCCGGCGACTGCGGTATCTTGCCGAACTGGTCGTGCGACATGATGACGCAATCGTAGTCGTTGTTCTTTATATTATTGAAGAAGCGCACACGGTTGGCGGTCGAAAAGTCCTTCTCCGAAGCGTACAGAATACGTGCGTTGGGATATGCCGCCTGATAGGTGGCTGCAATCTCCGCAACGTTGGCTTTCAGCCCGATAATCATCGGCTTGTGTGCCAAATTCAGACGCTTCATCTCATGCGCGGCGATGCACATTATCAGCGTCTTACCGGTTCCCACCTCGTGGTCGCAAATTCCGCCGCCGTTCTGTTTCAACATCCAGACGCAATCCATCTGTGAGGGATAGACGCTCTTGATACCCCGGCTTGCCAGCTTTCAGGTTGAGGTCGGGAAAGGTCTGATGGGAGCCGTCGTAGCGCGGGCGCACGAAACAGTTGAACTTGCGGTTATACATCGTCACAAGCCGCTCCTTGAACTGCGGCGACTGCTCTTCGAGCCATTCGGAGAAGCCGTTTCGTATCTCGTCAATCTTGGCGTTGGCGAGTTGTATTCCCTCGCTGTCGCGCATCTTGATGTCGTTGCCATGCTCGTCCTTGCCGATGGACTTCATCATGTCAGGGCAGGTGTTGTGCAGGGCGTGTTTTAGGAGGTGCATACCGTCATAGTTCCGGTAATACCCCTTCACCAGAAACTCGTCCGTGATTTTCATGGTGCGGTAGCCGCACACCACCGAAAACTCGTCCATGCTTGCGGAATAGGCGATTTTCACCTCCGTGTCGAACAGCCGGCTCATGTAGGCGGCATAGACACCCGTCGGAATCCAGCGTTCCCCGAAATTGAAGTCCAGATCCTCGAAGGCGATGCGCTGCGGCTCGGCATCTTTCAGAGCCTCCAACGCCTGCTTCACCTCCGGCATACGCTCATTTTCGGGATTGTCACCCATCCATGCCTCTATGCGTTCCGCTTTCTCTATGACATTTCCGGCGATGAAACGGTCTTTGATTTCGTAACCGGTCACGAGCGGATTGTAGTAGATGCGCCCTTGCAGGGCAGTGAGCAAATCCTCCGCCGTGCTGTCGGTTATCTCCCGCATATAGTCGAGATTGACCGTACCATATTTGTTGAGCGACGCAGACAGGGCTTCTTCGGGAGAGCCTACGTTGCATGGCTCTCCACCGCGAAGGAAACAGGATGCTCGAAGATGTCCGCCTTGACGAACTTTCCGTTTTCCATCCGTTCCAGCGAAAGGATGTCGCGCCCGCCCGCATCCATCATCACTAACTTCACGTTCTGCTTGGCGTTGAGGTTGCCGTAGCGCATGACAAACTCATCGTAACAGGTATTCAGATGCTCTCGCCACGGAACATTTGCCTCGCGCCGGAGCGATTCATAACGGTACAGACGCTCGTAGGCGTCACGCAGCGACACATACAACAACGCCTTTTCCTTCTGGTATCCTTTCAGGTCGAGCGGCTGGAATGTCGCCCCGTATGGCGTGATGTCTTTCAGGTAGCCGATGTTATGACGCCCCCGGTCAGCCACCAGCGACCCTTCGCGCAGGTGCATCTCCGGCGTGCGGTGGTAGGCACGCGGAGAAAGGTCCACGACTTCCTCCTTCGGCTTTTCCGCTTCGATGTCGGGGAAAAGGAAGTCCCCACCGCTTCCGATGGGGTATCTGTAACGGCAGGTGCGGCGACTGCCTCCGGCTGTGTTTCCTCCTGTCGTGGCTGCTCACGGGAAGTTTCCGGCACGGCTTTCACTTCCGTCTTTTCCGCCACTTGTTTCTCGTTATGCTGCCTTGCCAGTTCCCGAAGTTCTTTCCTACGCTCCGGCGTCAAACCCATCATCATTTCATAGAAACCGTTGATGGAGGATTGGTATCCCAGTCCAGTGTGGCATAGATGTCGTCCGGGTCGGCAGGCTTGGCGGTGTTCTCCGCTTTCACCTCCTTATTCTCCATTGCGGGTTTTGCAGTTGGAGCTGTCGGTGTAACCGTGACTTTCGGTTTGGGCGGAGTGGACTTTGCCGTAACTGCCTTTTTCACCGTCTTTTTCTTTTTGGAGGTTTTCGGTTGGCTGACCTCTTCCGTCATCCCCCAGAGGTCAAGCAGGGTGAGCTGCACGCCTGCGGAATATTGCGGGCGCGGTTCTATCTCCGGCTTTTCATCTGCGGGTTGCGGCTTTTCTGTCGGAGTTTCCACCGTCTGCGCCGAGGATACTGTTTCCAATTTTATGGCAGGACGCTCTACTTTATTTTGAACGGCAACTTTTTCTTCCGTTCCTGCCTGCCGGATTGAACCCGAATACAAGCGCATGGCAAGCCTGTAATGGAAATCCTCGTCGAGCATACGGCGCAAATCCCCGGCGATGCCTGCTGCCTTGCCCTCGTGCAGATAAACCATAGCGGGCTTCCCGTAGGGGTCTGTGTCAAGTTTCGCCATCGTATGCACGATGCGTTCCGGGTGGTGGATGAAATAGGCGTTGTCGGTCAGGGCGGTTTTCGTGTCCGTCTGTATCACGGTCATCAGCCGCTCGTCCTGCGACATTTCCTTCTTGCTGAGGTTCTTTTGCAGGACAATCAGGTCACTGCCCACCTCCGTGCCCGCGTTGTCCGTGAACAGGTTGTTGGGCAGGCGTATCGCGGATACCAGATTGGCCTGACTGAACAGCTCGTTACGCACGGAGGTCTTGGTGCTATTCAATACCCCTTGCGAGGTGATGAACGCCACGATACCGCCGTCACGCACGGCATCCAGTCCTTTGAGAAAGAAATAGTTGTGGATGGTTTTCTGGGCGGAGCGTCTGCCGAAAGAGTCGCTCCGCTGAAACTCCGCGTCGAACACGGCAATGTCACCGAACGGAATGTTGGACACCGCCAAGTCGAAATAATTGTTGAACGGTCTTTCGATTTTCTCAAAACCGCAGGTGCGCATTTTCTGGTCGGGATAGAGATGCCTCAAGATTGTACCGTGAGCAGATCCTTCTCGAAAGCCATCACATCCGCATTGGGGCTGTGCCGCAGCATGGAATCCACGAACACGCCGACACCTGCCGACGGTTCGAGCATACGGGCGGGGCGGACGCTGTAATCTGCCAGCACGTCCGCGATGGTGTCGGTTATCTCTTTGGGGGTGTAGAAAGCGGTCAGCACGGACGCTTTCAGCGAATCCACAAACCGCTTGTACTCTGTTTCGTCCTTGCTGTTCTCACGGATAAGCCTGTGCAGCTCCACCGTCGGGGCGAACAGTTCGAGGTCGGATTTCGCCCACCGGACGGCATCCGTCAGTTCCTTTGCAGGGTTGAGGATACATTTCAGACCGCCGAAACCGCAGTACCTTTGAAGTATGGCACGCTCTTCGGTTGTCGCTGTCCTATTTTCCCTGTCAAGGATGAATGCCGTCCGTATCGCCTCGATGTTGTCCCGCAGTTTCTGTTTGCGGTTAAACGCCATATTCGTCTAAGTAAAGGACGGTTGCTCCCGTCAGCTCCGTGTAGAGCAGGTCGTAATCGGAAGACAGGGCGAAATTGTCATCCGAGAGGTCATAGACGGAGAACACGTTGCCGACAAGCGGCAGCAGTTTCAGGACAAAGGCTTCACGCTTCTCTTCCGGCACTTCATCGGCAAACTCGTTTTCCACGACTTCGCGGAGGATGGCGTAACGGGAATAATGCAGCCCGCGCAGCAGCGTGTCCATCGCCAGTTCCTGCGCACCATCGGCGGGATAGCCTTCAAGCCGTGCCCTCTCATACGTTTCGGCGGCACGGTCGGCCCGTTCCCGTATGAAAGCGGTGTCGTCAGCCTGTTCAAACTTGTTCGTGCGGAGATAGTCCAGCAGGTACAGACCGTAATAGGAAAAGTCGGTCTGACCCTCGTTTTTCTTCTTGTTGTTCATTACTTTGGATTTAGCGGATTGATAATTAACGGGATAATCGGTTGGAAAAAGGAAGAAAAAGGCACTCGGTATCCCTCCGAGTGCCACCACTAAATCCAAAGTATGAGTGTAATCCGGTATCGAAGAACAATTCATTACTCTGAACAAGTGGCAAAGTTAATACTATTTCTTCCGTCCTGAAAATTTCTTGTCCTTTTTAGCCTCCGGGAACACAAAAGTCGTGTTATATTCCCCGTCAAAGGCGACAACAGCATCGAAACTCTTGCCCTGTTTGCTCTTGAACCTTTGAGCAGCTTGGTATGCCCTTCGGTGAGCAGGTCTTTGATTTCATCGTCGGACAGGGTGCGTCCCGCTTTCAGCCGGAACACGGGCAGTCCGCACTCCGTGTTGTCGCAGCGTACCACCTTGCCGTAGAACCGCATCCTGCCCGTGCCACACTTGGGACACGCGCAGCCGGAGTCACGGCTGCCGAAGAGCTTGTCGCACGAGATCAGTTCGGAGGTTATCTCACGTGTGTACGCCTCTATCTCCTTGCGGAAGGTGTCGTCGGACAGTTCCCCGCGCTCGATACGCGCCAGCTCCTTTTCCCATTCGCCCGTCATGGCAACATCGGCGATGCGCATCGTCTTGACGACGGAATTGAGGGCAAGTCCTTTTTCGGTGGGAACAAGCGACTTCTTGCAGCGTTCCATGTAACCGCGCTTGAAAAGCGTTTCGATGATGGAGGCGCGTGTGGCGGGAGTACCGATGCCACAGTCCTTCATCGCCTGCCGCAGTGCGTCGTCCTCAATTTCCTTGCCCGCCGTTTCCATTGCCGAGAGCAGGGTGGCTTCGGTATGCAGCGGCTTGGGTTTGGTCTTTCCTTCGGTAATGGACGAGCCTTTCGGTGTCAGCGTGTCGCCTTCCTGCCAGCCGGGATGGTAATTTCCTCTTTTTCCTCGCCATAGACGGCACGCCATCCGGTTTGCTTCACGACGCTGCCTTTTACGGTAAACTCCACTCCGGCACATTCCGCCGTGACAGTGGTCACATCCTTGACGCATTTCTCAGAGAATGCCTCGACCATGCGCCCGGCAATCATCTGATAGATGGTATTGTCCTCTTTGGAGAGGAAGAGCGGTTTCTCACCCGTGACGAGCAGGGCATGGTGGTCTGTCACCTTGCCGTCGTCCACGCTGCGGCGTGTCGGGGCGGCTTTTGCCCGCACCTTGTCTTTCCATTCGGGCTGTGTGCCGATGAAAGCGAGCAGTTTGGGAATTTCGGCAAACACGTCTTCGGGGATGTAGCGGCTTCCCGTTCTCGGATAGGTTATCAACTTCTTTTCGTAGAGTTTCTGCGCGATTTCAAGCGTCTGTTCCGCCGTGAAGCCGTGCTTGGCGTTGGCTTCTTTCTGGAGCGTGGTCAGGTCGTAGAGCAAGGGAGTTTCCTCCGTCTTCTCCTTGCGCTCGGCTTTCGTGACAGTGGCGCAACCTGCCGCCTTTACCTTATTATATAGTTCCATCGCCGGTTCTTTCTCTTTCCATTTCTCGGAGGATGAGAATTTCACGACTTCGCCGTCGCAACCGTCCGTTGCGATATGGAGCTGCCAGAATGCTTCGGACGTAAAGCGGCGGTTCTCCCAGTAGCGTTCACATACCATAGCCAACGTTGGTGTCTGCACCCGCCCCACGGAATACGTGCCGTGTCCGGCGGCGATGGATAACGCCTGTGTGCCGTTGATGCCCACGAGCCAGTCGGATTCGCTCCGCGCTTTGGCGGCGAGGTAGAGGTTGTCGTATTTGCTGCCGTCTTCGAGTTTCCGCAGTCCCTCGCGGATAGCTTTGTCGGTGAGAGAGCTGATCCACAGGCGCACGAAAGGAGTGGTGCAACCCGTATAGTGGTAGAGGTAGCGGAAGATAAGCTCTCCCTCGCGTCCGGCATCGGTCGCCACGATGATATGTTCGCTTGTGTCGAACAGTCTTTTGATGACTTTTATCTGCGACACCACGCCGCTGTCGGGCTTGTAACCTTTCTCCGTCCTGACCTGACGGGGGACGAGCGTGAATGTGTCGGGAATAATCGGGAGGTTGTCACGGACAAATCCGCGCACGCCGTAGCCGTCGGGCATGGCAAGCTGAACGAGGTGTCCGAATGCCCATGTCACGGCATAACCGCCTCCCTCGAAATATCCTTCCTCTCTCTTTGTCGCGCCCACGATGCGGGCGATTTCACGTGCCACGGAGGGCTTTTCTGCAATGATTGTCTTCATGTCTTCTTCTTTTTTGTTGATACTTTGGATTTTATTTTGGATTCAGTGGCGGACACGGGATTACATTTTCATGCCCTTGCCCGTTTTCTTCTGCGGCTTCTCCTGCTGCTGTTGCTGGCGGGCGTCCTTCGGGTTGGTCTGACCTTTCTGCAACGGCTCTCTCAGATTCTTTGTAGCCTCGTTGGTCTTGCCATCGTTGTTCACCGCCACCTGCGTGCGGCTCTCGTTGGACGGAGCAACCTGCTGTGCATTGTCAGGGTTCGTGTCGTAGCGGTACGGGCGTCCCTTCTCCGGGTTGAACTTGATATACATCGTGGCATGGAAGCCCTGCTTGTCGGTCACGTTCTCCAGCTTCACGGCTTTACCCGCCACATAGTCGGCTTTCTGCTGGTCGGTGAAGCTCACGCCGCTCCATTTGCTGATGGGGCGGATGCTGCCGTCCTCGTTCGTCCACGTGTTGCGGCGTTGCTCCTTCTTGGTCTGTGCGGCATTTTCCCCGCCCTGCGCCTGACTTTTCGATGTGTCGCCTTTGGTTTCCTGTGTCTGTGCGGTACGGGGCGACTTGCCGGTTCCCGGCACGAACTCCACGCCGCGCTGCTCCACGTTCACTTGCAGGGTGGTGACGAACTTTCTGCCGTCGTTGCGCTCGATGAGCTTGTCGCGTACGGGCAGTCCGGCGCGGAGCATGTCCCGCTCCTGCGTGGTGATTTCCGTCTTGCCGATGCGCTCCGGGATGCGCACCCTGCTTGCCGGAATGTCCGTGATTTCATTCGTCTTGCGGTCGATGCTGATGTAGGAGGGGATGATCTCGCCCGTTTCCCTGTCCACAATGTCCACGACCCTACCGAGATTGCCCGTTTCGCGGAGGTTCTTCCGGTCATTGTCGGAGAATTTGTGTTCCTTGTACTCATCCAGCTTCTGCTCCTTGCGGATGAAGTGCGGCACGAGGCTGATGTTTCCCTCACCGTCCTTCTTGAAGGAGAGGCGGGCGTCCAGCTCGAATGATTCGCCGCCGAAGGTCGGTTTGACCTTTACCAAGTCGGACTTGCCATAGTTGAGCATCTTCGTAAGGTCGCCGGACTTTTCAAGGTTGTCCCGCTTTACGCCCCATCTGTCCTCCAGCTCCTGCCAGTTGATTTTACTCTCGTCGATGGCTGGTAGCCACGTTTGCCCTGCATCTGTTCGGATTTGTCCTGTTGCTGTTCTTTCCGTTGTTCCATGTTCTCCTGTTTTTGAGGTTCTTGTTTCTCTGTCTGTTGTGCTGCCATCTCTTCCTGCACCTTCTTCTCATAGTCGGAGGTGTCCACCTTGTGAGGGGCGAGCAGCTCCTTGTTCGCTTCGGGGTCTTTCAGCAGTTGCTTCATCACCTCTAAGAGATTTTCAGCTTGGTCTGCCGCAATGCGGTAGAAACCGAAGCGGCTGGGTTCCTTGCACTGCCGGAAGAAGTTCTTGAAGAAGTTGTCCAGCACGTCGCCATGTCGGTCGAATTGCAGGAAACTCTGCGCGTTCTCCGCTTTTGCGGGGGTGCGCTTGGGTGTGCCGTCCGCGTTCAGCCCGGCTACCACGCTGATCTCGCCTGTCTTCTCGTCACGGACTACCAGCACGTCCTTTTCGTCTTTTTTCTTTGCCATCTGAAAAATGTTTTAATGGGTTATTTATGAAAGAAATTATGGATACGAGCCTTGTAGAAGGCTATATCTTCCTTTTTGAAGTCCTTGATATGGTTGGAAAGGAATGTCAGCACGTCCTCCTCGCTGTAATAGGTCTTCTTGCCCAGCGTCTTGTAGGGCAATGCGCCTACGCTGCGGTAGCGTTGGAGGGTGCGTTTGCTTATCTGGAGCAACATGCACAAATCCTGATTGTCGAAAAGGCGGATGCTTTCCGTGATAGTGGGCTGTTTCCCCTCAGCCTTCATCGCCAGCAGCAGTTCGTCCTGACGGTCGAGCCGTTCCATCAGCTTCTGCATCCAGCCCTCGAAGTTGTTTCGTGTGAGCAGTTCCATGACCTATGTCCTCCTTCCTTTTGGTTTGCCGCCCGTGCGCAGCGTGTGGTTGTGGAACAGGGTGTCTATTGTCCCTTCCTCGTTCCTTACTGTGTTGTCCTCCAATAGCCGCAGTATCTCGGAAAGGCGGTAGCGGCAGCTTCCGCGTACCACCACATACTCGATACGGTGGTCGGTGCGCATACGCTGCATGGTGCGCTTGCTCACGTTGAGCATCTTCGCCGCCTGTGCCGTGTCAAGCAGCTTGTCTTCGGTTTCCCGCTTCCGTTTCTTCTCGTCCCTTGCCTCGCGGATGTACCCTGCGATGTTCGCAATCTGCGCCATCATCTCCTTGTAGGCGGAACTTTCCATTGTTATCACTTTCATGTTCAGTCCTTTCTTTTTGTTTCTGCGACAAATTCGGCAATAAACAAAAGGGGCTTTAACAACTCACTACGTGACTCACGTAAGATTTTTGCGGAAGATGGCTCCGTAACCCGGTCAAACGGCGCAACAGGCAGCCTTTCAGCGGAAAACGATACGTCTTGTATGCCGTTTCGTTACCTTTGCGGCAAACTCTAAATGACATGAATATGGAAATAGTATCTATCGAGAAAAAGACTTTCGAGATGATGGTGGCGGCATTCGGCGCACTCTCGGAGAAGGTCGCGCCCTGAGGCGCAAAAGCGACACGGGGCGCATGGAAAGATGGCTCACGGGCGAGGAGGTCTGCGGGCAGTTGAGAATAAGCCCGCGCACGTTGCAGACGCTGCGTGACAGGCGGCTTATCGGCTACTCGCAGATAAACCGCAGGTTCTATTACAAGCCAGAGGAGGTGAAGCGGCTGATACCGCTTGTCGGCACGCTCTATCCGCACGGCAGATGATTTGATTTATTCACCCACTGAATCCGAAGTTATGATGAACGAGAACAACGATGTTTTTACGATGGAAGACGAGCCGATAGCCTCTGTGGTGCAGGATATGCGCAAAGGCTCGAAATGGCTGTCCGCATTTCTGGAAAGCTACCGTCCTCCGCTGGACGGGGAACGTTACCTGACGGACGGCGAGGTGTCGGAACTGCTCCGTGTGAGCCGGCGCACCTTGCAGGAATACCGCAACAACCGCGTGTTGCCCTTCATACTTTTGGGAGGGAAGGTGCTTTACCCGGAAACGGGGCTGCGCGGGGTACTGGAAGCGAACTACCGCAAGCCGCTGGAGTGAGGCGGTTTCATGAAAAAGTAAACGGGTGACACCTTTTGTGGTGCTACCCGTTTACTTGTCTTATGGGGTATGTGCAATCAGCAATACCCGGCTTTTCCGTTCTGTATGAACATCACGTATGTCTGCCGTTTCTCTTGTGAGAGTGCCTTTCCCACCAGCCATGTGCGGAACAGGTGGGTGTTGTAGGTATTCACCCTGAAAGCGACCGGGATGATGATTTCAAGGGCGTACACGTCCGCGTGCAGCCCGTTTTCAAGCTGCATGTAGCGGCACACCTCGTAGTCGTTCAGCACGTCCGACTTGCGGACGGCTCTGATGGCGGCGTTCACTGCCGGGACGGTCGTATGGAACAATCCGGCTATTTCGGTGGCGGTCATCCACACGTCGTTACCGGTTACGCTGACTGCCTTGTCCTCGATGATGATTGTGTCACGTTTCATGGCTTTTCTTTTTAGATGGTGCAACCTGCAAATTCCTCGACGCCGTTCAATCTTGCGGCAAGGTTCTCCATGTCCTGATTGAGCTTCTCTTTGGTTATCTTTGCGTAAATCTGCGTCGTCTTTATGCTCTTGTGTCCGAGCATGGAGCTGACCGTTTCGATGGGAACACCGTTGGAGAGGAATATCGTCGTGGCTGCCGTGTGGCGGCTCTGATGCCACGTGATATGCTTGGTGATGCCGCAACGCTTGGCGACGGCACGGATACCGGCAAGGCACGTGTTATAATGCGGAACGGGAAATATCCTGCCGTCCCCGCACAGTCCCCGGTATTTGCCGATTATGCGGTTGGCGATGTCGAGCAGGCGGATGTTGGACACCACGCCCGTTTTCTGGCGGTTGATGTTTATCCACTCGTGTTCGTCGAAGTAGGTGCGGATATTCTCTTCCGTAAGGTTGCGCATATCCGCGAACGACAGCCCCGTGAAGGCGCAGAACAGGTAGAGGTCGCGGTACAATTCCTGTTTGGCGTTTTTCAGTTTCCCCTCCATCAGCAGGCGGATCTCATCTTTGGTCAGGAAACTGCGTGTTGTTTCCTCCTTCTTGATTTCATACTCGCGGAACGGGTCGCGCGTCAGCCACTCGTTGTTGATGGCGATGAATACCATCGTCCGTAACGGGCAGACGTACAGCCACACGGTATTGGTGCAGCAGTGCTTGTCCGTGCGCAGGAACATCTCGAAGTCGGAGATGAAAGCCGGGGTAAGCTCTTTTAGGGCGATGTCCTTCACATGGTAGCGGATGTCGAGGAACTCTTGCATGTGCTTGTAAACGGTGCGGTACTTCAGCAGCGTGCCTTTGGCTTTCATGCCTGCCTCCACCTGCTTCTCGTAGTCCTCGTTGTGCTGGCGGAACACCTGCATCAGCGTGTGGTAGCGGTGTTCCAGTCCGAGAAAGGCGTTCTTCACCTTCTCCGCCGTGACGAAGTTGTCACGCTCCATGATTTCCTGATAATGCCTGTTGATGCGTACCCGCATCTTGTCAAGCATACGGTTCGTTTCGAGTGCCGCCGTGCTTCTGCCCGTGACACGTCCACCTTTGGTGTCCCACAGTTTCGGATCGACAGTCAGTTTGCAGCTGAACTGTGTCTGGCTGCCGTCCACCGTGATGCGTCCCATGACGGGAACTGTCCCGTCCTTTTTCACTACCTGACGCTTGAGGTAGTAGATTACTGAAAATGTACTCTTCATTGTCCTTAATTTTTGGGTTTCAAAATTAGTTGGTGAAGAGTCCGGTGTTGGTACGCAAAACGGGGAGGAACGGCGCAATCTTTTTCCGTAACCTGATTTTTCGCATGAGTTATGGATAACTCACTATTCCTTAGAGCCTTGTTTCGCTATTCGTACCCGTTTGTCGCATTTTCGGGCATGGTTACGAACAAGTAACGTAGCGGCGTCAGGATTTGGCTTCGGCAGGGATTGTAATGCTTCACGGATTATCGCCACTTCAACCAAAACCCTTGTAACTCAATTCTATCACTATATCTTTCCGCATTTCACTTTTTTGTAGTAACTTTGCCAATAAATTCTCTAATTTCTGGTTCAGACTGGAAACCGGGCTGAAACTGGAAGATACACAATCGGGATACCGCCTTTACCCTCTGCGCAAAATGGATGTGCAAAGCTGCTGGTACACCGCCAAATACGAATTTGAGTTGGAAGCCATCGTCTTTGCCGCATGGGGAGATGTAGCGGTGAAGAACATTCCCATCCACGTGTATTATCCCCCGCAAGCAGAACGGGTATCCCATTTCCGGCCGTTCCGGGATTTTACCCGTATCAGTGTGCTGAACACGGTGCTGGTGCTGATTACCTGCCTTTGGATTGTTCCCCGTAACCTGCTCCGCAAACTGTCATGGAGCAACTGCAAGCGATTCTTCACCGACCATGTGCTGAATACACGGGAATCCAACCTGAAGATTGTACTCGCCATCATGCTGGGGATTTTTATGGGTATCGTTCCGTTATGGGGTTATCAGATGCTGATCACCCTCTTTCTTGCGCATCTGTTCAGACTGAATAAAGTGATTGCCCTTGTCGCCGCCAATATCAGTATTCCACCCATGATTCCCCTATTGCTGTACGGCAGTTACCGGACAGGCTGCATGGTACTGGGTAATCCTCCCGATTTGCATCTCGGAGACCTTTCTCTTGAAAATGTCAAATCAGTTTTAGAGCAATATTTAATAGGAAGCATTATCTTTGCAATGGCTTGCAGTCTGCTGTCTGGAGTAATCTCCACCGTGTTGCTGGCTATATGTAGGAGAAAAAACGGATATGACTAAATTCTTTGTTGGATTATATAACTATTTTGAAAGGCATAAAGTCTTGTTTTACCTGTCCCTCAGCGTATGCATCCTCTTTATGGCCCTTTTTGCCGCCCAAGTCAGATTCGAGGAAAACGTAACCAGTTTCTTTCCGGATACCAAGGACTCCCAAAATGCCATCAACGTATTTGAAAATCTGAAGATAAAGGATAAAATTATGATCATGCTGTCCGGCAAGGACGGTGTGGCGGATGCGGATTCCCTGATTGAAGCTGCCGAAACCATAAAACAGGATTTACAGCAACAAGCGGAAGGAACCCTGATTAAAGAGATCTTCTCAAAAGCCGACGAAAACCTGATCAACAGTGCCGGAGATTTTGTTTACGACAACCTGCCCCTGTTCCTTTCCGACGAGGACTACCAACGGCTGGACACCTTGCTTACCGCCGGAAACATTGCCGCCCTGATGCAGAAGAACTATTCCAACCTGATATCTCCGGCAGGATTCGCCTTGAAGAACTACATTATGCGGGACCGTTGGGACTGGGCAGCCAGACGCTGAAACACCTGCAAGACTTCCAGTTGGAAGCTAATTACGAACTGATTAATGAGCATATCTTCTCACGGGACGGTTCCACCCTGCTGATGTTCATCACCCCAGTATTCAACACCGGAAGCACGGGCAAAAATGACAAACTCATCCGGCTGATTGAAAATGAGCTGCAAAAAGCGGAAAAGGAATATCCCCAATTGGTTGCCGAATATTTCGGAGGTCCTTCCGTAGGAGTGTACAATGCACGACAGATAAAGAAAGATACGCTGGTCACTTCTTCCATCGCGCTGATTATCATCATTGTCTTCATATCTCTGGTATTCAAGCATAAGAAATCCATTCCGCTTATCATCACCCCGGTGCTGTTCGGAGCTTTATTCGCCTTATGCCTCATCTACTTTATCAAAGGCGGCATTTCAGCCATTGCCGTAGGTGCGGGCTCCGCCGTAATGGGCATTGCCTTGAGCTACTCCATACACATGCTGGCGCATCAGAATCATGTATCATCGGTACAACAATTAATCAGAGAAATCGCCTATCCGCTTACCGTAGGCAGTTTTACTACCATCGGCGCCTTTTTCGGCCTCCTCTTTACCAGTTCCAACCTGTTACGGGATTTCGGTCTGTTCGCCTCGCTTGCCTTGATAGGAACCACGCTGTTTTGCCTGGTCTATCTGCCGCATTTCCTGAAAGGGCAGGCGCATGTAAAACAAGGGGCGGTGCTACGCTTTATCGAGAAACTGAACGCTTATCCATACGAAAAGAACAAAGGCTTGGTAGGGGGCATTCTCGTGCTGACCATAATATGTTTATTCACCTCGCAGAACGTGCGTTTCAACGAGGATATGATGAGTCTGAACTATGAGCCTGCCCACTTGAAACAATCGGAAAACAAGCTGGCCGAACTCTTTGACAAGAAAGAAAAGACTGTTCTCTTTGTCAGTACAGGCAAAGATATGGGAGACGCTACCGGACAATACGCCGAAACGAACCGGCTGCTCGCCCAACTGAAAGAAGAAGGAAAAATAAAAGATTACGCCTCTGCCGGACAGTTTCTGATACCGGAAGAGGTGCAGGAAGCACGGTTGAAACAATGGCACAACTACTGGACTCCGGAAAAGAAAGCCCGGTTACGCGAAACCATCCGGACAGAGGCTGCCCGTTATCATTTTCGTGAACATGCATTCGAGCCGTTTTTCCAATGGCTCGACCGTCCGTTCCAGCCTTTGGACTACCAGAATGAAATCACTACCCGGCTTCTGAACGAATGGCAGACTTCCGCCGATTCCCTGACCATGCTGATTACTCAGGTACGGATGAACGAAACCGACAAGGAAGCGGTGTACCCCCTTTTCCAACCAAAAGAGAAGGTGGTTATCTTCGACCGCGGCTATTTCGCCAGCCAATGGGTATCAGCCGTCAATCAGGATTTCTATCTGATTCTTTATATCTCCTCTTTTCTGATTTTCTTTGCCTTATGGATCTCCTACGGACGCATAGAACTGACTCTGATGAGTTTCCTGCCGATGCTGGTCAGCTGGATTATCATTGTGGGGTTAATGGGCATGCTGGGTATTGAATTCAATATCATCAACATCATTCTGTCCACCTTTATTTTTGGAATCGGGGATGATTTCAGCATCTTCATTATGGACGGATTGCAGAATAAGTACCGCACAGGACGGCAGTTGCTGAACTCGCACAAAACAGCCATCTTCTTCTCCGCTTTCACCACCGTGATAGGTATGGGTACGTTGGTCTTCGCACGCCATCCGGCATTGCAGTCCATTTCCCTCATCTCCATTTTGGGAATGATTGCCGTCGTACTGGTAGCCTACACGCTGCAACCCATTCTTTTCCGGTTCTTCATCACAGCACCCGCTTCCAAAGGGTTGCCCCCTTATACATTGACAGGCCTGGCAAGAACCGGCGGCCTGTTCCTGCTGTTCTTTATCGGATGCCTGTTCCTGCGCTTGCTGATAGCTGTCATGACCTTGCTTCCTATCCGCAAAGCCTATAAGAAACAAGTACTTTGCCAACTGATACATGTCACCTGCAAAAGCCTGATCCATATAGCCACATTTGTACATAAAGAAAGGATAAACCGGACAGGAGAAACGTTTAAAAAGCCTGCCATCCTGATAGCCAATCATCAGTCTTTCATCGATATACTGGTATTATTGGCACTGACTCCCAAACTGGTCATGGTTACCAATCACTGGGTATGGCACTCTCCTTTCTTCGGAGCCATTATCCGCTATGCCGATTTCTATTACGTAGGAGACGGTTACGAGCTTTACGTGGAACGGATGCGCCAAAAGGTGAAAGAAGGATATTCCATCGCCATTTTCCCCGAAGGAACACGTACCTACGACGGACGGATGAAGCGTTTCCATAAAGGAGCTTTCTATCTGTCGGAAAAACTGCAACTGGATATTATTCCGGTCATCCTTTACGGCAACTGCAAGATCATAGCCAAGGCACAGCCGTTCAATGTACGGAAAGGCATCATGCTGACAGAGATTCTACCGCGTATCCCAGCCAACGATGCTACGTACGGAACCACTTATCAGGAACGTACCAAAAACATCTCCGCGCGGATGAAAAAAGAATATGCCCGTATCTGTCGGGAACAAAGCACAACGGACAATCCCGTCTTCTACGAAAATCTGGTACAGAACTATATCTATAAAGGACCGGTAGAGGAATGGTACATACGCATCAAGGTGAAAATGGAAGATAACTACAGGTTATTCAACCAACTGGTTCCTGTCAAAGGACAGATTACAGATATCGGCTGCGGATTCGGACCGCTTTGCTATATGCTTTCCCAACTTTCCGAGGAACGGGAGATTACAGGGATTGATTATGATGAGGACAAGATAGCAGTAGCGCAACAGGGTTGGCTCCGCACTCCCCACCTGCAATTTGTATACGCCAATGCATTGGAATACCCTTTGCCGGAAAGTGACGCATTCATACTGAATGATATCCTGCATTATATGAACTATGAGCACCAGCGGACCTTATTGCTCAGATGCATGGAGCAGTTGCGCCCGGAAGGAAAGCTGATTGTGCGGGACGGCAATGCCGCCAACACCCGGAAACACCGCCTCACCCGTTTCACGGAACTGCTGTCTACCGGCATTTTCAGTTTCAACAAGACGACAGAACAACTTTGTTTCACATCCGAAGCGCAAATAAGGAGCATCGCGCAAGAAGGTGGGATGCAGCTGGAGATTTTACCTAATGACAGATATACCTCGAATACGATTTATATCTTCCAAAAAAACAAACCGGAACATGAGTAAGTACGATATCATCATCATAGGCAGCGGACTGGGCGGTCTGGAATGCGGAGCCATCTTGAGCAAAGAGGGCTACCACGTCTGTGTGCTGGAGAAGAATGAACTGTTTGGCGGCTGCTTCCAGACTTATCAACGCGGCGGGCACCGGATGGATACCGGCATTCACTATATCGGCAGTCTGGATGAAGGACAAATCATGAATCAGTATTTCCGTTATTTCGGTATCATGGACAAGTTATCCATCAAACGGATGGATGAAGAAGTGTTCGACCGGATTTATTATAAAGACGCTATCTATGATTACGCCATGGGGCATGAACGGTTCATGGAAACCCTGTGCCACTCATTCCCCCATGAACGGGAGAACTTAAAACGGTATGTGGCAGCTATCCGATCGGTGGGAAACCTGATCAGCACAGACCACCTGAAAAAAGGCCGCCTGTCCCAAGAAGGCATGGATTTCTTTGCCACCTCAGCAGCCGGGATGATAGCATCCGTTACCACGAACAGGGATTTACAGAATGTACTTGCCGCAACCTCCCTGCTCTATGGCGGGATCAAAAATAAATCTACCTTCTATGAACACGCCATGATTAACAACTCTTATCTGGAGAGCGCCTATCGTTTCACGGAAGGAAGTATGCAAGTCAGTCTGGAATTAATCCATATCATACGTGCCAACGGCGGTACGGTGCTGAACCGGAAAGAAGTGACCCGTATCCTTGTCAAGGATGAAGCCATACAAGGAGTGGAAGTGAACCATGAAGAGATACTGGAAAGTACTTACGTCATATCCAACCTGCATCCGCAACTCACCTTATCCCTGCTGGATAAGAACCATTCCATCAAACCGGCTTTTGTGTCTCGCATCAAGTCACTGGAAAACAGTTACGGGATATTCACGCTGAATCTGATGATGAAAAAGACTGTTGCCCCTATCAGAACCATAATATATACCTGCACGGCAATGAGGATGTATGGTATGAAAAAGAGATGCACAAAGGGAATACCCCCAGTTGCATGATCTCCATGCAAGTACCCCGCGGCAACAGCAAATTCACAGAGGTGGTTTCCATACTGACCCCCATGTATATGGATGAGGTCAGCAAATGGACGGATACGACCCCCGAACACCGTGGCGAGGCATACCGCCAGTTCAAAGAAGAAAAGACGGAACAGATCTTGCAGTTCCTGAGGCGGTTCGGATTTCACTGGAATCATTGCATTGAAAAGATCCATACCACGACTCCGCTGAGCTATCGGGACTATACCGGAACCATAGACGGTTCGGCATACGGCATTGTCAAAAACTACCAGTATCCGCAAATCAGTTTTGTTTCCACACGCACCAAACTGAAGAATCTGTTCCTCACGGGGCAGAATCTGAATGTACACGGCGCTTTGGGCGTGACGCTGACAGCCATGCTCACTTGTTCGGAATTTGTAGGTCAGGAATATTTAGCAAAAAAAGTAGGCAATGCATAAGATTTGGAAGAAAACAATAAAGTACGGGGGGATGGCCCTGTTGATTCTGATAGCGGCGATCATGATAGGCATGAGTTATCTCTATCTATCTGCCGATATGATGACTCCGCAATTTGCGTCTACCCCTGAAACGGATCGTGTGATACGGAAAGACAGCCTCCGGCAGTATGGCGGAAACTACCTGCGGCACAGTGAGAGCGGACTTTGGGAACTGAAAGTCAGCGGACCTGCCTACGAAAGAGGCAAAGCCATCGGCCAACTGACTTCCGACTTACTTTATTTTCAGGAAAAAGTATTTGTGGATCAGATAAAAGAGATAGTCCCCTCTGAAAGTTATCTTAAATTCCTCCGTTTCTTCATTGTCCTTTTCAACCGGAATCTGGGGAAAAATGTGCCGGAAGAGTACCGGGACGAGATTTATGGCATCTCCCTCTCCTGCACCCATGAGTATGATTTCATCGGCACCCCCTACGAGCGTCAGTTGAATTACCACTCCGCCCACGACTTGGGACATGCCATGCAGGACTATATGCTGGTAGGATGCAGTTCATTTGCCTGCTGGGGTGAGAACAGTGCCGATTCTTCCCTTATCATCGGCCGTAATTTCGATTTCTACATGGGTGACGCCTTTGCACGCAACAAGCTCGTTTCGTTTTACCAACCCGAAAACGGATATCGCTTCGCATCCGTGGGATGGGCCGGAATGACCGGTGTCCTTTCCGGCATGAATGAAACGGGGCTGACTGTCACCATCAATGCCGCCAAATCGGATCTGCCTGCCGCATCCGCCACCCCTATTTCCATTCTGACCAGGGAAATATTGCAATATGCTTCTACCATTGAGGAAGCATACGCTATCGCCCGGAAACGGAAAACATTTGTCTCGGAGTCCATACTGGTGGGTTCGGCCAAGGACGGCAGAGCCGCAATTATCGAGAAATCGCCGGAGAAAATAGCCTTATTCACAGGAAACGGGCAGCAGATCATCTGTACCAACCACTACCAGTCGGAAACCTTCGGCCATGACAAACGGAACCTGGAAAACATAGAAACTTCGGACAGCCCCTACCGCTTTGCCCGCTTGCAGGAACTGCTGAAAGAAAACGCACCGATAGATGCCCCCAAAGCCGCCTCTATCCTGCGCAACCGGAAAGGAGTGGGAGAAGCGGAACTGGGCCTTGCCAATGAAATGGCCATCAACCAGTTCATCGCCCATCACTCCGTCATTTTCCAACCCGAGAAAAAACGGATGTGGGTATCCACCGCTCCCTGGCAATGCGGCAAGTACGTGGCATACGACCTGAACAGGATTTTCAGCGACTCCATCGATTTCAACCATGAAATCTATACCGAAAACCTGACAGTGCCTGCGGACTCCTTCCTGCAACAACAGGAATACCAACAGCTGATGACTTACAAAAGACTGGCTCCTGTACTACGGAAGCAGATTAAAAAGAAAGAACGGCTGGACGAACAGACCCTGCATGCCTTCCAACATGCCAACCCTCATTTCTTTTATGTGTACGAGTTGCTGGGAGATTACTATCATGCCACAGGACAGCAGGACAAAGCCCTGCGCAATTGGAAGAAAGCCCTCTTGCTTCCTATCCCCAAGCGAAGTGAATCAGAACGTATAGAACATAAAATAAACACCTAACGGAATAGCAAATTTGAGTAAAGCGTAGCGAACAGACTGAAAAAGCGTTCGTTACGCTATATTTTCTCTTGTTCAAAAGCCAAGAAGAGACAGAATATGGACAAACGCAGCAAAAGTTCAGTTACTTTATCATTACCCGTGCGATGATGCAAATTTCTTGCGAAACCTAAATTTTGCATCGTTTGGCGTTATGTGTCGTATCTGTCGGTAACTCACTATGAATTAATTTTGTAACCAAAAAAAAGTGAGTTATGAGAAGTACATTTAAGGTATTGTTCTACGTGAAGAAAGGCAGTGAGAAACCCAACGGCAACCTGCCTTTGATGTGTCGCATTACGGTGGACGGAGAGATTAAGCAGTTCAGTTGCAAGATGGATGTTCCCTTGCGCCTGTGGGACGTGAAGAACAACCGTGCTTCGGGTAAGAGTGCCGAAGCGCAAAGAATCAACCGTGCCGTTGACAAAATCAGAGTGGAGATAAACCGCCGTTATCAAGAGTTGATGCAGACGGACGGTTATGTCACTGCTGCCAAGTTGAAAGATGCCTATCTCGCATCGGTATCAAACAGGAAACCTTGCTAAAACTGTTTGAACAACACAACAGCGAATTTGCCAAGAAAGTGGGACACAGCAGGGCAAAAGGAACATTCCGACGTTATGTTACCGTCTGCAAGCACATCCGTGAGTTCCTACCCCATACCTACAAGCGTGAAGATATTCCGTTAAAAGAGTTGAACCTCTCGTTCATCAACGACTTCGAGTATTTCCTGCGTACTGAGAAAAAATGCCGCACCAATACCATTTGGGGCTACATGATTGTGCTGAAACACATTATTTCCATAGCGAGGAATGACGGTCGTCTGCCGTTCAATCCCTTTGCAGGGTACATCAACTCTCCCGAAAGCGTGGACAGAGGGTATATTACGAGAGAGGAGATACACACAATGATGAACACCGATATGCCGACAAGACACACGAGCTTGTCAGGGATTTATTTCTGTTCTCCACCTTTACAGGTTTGGCATATTCCGATGTCAAGAACCTTACGGAAGACAACCTGCAAACATTCTTTGACGGAAATCTGTGGATTATCACCCGAAGAAAGAAAACTAACACGGAATCCAATATCCGATTGTTGGATGTTCCCCGAAAGATAATAGAGAAGTACAGGGGTATGACAAGAGATAATAAAGTATTCCCCATGCCGAGTAACACGACTTGCAACAAGAAGCTGAAAGCCATTGCCAAGTTGTGCGGTATAAAAGTCCACTTGACCTATCATGTAGCAAGACATTCGGCAGCGACCACTGTGCTGTTATCCAACGGAGTACCCATTGAAACCGTCAGCCGACTTTTGGGACATACCAACATAAAAACGACCCAAATTTACGCAAAAATCACAGCCCAAAAGATTAGTCAGGATATGGAAACATTGTCGCACAAACTGGAGGATATGGAAAAGAACATTTGCAATGCCATTCAGTAACCCTTAAATCAAACGATAATGAAAGAGGAAAGAAACATCATAACAATGAACGAGTTCGGCAATGTAGTTATGCCGAAAGATATACAGCAACCGCCATGAGTGAGTGGGAGCTTTGCGAGTTGTTCAATGTAACCGCCCCGACTATCAGGGCAGGGATAAAGACACTCTGCAAGAACGGCATTCTGAATGAGTGTGAGATAAGGCATACCATCCGACTGTCCGACAAGTGCAGCATGGAGGTTTACAGCCTTGAAACGATAATCGCCCTTGCGTTCCGTATCGGCACATACAGTGCGAAGCAGGTGCGCAATGCCGTTCTTGAAAGACTGTACTTGCGAAAAGAGAAAACAAGCATCTTCTTTTCGCTGAACACCAACGGCATAGCCAAAGCCGAATACTTCTCGTAGCTGAATTGGTTGCACGACTGACGGAATCCATTCATTCAGTCACGAATAGAGTAATCAAGCCAGCGTGTCAGCATATAATCTGACCGACATATCAACAGGAACTCCAATTTTTTCTCCCGAAAAGCGTAATCCCCACATTCGTTTTTTGGGAGTTTTTTCGTCTGTCCTGCCCGACTTCCGTTCCAAACCATTGAAAGTTTTTTCTTCGGGGGCTATTTGTCACCGTTCTGCCGCGTTTTGCGTAACAACTTATCCGATAAATGCTTATACTTTTGTAGCTGGTATTTTTCAAACTTAAAACCATTTGATTATGTCAGCTAACAAACAACAAGACAGCCACAGACCGCCATCGGATGGTGGCATGGCAAAGGAGGAATTCATCCGAGTGGGGACTACGCTTTACAAGATTGTGGAGCAGCCCAAACTGAACGGAGGGTATGTAAGGAAACGCATAGCATGGAACAACGAAACCCTGCGCCAAGACTACGGCAAGGACTACATCGGCAGCGTTCCCAAGTATGACGGCTTCTGCACCGTACCCGAACACATCGGCTACCATCCCGTGGTCGGCAAGTTCCTTAACCTCTATGAACCGATAGACCACCAACCTAAAGAGGGCGATTTCTCGCATATCCAATCTTTGGTAGGTCACATCTTCGGGGAGCAATACGAGTTGGGCATGGACTACCTACAACTGCTCTACTTGTACCCCATTCAAAAGCTGCCTATCCTGCTGTTGGTATCAGAGGAACGCAACACAGGCAAAAGCACATTTCTGAATTTTCTAAAACTCCTATTTCAGAACAATGTAACCTTTAACACCAACGAGGATTTCCGTAGCCAATTCAATTCCGACTGGGCCGGCAAACTGCTTATCGTGGTGGACGAGGTGCTGCTCAACCGTAGGGAGGACAGCGAGCGGTTGAAGAACCTAAGCACCACACTTTCCTACAAGGTGGAAGCCAAAGGCAAAGACCGTGACGAGATAGCGTTTTTCGCCAAGTTCGTGCTATGCTCCAACAACGAGTACTTGCCTGTAATCATTGATGCAGGGGAAACACGCTATTGGGTACGCAAGATAGACCGCTTGCAGTCTGATGATACCGACTTCCTGCAAAAGCTGAAAGCGGAGATACCCGCCTTTCTTCATTTCCTGCAACACAGAACACTATCCACCGAAAAGGAAAGCCGTATGTGGTTTGCTCCATCGCTGTTGCATACCGAAGCCTTGCAGAAGATAATCCGCAGCAACCGTAACCGACTGGAGATAGAGATGCACGAGCTGATACTTGACATCATGGATAGTGTCGGCACGGACACATTCTCGTTCTGCTACAACGACATTCTTCTGTTGCTGGTACACTCGCAGGTAAAAGTGGAGAAGCACCAAGTCCGAAAGGTGTTGCAGGAGTGTTGGAAACTTACGCCTGCACCCAACGGACTGACCTATACCACCTACCAATTCAACTACAATCGGGAGTGTCGGTATGAGCCTGTAAAACGGGTCGGTCGTTTCTATTCTGTCACGAGGGAACAACTTGAATCCCTGTAATATCATTCTTTTTTTTGTTGAATTGATGAATAAGGATATAACTATGCTGACAATAAACAATATACACTCTCAACAAAATCTCAACAATCGAAAAGAGAAGTTGAGAGAGGAACAGCACCCGATTGTTGATTTCTCTTTTGGCGAGTGGTTTGTTGAGAAGATGTTGAGCAAATATCTTTCTGTAAATAAATGTGTTATATAAGCCATTCAACAAATCAACGTTTTTACAATCATCATCAAATCTATAGAATATCATGAACATACAAGAAGTTAAACAAATCAGAATCGCAGACTATCTGCAAAGTTTGGGTTACACGCCCGTCAAGCAACAGGGCAGCAGCTTTTGGTACAAATCACCGCTGAGAGAGGAAACGGACGCATCTTTCAAGGTAAACACAGAACTCAACAAATGGTACGATTTTGGACTTGGCAAGGGCGGTAACATCATCGCATTGGCAGCGGAACTCTACCATACGGAAGATGTAACCTGCCTGTTGAAGCGCATAGAGGAACGGACACCATACATCCGCCCTGCATCGTTTTCTTTTGGCAAGCAGCAATCCGACAACCGCACTTATCGGGTATTAAGAGTTGGCGAGCTGTCATCACCTGCGCTCATTGCCTATCTGCAAGAAAGGGGGATAGACATTGAACTCGCCAAAAGGGAGTGTAAGGAACTGCGGTTTGAGAATGCCGACAAACCCTATTTCGCCATCGGCTTCCCGAATATGGCAAGAGGGTATGAAGTGCGTAATAGATACTTCAAGGGATGTGTCGCCCCGAAGGACATCACCCATATCCGACAGCAAAAAGAGCCACGAACCGTCTGTTATCTTTTCGAGGGCTTCATGGATTATCTCTCGTTCCTGACCATCCGAGTAAAGAACAATCCGCAACACCCACGATTGAATGCACAGGATTACGTCATTCTCAACTCCGTTTCCAACCTCTCGAAAGCGGAAAGCATATTGGCAACCTATACCCGAATCGGCTGTTTCCTTGACAATGACACAGCAGGACGGAACGCATACGCCAACCTGCAACGGATGTTGGGTGACCGCTTGCAGGATATGTCGGTTCACTATGCAGGGTATAATGACTTGAACGAGTACCTGTGCAAAAAACTCTTGTCCCAATCGACAGAGCCGATAAAGGAGGAGAAGCAAGTACAATCCGCAAGGCGGATGATGCAGCCACCGAAAAAGAAAGGGCTGAAAATATAGAGGGGAACAGGTTCGCTTTCCCAAGGGTATTTAGACAGAAATACCATAGCTCAATAGGGCGTTTTCTTCACGCATTACACGGTAATGCTAAAAACTCCCTATCGAGCCAAAGGGAAATCCCTTTGGAAACCCTGAGAGCCAATGCCACAGGCAGAGAATACACTCATAACAATAACCGTAAAAATCAAACTACATGGGATATTTTTCATTGGACATAAAGAAAGCAAAAGGTTCATCGGACACCGTACAATCCGACCATATAGAGAGAAGAATCATACCTAAAAACGCAGACCCGACAAGAACGCATCTGAACAGGGTACTTATAGAATACCCCGATGGCGTTCATGGCAGGGATGAAGCGATTGCCCACAGGCTGAACACGGCAGGCATCAAGCGGAAGATTACACATGACCAAGTCCGTGTAGTCCGAGTGGTTCTGTCGGGAACACATGAGGACATGATGGACATACAGGAAAACGGAAGACTTGACGAATGGTGCAGCGACAGCATCCAATGGCTGCAAGCCACATTCGGCAGGGAGAACGTGGTTGCCGCCCATCTTCACATGGACGAGAAGACACCGCATATCCATGCAGCCATTGTTCCCATCGTGACAGGTGAAAGGCGCAAAGCCAAGAAAGAGCAGGAAGACGGCAAACGGAAGTATCACAAGAAAGCAAATACCGTCCGTTTGTGTGCCGATGACCTGTTCAACCGTCAGACCTTGATTGCGTACCACGACAATTATGCAAGGGTTATGGCTAAATACGGATTACAGCGAGGTGTGCGAGGTTCCGAAGCACGGCACACCACCACGACACAGTATTATCGGGACATACAGAAAAAGAACGCTGCCCTTGATGCAGAAAACAAGCGGTTACAGGAGCAGAAAACCGAAACCGAACAGGAACTCAGACAAGCCAAGAAAGAGGTACAGACCGAGAAACTGAAAGGTGCAGCCACCACCGCAGCGACCAACATAGCTGAAAGTGTCGGTTCTCTTTTCGGGAGCAACAAGGTCAAGACTTTGGAAAGGGAGAACACCGCCCTGTATCGGGAAGTTGCCACCCATGAGGAAACCATTGAGATACTGCAAAACCGCATACACACGATGCAAACCGAGCACAACCGCCAGTTGTTGGAAATACAGCAGAATCACCGTAAGGAGATGGCGGAAAAAAGTGTCAGACACAAAGATGAAGTATCAGGTTTGAAACGCATTATCGAAAAGCTGTGTGCATGGTTTCCTATGGCAAAGGAAATTATGAGAATAGAGAGCCTGTGCCGCCTTGTCGGGTTCAATGAAAGGCAGACCACGACATTGACTTATGGTAAGCCTTTGATATACGAGGGCAAACTTTATTCGGAGGAACATAATCGGAGTTTTACGACAGAAAGAGCAGGCTTTCAAGTGGTGAAAGACCCTGCGGACAAGTCTAAACTGACACTCGTAATCAACCGCCAGCCCATAGGCGAATGGTTCAGGGAACAGTTCGACAGGCTACGGCAGAGCATACGACAGCCAATTCAACCACAAAGGAAAAGTAGAGGAATTACATAAGTAGTTAAAACAGATTGCAATAAGCTCCGATAATCGTATTTCCCTATCAGAGGCTTATTGCTGTTTAGATTTAGTTACGTTTCATAAATCATGATTTTTGTTTTTGATTGTCGACCTTTCTAAGTTGTGGAAGACATAAGGCTATTATAGCGAGAAGCAGAATAGCCATACCTGAGAACAAAAACCAACGGTTTACCCCGATTTGGTCTGCAAATGCACCCGACACTACCAACCCAAGCGGCATGGCAAACGACATGATGCTGCCAAGAAGTCCGAAAACACGCCCTAAATACTCGGGTTGTATCTGTTCTTGAAATAGCGCGGTCTGTACTCCATTATAGAATGGGGCAGAAAAGCCCATCAACGTACAACATATCGCAAATATCATAAAACCATTGGTTGGTAGCAAGCCGGAAACAGTCAATGACACTCCCATAAGAAAGATAGAGCCGATGATATTTGCCATGCGCTTTTTGAAACCTCCCCATGCGCCCAATAGAAGTCCGCCCAACAACATACCAACTGCAAAAACAATTTCCACCACGGAAGCATGCAAGGTACTTCCCTCGAAATAATTCATACTCATCAGCGGAAATAGCGCATTGATTGGCATATAAATGAACATATTGATTGCTCCTATCCAAAGCAATGTGAAAAGAGCTTTATTTTGTCGTATTGCGTTATAGCCAATGCGCAGTTCGGTGAAAAAGTTTTCTTGCTGCAGCGCTTCAATCGGTTGTTTTGGGATGTGAACCATTGCAACAGTGATACAGGCAATTATTGCTCCGAATACGTCAAGGGCAACCGCAGAATTCAACCCCCATTTTGCATAGAGAAAAGCGGCAATTGCCGGACTTAGGATGAAACTTGCCGATTGGATGGACTGGGTGTAGCCGGCACATTTGACTAACTGTTCTTCAGGCACTAAAAGAGGTGTTACCGCACTTAACGCAGGGGAATGGAATGCAGTGCCAACGCTTCTAATGAAGAGGATGAGCATTACTATCCATACAGGTAGTTCCGCTGACAGGGAAATTACGGTAAGTACCAGTCCAGCACAAGCTATGATGACATCTGCACCAATCATGACCATTTTCCGGTTCCAGCGGTCAACAAGTACTCCGATTGCAGAACCTAAAACCGCTTGAGGTAGAAACCCAACCAAGGTCGCCATTGACAACACCATCGCAGACCCTGTTGTATTTGTCAGATGCCAGATGATGGCCATTTGAAGAACCCCACTTGTTATCAGGGACACAGCTTGCCCCGCCCATATTGTATAGAAATCTTGTTTCCAATTTCTGATTTTTTCCATTTGAATTTTTCCTTTTATCTTTTGAATGTTTCTTGATTTTATAGCACAAAAAATCTCTCGACAAGCCTGAAATAGCATGCCGGATTACAAAGACAATGACATTCAAATCGAATTAATTAGATTTGAATGTGGAAAAATTACCAAGGTTTATGATATGCAATATTAACGGTGTTTTTACCTGTTAATATTGTACAATTGTTCATAATCATATTGAAAACCACTATATATGTTGCGACTTATCTTAATTGGGATGGTATTATATGCACACCGAATCCGCTGCAAAGTTACAATAAATTATTCGATTTTTGCACTAACTAAAGTAAAGAATTTCAATGCTTCCTGAATTTTGCCTTTCCTTTTTTATCCAAATCTGCAAAAAATAACGGCATAAGCAAATAGGTATATATCGAAAGGCAAAAAATGGCGAATACTGTTTGTATTGGATACTATATCAAAGATTTGTCGTATCTTTGCACCTGAAAGAGTTATTTGATAGTAAAACACCGCAAAACGCTGAAAATCGCACGGTTTCCTAGTCGTTACCATTACTTTTCAGATACTCCGTTAAATGTTTATTCATCAAACGGTTAGACGAAACCGTTCAGAATTTAAAATAAACAACTAAAATGAATAAGAATCCGGAAATACAATTCCGCTCCCCTGAAGAAATCAAAGCCTATCAGGAAAGCCGGCTGGCTGAGGAACTGCTTTATTTGCAGAATCATTCACGATTCTACCAACGTCTGTTCCAAGCACATCACATCGATATACAACAGATAAAAACCATAGAAGACTTGCAACAAATACCTGTCACGACCAAGACAGACCTGCAACTTCATAATGAAGATTTTATTTGCGTGAGCCGCGATGAAATTATTGACTATGTCACCACTTCGGGAACCTTGGGCGACCCCGTCACTTTCGTATTGACTTCCGAGGACCTTGACCGGCTGGCCTACAACGAATATCTGTCATTCACCACCACCGGATGCAGCAGACAAGACGTACTGCAACTGATGACCACTATCGACAGACGTTTCATGGCGGGTCTAGCTACTATATGGGAGCCCGTGAGCTGGGCATGGGGGTAGCCCGTGTGGGAAACGGCATTCCCGAACTGCAATGGGACACTATCCGGCGCATCCATCCCACTTGCGGCATGGTAGTCCTTCCTTTCTGATCAAACTGATTGAATTTGCCGAAAAGAACCATATTGATTACCATCACTGCTCCATGCAGAAATGTGTATGCATAGGCGAAGCACTCCGCAATCCCGATTTCACCCTGAACACACTGGGTAAACGGATACACGAGAAATGGGATTCCCTGCAACTTTACTCCACCTACGCATCTACCGAAATGCAATCCTCGTTTACCGAATGTAATGAATTTCACGGTGGCCACCTCCAGCCGGAACTGATTATCGTAGAGTTTCTGGATGATAACAACCAACCTGTAAAAGAAGGGGAAGCAGGCGAAGTGACCATTACGACTTTGGGAGTAAGAGGAATGCCGCTGCTCCGCTTCAAGACCGGAGATATCTGTTACCATTATACCGAACCTTGTGCCTGCGGACGTAACACCATCCGTCTCAGCTCCATACTGGGCCGTAAAGGACAAATGATAAAATATAAAGGTACGACCCTTTACCCACCCGCTTTATTCGATATTCTGGATAACATCCCCCATATCAAGAATTACATTGTAGAGGTTTATACCAATGAACTGGGAACGGATGAAATACTGATCCGCATCGGAAGTGAAAACCGCAGCGAAGCCTTCGCTAAAGAAATCAAAGACCTGTTCCGTTCCAAAGTACGGGTGGCTCCGAGTATCAATTTTGAATCGGCAGAGTATATCGCGAAAATACAAATGCCGCCCATGAGTCGAAAAATAGTTAAATTTATTGATTTGAGATAATATTTTTCTACCTTTGGCAGCAACAAAACAACACTTAAAAAAGAACTAATATGAAACAGTTACTCGTTTTATTATTCCTTGTAAGCAGCATGGCTTGCTTCGGGCAAAACAAAGACGCATTGAAAGACATCTCTTCCGTGACATTTTATGGCATAGACTTTACCCGTGCCAAAGTGTACGGAGCAAAAGAAGGCCCCATGCAGTTCAAATATACTTTTGATGACATCAACAAGCTTTTCATCACTGAGCCGAAGAAGTATGATATTGGCAAAAGACTGGGTGTCAATGTAGAAGTAACCTCATTGGAGGCAGTAAACGATGCCAACAAGACCATCAATCCCGATGAGATCATGACGACCAACAGCGGATACACCCTGGATGAAAAACAGATAGAAGAAGTCATCAAGACACTTCCTATCCTCTCTCAAGAAGAAAAAACAGGATTGATTATGATTGCCATGCTTTTAAACAAGGCAGATGCAAGAGCAACCTATCAAATTGTGTTCTTCAACACGAAAACCCGTGAGATACTGTATAGCGCACCGACTAACGGCAAAGCACGCGGTTTCGGACTACGCAATTATTGGGCAGGTTCCGTACACAGCGCCATGAAGAAACTAGACTAACATATAATCCCGGTTCACTGTAGGGTGAAATGCTCCCACCCGATACCACAAAATCAATGTATCCGGATGAACTCAATTCACCCCTACAGCTATAAACCTTTATTAATCAAACCCCTCTACGGTACCAGAATACTACCAGCCATTTCCTGATAAGGATAAGTAAACCAAAAGCAAGAGCCTTCTCCTTCTTCTGACTCCACACCGATAGTTCCACCCATCTGTTCCACCAGACTCTTACAAATAGACAAGCCAAGTCCCGTACCATGAACAAAACTGTTCAGTTTCACAAAACGGTCAAATACTGTTTTTATCTTATTCCTTGGGATTCCCATTCCTGTATCACGAACATAAAATCGCAGATACATCTGTCTGCCTATAATATCCTAACGTTATGCTGCCCGAAAAAGTGACTTCAAAGCGTTATTAATGAAATTGGAAATGACTTGATTCAAACGATTCTTGTCTGCCCATACATGACATCCGGGCAAGCATTCTTCAAACACCAGCTCCACACCGGCCGGCACTTCATGCGTAAAGAACGGATAATCTCACTGCAAAGCAGATTGACATCCGTATCACTCTTGACAAATTCAAAAGCTCCCGACTCCATCTTCGATAAATCAAGAATATCTGAAATAAGCTGAAGAAGCAACTCCGTATTCTCCTGTACAATAGCCATATACTGCTTGCGGTCCTTCATATCTTCCGTTTCCGTTAAAAGGCTGGAAAACCCCACTATAGCATTCAGCGGAGTGCGGATCTCATGACTCATATTAGCCAGAAAAGCAGATTTCAAACGATCCAGTTCTTCCGCTTTATCCCTTGCCGCTATCAACTTCCGCTCCGTTTCTTTCAGTTCAGTTATGTCATAATTGACACAAACCATATCAATGATCCCATCTTCCGGACGGAAATCGCGTACCATTACATTGACTCTTGTCCATGTATACGTGCCATCTTCACGTAATATACGCACATCACGCCTCAGATGGCTGGCTTCCCGTATCAATACCTGATCAAAGAAGCGAAGCATCATCCTGCGATCATCCGGATGAAAATGAGAATGCACTTTGATAATCTCATTCAATGGAGTTCCTTCTTTCTCACCTACATTCCGATACCAGCTATTCACAGCATAGCCATCACATTTCAAGGCATTAAAATGGGCATATCCTACTTTGGCATAGTTACCTATCAACGTGAAAAACTCCTCAAAGTCCTGTATTTTGCTGTATGCATTTGTTGTTTCCGTATTATCAATATTAATCAACAATATATTTATCAGATTACCCAAAGCATCATAAAGTGGAGCGAATTTCGAGATTAAACTAATAGTACCGGTACGAGAAGTAGAATAATAGCCATCCAAACGGTCGAAATCATAATTAAACGACATATCAATAGGTGCTCCTGCTTTCAACTTATCTTTCAGCCCCTGTGGCAGCAAAAGGATTATCAAATAAATTCAATCCTATCACATCCTCCTTATGCCGGAGACCGAAGATTTCCATCTCCTTCTCATTCAAATCTGTCATAAACCCATCCTTATCATACAACTCGATACCAGCAGGAAGATTCTTATAAATATTCTGCAAATAAGCTTTTTCCAGCCGGGCTTCAGATTCAGAGCGTCTCAATTCCATACAAATACTGATAATATTACCCAAAGAGACAAACCATTGATAATCCTCATTGCACCAATTCCGGTGCTCACGCACCATATCCACCCCTATATACCCCCACACTCCGTCTTTTGAGTTCAAAGGCACCACCATAGTAGATTTCACTCCATATTCCTCTAATCTACGCTTATCCGCCCCGGCTGAATCAGGAAGCAAATTTAATGTAAAAAGAATGATAGGATCACCAGCCAATATCTGTCCTGTCCACCAGGAGGCATAATCAATAGAAGATTCCGACAATAAAACCTTACGTTCTTTTATACCCTCCACTGCTATTTCATAGGTACAGACTTCCGTATGCAATTTCCTGTCCAATTCAAAAATATAAGTACGATCTGCTTGAAATTGGCGCAATACCTCCTTTAAAATCTTATTGATAACCAAGGTAATATCATCAGAATGCAAAAAATCAAGCAATGACTTGGAAATGCCGTTCAAACGAGATAATAAAGAGTTCAACCGGTCTACCGTCTGCTCCTGCATATTCATCCGTTGCCGGGAAATACATTGCAACATACCCATGACGCGGACATGACCTTCTTTGGTAATACGCTTCTCACCGACCTTGGTACTGACCCACATCATCCCATATTTGGAATGTATCGGAAAAACCTGCTCATAAATCTCCATCATCCGGAAAGAGCGAAATTCCTCCAAAATACGCTCCCGATAATTCTCACAAATCAGATTCGCGAAATCTTTAGCAGAAATCTTATTCCCTTCTATTCCTAACAAATCGGCTACAAACTCAGAACAATAGTAAACTCCTTCATCAAAGTCCACCTCCCACCATCCTATGCGTGCCATTGATACAAGCTGCTGCAACCTTGCATCATTCTCTTGAATCTTCCCCATATACAAGCTACCTTTTAATTTATGCACCAAGATAATCATTATCTGTCAATACCAAATACTTAAACATGAAAAAATAAACACCGGCAATAAATAATCAATGCCCGCAATCTATTTTAACGCAGTTCACTTGCAAATAAACAGCGAACTGTGTATTTTCGTAAAAGAACTACATTACAAACCTTACAAATTCGTATAACCATGAAACGTAATATCCTATTATTAATAATTTTGACAGTCATATCCTTAGAAGCATCCGGACAAAAATATACGATTTATGTGGATGACTTCAATAGTGAGATCAAAATACCCAACAGGGCGATCAACCTGATTCGTCTCGCATTTATCGATGGTATCCGCAACACCAACCGCATCAATGTAGTGGACGCCGTTTCGGCTGGAAGTGATCTCAGTCTGAGCCCGCTGGAAGATGCACGCCGCTTCAGAGCAGAGTACCTGTTAAAAGGAAACCTGATACAAAGGGAAGCAACCGATGACGGAAGCTCTCACAGACGTTACCACAGCCGTGAGAACAGTTATAAAGAGAAATTCACCCTGCGCCTTGATTTAATACGGACCAGTGACGGAGTAACTATCAGCACACGCAATTATGAAGAGACAGGCTCAGCATCCGGTAAAGATGCCACCCAATATAGCGCTTTAGAGAATTCATTAATCAATGTGCCATACGAAATGGGACTTTTTGTAGAAAATCACTTCAAAGTATACGGTTCAATACTGAAAGTGGTATCTACCAAAAGAGACAAGGCAAAAACCATTTATATCAACCTGGGATATGATGATCCTATCAAAGAAGGATTACGCTTTGATGTAGTGGAAGATGGCATACTGGAAGGACATAATATAGAAACCAAAATCGGTGAAATACGGATTACCGAAATCATGGGACCGAAAATCTCTTTATGCAAAGTGAACAAAGGGGGTGAAACTATTCTTACTGCATTAAATGAAGGAAAGACCTTGAAACTTATTTCCAGACAGGCCAAACTGTTCGATGAATAACATACCATTCATAATGAATATACAACAACACAACCGCCGACCCGGCATCTGCCAAGGCCCGGCGGTATTACTATATCAAGACAAACCGCTACTTTTCTATAATGGAAGTTAGAGGATGACGGTTCCCCTTTATCTCTCTCAGAAATGCTTTTGCCGAACCAAAATTCAAATATAAATCCAAACGCACCGGCAAATGGTTTTTATCATCAGTTACATAAAAGGTTATTACCTCTTTTTCTTTTTCCTTTTTTATACTCTACCAAGGAAAAGACCAAACAACGGTATTTCACACCATTCTCCGCCTTAAAATTCTTCCGGCCACGATAAATCAATGTTTGCTGCTCTACTTTAGTACCTGTAGCCATATCAAACAATATTTTATCGCCGACTTTATAGTCACTTACATCAAATGAACGTGCCCTCATCAATATGCTCAGCATATCAAAGATACACTCATCACTTTGGTCTTTCGATTTCACCGTATCCCGTTCCCTCCTCATACGACGCTGATCGGCAATACATTTCCCGTTTTTATAACTGAACCATACTTCGTCCACCGTATAGCGGTCGCCCTCTTCGGCTCCTTTACGAAAATAAACAGGTTCCAGACGACTGCTGGTAATACAAGTCAATGTATCACGCATCTTAAAAAAGAAATCAACTTGTCTGTTACTGACAGAAATCAAGTTACTACGAAAACAAGGTTTCCCCTGATAAGTAATAGCCTGCATGTCCATTTTTGCCTGTCCGGCAGCAACCCAAATAAATTTCCAGTTGAACTTCAAGTCGTATACCAACTCTTCGCCTGCCTGGATGGCTTCGTTTTGTGCCGCACATTGCGCTCTAGTTGCCATTATAGCAAACCAACCACACAATAATATTAGAATAGTTTTTTTCATCGGCCTAGTTTTCTAGCTCTTTCTTTATTTCTATCTTGCACCTTTTTGGTCTCTTCCGGTTTTTGTTTCTTTATTTCATCCAGCTTTTGCTTGTCTATAGGAATAGCATTCACATCCCAATTCTCTTCAAATTCAAAGTTAGCTTTCATTTCCCAAACTTTCGGGAAATAGAAACCTCTTCAGGCTGAATCTTCTTATCATAATCTCCCGTATCCCAAACTCCGTTATTATTATGGTCGTTAAACAAACGTATATAATATTTCGTACTCGGATTCAAGAAATAGAAGTCCGCCGTTCCTTCCTCCGTTACCGGTTGTTGGCGCAATACATTTCCATTCGCATCCAACAACTCGGCAACAGCATGGGGAGCAGCTCCTTTTATATTCAACAAGATAGTTCCGTACTCGTCCATTTTTTTCACTTTCACCGTTTGCTGGACTTTGTCCGTATGCAGCCCATAAACACCAATAAACGCCAAAGAATCAATAGTCAACTGATATTCCTGCTCCGGTTGCCAATCTGCCAATATCTGATATTGACGTGGCATCAACGAGTCAGCCATAAAGAAGAAAGGAGCCGGTTGCCACACACTATCCACCTTTACTTCCATATGAATGGCCGCCGTGTCTATGCTTGCCACAGGTTCTTCAAAAGATAGATAGATATTCCTGTATATATCGAATGCTGACGGAGCATCGACGTTCATAGTCAGGAATTTAGTTGGTTTCACCCTGATGGTATCTCCTTTTTTCTCCCTTTTTTTACGTTCCTTCTCCTTTTCCTCATTCGCTTTTTTCTGCAATTTTTCCCGTTGCTCTCTTGTCAGTTTATTAGCCAGATAAATGGTATCGGTTTTGGGAACCAACCGGTTTAGTGTATCCGTATATAAATAATCCAACTGAACCTCCAGCGTATCCATCTGATAAACCAACGAATCCTTGATCCAATAACAAATTGAGTCGTTTCGTGGAGTCGTTTCTATAATAAACGCATCCTTCTCATCAAAGTTCAATCCTTTCAAAACAGGCAACGTATCGGCCGGCGCACTGAAAGATAATATAAAATGATTCTCTTTATCACGCTCGCTCTTGGACAGATACTGGCGGTTATTTATTCCCTTAAATGCTCTTAGAACAATATTATCCGGCAGAAAACGGGTATACCCCACTGTTTTAATCGTATCGATAGTCGCTGTATCCTTCCACAACGTATCCTGACGCACAGCAGCCTCCATGGAAGGAATAATAATAGAATCACAAAAAGCAATCATCTCGGTCTTGGAGTCATACAAATAATTCTGGTTACCATCCATCAAACCAAAGATATGATATTTACCAGGTGCGATACCGCGGATGGTAACGCCCTCGGCTATCAGTACGGGATACACGGTCAAACGGTTTCTTGACAAAAGCGCTATCGCTCAGATCTGCATGCAATCCCACCATCATACCTTTGACAGGTTCCAAATCAGCAGCAGCCAATACATTTCCGGAAACTTCCAGTGTATCAATGGCTTCTCCCGTAGAAAAAGAAAAAGCATAATTACCTAGCGGATTACCCTCATTGTTATCCACAATGGCATCCGAAAAATCAATGGTATAAGTGGTATTGGGCTTCAATGAGTCCATGAGGTTAACCAATACTCTTCTGCCGCTTGCCTTAATATCAGGTTGTTCCAATTGAGGAGGAGACACTACCACCTTCTCCGATGTTTTCTCTAATTTGATGAACTCATCAAATTCAATGGCAATCTTCTTATTCTTATTGTTTGTTGCATACGGCTTGGGAGAGCTTCTGATAAACTTGGGCGGCTCCTCATCATACGGACCTCCATCCGGTGTTCCCATGCTTGCGCAGGAATACACCACGATCATCAGCATCAACAAAGCAGGTAATTTATGTTTTTTCCAATTCATGTTCTTATTGGTTCAAGCTTAGCATTTCTTCTATATAATCACGCGTATTGCTCAATCTCGGCACTTTGTGCTGTCCGCCTAATTTGCCTTTTTCTTTCAGCCAATCGTGGAACAGATTAGGTCTCGCCACGATTATTTCCAACGGCTGCAAGGTAATGTTTTTATGGCGTTTAGCTTCGTAATCGGAGTTAATTTGTTGTAAAGAAGTGTCAAGAACCCGACTAAAATTCTCTAAAGAATCCGGCATAACGGCAAATTCTATCAGCCACTGATGACGGCACTTGGCATGTGCATCCATGAAAACAGGAGCAGCAGAATAATCAATAATCTGTGCACCGGTCGCCTCGCAGGCTTTTGCCAACCCTTGTTCCGCATTATCCACCATCAACTCCTCACCAAATGCATTAATAAAGTGCTTGGTACGCCCTGTTATAACAAATTTATAGGGGTGTTTGTTGGTGAACTTCACGGTATCACCAATCATATAACGCCACAATCCGCAGGAAGTACTGATGACCATCGCATAATTTTTATTCAACTCCACATCTGTTAACGGAACAATATGAGGATTTTCAGTACCGACATCTTCCATCGGAATAAATTCATAAAATACCCCATAGTCAATCATCAGTAACATGGAAGGATCACTGAAATCATTTTGTAATCCGAAAAAACCTTCACTGGCATTGTATGTTTCCATATAATGCATCTTGTCGCTACGAATAAGCTGTTTATATTGTTCGCGATAAGGAGTAAAAGCAACCCCTCCATGAAAAAAAACTTCCAAATCAGGCCATACTTCCGCCAAATTATCCGTTCCCTTCACTTCCAGAATATGTTTCAGTACAGCCATCATCCATGACGGCACTCCTGAAAGATTGGTCACATTCTGATTCATTGTGGCACGAGTAATCCTTTCTACTTTTTCCTCGAAATCACTCAGCAACGCAATCTTTTTATCGGGCACCCGAATCAGATTGACCAACGGATTCACATTTTCAATCAATATGGCAGAAAGGTCTCCTACAAGACTTCGTTTCACATTATAGTTTGGTGCATGGCTTCCTCCAAGAATCAGACCTTTTCCAGAGAAAAAACGACTCTCAGGATTTTGTTGGAGATACAGCGCCACTGCATCCATACCACCCGCATAATGAATATCATGAAGTCCCTCCCTGCTGACAGGAATAAACTTACTTTTGTCATTAGTTGTTCCTGAAGATTTGGCAAACCACTGCACTTCTCCACGCCACAGGACATCTTTCTCTCCATGACGCATCCGTTCCACGTATGGCTTGATTTCTTCGTAAGTCTGTATAGGTACACGTTGAAAGTCTTGATATCTCTTTATGTCTTTATAGCCATATTTCAATCCCCACTCCGTATGGGCCGCATCCTTCATCAGCCGGCAAAACACTTTATGTTGGAGCGCCTCAGCCTGAGTTGCATACAAGGCTGTCGCTTTTTGTCTGGGCTTGAATAGCGTACTAATTAATCTGGTAGAATTCATTTGTCTTAGTATACGATTCGTTATATCTTGCAAAAATAGCTTATTTCTATATTATAATGGCTGATAACATTATTTTTTTATAGTTTTCTACATTACTTTTATTTTTTGTTATCTTTACGGTCGCTTACAACTTAACATCAAAGGCTATGAAGATAGGAATATTGACATCAGGAGGAGACTGTCCAGGAATAAACGCCACAATTAGAGGAGTTTGCAAAACAGCGATAAATCATTACGGTATGGAAGTTTATGGAATTCATAGCGGATTCCGGGGATTGCTGGACAATGACGTAGAACCATTGACAGAAAAATCATTATCGGGCTTGTTAAATCTGGGAGGGACAATACTAGGCACTTCCAGAGAAAAGCCATTCAAGAAACGCCTGTCGGCAGCCTCGGAGGACAAACCGGCTTTGATGTTAAAGAATATCCATGATCTAGGTCTGGACTGTATCGTATGTATCGGCGGAAACGGAACCCAAAAGACCGCAGCCAAACTGGCCCAAGCAAGGTGTGAACGTTGTTTCTGTACCTAAAACAATAGATAACGATGTTTGGGGAACAGACGTTTCATTCGGATTCGATTCTGCCGTGACCATTGCTACCGATGCCATTGACCGGCTGCATTCTACAGCCAGTTCACACCAACGTGTCATGGTTATTGAAGTGATGGGACATAAAGCTGGCTGGATTGCACTTTATTCCGGAATGGCGGGAGGCGGTGACGTGATTCTTATTCCGGAACTGTCTTATGATATTCATAATATAGGCAATACCATCATTGAACGCTTGAAAAAAGGGAAGCCCTATTCCATTGTTGTTGTCGCAGAAGGCATCAAAACCATGGACGCAAAAAAGCCGCCGAATATATAGCCCAAGAAATAGAATATGAAACCGGATTCGAGACCCGTGAAACTGTACTGGGATATATCCAGCGTGGCGGCTCTCCTACTCCCTACGACCGTAATCTGGCCACTCGTATGGGTGGACATGCCACAGAACTGATTGCTTCCGGACAATTCGGACGAATGGTCTCTCTGCAAGGTGCGGAAATTGGCTCCATCCCTCTGAATGAAGTGGCTGGTAAATTAAAACTTGTCAATGAGAACCATGACCTGATTGTACAAGGCAAACGGATGGGAATCTGCTTCGGATAAGAAGCAGATTCAATCCTTTTCCATATACTTGGATGGAGACACTCCGAATTGCTCGGTAAAATGCTTTCGGAGCGTACGTGTATCACTATATCCTACCATTTCGGCTATTTCCTGAATGGAATACCTGTTCTCCATAATAAGGGAGGCAGCCTTGCTCATCCGTACACTCCGAATCATATCAATAGCAGCCAGTTCGCTACGTTGCTTTATTTTTCTATAAAGGGTAGGCTGACTCATATTCAATTGCTCCGCCAACATTTTTACATTAAAGTTCTCATTCGCCAGATTAGCTTCTATGACATGAATAATTTGCTGTATAAAATCATCCGGAGCATTATTCCCATCCGCTTCCGGTTCACTTTCCTGCTGCTTCAACATCAACGTCTTTGTATATATCCTCTTCAGGCGTTCCCGCTGGAGTATCAGGTTCCGGACTTTTGCCTTCAATACCTCCGGATTGAAGGGTTTCATCATATAATCATCCACACCTATTTTTGAAGCCTGCAACACATCCGCATCCTCAGCCTTTGCCGTCAGCATCAAAATAGGGATATGTGCTGTCCGAGGCTGCTCACGCAATTCCCGGCAACAGGTAAACCCATCTTTTACAGGCATCATTATATCAGAAATAATCAAATCCGGAATTTTACTCATTGCCACATCACCCCCCTCTTCACCGTTTGCCGCCTCATATACGGCATAATCTTTACAGAATAAAGAACAGACATAATGCCGGATTTCCTCATTGTCCTCAATAACAAGAAGAGATGTTTTTTTATTCGAAGACTTGTCTTCCTGCCCTTCCGCCTGCATTATCGGTAACGGAAGAGCATATTCCTCCATCTCCGGAGTACCAACAATCTCATACCGGTCCTCTGCAAAATGTGCATTTCCCTCAGGAATCAATAATGTGAAAGTGCTACCCTTTCCGAGAGTACTGTCCAAATTCACCGTGCCATGATGAAGATCCATCGTATTTTTAACAATACGCAAGCCTATGCCTACCTTATTAGAAAACAAAGGTGTATTTTCTCCGGTAATAAATGATTCAAAAATCCTCCCCCGTAACTCTTCCGGTATTCCTTTACCTGTATCCGATATGATTATACTGCAAAATGAATATCCATCTATCTCGATACGGTTCATCTTAAAAATCACCTTTCCATTCGGAGATGTATACTTAAACGCATTAGATAATAAATTACGGATAGCCGAACTTATTTTTTCCACGTCTATCCATAGCAAAAGTGGCTCATTCAGCGATTCAACCGTAAAGTTAATCCTTCTGTTTCTGCCAGTTCATGAAAAGGATCGGTTATCTGCTTTGCCAATACCACTATATCGACTTTCGAAATCCGGAGTTTAATCATACCTGCTTCAATCTTCTGCACATAAAGCAAATGATCGACCAATGTCTGCAAAGAGGTTCCATTGCGATACATGGCAGCCAGTTTAGTATAGACGGTGTCTGAAGGGCGGACGGTTCCTAACAATTCCTGCAGGGGAGATAAGATTAAAGTTAAAGGTGTACGCAACTCGTGAGCTGCATTCGTAAAGAAATTCTCGCGTTCCATCCGAATCTGCTTCTCCTTGTCACGTTCTACAGTAGCAGCAAATATCTCATGTTCCAAGCGCAACTCGTGCTCCAACCTCTTTTGCCGTAATTTAATACGCTGCATAACCATATAAACTATTATCCCTCCCAGCACCATCATACAGAAGCGGAAAAAGAAAGTTTCACTCCAATGAGGCAAAATCTCTACTCTCAACGAGGTTATTTTACTGTCTCTTTCATCCGGATAAATATTTTTCACCTCAAAAACATATTCCCCGGCAGGAAGGTTAGCATACGAAACTTTTTCCCCTCCGTTGGCCACAAGCCAATCAGGCTGATAAGGACGAAGCCTGTAACTATACTTCTGCTGGCTTTCAGAATAAGAAAGGTTATTGAACGTCAGCGCAAAGTCACGATTCGCATGATTCAACCGGACAAAAGGCGTATAGAAAATACTTTGTGAAAGAATGGTCTGCCCATTGACCTCTCTTCCTATCTCTACAGGTTTATTATTTACCTCCAATCCGGTAATCACGACAGATTCGGAAGTGGTAAACGCTTTAATGTCATCGGGGTTAAAATAAGTAAGATTTTTATTATTTCCCCAAAACAGGACATCCTCCCAATGCAGGACAGAACGGTTACTGCCCGCAATGTAATAATTATAAAACAAATGCTGATGACGGCTATAACGGGAAATACCTGAATTAGAGCCCAACCAGATTTGCCCGTCCGCATCCTCAGTCATGCAACCAATAAAGTTACTGCACAATCCATCCCGGGTAGTATATACATGAGTTATCGCATCCTGTCCGGGAGAGAAAACTGCCAGACCGGCCATGTATCCGACATACAAATTACCATCGGACGAAGCTAATAATGAACGAACGGAATTCTCAGCCATACCATACTTCTTTTCATAGCCGGTCTGCAGTTCTTTTTCATTTATCACTTACATATACCATAATTCGCAGTGCCCAGCCAAAGCGTATGATCGTCGGTTTCAGCCATAGCACGAATATAAAGAGGAGACAAGTTCTGTAATCCGGATACTTTGAAATGTATCTTCTTACCCCTGTTCGTTTCACGGTCGAATAACCAAAGTCCTTTATGTGTACCAATCCAAAAACGACCTTTGCTATCAAGAAATAAGGCCCAAACAGATGATTTGTTAAGGTCACCATCTTCCGTGATCAATCGCAATATCTTGAATGAGCGTTCTTTTTTATAATAACAGGTCAATGAACCATCTGAATTCCCAAACCATAAATTCCCTTTCTCATCTTTCAGACTGCACAACACAGTCTGTTGTTTTTCACATCTTGATCTCCTACTTGAAAGAAGTCTATTTTTTCCGAAGTACCAAACGCTGTCCGGCTCCGCATAATTCCTTATGGTATGTTGCCAACCAAAGATAATGATCGTCATCCGCTACAATAGAACAAATCTCATTATGCCTGTCCTGATAAAAACAATTATAAAACTGCATACGCAAATCCGACCAGATAACTCCTCCACCATCCGTACCAATCCACAGAATACCATGTGAATCGTAATAAGCCGCAATCATCCTCGTTTCAAGATTGCGGTACATCAAAGAAGAAGTGTTACTATAAACTTCTGTCAATATCTCGTCCTGATTATTTTTATCTATTGTCATCACCGTATATCCATTCCACGTTACGGCCAGATATTTATTCTCATTTAATCTGATAACACCGAAAACATCTGTATGAGAAAGTCTGTCGGATACCGGAGCCACATGATAAGTCAACTGCTTGATTTTCTTGGTTCGTTCATTGTAATAAATAACCCCATGAGCAATTGTAGAAATCCATATCCGGCCATCATCATACAAAACAGAATTTACAGACAGACTACCGATACGCCCCAGGTCAATCACCCGAAAGGAATTCAGGTTTGTCGCATCCAGCAAGATAATTCTACCTTTTTCATCAATCAGACAGATACTTTTTTTATCCGAAGAATAAGTGATGGCAACCAAAAGATTATCCTGATTATTCCAGCCTGTATATTTTTCTTGAACCCGGAGCCGAAGCTCACCCTCTTTTGATGCGCACCGCTTCATTAAATGCAGCTCACTCCCGGAAATCACCCAAACCAACGAATCATTCCTCTGCAACATCCCTCGAGATGGAATACCCTGTCCCGAAGAAGAAACCACAGACAAAAACCGTTCTTTTTTCAAATCAAATGCAGAAAAGACACCATTATCCACAAATGCCAGCACCCCGTCAAAAACCTCCTTTAAGTTTGAAATACTAGGATAACTCCTACTCCTTTCAAAATTTGTAATCCGCCTACCGTCATAACGGCTCAACCGTTTCGGGTTCCAAACCAAATGAAGCCTTCTTTATCCTTATAAACAGCAGATACGGTATTGTCGGCCAATCCGTTTTGCATATTGAGCAGATGCACATCTTTGCTTAAAAAAGCATAGCACACATCCGGCAGCAATATACATACTCCAATTATAACCAGTGATAAGATTTTAAGGTTCATATTTAATTCATTACCTGTAGCAAAGGAATAAAATAAAAAAGAGATAACAACAAAAGATTCACCAAAAAATATAGAGATGCATTAAACATGCATGCTGAATGAAATAAACGTGTATTAAGCCACGTCACTGATTAACATACATTTGCAATGTATTAACCTAATGTCTAATTAAAAAACAGAGAAGCATGAAAAAAATCTCAATTCTATTTTTGATATTGCTTTGCAACTGTACATTCCTGTACGCCCAGCAATTCAGCATCACCGGTGTAGTCACGGATAAAAAGCTCAAAGAGCCTATTATCGGTGCCAGTGTCATTGTCAAAGGGACAACCAATGGAACGGTGACAGACCTTGATGGAAAATTCACAATCCAAGCCTCAAAAAGCAGTGTGCTAATTGTTTCCTTTATCGGGTATACCCCCCAAGAATTTACAATCAATGGCAACCAAACTTTTTAATCAAATCTCTTTAGCGGAAGATACGCAAACGCTGGACGAAGTTGTGGTAGTAGGCTTTGGTACGCAAAAGAAAGTGAACTTAACAGGAGCAGTTGCTACCGTGGATAAAAAACACTGGAATCACGTCCTGTCACTTCAGTTTCACAAGCTCTTCAAGGAGTGATGCCAGGATTGAACATTGACATGAATGACAAAGGTGGACGATTAGACTATAATCCCACCATGAATATTCGTGGAACAGGAAATTTGAATACCGGATCCAGTGCCTCACCTTTAGTTTTAATTGATGGAGCCGAAGGAGACATAAACTCGTTAAATCCGCAGGATATCGCTAACATTTCCGTGTTAAAAGATGCTGCCGCATCTGCCATTTACGGTTCACGCGCTCCATTTGGCGTAATCTTGGTTACAACCAAATCAGGAGAAGCAGGAAAAGCCACCATTCAGTATTCAAACAATTTCAGATGGTCACGCCCCACCAACATTCCTGACATGCTCGACTCCTACCGCTTTGCCAAGTATTTCAATGCAGCACAAAAAAATTCAGGAAGCGGCACCACTTTTATTTTCACTGATGATACGATAGACCGCATTCAGAAATACATGGCGGGTGAATACCATACACCTCAGACCCCAATGGTTCACAAGGAAACAATTTTTTCCCTTTCAACGTCGCTTCCAATGATAATCAAAACTGGCCAAGAAACTTCATTGACAAAACATCTTTCGGACAAGAACATAATCTAAGTATCTCCGGAGGAGGTGAGAAAGTTAAATACTATCTATCGGGAGCTTTCCTTTCTCAAAACGGACAGATGAATTACTCTGACGAAAACAAAAAACGTTATAACATCAGTGGAAAGGTAACAGGACAAGTCACCAAATGGCTAAGTTAGATTTTAACGCTCGTTTTATACGTTCAGATATAGAAATGCCAACTTTTGTGAAACTCTATGGCGACCGTTTCTTTGCAGAAACGACCAAATTATATCCCATGATGCCTCTCTATGACAACAACGGACACTATACACGTAATCCTAAATTAATGCAATTAACTTCTGGAGGGCGTTCAAACAGCAGTAAAGACACCTACTTCACTTCCGGAGGTTTCCATCTGACTCCATTAAAAGGATTAGGTATTCACGGACAGGCGACTCTACGGACAGAAAGCTACCGCCACCAATATAATGTAAATAAAGTCTATCTCTATACCCGTGACAACCAACCCGTGGAAGAAGCATGGTTAGGAGGAGACCCCGATTTAGCAGCAGGAAAGACATTTGTGCAAAGTCAAACACAGCAAACTTCCATGATGACAACTTCACTATATGCAGATTATGAATATTCCTGGAACAAGCACAATTTCAAAGTTACAGCAGGTATGAATACCGAATATTATTACATCAACGAATTAATCGGCAAACGCTATGATGTCATCAACGAAAATGTCCCCAGTATCAATACGGCCACTGGTACAAGTGATTTGAAAGGCTCCTCAAAAGAATGGGCTACAATGGGATATTTTGCCCGTTTAAATTATGACTACGAAGGACGATACCTATTAGAAGGAAACATTCGTCGCGATGGAACTTCACGCTTCCGCGGTAACCAACGATGGGGCACATTTCCCTCTGTTTCTATAGGTTGGAACATCGCCCGCGAAGCATTCTGGAGTCCGGCAGAAGCATATGTCAACCTGTTAAAACTACGTTTTTCTTACGGTAGCCTAGGCAATCAGAATACAGATAATTATTATCCTACTTATTCTATTCAAAATATAACTGTAGGTAGCGTAGATGCCGGCGGACGCTGGCTGCTTGACTTAGCCAACAAGTCCAATATAGCATCTTCCCCCGGTCTCGTCAGTTCCTTGCTCACATGGGAACGTGTCACCAGCTATAATGCAGGACTTGACTTTGGTGCATTTAACAATCGTCTGAACGGATACGTTGAATACTACATTCGTGATACCAAAGACATGGTAGGACCTGCCGAAGAAATAACTCCATTAGTAGGAGCATCAGCTCCCAAAATGAATAATACCTCTTTACGAACCAAAGGCTGGGAATTACAACTAACTTGGCAGGACAGAATTGGTAAAGTAGGGTATCATGCTTCTTTCAATCTATCTGATGCTCAAACAGAAGTAACAGAATATCCCAATCCTGATAAAACATTTTACACCAAAGATGGAGACGGAAACACCATTGAAAATTATTGGAAAGGGAAAAAATTAGGCGAAATATGGGGATTCAAAACAGTAGGCATAGCAAAAACCGATGAAGAAATGCAATCATGGATAGCCCAACATGACCAAAACAAATTACCCAATGTAGGAAACAATATTTGGAAAGCCGGTGATATCATGTACGCTAACCTGGATGACAATCCTGCCATAGAAAAAGGTACGTCTGCCACTGATCCGAAAGATTTAACCATTATTGGAAATTACACACCCCGCTTTCGTTTTGGCTTCTCATTAGGAGCTGACTATAAAGGATTTGATATCAATCTAATGTTCCAGGGCGTAGCAAACGTGACGTTTGGGTAGGAGGCGACGACAGAACCGCTTATTCTAAAGGTATGATTTTCTGGGGTATCAACGGGGGGCAATGGGATTCCACCGGATACGAAGAACACATGGATTACTTCCGTCCTGAAGGAGATGAAATGGGAGCAAATCTCAATGCTTATTATCCGCGCCCCATTATTGGAAGTAAACAAAACCAGCAGGTACAAAGTCGTTACTTGCAGAATGCAGCTTACATCCGCTTGAAAAACATACAAATAGGTTACACGTTGCCTAAAGCATGGATACAAAAAGCTAACCTGGAGAAAGTACGACTATTCTTCTCCGGAGATAATTTATGGACTGGTACCAAGATGAGTAAAAATTTTGATCCAGAACTAATTTACCAAACGGTATGAGTTATCCGTTAAGCTATACTCTATCATGTGGAATTAATATTACATTATAAACTTTAAATAAATCATAATCATGAAATTAAAATACATCATACTCCCTATAATAGCAACTTCATTCGCTATAAGCTCATGTAACGATTTTCTAGATAGAGAACCATTGACAGACAATGTGAATGAAGGTTTTTTCACAGAACCAAGCCAATTGCAGGCTTATTGTAACAAGAAATACGAACTATTGCCCGATTTCAAAGACACCAATCTTTTTACCAACGATCAAACCAGTGATAACCAAGCAGGAACAGATCCTGTAGATTTCTTTCTACCGCAACGTATCAAAGTTGCCGCCACAGGAAGTTATAATCGGCAAGGACATTTGCGCGACTGTAACCGATTGTTATATTACGCTTTGGAAAATATCCAAAAAGGGGAACTGGAAGATACCCGCGAAACTCAGCAATATATCGGTGAGATTTACTTCTTCAGAGCTTACATCTATTTCGAATATTTGAGGAAATTCGGAGATTTTCCCATTATCAAATCAGAACTTAGCGCAGATGATTATGCCGCCAATGTGGAAGCAAACAAACGTAAGCCACGTAATGAAGTGGCCCGATTTATTCTAGAAGACCTGAACGAAGCCATTGCCCGATTATTACCGCGCAGTAATAATCTGACCAATCACCGTCTGAACAGAGAGTGTGCCTATCTATTTAAATCACGTGTAGCCCTGTATGAAGCAAGTTGGGAAACCTACCATCAAGGAACCGCACGAGTACCAGGTGGTCCGGGCTGGCCGGGCGGTACTTTCAATGGCAACCTTAATACTGAAATAGATTTCTTCCTGACTGAAGCGATGGCATCTGCCAAAGAAGTGGCAGAAGCAATACAAATCTCTGATAAAATAGAAGATTATATGAATATGTTCAATCAATATGATCTTTCTTCCAACAAAGAGGTATTATTATGGCGTATGTATAGTGCGGATGCCAAAGTGAATAGCTTAGTAGAAGGCAATTATCATAGCATATACAATGAAAACGGTGAAGGCTGTGTGGGACAAGGTGGAGGTTATACACGATCCATGGTTGAAACTTTCCTAACTACCAATGGCCTGCCTATTTATGCACCAGAAAATACAGAATACAAAGGCGACAAGAGTATCCCCGATGTAATGGAGAATCGTGATTTACGCCTTGTAGAATCAACATTCAAACCGGGTGATATGGTTTGGAGAGGTGGTAATATGGACCAAGACGGAAGAATGGTCTATGCAAATCTACTACAAGCTTATCAAAACTTAAGCAGAACAGCTACAGGATATTTAGTTCGTAAAGGATGGAGAGACAGCAATGTAGCTCCAGCGGATAATTCACCTTTGGCTTATATGATATTCCGCGCCAGCGAAGCATATCTCAACTATATGGAAGCTGACTATATGAAAAACAAAAATCTAGATGATTATAGCAAAAAATACTGGAGAGCTTTGAGAAAGCGTGCCGGCGTATCAGAAAACTTCCAAAAAACTATCGATGCAACAGATCTAAGTAAAGAAAACGATCTGGCTGTTTGGTCCGGAAGTCAGATGATAGACAAAACTTTATATAATATCCGCCGTGAACGACGTTGCGAATTTATAGCAGAAGGCATGCGTAAAGATGATCTTTTACGCTGGCGTTCACTAGATAAAATGAAAAACTATCAAACAGAAGGATTCAATTGGCAAGAGTATCAAAAAGAGCCTTACTATGTGAAACAATTGGCTGCCGGCTTAGTGGTTAGTAATTCTAAATATTTACGTCCGCATTTTGCCAACGAACTGATCATTACCAACAATGGCTACAACTTTGAAGAAGCGAATTACCTGACCCCTATCTCTTATGACGTATTCCGTCTTTCAACCCCTGAGAAAGGAGGCGATATTTCCACTTCCGTTGTTTATCAAAATCCAGGCTGGCCTGTCGGTGCCAATCAATATGCTCTGCAATAGGTTTAGATAAAATAACTCAAAAAGGGTGTAGTTTAATTCGTTACAATGTATTCTTATTGTACCTTTGGACACACCCTTTACCAATATCATACCGAATTAATATGAAATTTTTCTCTAAAAAAACATTTTTCATCTTTCCGTTCTTGACTTCTATCTATTTACAAGCTCAAGAAAAACCTAACCTGGTCTTCATCATGGCAGATCAATGGAGAGGAGATGCTTTAGGTTGTCTCGGAAAAGAACCTGTCAAAACACCTTGCCTGGACCAACTGGCCCGTGAAGGAGTGAATTTCACCAATGCTGTCAGCAGCTATCCCGTATCTTCACCGGCACGAGGCATGTTGATGACAGGCATGTATCCGCATAAGAACAAAGTAACAGGCAATTGCAATTCTGCCAACGCTCCTTATGGAGTAGAACTTCCACAAGATGCACGCTGCTGGAGTGATATACTTAAAGCCAATGGATACCAAACAGGATATATCGGCAAATGGCATCTGGATGCTCCTTATGAACCATACATAGATACTTACAACAACCATGGTGCAGTTGCTTGGAACGAATGGTGTCCAAAAGAACGCCGGCACGGTTTTGACTATTGGACCGCTTATGGCACTTACGACTACCATTTAAAACCCATGTACTGGGACACTGATGCTCCCCGGGACAGTTTTTATTATGTCAATCAATGGGGACCGGAGTATGAAGCCGACAAAGCGATTGAGTACCTCAACGGGCATATAGATAAAACGCAGCCATTTGCCTTAGTCGTATCCATGAACCCTCCACACACCGGTTACGAGTTGGTGCCCGACCGATACAAGGAGATGTATAAAAACCTGAATGTAGAGGCATTATGTGCCAACCGTCCCGACATTCCCGCCAAAGGCACTGAAATGGGTGACTATTTCCGAAACAATATCCGCAATTACTATGCCTGCATGACCGGAGTCGATGAAAATATAGGTCGGATAATCAACGAATTGAAACGTTTAGGATTATTTAAAAACACTATCGTAGTATTCACTTCTGACCACGGCATCTGCATGGGAGCTCATGAACAAGCCGGAAAAGATATCTTTTATGAGGAATCCATGCGAATTCCCGTCCTTATCTCATGGCCGGAAAAAATAAAGCCGAAAACCGACCGAACAACCATGATAGCTTTTGCCGACTTGTATCCGACCCTGCTTTCCATCATGGGCTTTCAGCAACAAATACCGGAAGAAGTACAAACATTCAACCTTGCTTCCGTTCTCCTCTGCGGAAAAGAAAACAACCGCATTGTCCAACCTTATTATTACATACAGTCATCCAATCCGGCAACAGGCTACCGGGGATTACGCACCGCTACACATACGTTTACTATCCATGCAACCGATGGTAAGGTAGATAAGATTATTCTATTCGACAGGAGATCAGACCCTTACCAAATGAATAATATAGCTATGCAGCATCCCAAACTGGTAAACCGATTGAAAAGCCAATTAAAAACATGGCTGCAAAAAACAGAAGATCCATTTTTTAATTATTTATAACCTATGAAGATACTATATACATCCCTTCTCTTCCTTATGAACTGTGTACTGAGTGTTGCACAACCGGAAGTCATTATACCCAAACCGCATCAATTGAAATGGCACGAAGCGGAAATGGGAGCCGTATTTCATTATGACCTCCACGTATTCGACGGCATCCGCTACGGACAAGGCAATAACCGTATCAGCCCCATTGAAGATTATAATATATTTAATCCTACCCAACTGGATACTGACCAATGGATTCAGGCAGCCAAAGCCGCAGGCTGCAAATTCGCCGTACTCACAGCCACGCATGAAACCGGCTTCGGATTGTGGCAAAGTGACGTAAACCCATACTGCCTGAAAGCTGTAAAATGGCGTGATGGCAAAGGAGACATTGTCCGCGACTTTGTCAACTCCTGCCGTAAGTATGGTATCCACCGGGCATCTATGTAGCATCCGGTGGAATTCACTTCTAGGTATCCATAATTTCAAGGTAGCCGGTGACGGAGAATTTGCCGCCAACCGACAGGCGTGGTATAAACGCTTCTGCGAGAAAATGGTGGAAGAACTTTGTACCCGCTATGGAGATTTATATATGATTTGGTTTGATGGCGGAGCGATGACCCACGAGGTGACGGTCCTGATGTGGAACCCATCGTCAATAAATACCAACCCAACTGCCTGTTCTACCACAACATAGACCGTGCTGATTTCCGCTGGGGAGGTTCAGAAACCGGCACAGTGGGATACCCCTGCTGGTCCACTTTTCCGGCCCCCTGTTCACATCATAAACGTATTGAAAGCCAAAAAGACCAAATAGCCTTATTAAAACAAGGTGATCCCGAAGGCAAATACTGGGTACCAGCTATGGCAGACAGCCCCTGCGTGGTGCCAACGGCCGCCACGAATGGTTTTGGGAACCCGATGACGAGAATAATATCTATCCATTGACAACGTTGATGGATATGTACGAAAAATCAGTGGGCCGCAACGCTACGTTAATCATCGGGCTGACCCCCGATCCCGATGGGCTATTGCCGGCAGGTGACGAACAGCGTTTAAAAGAATGGGGAGAAGAAATAAACCGGCGCTTTGGTACACCATTGGCGGAAACCCAAGGCCGGAGGCAACGGCTTACGCTGAATCTGAATGAAAAACAACCGGTCAACTACTGCATCATCCAAGAAGACATTGCCAAAGGCGAAAGAATACGCCAATACAAGATAGAAGCGAAAGTCAACGGAAAATGGCAGACAGTGTGCTCCGGCGAGTCTGTGGGACACAAACGCATTGCACACTTCGAACCGGTAGAAACCACCGCCTTGCGCCTCACCGTAACCCAATCCGTTGCCTTACCCGAAATCAGACATTTCAGTGCCTATAACGTAACCCTCAAATAAAAAATCATGAGAGAATATAAAGCAATATTCATTTGTATCCTGATTTGCAATGTATTTGTTTGTCCGAAATCCTTCGGGCAAACAGATTACACATATGAAAAAGGAAAGTCATTCAAGAACACAAACGCTTTGTCAATGACAGATACGATTGATTTAACTTCCATTTCTTCTCCCATATCCTATAAGAAATCCATACCCGGACAAACCCAGACTATTGCCTGTCCGGTACGGTTACCCGGGTACGTCCGAGGTATTTTCTTCAGCCGAGACTCCCGTCCGTAGATTTTGAATGGCCCAACAATACCAACCGGCTCCTACCTTGGGTGTTCAACGATTTAAAAGAATTAACCGACACCCGCTATCCGGGAATACCTTCCAATGCAACCCCATCTACGTTGGGAGATGCATTACTGCTGGAACTGACAAACGGAGAATACTTGTTTGCCAAAGCTGTTGCCGGCCGTAACAGTTTAAGCTGGCTGCAAGTAAACGATAACGGCTCTGTCACCCTATATGTATCCACCTTAGGAAAAGACTATCTGAAACCGGAAGTCCCTCTTCTACTCATCCGACAAGGAAAAGATATTTATTCAACCATTCGGCAAGCCTATCAAGCGCTGATGAAAAATACAGAAGCCGCCGACTTAAAAAGCCGCACAGCCAAGGAATATTTCGAAGCTTTCCGCTATCTCGGTTGGTGTACATGGGAACATTATCATGATGATATAAACGAATCCAAGGTAATAAACGATATGAAAACGATAGAGGCATCCGGCATTCCTATCCGGTATGTACTGATTGACGACGGTCATCTCGCCCACAAGAACAGGCAACTGACCGGTTTCATACCGGATAAACAACGTTTCCCGTCGGGATGGAAAAAAATCATGTCATACAAAAAAGAAAATAAAATCAAATGGATCGGACTGTGGTACAGCCTTTCGGGATACTGGATGGGATTATCCCCCGAAAACGGATTTCCACAAGTCGTCCGACAAGCCCTATACCCACACGCCGGCAGCCTTCTGCAGGAACGGACAGCACCCGCATCCGTTCCTTCTATCGCTACTACATCAGCACCTTAAAAGAACAAGGATTCGATTTTCTGAAAGTAGATAACCAAGCTTTTACGCTGCCACTCTACATGGGAGGGCATGAAAGTATCCGCCAGGCAACCGACTGTAACCGAAGCCTGGAAGCCGAGATCCACCGGCAAAATATGGGATTAATGAACTGTATGGCACAGAACGTCATCAATACCGACCATACGTCATACAGCAACAGCACCCGTGTCAGCATAGACTATAAGAAATATGATGAGGATATGGCAAAATCACATCTATTCCAGTCTTATACCAATACCCTGCTACTAGGACAAACCGTATGGCCCGACCATGATATGTTTCATTCCTGCGATACCGTTTGCGGCACTTTGATGGCACGTTCCAAGGCCATTTCCGGAGGTCCGGTCTACCTGTCGGACGCCCCCGGGGACTTTATCAAGGAAAACATCTTTCCCTTAATTGACAAACAAGGCAAACTGTTCCGCCCCGAAGCTCCTGCCGTACCTATGCCGGAATCTATACTGACCAATCCATTATGGAGTGGAAAAGCATATCGAGTAGCAGCTCCCTCAGGCAACGGAGCAATGACATTAATCTGTTACAACCTGAATGCTTCCCCCCGACATCAGCAAGTCCAGGCCACTATAAAAAAAGAAGATTATTCTCTTCGGAACAGTTTTGAGAAAATGTCTGCCACCCCCGAAGAACGCGTGCTGCTTTATAATTGGGAATCACAAAAGGCAGAAGAACTATCAGACAGCAGTACATTCGAACTTATCGGATTTACAGACAAACTGTTTCATCTCTGCCCCATACGGAAAGGATGGGCAGTCATTGGCATACAGGAAAAGTATCTGTCCCCGGCCACCGTCCAAACTATCTCTTTAACAGAGAACCGCTTGGTGCTAAACGTACTATGTACAGGTACACTAAAAGTATGGATAGAAAATTCCGGCAAGCAAGAACTGAGAAGTATTTCCATAGATACCCCCCAAAAAATTGTAATCGAAAAATAACTTATAAAACCAGCCGATATGAATAAAAAACTACTTGTATCTTTCGCTCTCGCTTCCTTAACAGGAATCTCGACGCAAGCAAAAGAAAAAATGTCTTCAGAAACAACCCAACAACGTCCCAATATCATCTTATTTATGGTGGACGACATGGTTGGCAAGATACATCCTTACCTTTCTGGACACAGAAAACACATTATAATGAAGCCTACGAAACTCCCAATATGGAACGTCTGGCCAAGAAAGGATGATGTTCACACAAGCATACGCCTGCAATATCAGTTCCGCTACCCGTTGCAGTCTGATAACGGGTGCTAACAACACCCGACATCGTGTAACAAACTGGACACTTGAAAAAAACAAAGCTACCGACAGACCAAGCAATACAATACAATTGCCAGACTGGAACTACAACGGAGTCAGCCAAGTAACAGGAACGCCCAATACCTTTGTCGGCACTTCTTTCGTTGAGTTACTCAGACAGAACGGTTATCATACCATCCACTGCGGAAAAGCTCATTTCGGTTCTATTGACACACCGGGAGAGAACCCTACCCATTGGGGGTTTGAAGTAAATATAGCCGGACATGCCGCCGGTGGTCTGGCTACTTATCTGAGCGAACAGAACTACGGGCACACCCGCGATGGAAAGCCCTATTCACTAATGGCCATCCCCGGCTTGGAAGATTATTGGGGAACAGGTATATTTGCAACAGAAGCCCTGACACAAGAAGCTATCAAAGCATTGGACAAAGCAAAAAAGTACAATCAACCTTTTTATCTATATATGGCACATTATGCCATCCACGTTCCTGTTGACAAAGATATGCGCTTCTTCCCCAAGTATATTAAAAAAGGACTTAGTGACAAAGAAGCCGCATATGCATCCTTAATTGAAGGAATGGATAAAAGTCTGGGGGATTTGATGAACTGGTTGGAAAAAAATGATGAAGCAGATAATACCGTTATTATTTTTATGAGTGACAACGGAGGGCTAGCTGCGAACCCGGATGGCGCGACGGACAAATTCACACTCAAAACGCTCCTCTCAATAGTGGCAAAGGCTCCTTATATGAAGGAGGAATACGCGAACCAATGATTGTAAGCTGGCCCGGAGTAGTCACCCCGGATACTCGTTGTGACAAATATCTTATAATTGAAGATTTTTATCCTACCATACTTGAAATGGCGGGTATCACAAACTATGAGACAGTCAACCCTATAGACGGTATCAGCTTTATGCCCCTGCTGAAAGGTACAGGAGACCCGTCCAAAGGACGCGCACTGGTATGGAATTTCCCTAATATCTGGGGTAATGACGGACCAGGCATCAATCTGGACTGCTCTATCCGCAAAGACGAATGGAAACTGGTCTATTATTATGAAACCGGTAAAAAAGAACTTTTCAACATACCAAATGATATCAGTGAAAAAATGATGTAGCAAAGCAACATCCCGGCATCGTAAAACGGCTCTCCAAGGAATTAGGGAACTATTTGCGAGCAACAGGAGGACAACGTCCCACATTCAAAGCCACAGGAAAAACCTGCCCATGGCCTGATGAAATCTAATTCCCGTCAGTATATGAAATATGCCCGACTACATTTTCTTGATTGTAATCGGGCATATTCCAATGTATTATGTATTCCTGCCGGACATACCCAAAACCACCGGAATAGCTAATTAATAAATTATAAACAATATCGATAAAATCCGCTAAGCGTTTTCCTTAAAAGCCTTTTCTTCCGCTTCACTGATTATCTGCTCGACCACATCCGTTTTCTTAATCTCCTCCAAAGAAAGATCCGGAGTAACGGTCCCACTGTCTGAAGGCTTACTATCAGAAACCGTTACCTCCTCCTGAGGCAACTCACGGGCAGTCTTAGCCGCAAAAATACATTCAATAAAGCCGGAATCATTCTTTATTTTTCCCAAAGCCACACGCGCAGCCATTTGCTGAGACTCTTTTTTAGAATAACCGGTTCCTTTTCCTCCCGAAATACCTTCCACCAGAACTTCACTCTCGAAGTCGGATTATATCCCTGATCGTGTGATTGGGTTATCAGCTCAAAGGTAACCTCAAAACGATTTTTCTGGCTCCATTCTATCAACTTGGATTTAAAGTTTACCTCCTTACGGGAAATCTTCTCCAAATTTATATAAGGCCCAATAATACGATGCTCCATGAAATATTTACAGGCACGATATCCCCTGTCTAGATAAATAGCACCTACCAATGCTTCGAATGCATTGCCGCACATATAGCTGTTATGAGAAGACTGGCGGGCCGTATACTTGATCAGCTTATCCAAACCAATCTCTATAGCCAAACGATTCAATGTTTCACGCTGCACTATTTTAGAGCGGGTATTCGTGAGAAAACCCTCACGCTTTCCTTCAAACCTTTTGTAAACAATATCTGCCACCACAGCATCCAGAATAGCATCCCCCAAGAATTCCAAACGCTCATTATTAAGCAAACGCCCCTTTTCAGACTTCACTGATAAAGATTTGTGAAGCAAAGCCTGTTCGTAGATGCTAATGTCTTTGGGATAGAATCCAAGCATCTTATAAAAACGAAGATAAGACTCCCTATCCTTACGAAAAAGAAGTCTTATCCTATCCTTTATATTGCTAAACACGATTATTCAGCATATTTTTTTACGATTACACATGCATTATGTCCACCAAAACCGAAGGTATTGCTCAATGCAGCGTTTACTGTACGTTTCTGAGCTTCGTTGAACGTGAAGTTCAAGTTATAATCAATGTTTTCATCATTATCACCTTCCTCATGGTTGATAGTGGCGGAACAATGTCATTCTTCACAGCCAATACGCTGGCAATAGCTTCTACCGCACCGGCAGCACCCAACAAGTGTCCTGTCATAGACTTAGTAGAGCTGATATTCAGTTTATAAGCGTGATCTCCAAATACATCCTTGATAGCTTTCACTTCTGAAACATCACCTACAGGAGTCGAAGTTCCATGTACATTGATATAATCAATGTCTTCCGGCTTCAATTCCGCATCTTCCAATGCGTTCAACATCACCAATTTAGCGCCCAATCCTTCCGGATGAGAAGCTGTCAAGTGATAAGCGTCGGCAGAAGCGCCTACACCGGCAAGTTCCGCATAAATCTTGGCACCACGTGCTTTTGCATGTTCCAATTCTTCCAAAATCAGACAGCCTGCGCCTTCACCCATCACAAAGCCATCACGGCTTGCACTAAACGGGCGGGATGCACGTTCCGGATCATCATTACGGGTAGACAAAGCATGCATAGCGTTAAAACCGCCCAAACCAGCTTCAAAAATAGCAGCTTCCGCACCACCTGCCACAATTACATTTGCTTTACCCAAACGGATATAGTTAAATGCATCGGCAATAGCATTTGATGAAGATGCACAGGCAGAAGTTGTTGTGAAGTTAGGACCGTGGAAACCATACATGATAGAGATCTGTCCCGATGCAATATCAGCTATCATTTTGGGGATGAAGAATGGGTTGAATTTCGGTCCGACAGTATCTTTATTCAGTGTATAATTAGCTACTTCTTCTTCAAAAGTATGAATACCTCCGATACCTACACCGTAAATTACACCTATTCTATTCAAATCTTCTTTTTCGAGGTCCATTCCAGAATCCTCCACCGCTTCTTTAGCAGCTGCAATGGCATACTGTGTATACAGATCCATTTTGCGAAGTTCTTTACGGTCAATGTAATCAGTTCCATTGAAATTTTTCACTTCGCATGCAAAATGAGTCTTGAATTTAGACGCATCGAAATGAGTAATAGGTCCTGCCCCGCTTACCCCCTTCACCAGGTTGTCCCATGTTTCTGCAACATTGTTACCTACAGGAGTAAGAGCACCAAGACCTGTTACTACTACTCTTTTTAATTCCATATTATAAAATAAGGATAATACTTAGCGTTAGCTTCGATATAAGAAACGGCGTCACCTACTGTACCAATTTTCTCAGCTTGATCATCAGGAATAGAAATACCGAATTCTTTTTCGAATTCCATAATCAGTTCTACAGTATCCAGTGAATCTGCGCCCAGATCGTTAGTGAAGCTTGCTTCTGTTGTAACTTCTGATTCTTCTACACCTAATTTATCAACGATAATAGCTTTTACTCTTGATGCAATTTCAGACATAACTTTAATTTTTTAGTTAATAAATTGAATTATTTTATTTTCTTTGCGGTTGCAAAGGAATAAATATTTCTTGGGCTGAGCAAATATTCAGGCAAATAAATGCAGAATTTTGCACATTTTTTTGTTTTATGTGCACCAAAATAGAGAACATCATGAAGAAAATCGCAATTTTAGCTTCAGGAGAAGGCACGAATGCTGAAAGAATTATTCGGTATTTTTTAGAGAAAAGAACAGCTGAAGTAGCATTGGTTATCGTCAACAAAGCACAGGCCGGTGTACTCAAGCGAGCTGAAAGACTGAGTGTTCCGTCACTTATCCTCACAGCCCAAGACTTTGCCGACGGGAAAGCACTGGAAATACTGCACCAATATCATATTGACTTTATTGTACTGGCAGGCTTCCTCTTGAAAGTACCTGATGCCATTTTGCATGATTATCCGAATAAAATAGTAAATATTCATCCGGCCCTCCTTCCCAAGTTCGGTGGTAAAGGTATGTACGGTTCCCGCGTGCACCAAGCTGTCATAGCTTCCCATGAAAAGGAAAGCGGCATCACCATCCATTATATAAATGAACGATATGATGAAGGAAATACCATTTTCCAAGCCACCTGTCCGGTATTGCCCACTGACACGCCAGATACATTGGCAATACGGGTGCACCAGTTGGAATACGAATATTTCCCTCGGGTGATTGAAGCGACTATTCTAGGCAAAAATCTTTCAATCTAATACGAAAAAACTGAAGAGCTTTGCCTATCCGATAATTGACAGTCTGCACCGACACCTCCAGCTTGTCAGCAATTTCTTTATGGGTCAGTTGTTTATACCGACTCATAACATATACTCTTTGCAGTTCTTTAGGAAGAGAATGAAGGGCTTCCATATAGGTATTAAACAACTCCGTGCCATAACAAGAATCCAATGCCGGCAGAGATTTCAACTGTTGGCTCTGATATTCTTCATATACCTGACGGGTAATATGGGAACGGGTGATTGAATTCAATGCCCTGTTCCTGACACTGGTAAATAAGAAAGATTTCAGCGACAAGTCCTCTACCAGCAACTCACGTTTTTCCCACACATACATCATCAAATCCTGCACTATCTCTTCAGCCTCTTCAAGAGAAACATACGAGGAACAAAACAAACATAGCGGCTTGTAATAAGAAGCATAAACCAGGGAAAATACTTTTTGATCTCCCGACTTCAAGGTTTTAATAATTAAGCGGTTATCATTAAGGTTCATAGGTCATTTTTAATTTAAGGTTACACAAACATAAGTATTTATTTCAAAATAAGAAAACAAGAATGAGATAAAATACAAAAAATATAAGTTTTTGTTTAGTAACCCGGTTATGATATTTGTATTAATAATGTTGACCGACTTAAAGAGAGATTAACAGAAACCTTAATAAATAAACCTTGATAAGTTAACCTTAAACTGAATGCCTATGCGAAAAACTATCAAATCAAACCCATTGGGTAAACATGCCCAATTATCAACAAACCTATTATTTAATCTGAAAACAAAAATCTAATTAAGAACGAACCTCAAAATCTAACCTTATGAGACGAATTTTTACTTTTTTCCTGACATTCCTATTGGGAGTGTTTGTAACAGCATTGTATGCACAAACGCATACAGTCAGCGGTACTGTAATAGATAAAGACGCTAACGAACCTCTGATCGGCGCAAACGTATTAATTAAAGGTACAACTATCGGAACAGTGACCGACCTCGACGGAAAGTATACCCTGCAAGCCGGTGACAAAGACATTCTGGTATTCTCCTATTTAAGTATGAAAACCATAGAGGAACCTGTAAACGGACGTACAGTAATCAACGTAAAAATGGCATCGGATACAGAAACACTGGGTGAAGTCGTAGTAACGGCAATGGGTATTAAACGCCAATCCGAAACACTGACCTATTCTGCGCAAACAGTAGGAGGTAAAGACGTTAATGACATCAAGAGCGTCAATATGATTAACTCCCTGCAAGGTAAAAGTGCCGGTATGATGATCACACCGAACTCAACCGGAGCCGGCGGTTCTTCCAAGATTCTGTTCCGTGGCAATAAGTCCATCAGCGGTAACAACCAACCGTTAGTAGTAGTAGACGGAGTTCCTGTCATGATGAATATCACCAACTCACAAGTAGACAGCAACTACGGAGGCCAGCGAGACGGTGGTGACGCCATGTCTACAATCAATCCGGACGACATCGCCCAAATCACTTTGCTGAAAGGTGCATCGGCAGCAGCGCTTTATGGTGCGGTAGCAGCCAATGGCGCCATTATGATTACCACCAAATCAGCACAGTCGGGTAAAGTTTCCGTTAATGTATCCAGCAACACCACGATGGAGAGCCCAATGGTGCTACCCGAATTCCAGACTACTTATGGAATGAGCGACAACGGTACTTTCAGCTGGGGTGAGAAACTAAGCAGCAAAGCTCCAAACTATGCAAAAAAATTCTTCCGTACCGGATTTACAACGAATAACTCCATCTCCTTAAGCGGAGGCAATGAAAATATCCAATCTTATTTTTCCTATGCCAATGTCTATTCACAAGGCATCACTCCCCAGAATGACTACCGAAGCCACAATTTGAATTCAAAAGTAGGTTTCAATATTCTGAAAGACATTCATATTGATTTCACGGCCAAGTTTACCAACCAGCACATCACCAATCAGGCAGCTGCCGGTTACTTATGGAATCCGCTGACCGGTGTTTATCTCTTCCCTAGAGGAGAAGACTGGAATGGCTATAAAGAGAACTTCGAGGTATATGATCCCGCAAGAGGCTGCTATGTCCAAAACTGGACAAATACACAACAACAGCAATTCGGTAATCCATATTGGATGTTGAACAGACAGACCCCTATCACCGACCGTAACCGCTATGAATTCGGCGGAAGCATCAAATGGAACATTACTCCGGATCTGAATATCCAAGGACGTATGCGTTACGAAAGAGGAGAAGAACACTGGGTACACAATGCTTACGCATCCAGCGTAGGAAACCTTTATCCGATGGGACGCATGAAAGACAACCGCTATTTCAGCGACCAACTTTATGGCGATGTTTTAGTAAGCTACAACCATACATTCAATGATTTTTCTCTATCCGCTACCGCAGGTTCCAGTTTTACAAAAACCAAAACCTCTCATGTAGACCTATGGGGCGAGGGTTCCCAGTTCTCACAGCCCGGTTCCGGAAACATTTTTTATCCGAACATCTTTACTCCGAACAACTATTATGGCAATATGTCCACCGTAGGCAAAGATGACAACTGGATGACCCAAAAACGGCTGAACTCAGTATTCGCCACCGCACAACTCGGTTACCGTGAAGGCATATTCCTTGATATATCAGCACGTAATGACTGGTCTTCGGCATTGGCTTTCACAGAAAGCTGTTCATTCTTTTATCCCTCTTTTGGAGGTAGTGTCCTGCTGAACAAATTTGTAGATATGGGTAAGAACATTGATTTGTTCAAATTCCGTGCAAGCTATTCTATCGTAGGTAATGACGTACCTGTATTCATGAGTAATCTGCTCTATTCTCTAGGTTCTCAAGGTGCCATCACTCCCCCCGACAAAGCTCCATTCAGAACATTGAAGCCGGAAAAACCCATTCTTTAGAAATTGGTTTTGACGGTACATTCTTACAGAACCGACTGAATATCAACCTGACTTATTATAAAACCAACACTAAAAATCAGTTCTTCTCCGTTGCGGCTCCTTACGAATCAGGCTTGAGAAACCGTTATGTAAACGCCGGTAATGTAGAAAACAAAGGCTTTGAATTCAATATCGGATGGTACGAGCAGTTCACTGACAACTTCAGCTGGAGTACCAACCTGAACTTCTCTTATAATGATAATAAAATCAAAGAATTGGTAGATGACCTTCCCAACGGACTGACATTGACCGATTTCGGAGGTGCAAAAGTTATATTGAAAGAAGGCGGCCACTACGGAGATCTGTATGTACGTCATCTGATGCGTGATGAAAACGGCAAACCCTTGCAAAACGAAAAAGGAGAGCCTATCGTAAGTGGTGATTCTATGGACGAACTGGAATACGCAGCAATATGAATGCCAAAGTAAATATGGGATGGACAAACACATTCCGCTACAAAGACTTCTCACTATCGTTCCTGATTGATGCTAAATTCGGTGGAAAAGTGATTAGTATGACCGAAGCCGCCTTGGACGGATGGGGCGTATCGAAACGTTCAGGTGAAGCCCGTGATGCCGGCGGTATTACAGTGGACGGAGTAAAATTTGATGCCGACAAGTACTATCGTACCACCGGTAACAACAACTTCAACAGTCCATACGCTGTGGAAAACTATGTTTATGATGCTACCAATATACGTCTTCGTGAAGTGACTTTCGGTTATACCTTCCGTAACTTGCTGGGTGCAGGCAAGAACCTGACAGCAGCCATCATCGGCCGCAACCTGTTTTTCTTCCATAAAGACGCCCCGATGGATCCGGATGTATCGGCAGGTACAGGTAATGGAATACAAGGTGTAGATATGTTTGCACTGCCTACCTCACGCAGCTTTGGTCTTAATTTAAAACTTAACTTCTAATGCTTGAAACTATGAAACGGAATAAGATATTAACATACGCCTTCTTAATGGCAATCCCCATGACTACAGGAAACATCTTTTCTTCCTGTACAGACGACTTCGAGAAATTGAATACCAGTAACATACAGGTAGATCCGGCAGACCTTCCTTTTGCCGCACAATGTACCGAACCGATGACCTACTGTTATCCTCCTCAGCAAAATATGTTCCAGTTTTGGACCAACCTGACTATTGACCTTTATGGAGGTTATTTTATGACTCCCAACGGTAACTTCACCAACGGTGATATGGGAGAGAACCGGGGACATAGCGGTGGTATGTACGAAAACTATTATCTCCATATTTTCAATAACACCCGCCGCATCATCGCACAATGTGACGCCAGTGGTGAAAGAGGCCTGTCAGGCGTGATGCGTATCGTACAGGCTTACGGAACATTGATGACCACAGATGCCTACGGACCGATACCTTACAGCTCCATCCTATCGGGAGAAAACGAAGTGTATTTCGAGTTCGACAGCCAGAAAGACCTGTATAAAGCCATGCTTGAAGATCTGAGTACAGCCATTACTGACATCAGTGCCATGGGAGCAGATGAAATAGCCAAATTGAAATCCTTTGACTGTTGGTGCAACGGCGACAAAGACCTATGGGTAAAAATAGCCAATACGATGAAACTACGCATGGCGTTACGCCTGTCCAAACGGGAAACCGAAGCCGGCAACGCCGGAATGAACCTTAAGGCAATCGCTACCGAGGCTGCCCAAAACACTTTGGCAACAGTCAACAAGGATATTCTGATCGATAAAAGTCTTGAGAATGAAATGTGGCTGATGTTCAATTGGGGTGATTGTGGATTCAATGCCAATCTGGTAACTATTATGAGTGGAACCAAAGATCCGCGCCAACCGTTATATATGACCCTGAATACCGGAGATATCAAAAACGAAGCCGGTACTACCACAGTAGCTGCCAATAGTCAATACCTGGTATCCGTTTTGCCAGTGGCCTGCCTGCCAAACCAAACAGTTGGGGTAACTTCTCCGGTTGGATTCAAGGAAACAACGGTTCCTCTTATTCCATGCCACTGCCCATCATGAAAGCAGCGGAAGCCTATTTCCTACTGGCTGAAGCAAAATTAAGATGGGATATTGGCAGTGAAAGTGTAAAGAACCTATATGAAAATGGAATCCGTGTTTCCATGACTAATGAATTAGCTTATCGGGGGGCTTATGCCGGAATCAAAGAATATCCGGAAGGAGCAGTAGATGCCTACATCAACGGAACAAGCACCCAAATAGACTATACAGATCCCATCAAAGCCGAATTAAGCACTCCGGCTGTAAATAAATTAAGTGTAAAATGGGATGAGAGCGCAAGCAACGAAGAAAAGCTGGAAAGAATCATCACCCAAAAATGGCTCGCCCTATTCCCTCTATCCACCGAAGGCTGGGCAGAACAACGCCGCACCGGCTATCCACGCTTCTTCCCTGCATTCGTCAATGAAAGTAATGGAGCCGTAAACACAGAAGAAGGTGTGCGCCGCGTAATTTATAGCAGCCAGGCTTATGATGCCAACGCTAAGGGAGTAGAAGGCGGAATCAAGCTTCTGGACGAAGAAAATTCCAGCAAATTCGGTATTTCCGGCGACAAAGGCGGTACACATCTTTGGTGGGATAATGCTGATAAAGGAAACTTTTAAAGGCAATATTTTAAGGTAAAGACTGTGATTTTTGTTTCAATAGGTATTCCATATTAAAGTTTCGGATAGGGCAGACCGTGAGGTTTGCCCTATTTTATGACTACCTCCGAAAAGCCGATACAATAACCTCCCGCACCCGAATTGTTATCATTACTAAATGAAATTAAAGACTTTTTCATCTCTTGTTGCTTGGCAAATAAAAGAAAAGCCGTAAGTTTGCCTTCCAAAAAAGAATAAAACACAGGATGCAATTATCACCCAAGGAATTTGAATACCAATTTCGCTGTCTTTACCGTCCGCTGAATATGTATGCCCTGCGCTATACTGAAAATCTGGATGACGCAGAAGACATCGTCCAACAAGCCTTCTCTGATGTATGGGAGAAGCTTGTCGGAGGCACATCTATTCAAAACCTGAAAGCTTATATGTACCAAACTGTACGTAACCGCTCACTCACACTGATAACCAACCGACAAACACACTGTGAAACAACCGAACTGACAGACTTGGAAGATTTAACAGAAGAAGAACGCATCATCCGGTCAGAACGTGATGCTCGTTTATGGACAGCTATCGACCACCTTCCTACCGAACGGAAAAAGATCTTTCTGCTTTCCAAACGTGACGGCCTTACTTATCAGGAAATTGCCACCGAACTGGGTATTTCTATAAAAACTGTCGAACATCAAATCAGTAAGGCACTGAAAACATTACGAGAAACAGCCATTAAAATATATACTTTTTTCTTCGGATAAAAAATCGGCAAGCGAATAGGGGGATTTTGTCTTTTCCCTGTCTTAACAATAAAAAGAAAGAAGATCGCATGGAGAAAGAAGAGAAAGATATTCGTTTTGTAGCCCGGTTCTATCGGGAAAACAGGCTGGACACAACACAAGCCTGGCAAAAACTAGGTATCGGCAAACAAAGAAATAACTCTATCTTATTATATAGACTGATAACTATCGCTGCTGTCACTTTCCTGATAGCCGGATTCAGTTGGTGGTGGATATACGACAGGCAAGACTGGATTGTCATTGCCTCATCCGCACACGCTGTCAAAGAAGTCACGCTTCCGGATAACAGCCATATTACGCTGGCAGAGAATTCGGCCTTACAGTATGACCGCTTGGCATACGGCAAAAAAAACAGGAACGTCACTTTAAATGGAAAAGCATATTTTTCAGTCACACATCAAGAACAATGTCCTTTCAGGGTACAGACCGAACTGGCAAACATACAAGTACTAGGTACACAATTCCAAGTAACGGCAAATGCAAATCAGACTTCGGCAACCGTAGAGTCTGGAAAAGTCCGTTTTTATAACAAAGAACAAAAAGAGGCTATCCTGACAAAAGGCATGTATGCCTTCATTAACCAAAAAGGACAAATGCAAATAAACAAACAAAGTGACCCCAACACTTTTGCATGGAAGACCCACGTGTTTGTTTATAATGAAGCCCCCTTGAAAAAGGTAGTAAAAGAATTAGAAGAAGTCTATAAGGTCCATATCGGCGGAATTCCACAAAAAGAGTACTATCTGACCACGACCTTTGACAATACTCCGATAGAAGACATAATTGAAATCATAAACCAAACACTAGATACGAAACTAGACATAACCCAATGATGCAATTCCATTCTAAATTTTCTTTTCTTCTGCTCCTTTGCCTCATGCACATTTGTATTGAGGCAAAAGGAACAGAACATGATGAGCCCTCGTAACATTAGATATGAAACAAACCCCCATCCGTAAAGTTTTGGCAGAAATCACCCGGCAGACAGGTGTAACCTTTTCGTATGAGTCCTCCTTAACAAAACATCTGTTACCGATAGATATAACAATAACCGCCCAGCCGTTATCCCACTGTTTGCGCATTTTGTTTCAAAAACTGCCCGTAGAATATATACAATCAGGCAAATACATCATCCTCAAGAAAAAACAGAAAAACATTGTAATCAGCGGCTTCATACGAGACAAATCCTCCTCAGAGTCCCTTATAGGCGCCTCCATCTATGATGCCAAAAGCCATCAAGGAACAACCAGCAACGCCGACGGCTTTTTCAGTCTGACTCTGGAAGCCGGAAACGATGTATACCTGAACATCTCCTATGTAGGTTATGACAGTTTCCACCGTTCATTCACACAATTGGAACAAGACACGCTGCTTCCGGTTCTGCTGAACAGCCACCAGCAATTAGCCGAAGTGGTAGTGACCGGAGAATATACCTCTTCTCCATTAGTCCAAACATCCGATATGGGACATACCCGTCTCAACAAAGACCTGATCCAACAAACCCCGGTATTATTCGGAGAAGCTGATATTATAAAAACCCTACAGACCTTGCCGGGTGTATCGGCAGGCACAGCCGGATTAGCAGGAATGTATGTGCGGGGCGGTAATGGAGACGACAATCTTTATATGATAGAAGGGAATCCGTTATACCAGATCAACCATGTGGGCGGTCTGTTTTCCTCCTTCAACGCCGAAGCCGTAAAGGATGTAGAATTCTTTAAGTCCGCCTTCCCCGCCCGTTACGGAGGAAGACTGTCCAGCGTAGTCGATATCCATACAAAGGATGGCAACATGAAAGAATATCACGGAAGCGCCATGCTGGGACTGACCTCAGGCAGCCTGAATCTGGAAGGTCCGTTGGTCAAAGACCGGACCTCATTCAACTTTGCATTACGCCGTTCATGGATTGACGCGCTTTCGGCCCCAACCATCGCCATCTGGAACGCTACCAGAAATAAAGGAGAAACCCAAATAGTGGCACGATACGCTTTTACCGACATGAACTTAAACTCAACCACCAGTTCAATGACCGCAGCCGCGGATATGCCGGTC
>ENA-OQCN01000002-OQCN01000002.1-human-gut-metagenome-genome-assembly--contig:-NODE-2-length-112044-cov-7.367370_pt1 | contig 112044 bp, 134 predicted proteins | sample MGYA00242497_ERZ504576 | MGnify/ENA primary metagenome ERZ504576 (study PRJEB26092, sample SAMD00036296) | human gut metagenome | host: Homo sapiens | study: EMG produced TPA metagenomics assembly of...
AGATGGAATTGCTTACGATTATGCGGAAAAAAACAAATATCTGAAAAGTGCCCACAATTTCGAAAATGATATCCTGGTGGCATCCAGAATATTGCCAGGCGTTATTCCAGCGGAAAGACCATCTTACAGGAACCTGTGACCTGGCACTGGATATTTTTGACAGCACAAAAAAGATTCACGGCATGGGAAAAAGAGAGCGACTTCTCCTGCAGATCTCAGTGCTCCTTCATGACTGCGGAAAATATATCAGTATGACGGATGTGGCAGAATATTCATACCAGATCATTATGGCAACGGAGATTATCGGGCTTTCCACTGAGGAGCGTCAGGTGATCGCCAGTGTGGTGAGGTATAATACAAAGGAGTTTGGCTGCTATGAGGAGATCAACAGAGAGACTGCCATGAGCCGGGAAGAGTATCTTCTGACTGCCAAGCTGGCGGCAATTTTGAGGCTGGCCAATGCTATGGACAGAAGCCACTACCAGAAGGTAAAGGCTCTCAATGTGAAACTGAAGGACAGAACCCTTTATCTGATCATAGATTCTGTGAAAGATGTTTCTCTGGAACTTGGCTTGTTGAAAGATAAGACGGAATTTTTTGAGTCAGTGTTCGGAATCCAGCTTTTAATGAAGCGGAAAGGCAGAGCATAACGGAGGAGGTTTTGGGTATGAAATTTAAAGAATTTGAAAAACCGGAATATTTTGTAAACAGGGAATTAAGCTGGATCAAGTTTGATGACAGAGTTTTAAGTGAGGCCAGGGACAAAAGTCTGCCTCTCTTTGAGAGACTGAAATTTTTAAGCATCACGTCTTCCAATCTGGACGAGTTCTATATGGTCCGTGTGGCATCCCTGAAAGACCAGGTCCATGCAGGATACAAGAAAACAGACATTGCAGGAATGACATCAAAGGAACAGCTGAAGGCCATCAGCCATCAGACTCATGACCTGGTTCATGTGCAGTACAGTACATTAAACAGGTCTCTGGTTCCTGCTCTGGAGAAAGCCGGACTTCATGTGATTTTTGAACATGAGGCATTTTCCGAGAAACAGAAAGAGTTCGTGGATCAGTATTTTGAGGATAATGTATATCCGGTCCTCACGCCGATGGCTATGGACTCATCCAGACCTTTTCCTCTGATTCGAAATAAGACACTGAACATCGGAGCACTCCTTTCCAAAAAAGATGCCAAAAAAGGCAAAGAAGAGATTGATTTTGCTACAGTGCAGGTTCCTTCCGTACTTCCGAGAGTGGTAATCATTCCTTCTGAGAAGAAAGGCCATACAACAGTGACTCTTCTGGAACAGATCATTGAGCGAAATATTGATAAGCTGTTTTTGAGCTATGATGTGATCTGTGCGCATCCATACAGGATTATGCGTAATGCAGATCTTTCCATTGATGAGGATGAGGCTGAGGATCTTCTGGTGGAAATTCAGAAACAGTTGAAAAAACGTCAGTGGGGTGAGGTGATCCGTCTGGAAGTGGAAGATAAGATGGACTCCAGACTTCTGGATATCCTGAAAATGGAATTTCAGGTTCATGGAGATGATATCTTCTTTATCAATGGGCCGCTGGATCTTACCATGCTGATGAAGGTTTACGGCATTGACGGCTACGATCAGTTTAAAGAGCCGAAATATAAACCTGCAGCAGTGCCTGCATTCCAGAATGATAAAGATATTTTCCAGGTGATCCGTGAGGGTGATGTGTTTCTTCATCATCCGTATATGAGTTTTGACCCGGTTGTGAATTTTGTGCACCAGGCAGCAAAAGATCCGGATGTGCTGGCGATCAAGCAGACACTTTACCGTGTCAGCGGCAATTCCCCTATTATTGCGGCACTTGCACAGGCAGCTGAGAATGGCAAGCAGGTTTCCGTTCTGGTAGAACTGAAAGCACGTTTTGATGAGGAGAATAATATCGTCTGGGCGAAGATGCTGGAAAAAGCAGGCTGTCATGTAATCTATGGTCTGGTCGGCCTGAAGACCCACAGCAAGATTACCCTGGTGGTGCGCAGAGAAGAGAATGGAATTCGCAGATATGTGCATCTTGCAACCGGAAACTATAATGATTCCACAGCGAAGCTTTATACAGACTGCGGTATTTTTACCTGTGATGAGCGGTTCGGTGAGGATGCAACAGCTGTATTTAATATGCTTTCCGGATATTCAGAGCCGAAACGCTGGAACAAGCTGATCGTTGCGCCGATCTGGATGAAAGACCGTTTTGTAAAGATGATCGAGAGAGAGGCAGAGCATGCGAAGAACGGAGAGGAAGCTCATATTGTGGCAAAGATGAATTCTCTCTGTGATCCTGTGATCATGGCTGCTTTGTATTATGCTTCTTCCTGTGGAGTGAAGATCGATCTTCTGGTGCGAGGTATTTGCTGCTTGAAAGTGGGAATCCCGGGCATCAGCGAAAATATCCATGTGCGTTCTATTGTCGGCAATTTCCTGGAACACAGCCGGATCTTTTATTTTAAGAATGGCGGATCAGATGAGATATACATGGGAAGCGCAGACTGGATGCCACGTAACCTTGATCGTCGTGTGGAGATCGTTTTTCCTGTGGAAGATGAGGCCATCAAGGAAGAGATCCTGCATGTGTTGGATCTGGAATTCCGCGATAATGTAAAAGCTCATATCCTGCAGCCGGACGGAGCTTACGAAAAGCCGGATAAACGGGGTAAAACCCTGGTAAATTCCCAGATGGAATTCTGCCGCGAAGCTACAGAGCATGCCAAGGCTGTAAAGAAAGAGAAAAAGAAAAGAAGAGAGTCTTTGTTCCGGCCGAACCTGCGGAGGATGTGGAAGAATAAAAAAATAAGAACGATATGTGCTTGATTGCCAGACCGTATTGTGCTATACTGTGAGCATCATACGAGAAGGGAGGATAGATTTTATGACAGACAGAGAAATGCTGGAGATGCTAGTTGAAGGCCAGAAGCAGATATTTCTACGTTTGGACGGTGTTGACAGCAGGTTGGACGGCATTGATAATCGATTAGACGGCATTGATGATCGATTAGACGGCATTGATGTAAGACTTGATGGAATTGACAGAGAATTGCTTGCTATCAAAAATCGTCAGGATACACTGGAGGGACGTCAGAGATTGCTGGAGAAGAAGTTTGACCATCTGGTTAATGTAGACATTAAGCATCTGAAAGACACGCAGGATACTATTGTAGTGCTGCTGCAGGCGAAAGGCATAATTCCGCAGATACAGGAATCTATCCACGTCTAAGCAGAAATCGTACATAAGAGAAATAATCAGATAAGATACATAAAGAAAAGGACAGTGATATCATATACACTTACATATGATACCGCTGTCCTTTATTAGATAATAAAGCTACATCAATAACATTTCTTACAAGCCCCATACCCGGCGGCTTCTGCCTGGGAACGGGTCATCTCTGTGGCATTATCAGGATTCATATTTCCGCAGTTTGGAATCCTGTGATATTTGCTTCCTGTAGCAGAAATCCATACCATATCCCCGACTGGCTCCGGATCAGCCTGAACATTTGCAGAAGAATCTGCGCCAGCCGCAGCATCAGAAATATAATCGGAACTGGCTGAACTGCTGCTGCCATAAGCAGAGGAAGGCTGCGTACCGATATCTGTCTCATCTCCGGCTGAATAATCATTACAGGGATTCTGGTTCCATTGGATATCGTTTCCGTTGCTGACAGCAATGACAGTGCCTGCTCATCCGTCCGGAATACCTGGATTCCCATATCAGAGAGTTTATCCATAGTATCCTTATGAGGATGTCCGTAGGAGTTTCCTGCGCCGCAGCTGATCACTGCATATTCAGGAACTGTCTGCTGAAGAAGATCCCAGGTAGTGGCAGTAGCAGAGCCGTGATGTCCTGGAACGATCACATCACAGGAAAGATCAAGGCCAAGATCACAGATCGCTTCCTCACCGGCAGATTCAGCATCTCCTGTAAAAAGAAAATGATTAATTCCGTTTTCCAGTCGGATAGCAACAGAATTGTCATTATCATTGCTGCTGATGGACTGAGGAGGAAGAACTGTAAACTTACCGCTTCCAAAAGAAAAATCCGTACCAGGATCAGGATGCTGGACGTTAAGTCCCTGGGAAGAAACCTCGTTTTCAAAAGACTGATAGATCTTTGTATCCTGCACATAATCTGCGCCGATCACATTTTTTACAGAAAAATTGTCCAGGCATCCAACGAGTCCGGCTACGTGGTCCTCATCGTAATGAGACGAGATCATATAGTCAATGGTGGAAACATTTTGCTTCTGCAGATAGGAAACAACGAAACTGGAATGTCTCCGGTCGCCTCCGTCATACAGAAGATTTTCTCCCTGGGACTGAACCAGAATAGAAAGTCCCTGTCCCACGTCCAGAAAATGAACAGCCATTGTCGTGTCAGCAGAAGCGGCCTCAGCTGTATAAGCAGCAGAGGGAACTCCTGCGGCTGTCAGCAGAATAAGCAGCAGCGAAAGCAAAAATGTCTGCAGCTTTCTGCGAAAAGAAAGTTTGTGATGCATGAGAAGTCACCCCTTATCTGAAGTGTTTTTACAAAAAAATTATAAAACAGAAGAGAAAAAAATGCAAAAAATAATCAGAACACATATTCTGATGACATTTTTGATGATACTCTTGTTTTTCATCATTTCCAGAACAATGAAAAAAGCAGTTAGAATAAGGTTTCTAACTGCTTCTATGCAATAGCCAGTACGGGAATCGAACCCGTGTTTCCGCCGTGAGAGGGCGGCGTCTTAGCCCCTTGACCAACTGGCCATATTCATTATTTATTGTCGTTTGATTGCGACCTGTAGTTGTTTCCCTCAACCGACTTCGTTAGTATATAACACTTTCTTTCAAAATGCAAGTACTTTTTTTGCTTTTTGAAAAATTTTTTCATGATTTTTCATGTTTTAATTCGTTTTTTACCCATTTTCAGAATTGTAAACCTGAAATTCATACGCTTGACCACAGTGTTTGTTAGTGCTACTATCAAACAAAGCACAGAAAGAAGGAATTGATATGACTCGTCTTTTATGCCTGGGTGACAGTATTACGGATTGCGGCCGTCTTTTTTCCGGGTATCCTCTGGGAAATGGATATGTGAAGCTGCTCTCCAACCTGATGCATAATACTGACAGGCATTTTTCCACAGAAAACAAAGGTATTGATGGTTTTACCATGGAGAAGCTTCTCCATAATATTGATGACTGGATAACTACCTATGATCCGGATATTGTCACTGTCCTTATCGGAATCAACGATATTGGTATTATGATAAACACCCGCCGTACTCCCCAACAACAGCAGATTCTTATGAAAGAATTTTCTGAACGATATGAAATACTGGCCTGTAAGCTCTCTGCAATACAGCGTACAGTCCCTTCAACATCAACCCGGAAACTCTTTTTCCTTGAACCATTTATCTTCCCATGGCCGCAGTGTTACGCATCCTGGATTCCTCTCCTCTCACAAATGTCCTGTGAGATCCGGACGATCAGCCAGAAGTATGGAGCCGTTTTTGTCCCGCTGCAGGATGATCTGATGCAGGAAGCTTCCCGTGTCGGAATAAATAACATAACCACCGATGGTATTCACCTTACACCACTGGGTCATCAGTTCCTCGCAAAAAAAATTTATTCATCACTCACAGAAAGGTTATAAATATGGAAACAGCAATCAAAAAAATCGAGGATATGTCTCTGAACGCCTGGCCATCTCACAAAATGGAGCTTTACGATGGCTGGATCCTCCGTTTTTCTTATTTTTATACACACAGAACTAACAGTGTGGAGCAATTCGGAACCTCCACCCTTCCCTGGAGGGAAAAAATCCCCTACTGTGAAGATGTTTATAAACGTCTTGGAACACCGGCCATCTTCAAGATCAGCCTCTTGTATCTCCGGATTTCGACTATATGCTGGAAAACCGCGGCTACTCCGTCCAGCACGTAACCAATGTTATGTCTGTAGATCTGGACAAAGCAGTTCTGGATACACCTGTCACAGACGTTCTTTTTACCGATGAAATTCCTGATTTCTGGATCCGCAGCCTGTTTGATCTGAAAGGAACCACAAACCCGATCCACAGAACCGTTGTTCCATCCATGTATCGCGCTATCCTGAAAGAAACAGTCTGCGCTTCCATCACCAAAAACGGCCAGATCATCGCCACAGGTCTTGGAATCCTTGATCGTGATTACATCGGAATTTATGCTATTCATGTGCGTGAGGATTACCGCCGCAGAGGCTACGCCCGCCAGATCGTATCCGGACTTCTTAAAGAAGGGAAAAAAGAGGTGCCAGCCACGCTTATCTTCAGGTAGTCAAAAACAATGATTCCGCGGAAAAACTTTACAGTTCTCTTGGATTCCGGTATTTTTACACATACTGGTTCCGCGTCCAGCCTGTGGGAACGCGTTTTCAGTAAGTCAGGGATTGTGGGGATTTTTCTCCAACTCCCTGTAGAAATTCAAATTTCTTTTTGCTATAATACTTGTATCTTACATAATATTCTTCCTGTTTTCATACACTACTTCTTATTAAACGCAAGGAGAGTAATCATATGAAAAATCCGCAGGAAAAAAACACCAAAAATCCCTATCACATTCAATATAAAAATTATCTGGATACCAATGCCTGTACTGAGTGCACGGGTCTGATCAACCATGGAATAGACGACCGTGAGCAGTGGGATTCTTTCCGACAGATTTTTGATTTCGCGCCGGAGCCCCCAGATCTTACAGAAAAACAGGACTGACCGTTATTCCAGGGTCGGAGGACACAAATGAAAAAACTGCCTGCTGCATGTATAATTCTCGGCATTTCCCTTTTTATGGGTGGCTGCAGCAACGATCACTCGAATGATCATATTATTTCTCTTCAGGACAAAATTTCAGATGCATCAACTTCTGTTTCCGAAAATCAGGAAGGTCAGAATTCTTCCCCGGAAGATCGTGTCTATATGGACGAACTTTCCGGTTCTCTGCAGAATTTTGACGGAAGCTGTCTTACCATTTCCAGCAACGGTAAAATTTATACTTTTGACGTTTCTCAGACAAGACTGGAATGTAAATACGGAGTTGTGCTCAGTGACAATGTCAGTGTGATCTATGAAGGACAGCTTTCCGGAACTGATATCAGTACGATCTCTCCGATCAAGATAACTGACCAGTACCATAACGAAACTCCTCTGGAAGACCGTACTCTGAAAGGAAAAGTAAAACGTCTTACCTCCAACGCCCTTGTTATCGTAACAGAGAAAGGCAATACTGTCACTTTCCCGGTAACAGGCGTGAAACAATATTACAAAAAAGGTATTAAAGCAGGCAGATGGGTTTACGTTCACTTCCGCGGAAAATTCATAAGCTCATCTCAGGTAGACAGCAAACAGTATGACGGAAGTTTCACAAAAGTAATCAGCGTCTCTGATGTAGATCCCATGAAAGTTCCTGAGCCTACTCCGACACCTTCGCCGGAACCGAAGAAAAAAGAGCATCACCTCCGGGCCAGAATTGTAAATGTCAGCACCAATACTATAACTGTTGTTCCCCAGACCACAAACATAGAACTGAATGTTCCTGTTTCTTCTGTTCCCGTATATTTCAAAGGTGGAATGGCTCCCGGATCTTATGTAAACATTACTTACACAGGGAATTTCAATGGCGAATCCACCAGCGGAATGAAGATCCGCGGCATTACAGGAGAAGATCCGGATACACTTTCTGTCCGCAACATCTCTTCCACTGTAACCGGAACTATTCTTGGAACAACGGCCAATACTGTCCTGATCCAGACTTACGATGGAGTAAAAATTCTCTGCGACCGCGAAAATGCCCAGGATCTTTCCACCAGCGGAATGGAAGAAGGTGCGGACCTCCGGGTTACTTTTAACCCTGCGAAATCACGCACCTCCAATATTTATTCCTGTATTAAATTCGAAGACCCGTGACGGAAGGCGGACTGAATTCTTCTTTCCCCGTCTTCCATCCAGCTTCGTACCTCCGGTGTATCACCCAGTATGTCAAAAAAAGCTCTGCTTTCGTCCTGCACACCTTGTCCGTGAAGAACCTGGTATGCACCGGCATCACTTCCCACTGCCACATGGATCTTTTTCTCAAAAGCTTTCTTCAGATTCTGCGCACCTGTCCTGATAATAGAAGTAAGGACCGTATCTTCAAATCTTCCGCAGCCTTTAAGATTTCGCACAGTTACAAGTGTAGGCACCCACACACTCTCGCTGTCTGCCAGCATGGAAATCGTCTCATCATCCATATAATTTCCGTGTTCAATACTGTCAACGCCAGCCTCCACTGCTGCCTGTACGCCATAAGAACCATTGGTATGGCTCATCACGGCAAACCCTTCTTCATGAGCAATATGTACCATTTCTTTTACTTCTGCAACAGAAAGCGGAGTTCCCGTGATCCTTCCATGATCTTCAAAATCTAGAAGCCCGGTCGTCATGATTTTAATAAAATCCGCACCTTCAGCAGCAGCTTCCAGGACTCTTTTGTGATATTCCTTCATATCTGAGAAACTTTTTCCAACAATTCTTCCATAATGGCCTTCTTTATAAATAGCAAAAACCGGTGTGCGATAGTCAATTCCATATTCGGGTGCCAGTCTGGCAGTCCGCTTTGACACACCGTAATGATCCCCTCCGTCTCTCACAAAACGGATTCCACGCTTCCGGTATTCCTCAAGATGAGCACGGATCAGCTCGTCCTGCGGTCCGTTTTTCTGTGTCTCAACAGCTTTTCGGTAATCATAGCCATTGAGAAATATATGTGCATGACATTCTCCAAACATTTTTATCACTGCTCAAAAAATCTTCTGATTTCTTCCTCCGCTGCCTGTACAGACCCCTGTACGAAGAATGGCTTACCGCCTCCGCGTCCGTTTAATTTCATATTCATTTCTTTTGTAAACTGACGGAGATCGCCATCTTTTTCGCCCATTGCGTACTTGTAGCTTCCATCTGGATTTTTGGAAAATACTGCACAGCAACCCTGACATGTCTGTGTCACGGCATCTGCAAGTTTACGCACTCCATCATTGTCCATTCCGTCTACGAATAACAGAACACTTCCGCTTCCTGCATAACGTTCCGCTTCTTTGCGACACATATCATCCACAAACTGATTGACCTGTCCTTTCAGACGGAAGTTTTCATCCTGAAGACGCTCTACTGCCTGTGCGGTTTTATCAATTTTTGCAGAAAGTTTCACTGAAATCTGATGATTCTGTTCATTAACCATATTGAGGTAATCCAGAACACGTTTTCCACAGATCATTTCAATACGGACACCTTCGCGGAATTTCTCCACAGAAAGAAGCTTCACCATGCCGATCTCTCCGGTATGTGTCACATGGGTTCCGCAACATGCACAGATATCCGCACCTGGAAATTCCACAATACGCACCTGTCCTGTAAGCTCTTTTTTGCTTCTGTAATCAATCTTTTCCAGTTCTTCTGAAGTAGGATAAAGAATTTTTACCGCAGAGTCTTCCCATATCTTCTCATTTGTTTTTCGTTCAATTTCTGAAAGCTGTGTCTCATCCAGAGGACCGTTCAGATCTACAGTAATGGTGTCACTTCCCATATGAAATCCTACATTATCATATCCATAAGCCTCATGGATCAGACCGCTGACCATATGCTCACCGGAATGCTGCTGCATCAGATCAAATCTTCTTGCCCAATCGATCCGGCCCTGAACTTCGGTTCCAGTCTCCAATGGCTTATCTGTATAATGAAGAAGTTCGCCGTCTTTTTCGTGAACTTCCTTTACTTTCACATCATCTAAATATCCGGTATCACTTGGCTGTCCACCACCTTCCGGATAAAAAGCACTCTCGTCCAGAATAATGTAAAAACCTTTTTTTGCTTCTCTGCACTCCAGGACTTTTGCTGTGAATTCTTTTTTATACACATCTTCATAATATAAACGTTTTGTCTCTGTCATTTATCTCATCCTTTCTGCATCTCTGCTTTAACGTTTTATAGTATAGACCAATTTGTGGCTCCCTGCTATAAGAATTCTAAATTTTTCAAAAATTGCTTTTAAAAAATGAAGTTTTATCCCCGTCTTACGCGTTATAATAAGTGAACGGGACGAGAAAGGAGCTGATCACATTACACGGGAAGAATATCTGGAATATCTGATACATACATACCAAAATTTAATATTTTCCATTTGTCTGAAATCGGTGGGCAATCCGTTTGACGCCGAGGATCTGACACAGGATGTTTTTCTTTCCGCGTACAAAATCTCTCCCGTTTTGATGGTACTTACGAAAAAGCCTGGCTCAGCAAAATCGCAGTTCGAAAATGCCTGGATCACCTGAAGGCTGCCGGCAGACGTACCATTCCCACAGAGGATACTTATTTTGAGCAGCTCCATGATAAAGAATCCTCCCCCGAAGAGGCCTGCCTGGACAAAGATTTCCAGAATCAGATCCGACAGCTTTGTTCTGATCTGAAAAGTCCCTACAGAGAAGTAGCCACCGCTCATTTCTGTGAAGAAAAAACTGCAGCCGAGATTGCAGCTTCACAGAACAAAAATACAAAAACAGTCCAGACGCAGATCTACCGTGCCAGATCCATGCTGAAGGCACTGCTGGAAAGGAGTGATTAGATGCATATACCATCGGATGAATTACAGAAATTCCAGGATGGAGCTATGAATACTGATGAAATGATCCATTTTCTGGAACATATGGAGCAATGCGATTTCTGTCTGGAACAGATGATTCAGGATGAGGAAACATCTTCTGAACACGCTCCTGCCTATCTTCAGGATGAAATTCTGAAAAAAGCAGCTTCTCCTGAAATTCAAACTTCCAGAAAAATACATGAAACTGCTTACTGGATGAAGCTTCTTTGCACAGGCTTACGTACTGCAGTGGGTATGGGTGTTGCGCTGATCATGCTTTTTTCTGTATCACAGACAGATTTTACAACTCTTCATACTTCACCGGGAACAAAAGCTAAGATATCTTCTTCCTTTGACATTGGTTTCAATCTGAGCCAGCTTTCCAGGAAGGTAGGTTCCCAGCTCAGTGAAAATTCTCAGAATATCAGTGATAATCTGAGTGATCTTACGAATAAAATTATAAACGGAGGCAAGTAAATATATGAAAAAACAAAAACATGGTTTCTGGGTATTTATCTTTTCCCTGATCCCCGGTGCCGGAGAAATGTACATGGGATTCAAAAAACAGGGAATCAGTATTATGCTGCTGTTCTGGGGAGCAATTGCGCTGGCCTCCATTACCGGCCTTGGATGGCTGGCCATGTTTCTCCCTGTGATATGGTTCTACAGTTTTTTCAATGTCCATAATCTGAAGTCACTGTCAGAAGAAGAATTTTACTCTGTAGATGATAATTACATTCTTCACATGGATCAATTTTCCGGTGATATCGGAAAATTCTTACAAAAACATCGGAATACAACTGCCTGGATCCTGATCCTGTTTGGTATCTGTATCCTGTGGAGTCGTTTCACAAGTCTTCTGTACCTGATTGTACCGTATGATCTGGAAGACAGTGTATACAATATCTGCAACAGTCTTCCTCAGATTGCCATTGCTATCGGTATCATTGCTGCAGGTATTTATCTGCTCACTCAACAAAAAAAAGAAAATGGAGGAAGAAAAAAATAAAGATGAGCATTACTGGGAACCGTACCGTCCATATCAGCAAATAACTTCCCTGGATGATAATTCAGCAACTGCTGAAAAAAATCCTGAGGCATTTTCTTCTCAGGACAATATTTCTTCTGAAAATAGTATTCCTTCTGAAAAAACTGTCCTTTCCGAAAATAAGGAAGATACCTCTTCCTCTGAATAAGCAGTAACTTCCAAAAAAAAGATCCGCTGTCTTCCGACAACGGATCTTTTTATTTTCATCATCCCGTATACATAACCCTGGAAAACTGCGGTGATCCTGCATAGCCCTGTGATTCCTTAAATGTTACGGCTTTGATCCAGCCTGTTTTGGAACCATTTTTCACACGGATATACATCTTATTCCCAGTGGTCCAGAAATTCAGAATTTTCACGCCAGTATTCTTGCGGATCACAAATGCTTTACTTCCGGAGGTAGGAGTTGTGTACGCCTGTATGTTCTTTGCCGCTGCAAAAAGTCCTGTTCTCTTGTTAGCAGCATTAAGTTTTGTATATTTTCCGTAATTGGATGTACGAAGTAATGTTCCTTTCTGATATTTGTACGTAAATTCTGTTGTACAATATCCAAGAGAATATGACATAGCCTCCGTTCTTACACGAATTGTATTACCACTCAGGTAAATTTTCGCTTCATTTACCGGTCGTCCATATGTTTCATTAATGAAATTTACAACCTGAACGATTTTTCCGTTACGGTACTGATAAAGTCCATGGAATACACTGATATCATTATCCGTACCACCTCTCAGACACAGGAAAGGTTTTCCATTAGATAATGTAATAATACGAATGGACATATCCATAAAAGTTTTATTTATTGCACAGACTTTTGTATTATTTACATAAATATCTGCACCGTTCCAGCACCCATCGTACTGACTTTTTCTCCGGACAACCTTAATCCTGTCTTTCTTTCCATCGCCGGTGATATCATATCTTGTCCAGGTTTTTCCCGGCTGAATTGTATACATCCTGGGTGCTGCCGCCTGCACTGGCAGTACGGAAAAGATCATGAGACCCATAAGAAAAATACAGATGCCCAGTAACTTTTTCGCTCTTCCTTTCTTCATTTTTCTCCTCCTTTTTCTTTGCATACTCCGGCTTTTTTATATCAGTATAATAAAAAAAGCACCTTTTGAATATTCTCTGTACAAAGCGACTGTTCTCATTCCGCTCTGTCACATGGTCATAAACGTAACCAACTTATGATCTACGTTTATTTTACTATTCAACAGGTGCTTTCTGTAATATATTTTTTACTGCTTATGTGTTACTTTAAGACGTGTCATCGCTCTCGCAAGAGCCATCTGGTTCATATGATACTCCTGAATGCTCTGCTTCTGACGAAGCTGCTCTTCTGCACGCTCCTTGGCTTCCTGGGCACGGCGGATATCAATCTCCTCCGGGCTCTCTACGCTGAGGCAGAACAGTTTGGCACGGTTATTGATCATCTCAACAAAACCGCTGCTCACTGCAAAAATATGCTCATTGCCTTCTGCATCCTCAAAACGCATCTCACCGGGAATGATGGCTGCTACGACATTTGCATGATGAGCAAGAAATCCCTGCTCACCATCCACTGCCGGGATTATAAGCTTCTGGGCACGTCCTGCGTAAGCCAGTTTATTGCTGGCATAGATTTCCAGGCCAAATGTCTCACTCATAGCCGCTCCTTACTGCCGGTTCTCCTCGGCTTTTGCTTTTGCAATTACGTCATCAATGGTTCCAACATTAAAGAATGCATTCTCCGGATAATCATCCATCTCACCGTCAATGATCGCCTTAAATCCACGAATCGTCTCTTTCAGTGGTACGTATTTACCTTTGATACCGGTGAAATTCTCAGCTACATGGAACGGCTGAGAAAGGAATTTCTGAATCTTTCTTGCACGGAATACAGTCTGCTTATCTTCCTCTGAGAGCTCCTCCATACCAAGAATAGCAATGATGTCCTGCAGCTCTTTATATTTCTGAAGAATCTCCTGTACTCTACGTGCTACTTCGTAATGTTCCTCACCGACAATATCTGCCTCCAGAATACGAGAAGTAGACTCAAGTGGGTCTACAGCCGGATAAATACCCTGCTCAACGATCTTACGTGAAAGAACGGTTGTTGCATCCAGATGGGCGAATGTTGTTGCCGGAGCCGGGTCAGTTAAGTCATCGGCCGGTACATATACAGCTGTACAGATGTAACAGATCCTTCCTTGGTGGATGCGATTCGTTCCTGAAGCTCACCCATCTCAGTTGCCAGTGTAGGCTGATATCCTACTGCGGACGGCATACGTCCAAGCAGAGCGGAAACCTCAGATCCTGCCTGTACAAAACGGAAGATATTATCAATGAAAAGAAGTACGTCTCTGTGCTCCTGATCACGGAAATACTCTGCATGGTAAGTCCTGTCTCAGCAACACGCATACGTGCTCCTGGCGGCTCGTTCATCTGTCCGAACACTAAGGCTGTCTTCTCGAGAACGCCTGATTCTTTCATTTCGCTCCAAAGGTCATTACCTTCACGGGAACGCTCACCGACACCGGTGAAAATAGAATATCCGCCATGCTCAGTTGCGATGTTCTGGATCAGCTCCTGGATAAGGACTGTCTTACCAACACCGGCACCACCGAACAGACCAATCTTACCACCTTTTGCATATGGAGCAAGAAGGTCGATAACCTTGATACCTGTTTCCAGGATCTCTACAGCCGGTTTCTGCTCTTCGAATGAAGGTGGATCACGATGGATGACCCAATGCTCTTCACCATCCAGGGAATCACCGCCATCTACGGTATCTCCAAGAACGTTGAACAGACGACCCAGTGTTTTATCTCCAACCGGTACCTTAATACCGCTTCCGGTAGCTGTTACTTCTCTGTCTCGCTGCAGACCTTCGCTGGCTCCCAGCATGATACAGCGCACGATATTATTTCCAAGGTGCTGGGACACCTCCATAACGCATCTCTTACCGTTGTTCTCGACTTCAAGGGCATCCTTGATATCCGGAAGCTGTCCATCTTCAAAAACAACGTCTACAACAGGTCCCATAACCTGTACAATCTTACCTTTATTCATAGTCATCACTTCCTTTTTTGTGCTTTAGCACCGCTGATAACCTCTGTGATCTCCTGCGTGATCGCAGCCTGACGTGCACGGTTGTACTGAATGGAAAGATCCTTCAGCATCGCCTTCGCATTATCTGTAGAGGACTGCATTGCTGTCATTCTCGCATTGTTCTCACTGGCATATGCCTCTACAAGACATCCATAGATCACACCTGTAAGGTAGTTCGGAATCATAGTATCCAGGAGCACATCTGCAGACGGAGATAACACAATCTCCTCCTGATAGATATCTGCCGGAACCTGACCCATTTTAAAATCAGCTTTTTTCAGCGGTAAAAGCTGCATATTCACATTCTCCATTGCCATTGCATTCTGCATCTGTGTATAAACAATGTGAATCTCATCCAGCTCTCTTTCCAGAAATGCCCGTACGATTTCTTCAGTGATAAGGCGTGCTCTGTGCATAGTCGGCTTCTGCACGGTATAATGAAAACTGCCGTCCATATCCACATCTCTCTTGCCGAAATACTGACGCCCTACCATACCAAGGACATACAGCTTGTGATGTCCCGGTACCTCTTCCATGAAATCTTCTGTCATTTTCTGTACATTATGATTGTATGCACCAGCCATACCTTTATCACCTGTAATGACAATGGTACCTACTTTCTTTCATCCTTCGGAACAAGATGACGCTCACTGAAGAAAGGATGCTGGATGTCCGGCATATGACGGAGGATCCTGGCAATGGCAGCCTGCATATTATAGAAATATGGTTCCGTGTCCTGCAGGATCTTCTTGGCCTTCTGCATCTTGGAAGAAGAAATCATGTACATCGCATTGGTGATCTTCATGGTGTCCTGAATGCTTTTCATACGAGTCTGTATTTCTTTTGCATTTGCCATATCAACACCTACCTGCTCTTATCTCTGAATTCTTCTGCCGCCTTTACGATTTTCTCTACAAGCTCATCAGAGAGCTGCTTTGTAGTCTCGATCTCTTTGCCGATCTCAGGATATACATTATCAAAGTACTCCAGAAGATCCTTCTGATATTTCTTGATCTCTTTCTTTTCTACATCTACCATCAGCTTGTGAGTCGCAACGCAGAGAGTAATTACCTGCTGATGAAGACTTAACGGGCTGCAGAGCGGCTGTTTCAGAAGCTCCATCAGACAGCTTCCGTATTTCAGCTGTGCAGTTGTAGCCTCATCCAGATCTGAACTGAACTGGGTGAACACTTCCATCTCTCTGTACTGTGCCAGGTCGATACGTACACTACCGGAAGCTTTCTTCATAGCCTTGGTCTGTGCAGCACCACCAACACGGGATACGGAAAGACCAACATTGACTGCCGGACGCATACCTGAGAAGAACAGATCACTTTCCAGGAAGATCTGACCATCTGTGATGGAAATTACGTTTGTAGGAATGTATGCAGATACATCACCGGCCTGTGTCTCGATGATCGGAAGTGCCGTAATGGATCCGCCGCCTGCCTCTTCACTCAGACGGCTGGAACGCTCCAGAAGTCTGGAATGAAGATAGAATACGTCACCAGGATATGCCTCACGTCCCGGAGAACGCTCAAGCAGAAGTGACAATGCACGATATGCCACTGCATGCTTGGAAAGATCATCATATACGATCAGTACGTCTTTACCCTGATACATAAAATACTCTGCAAGAGCAGTACCAGCATAAGGAGCAATATACTGAAGAGGTGCACAGTCACTGGCTGTTGCGGAGAATACGGTTGTATACTCCATTGCACCATATTTTTCAAGATTGGAAACTACCTTTGCAACGGTAGAAGCTTTCTGTCCGATAGCAACATAGATACAGATCACATCCTTACCTTTCTGGTTGATGATCGTATCGGTTGCGATGGATGTTTTACCTGTCTGTCTGTCGCCGATGATCAGCTCTCGCTGTCCACGGCCGATTGGGAACATGGAATCAATGGAAAGGATTCCTGTTTCCAGAGGTACAGTTACAGACTTACGGTCAATGATTCCAGGAGCCGGGTTCTCGATCGGGCGGTATTCCTCTGCCTGGATCTCTCCCTTTCCATCAATAGGCTCACCAAGTGCGTTCACGATTCTTCCGATAAATTTATCCCCTACCGGAATACCTGCCTGCTTGCCAGTTCTGGCAACCTTGGTGCCTTCCTTGATTCCTGTATCCTTTCCGAAAAGAATACATCCCATGCTGTTGGCACGGACATCCTGTACCATACCTTTCAGACCATTCTCGAAGGTCACAACCTCACCGTACATAGCATGATCGATGCCATAAACAGTTGCGATGCCATCTCCCACGGAGATGACAGTGCCTACTTCCTGGTCCTTGCTGATTTCGTCATAGTTCTTTATTTCTTCCTTGAGAATCGAAATGATTTCATCTGGATTTATTGCACCCAATTCAATTTCACCTCCGGGTTAATTTCTGTTTCAGTTTCTTATAACGTCCGATGAGGCTCCAGTCGTACTCACGATCTCCTGCCCTGAGAACAAATCCACCTACAAGGCTTTTATCCTCTGTAAGGATAAGTTCCACTTCTCTGGCAGAAAACTGGCTACGGAGAAACTCCTTCATCTTATTTTCCTGCTCTTCGGCAGGACGTGTTACATAAAGAAGCTCTGCCTTGAGAATTCCTTTCTGTTCCCGGCTGTAAGCATCATAAGCTTCAAGGATCTCTCCGATTCTGTCAATCTTCTGATACTTACACGTTACTTTAAGAAAGCTCTTCATTTCCTGCGGAAAAATCCGCTCTATTACCTGTTCTTTTTCTTTGAGGGAAACAAGTGGATTTTCAAGCATCTTACCTATCTCAGGTGTATTCTTAAAAATCCTTCCTGTTTCGCAGATTGCCTCCCCCGGGACAGAAAGACCGTATAATGCTTTTGCATAATTAATGGACGTCTCTGTCATGAGGATCACCTGCTCCTTCTAAAAACTGGTCATATAGGGACATATCCTGTGCTTCGTCGTTCTTTTTTCCCATGATTCTGGATGCTGCATCCATTGCCAGCTCAGCCACTTTGCCTTCCATCGCTTTCATAGCAGCTTCCTGCTCAGTGCTGATATCTCTTCTTGCTTTCTCAAGAATCTGACCAGCCTGATCATTAGCTCTCTTCACGATGCTGTCTGCCTGTACTTTTGCCTCGTCCTTAGCCTGCTCTACAATATTGAAGGATTCCTCCTTCGCAGATTTCAGTGCATCCTCATACTGTCCTTTCAGCTGGTTTGCTTCAGTGGTTGTCTTCTCTGCTGAAGCAAACTGCTCATCGATCATGGCTTTTCTCTTCTCCATAACACCAATGATCGGGCCGAAAAGGAACTTCTTCATTAAAAGATAAAGAACGATCAGGTTTATAATAGTAAAGACAAGGTTGATATCAATTTTAATCACCTGGTCCACCTGCCTCTCTTAATCCTGAATTAGTATCTCGTCTTTACCTATTAGCCAAGCATGATGATGATCAGAAGACCGATTACGAAACCGTAAATAGCTGTTGCCTCTGCAAGAGCACATCCAAGAAGAAGTGCTTTACTGATCTTGCTCTCTGCCTCTGGCTGTCTTGCGATAGCTTCTACTGCTTTAGATGTTGCAAGACCGATACCAATACCTGCTCCAATACCTGTAAGAACTGCGATAGCTGCACCAATTGCGATTAACATAGTTTTTTCCTCCTGTAAAATACAATTTTTTCATTTTTAGATCAAGCGGATCTTCCGCTTCACTACTCAATTGCTTCCTTAATGAACAAGGATGTTAAGAATACAAATACATACGCCTGTATGAATCCGTCGAAGAAATCAAAATACAGGCTGAATGGTATGGGAAGAATGGCCGGACAAACAAACTCCAGCAGCTTCATAACTACGAAGCTTCCCAGAACATTACCGAACAACCGCATGCAGAGAGATGTAGGTCTGATCGCTATTTCCAGAATGTTGATCGGAAGCATGATCGGAACCGGCTCCGCAAAGCTTTTCAGGAAACCCTTCAGTCCCCTTTTATGAAAGCCTGCATACTCGATCAGAATAATGCTCATCAGCGCCAGCGCAATGGTAACGTTCATGTCCTTCGTTGGTGGTGTAAAACCAAATACGCCTGCGATATTGGCTATTCCGATGTAAATTACGGTTGACATCAAATAAGGCACATACTGTTTGCCTTCTTCTCCAAGGATACCCATGAAGAAATCCTGAAGAAAACTTACCCCGGTCTCCAGAAGCAGCTGCTTCTTACCCGGATTTTCCACACTGAGATTCCGAACTAAGATCAGAGACAGAATCACAAGAACCGCCATGATGACCCATGTGACTACCACGCATTCTGCAATTGGTATTCCACCAAACACCGGAATGGTAAAGGCTGTCTTACTGTTTAGTTCTTCTGCCAGTGTACTTGATAAATCTCCCGTTTTTCTCCCTCCTTTTCTCTTGGCGCTGATCGCATCTTTTTATAATTGGTATGACCACGCCTTGTAGTTGACTTTATTTTACTCCGCATTTCCAGAATGTCAATATTATTTTCGCCTGTTTTGCACAAAAAAGAATCTTTTTTTTATACAAAACGCACAATTAATTTAACTGATCTTCTTCCGGCTTCCAGCGCACAGATACTTCTCCATAAGAAAGCAGGGTTTCTGAACCATCCTGTTCTCTCACGAGCAGCCTTCCATCAGGAGCAATCGTCTTCGCATAAGCTTCCCGTGTACGCGTTCCGTCAGTGATCACGATCATATTTCCAGGAATGATATTATTTTCTGTATATTCTCTGGAAAGTTCCGGAGTTTCTGCTTCCATAAGAAGCTGGTTGACAATTTCTGCAACAAGAAGACTGCAGTTTATATGTTCTGCTTCCTTCCTGCCTCCAAACAATGCTCCTGCTGTTCCCTGAATATCTTCCGGAAAACCGTCTTCCGGTGTATACAGATTCAGACCGATCCCCACAACAGCAAACTCAATATTTCCACTCTCAAAGTCTGTAACAGCCTCTGTCAGTATCCCGCACACCTTCTTATCATGAAGATACAGGTCATTAACCCATTTAATCCCGAGATCGATTCCGCAGATCTTCTTCACTGCCCGGTAAACTGCAGTTGCCGCTGCTGTAGTGATCAGGAGTCCTTCCTTCAGCGTTCGCTCCGGTCTTAGAACGATACTCATATACAGTCCTGCATTTTCAGGGGAATAAAAACTCCGGCCTCTCCGGCCTCTTCCATTTTTCTGCTGACGCGCCAGTATCAGTGCGCCATGCCCTGCTTCTCCTGAAAATGCAGCCTCCTTGGCTGCTCTGTTCGTAGAATCCAGTTCCCTGTATATCTTTACAGAAGCATCTGGATGATTGAGATAAAGCCGGATCCCTTCTTCAGATAACCGGCTGCCGCCGCGAAGCACATAGCCTTTGTTTGGTCCTGCTTCTATGGTGTATCCCTCTTCCCGAAGGGATTTCACAGCTTTCCAGATGGCCGCTCTTGTGCAGTTCAGTTCTGCTGCTGCCGCTTCTCCGGATATCAGTTCATTCTCGTGCTGCTCCAGAAGCTTCAGCATTCTTGCTTTTACAGTCATATCTTCACCGTCCATAATCTGCCTGAAATGGCAAAATTTATTCCCTTCTAAGAGACGAAAGCATTATAGCACTTAAACATCGCAATGTCTATTATCTTTTTTAGACATGCTCTCCATATTAATTTTGTATTTCAAATACGGTTATTATATGATTTTTCTCATTTTTGTCTGTTTTAATATCTTTTTTTAGAGATAATTTCTATGAAAATCTGCTGATTCAGGGTAAAATTTCCTGAATCACTATAATATGCAGATTCCTCATCAAGTAAATATTATTTATCATTTGTAATTAGAAAGACTTTTCTCAAGAAATTCCCGGTACTCATCGCGCACACGATCCGGTGACGCGATCACTGCATCCGGTCCAAGACTGGCTATCCAACCAAAAAACTGACCACTGACGTTTACACGAACCAGCGTTTTGAAATGTTCATGATCCTTCCTCTGTATCATAATGTCTCTTCCGAAGCGATCCAGTACAACACCTACCAGACGGTTATGTGCTTCAAGACATATGGTTTCTTCTCTTCCGCCGAACATCCCGAAGGTTTTGGATGTCAGCTCTCCTGCATCAAAATTCTCAAAAAACTCTCTGCCATTACGTGCCGCTTCCTCTACCCTGATCTGCAGGATCTTATCCACCCGGTAATGCTTCACTTTCTCACATTTTCCGTCATAGGCAATCAGATAATAATTCTCATTCTGCCAGACAAGTCCCCACGGACTGACACAGTAACGATCACCATTCTTCTTCAGCCGAAGTTCCTTCTCCACTGTCCACTGACAGTACTGAAAAGAAATCTGCCGATCCTCGGTAAGTGCTCTGTGGATCTCATCAATATTATAATACACGCTCTCATTCATGGTCTTAACCCTGTTCTCCACAAAGACCTGTCTTCGAAGCTGCCTGGCTCATACATGCTTGCAAGACTCTCCAGCTTCCCGATCAGCTGACGGACTTACCACTGGTAATAAAGCGTGAGGACTGCACGGCATCTACCAGAAGCTTCAGTTCCGGAAGTTCAAATTCCCTGCTGGCCAGATAAAAGCCTGCCGGCTTCTCCCTCCGGTTCAGAATATCCATACCGAAATTCCTCAGCGTCTCAATATCATCATATATTGTCTTACGCTCTGCGCTGATTCCCAGACTGTTCAGATAAATGATCAGGTCCTTCACAGACATGGGATGTTCTTCATCGGTTCGCTCCAGAAAAACACGCATCAGATATAAAATTTTTATTTTCTGGTTAAAAACCCTGGGCATCTGCATTCCTCCTGTTCTATTTATCTGTCAGTGAAGCTACCACTGCAAAGTATAATACCATGAATGCAAGCACAACAGCAATAACATCTGCTCCTCTGAAATCGAAATTAAAAAGCATTGCCCCTCCGATCATAATCTCTATTGTAAGAACTGCCCCAAGCACCATGGCCATACCAGAGGAAAGCTTCTTCTTCCCTGAATGGCTGTCACCTGCCTCCACATATCTTCCCTCTGCCAGTGCTACCTTTCTGCTGCTCTCAGTATTCCACATAATATCCATCCTCCCTGTTAATATATCCGGCCCGCAATTTATCGAACATATTTTCTGTATGTTGCTATTATAGCGCATACTTAGTACAATAAAACGGTATGGATTCAGTTTTTCCGAACATTTGTTTATTTTGCACAAAAATATGTTCGTTTTATCTGGTTAAAAAGAAAAAAGCCTGCCGCAAACGACAGACCTTTCACACGTTTTTATCCTTCTTTGAATTTAATACTGTAAAATAAACTTTCACAATCACTTTGCGTTTTACACTCACATCATTCCTGCAAACACAGATGCACCTACAACCGTAAGCAGACCGGCTACTGCAATGGCCAGACTGCTCATGGCACCTTCTACAGGGCCAAGCTCCATGGCTTTGGCTGTTCCGATGGCATGGGCTGATGTTCCCAGTCCGAGGCCTCTTGCGATAGGTTCCTCGATCTTTGCGATCTTATAAACAACCTCCGCGATCATGTTTCCCAGAACTCCCGTGATAATGATAACCGCTACTGTAATAGTCACAATACCTCCAAGTTCCTCGGAAACTCCCATGCCAATGGCTGTTGTAATGGATTTCGGAAGCATGGTAACATATTCCTGATGGTTGAACCAAACAGCCTGGCCATAAGCAAAATGCTACAAAGTCCTGCCAGCGTTCCGGAAATGATTCCGGCAGCCACCGCCTTGAGATTCTTTTTCAGCAGATGGATCTGCTCATAAAGAGGTACTGCCAGACATACCGTTGCCGGTGTCAGCAGATAACTGATATACTTGCCACCCTCATTATAATCATTATAATCAATATGAAATATTACAAGCACTCCGATAACACAGATGATCGAAATTAAAAGAGGATTAAAAATCGCCATTTTAAATTTCTTTTTCAGGATAAGGCCGATTTCGTAAGCGATCAGACTTAACATTGCTCCGAAAAATGCGGAGTTTTTTATAAATTCCATCATTTTTCATTTCCTCTCTTTCCCATTCGGATCACTCCCTGCGTTACTTTTCCTGTTACAACCATTACAATCACCGTGCTGATAAACGTCATGATAAGAACCGGTACACAAATCGGTTTCAGAGAACTCCAGGCTGTGATAAGCCCCGCACCTGCCGGTACAAACATCACCGGCATAGTCTCAACCAGAAAATCTGCCGCACCTTTGACCTGGTCCAGCTTCAGTATGCCAGTAAGCAGTGCCACCAGCATAATGACCAGACCATAAACACTGGCCGGTACTGGAAGTGGGAGAAAGGTTTTCAGTAATTCTCCAATGACGGAAATCAACAGGATGATGCTGAACTGCTGCACGTACTTCATGTTGCATCCCTCCTGATTCACGTAAAGCGGATGTTCTGATTCCGCTTTTTTCATACTCATGAACGCAGTCTTTCGTGATTTGCGTTCAACCAGTCAAAAAGTGGTCTTACCACTTTTTGTTTTAAACGTTTTCTAATTATACGCTCCAAATTATAAATTACAAGGATTGTATTCCATAAAATACAAAAAAGTCCTACAGTACGAGCTTCTCTACCTGATACTGTCTGTCCTCCACGGTCATCACAGCCATTGTGACTTCCCCTCCGAAACGGCTTCGCCCACAGCTTCCCGGATTCAGCCACAACCGGTCATCTATTACCTTCTCAAAATATTTGTGTGTATGTCCGAAAATCACCACCTGGGTATCACCCAGATCCCAGGCTACATCTTTTTTATTATGGACCATAAAAATTTCACGCCGCCAATGGTAAAGCTTAACTGGTACGAAGATTTTCTGCCCATTCTTTGTCATTATTTCCCCGAACTACATAAAGATTTCCCATAGAACGGAGTACATCCAGAATCTCATCTTTATTTACATCTCCGGCATGGAGAATATATTTGCATTCCTTTAAAATTTCCAGCACCTCCGGTCGCAGAAGACCGTGAGTGTCTGATATGATACCAATTTTTTCTTTCATATATTTATCTGCTCCAATTCTTTATCTGTTATTGCCTTTTACCATTTACTATTCTCGCCATAACCAATAATACTCTTCACACTTCTCAAAGCTTATACATTAAAACAATTCTATCTTCCCATACTCTCCGTCAAATCCCGGTTTCCGTATAACTTCTCCCTTTCTCAGTCTCCGGATTCCTTCCGTCAGAACATCTCCGCCAGCAACGCGGATATCTTCCAGCGGAACCTCTCTTAAAACCTGGAATTCCGCACCCAGCTTCTCAAGCAGCATTTCATACTGCCCCTGAACTTTTTTGCTTGCTGTAGAAAATCCTATACACGCTGAGACTACTTCCGGCAAAGGAACCAGGCTTTCATACGGGCGGCCGCTTTCCGGCATGGCAGCTGCTCCCTCATCGCGGTCAGATAACTGCATGATCCTGTGATCCACACCCATGGTCAGTTTTTTTCCACATACCGGGCAGATGCCATTGTATTTCTCTGCTTCTTTCGGGCTTAAACATATACCGCACTTCCGATGTCCGTCAAAATGATATTTCCTTCTTCCGGAAAAAATTCGATCGTACCCTCAAGTCCCTCACCTTTCTGCACTGCATTCCAAAGTCCCTGATAGGAAAGTTCTATATCCAGAAGATCCGCCTCCCGGCAAGCTTGGACGGTGAATGAGCATCAGAATGGGACACCAGCTGATATCCGTCAAGAGCTGAAATCTGCCAGTTCATCACAGGATCAGAGGACAAACCTGTTTCCAGCGCATGTATATACGGTGTCAGTTCCTCGAAACACTCTTCTATGCTATCAAACCCTGATTTCGCCCCAAACAGGGAAAAATGCGGTGTCCAGATATGCGCCGGAATGTACATTCCCTCTTCACTGACTTCCAGCATCATTTCCAGGAGGTCATAGCAGGGTAAACCTAGTATGGGCCTTCCGTCAGAATGGATATTTCCGATTTTTTCCACCTTGCGGCAAAAGCATCTGCCTCACTGAACCCCGGAAGCAGGATCAGGCTGTGCACCTTCCTGGTTTTTCCGCCTTTTTTATAGATAGAACTGATCTCACCCGACAGCACAAATCTTGCGCAGTTCCAGGATAACGTGCCGCCTCCGGCAAAACAAACTCATCTTTCAGCCGGAACAGCCCCTGCTCGGCCGGCACCAGCTTATCCTTCAGTTCCTGCCGCCATACAGGATGTGTCATATCTCCCGTCCCCAGAAGCGTGATTCCTTTTTTCCGCGCCCAGAAATCCAGCATCTCCGGCGTCCCATCCTTGCTGGTTGCCATGGAATATCTGGAATGTATGTGTAAATCTGCGATCTGCTTCAAAATTTTTCCTCCTAGTTCGACTGTTTATATGTTTGTATTATAATTTTCTCTGTTCAACGTGTACATCCCTTTTTCTGTTTATTTTCAAACAAATGCAAAAAGCCACAGCAATCCCCCATTCAAAGATTGCCGTGGCCCTTCTAATTTTAGTTTTAGATTCTTATTTACTCATTCCTTTACCGCTTATGTTTCATCAGCTCACGCAGCGCAGCCAGAAATACATCCAGCTCCTCATCTGTGCATTTGTTCATCATAAGGTTCATTTCATTTACACGTTTCGCATGTTCGGTGGACTGTGTCTCCATGAGCATGGCATCCATGGAAAAGTTCAGTACATCTGCTAGCAGAAATAGTACTTCTACAGATGGTTTCCTGTGTTCGCTTTCGATGTGTTTCATATGTGTAGGGCTGATGTTGATCGCTTCTGCAAGCTGTTCCTGGGTCATCTTGTTATCCATTCGTGCTCTGCGGATCGTATCGCCTAATAATCCGTCTTTCATTCGTAATCCATCTCCTTTTTTCAACAGGATACGTGGATAATCGAATGTTGGAAATCATCTCTAAGAGATTTATTTTTCTCTAAAAGAGTGCTTTTTTTACTTAGATATCTTTGTAATAAGACGGTGAAATTACATCGTACTCCCTGCAGGAGCAGCCATTTTCATAGCTGTCGCAGCAGTCACAGTTGGAGCAGTACATGTGGGCGTCATTGATGTAAAACAGACCGCCGTACTGCATAGATGTACGCTGATTCTTGGATTTTTTCTTGCTGTTATCGTAGTAGGCTCCATTTGGGATCATCATATTTTCCGGGGAAAATCTGCTGAAATCAAAGAAGTGTGATTCTGTTCCGTGATGAGGTACCTTGATGCACCAGTAATGCTCGTGAAGCGGGATCCTTCCATCGTAATCTTCCACGATCATCTTCATATACCGGGGCTGCACATCTCCGGTAAACAGAAGGTTCAGCTCTCCGTCTCTTGTGTTCTGGAATGCAAGACTGATCTTGTGGCGGAACTGGCGTAAAAGATGCCCCTGTTTTTCCGCACATTCCAGCAGTGCCTGAAATTCCGCTGTCGCCTGAAGCTCGCGGAATTTCTTTTCCAGTTTTTCCGGTTTCAGACGGTGCCTGAGTTCTGCCTGTGAATACTCCTGTGTACCATTATTTCCCTGCACACTTTCTGCACTATCGCTGCCTGTCTGATTTCCATCCACATCCTCAGCTACTTTCTCTACTTCTGAATCTTCCTCTGCTCCGTTTTCATCCTCAGTCATAGACATAAACAGCTGACGTACTTCCTCTGCAATATTCACAAGCTCGGTCATGGCTTTTTCATTGTTTTCAATAAGAGAGTTAAACACATCCTCTGTTTCGCTGCTCACAGTTCTCACATCCGGCCAGAGTGCTGTATATTTCCCTTCAAACTCTGATCCTCTTGACAGAAGATCGATCTTCACTTTTCTGGCGCAAAGTGCCTCTGCCAGGGCAAAAAGGCTGACACGTCTTCCCGGCAGGCTGGCTTTTTTCGTGACATCTGCAAGGAGAAGCAGTGTCAGTGTATATTTCATTTCCGGATCTGAAAATACATCCGGTAGATAAATTTTTTCAAATTCGTAGGCATCTCTCCTGTATCTCATCATATAAAGAAGCCCGGATACGTGATCCGGATGAAAATGTGTGAGAAGGAGATTTTTTTTGCGGATGGTGGTAAGATCTGAGATGATCACGTCAAAAACTTCCCTTCGCGGTCTTCCCTCGATCTTACTGTTTGCTGCGCCGAAATCCACAAGCAGGCTGCTTTTTCTGTCGCGGATGCAGAAACAGTCTCCGAATCCTACATTGTACATTCGTATTCTCATTTACTTTCCCTCTGGTTTTCTGTTTATCTGCTGCATTCCCGGCAGCAGTTTTTCTCTCAGGTTATCTCATTAGTTCTTAAAACCAGATCTGCATATCATACCAAGTGGCTCCGCATGGCAGGAATCTGCAACTCCCAGTTTCTTCATTCCGTGGCTTTCATAAAACGGGATCATATGCTCCTTGCAGGTAAGGATAAGAGCTTTTTTTCCACGTTCTTTCGCAAGATCCTTGAAGTATTCCACAAGCTCTCCGGCAATTCCCTGATGACGGTATTCCGGGATCACGTTCAGTCCGAATACAGTCTGGATCTCTCCGTCTTTCTTATGAAGTGTGATGTTGTGATAAAATTCATCCGGAAGTACCGGTTTATCTGTGGTTCCTCCGTTGATAAATCCTACGATCTTATCATCTTTCACTGCTACCACGAAATTCTCCGGGAATGCTCCCATACGGTTCACTACATCCTCATGGCTTGCTGCTTCCGCCGGCGGGAAACAGATTGCTCGATCTCGGCCAGTCTGTCTGCTTCTTCTGGATGCGCCAGTCTGATCTGTAAATTCTCTGCCATGTATATTTCCTCCTGAAACTAATATAATCTTGTCAAGCGGATATTCGCAATCCGCATTCGCTACTTGCTCATAACCGAATAACTGCTTCGCAGTTTATCAGGAGGAGCTTGTACTCCTCCTGATACAAGCAAGTCCCCACCCACTGCTTATTGCTTTTCGCAACCCTGCAGGGGACTTTCTTGATTCGGTTAAAATCAATATTTCTTTAATTATATCGGCTGAATGAAAATGCGTCAACGTTCAACCTCAGGCTTTTTTTATAATCCAGTTTGTCGTAAACTGTAATATGCTGACAATGTTGTCCATCCGAAACCCGGCAGCGAGAGAAGGTGAGGTAAATAGCCAGCTATCGAAAAGCCCCCAGTATTCACACTACTGAGGGCTTCATTCTTTCGTCTTTGCCAGACTTATTCTTTCTTTTGCCTGTTGGCATTATAGCATGTGCTTTGAGGCAGAACAATATACTTCTCACTGAAAATTAATTTCAACGTCTCACAACACCGACTCGATCAGCCTCTCCGTATACTCCGTCTTCGGCCTCTCAATGATTTCCTCCGGTGTTCCTTCTTCCTCTACATGTCCGTCATGCATCACGATCACCCGGTCGCAGAACATCTGAACAAGAGCCAGGTCGTGGCAGATAAAAATAAACGCCAGATTCTTTTCTTTTTTCAGCTTTATGAGAAGCTCCATAATCTGTTTCTGTACAGTCACATCAAGAGCACTGGTGGCTTCATCACAGATCAGAATTTTCGGCTCCACAGCCAAAGCTCTCGCAATGGCTGCTCTCTGACATTCCCCGCCGCTGACCTGATGAGGATACCGATCTGCATAATATGCACTCAGTCCATATTTAATAAGAAGATTTTCCACACGTTTCCTGGTTTCCTTCTTACTTATCCCCATATTCCGGAGACTTTCCCCGATTCCATCCCCAAGTGTACATCTTGGATCAAAGGATTCTCCCGGAGTCTGGAATACCATCTGGATTTCTCTGTACGTTTCCCGCAGTTCTTTTCCCTTTACCTGTGTGATATTTTTTCCCAGAAGAAAAATCTCTCCGCCGGTCAGTTCTGTCAGATGAGTGATCATCTTTGCAACCGTACTTTTTCCTGATCCGGACTCCCCTACAATTCCAAGACATTCTCCCTGTTTCAGAAAAAAACTCACATCTTCCACAGCTGTAAAGGATTTTTTCCCTGATATAAAATTCTTTTTTAAATGACGTACTTCCAGTATATATTCTGCCACTTCTTCTCTCCATTCCTTGTTTCAGCCTGTACAAATGCTCTCCAGCTTGCCTCTGTTCAGACGCGGCACAGAATTCATAAGCTCTTTTGTATAAGGATCCTGCGGATCATCCAGTACCTGCCTGGTATCTCCGTATTCCATCACTTTGCCATTCTTCAGCACCAGAACCTTATCTGCCATTTTTCCAACTACTCCGATGTTATGCGTGACAATAATCATGGCTGTATGATATTCCCGACGCAGAAGCAGCATTTCCTCAACAACCTGTTTCTGCACGATCACATCAAGAGCACTGGTCGGCTCATCTGCAAGCAGGAGAGATGGATGCTGCAGCATGGAAATACAGATTCCCACACGCTGGTTCATACCACCGGACAGTTCAAAAGGATAACTCTTCAGGACACGCCTGCCATCCTTCAGCCCGATCTTTTCCATCATTTCTATTGCACGTTCTTCGCATTCCCTGCGGCTGATCTTTTCATGTTCCCGCATACTTTCGTAAATCTGATCACCAACTGTACGGATCGGGCAAAGCGCAGCACCGGAATCCTGAAAAACCATGGCGATCTCCGGTCCCAGGAGTGTTCGGAGTTCTTTTTCCGGCATATCCACTACATTCCTTCCCATGTACCAGATATCACCTTCCGTAATCATGCCTTCATTTCCCAGAAGTCCCATAACAGCCTTAATAATAGTACTTTTTCCACTTCCGGATTCACCTACCACCCCAAGGATCTCTCCTTTATTCAGCTCCAGATTTATATCCTGAACAACAGGTTCTCCATTATAACAGATCGTCACATGATCAAGTTTCAGCAATGCTTCCATTTAAAATCTCCCAGCTGTTATTTCACTTCCAGATCTGCCGTGATCTCATAATAATCACATGGGTGTGCAGTCAGCCCTGACACATTTGATTTTGATACCAGTCCCATATTCAGATGAGAAACAAAGAAATACGCATCATCATCAAGAATTGTCTGCTGTGCTTCGATGGCAAACTTTCCTCTCTCATCTGTGTCAAAGGTCTCATGCATTTTTGCTATGATATCATCCAGACTTGAGTTACTGTATTTGCCATAATTTTTTGCTGCCCCGGATACAACTGTGCTTGTGAAAAAGTACTCTGGATCACCGGTCGGTGCAGTTGTAAGAGAACTTACATATACGTCAAAATCTCCATTCTTCGCATAGGTTGCATGATCTGCCGTATTATTTACATTAACCTCAATTCCAATATCCTTTAAAGTAGACTGTGCATATTCAGCAAGCTTCGGCTGTTCCAGACGTGTCGGATAAGTCAGCCATGTAATAGAAGTTTTTTTCCATCCTTATCTGCATATCCATCACCATCTGTATCCTTCCATCCGGATTCCTCAAGAAGTTTTTTTGCTCCTTCCGGATCATAGGACGGTGCTTTCACTGCATCATTTCCGTAAGAAAAGCTGCCCGGAAAAGCTCCTACTGCCGGAACGCCACGATTCTCCATGATCACGCTGCAGAAGCCGTCCTTATCAATTCCCATCTCAATAGCTTCCCTTACATTCTTATCCTGCATCAGTTCAGATTCCATATTAAACTGGCCGAAAAAGCAGCGGCTTGTTGCAACAGAACTGATCTGATAATCAGGATTTCCGTCAAATAAGGCATAATTGTCATACTGAAGTCCGTAAGTTCCCTGGATATCTCCTGTCTGCAGAGCTGCTGTCAGTGCACTTCCGTCAGAAAAAGATTTCACGATCACATTATCAGTCTTTACCTCTCCGCCCCAGTAGTTTTCATTCTTCACCAGCTTAATTTCTGTAGGGGAAACCTCTGTTGCAATAAAAGGTCCTGTACCTGCAACATTGGCAGAACCGCCTTCTCCCTGCACACCATAATCCATATCTATGATAGCCCCATATGGATCTCCAAGATAATTGATGATTGCAGGACATGCTTCTGTTGTATGGATCGTCACCGTCATTCCATCTGCCTCGATCTTGTCAATCTTCATATCTGACGGTGCCCGGTCGTGATTCGCGATCAGATCATCCAGACATTCTTTAACTGCTTCTCCGTCCATATCTCTGCCGCTGGAAAATTTCACGCCATCACGAAGCGTAATTTTCACAGTATTATCATCTGTAAATTCATAATCTGTAGCAAGCCACGGTTCAATCTCCATGTTGTCATTATATTTAAACAAGGTCTCCCCTACACCATAACGCAGGCAGCTCCAGCCGGAATAATTATCATGTGGGTTCAGGCCTGCATCTCCCATCTCCTCACTGTATCCGGTTGTTCCGTAAACAAAAGTTGTCCCTTCTGTTTTATCCTTATTTTTACTTTTCGCATTTACAGACACTCCTGTCATACCCATAACCAGCATTGCCGCAAGTGTCGCTGCCATTATTTTTTTCTTCATATTTTTTCTCTCTTTCTTTTACTCTGATATCATTTTCCTCTGTTCCGTTCTCTTGGATCCATATAATCCCGGACTGTATCGCCCAGCAGATTAAATAGCATAACTGTAATAAAAATCGCGGCTCCCGGAGCCAGCACCATCCACGGTGCGATCTGCAGCATACTTCTTCCGTCATTGATCATACTTCCCCACTCAGCCATTGGCGGCTTCACTCCAAGTCCCAGGAAGGAAAGTCCTGCAAGCTCCATCATCATGGTTCCGATATCAAGAACTGCTGTCACAAGAATCGGTCCTGCAATATTGGGTAAAATATGTTTTATCAGAAGTTTTCCTGTACTGCTGCCGGAAAGCTTCGCTGCCATCAGATACGGAGAAGCTTTCTGTGTCAGGGTAAGTCCTCTGGCAAGCCTTGCAAATTTCGGCCAGCTGATCACAGCCAGGGCGATGATCGCATTCTGGATTCCTCCTCCCAGCACAGCAGCTACTGCCAATGCAAAAACAAGTCCCGGGAATGCAAGAAAAAGGTCGGAAATACGCATAAGAACTGCCTCTGTTTTTCCGCCTCTCCAGCCGCATAAAATTCCGATCACAGTTCCCACAACCGTGATCACAGCTACCAGGATCAGTGTTCCGTAAATACTCACAGTACTTCCTGTAATCACTCTTGACAGCATATCTCTGCCATAACGGTCTGTCCCCAGAAGATGCTCCGGGCATGGTGCCTTCTGTGCCAGTGTCAGATCCTGCGTATAGGGATCATAAGGGCAAAGATATTTTGCAAACGCTGCGATCAGCAAAAGTACTGCAGTCAGTATCAGAAAAAATATCAGTTTGGCTCTGGCATGATTTTTCCTGATCTTCTGTTTCCGGACAGTTATCTTTTTTTCTCCACTCATGCTCTGTCACCTCCAAGCCTTACTCTCGGATCAAGATAGTGGTAAACGATATCTGTCACAAGATTTACCAGTACATAGATAACCGCCATCCATGCCACATAAGCCTGTATAATGGGATAATCTCGCATATTGATGGCATCTACAGCCAGCTTTCCAACTCCGTCCCACATAAAAATATTCTCTACAATGGCTGTTCCTCCCAGAAGATTTCCGATGGATAAGGCCAGAAGAGTGATGATCGTCAGCATTGATGCTTTCATAACACTTTTCCATATGATCACGCTTCCTCTGATTCCCCGAGCCTTCGCCCCCATCACATACGGCTTATTCAGCTCTTCCAAAACCGTGGCACGTACCTGCCTTGTATACTTGGCAGCCATAGAAACAGCCAGCGTCAGTGTAGGAAGAATGATGCTCTGTCCAAGATCAGAATTCGTTACTACCGGTAAAATTCCCAGTTTAACAGATAAAAAATACATCAGAACCATTGCCGCAAAAAAATTCGGCATGGAATTTCCCACAAAGCTTAAGAACCGGATCACATAATCGATCCATTTATTATGTTTCACCGCAGATAAAATTCCAAGGGGAACCGCAAGAAGAACAGTTAGAATGATAGATGACAATGTCAGCATGATCGTTGCAGGAAGCTTTGAAGTGAAAGTTTCGTAAACATCTCTGTGGGAAACATAACTCTCTCCATATCACCTGTGACCATCCCTGCAAACCAGTTTGCATATTGAACAGGAAACGGCTTATCAAGACCATATTCCGCCTTTGTCTTATCAATAATTTCCTGTGATACTGCAGAGCCTGCATTTTCATACATATACGTCACTGCATCTCCACCGGCCAGCCTCATCATGGCAAAAGACAGAAATGTGATCCCGATCAGGACCGGGATCAGCTGCAGAAGTCTTTTAAAAATATATCTTCTCATTTTCTTCCTTTCCGCATTTTAAATGTTCAGATAATAAAAGTTTAACAATCCTCCTGCTCTGTCACAACCCCCGTGGGGGGATTTCACCTATTCCATTCTGTCATGTATATGTATTCCTTTTTATGAATAACATTCTGCTCCATTGTATACTTCACCTCGTACTCTGTGTCCCGGTGATATTTCCAGCCAGTTTTCTTCCTGACTCTGTATCTCATTGTATTCGATCAGTGCATGTCCACGCTCTGACACCGGATCCGGAACATGTATTGCCGAAAGCAAAGATCTTGTATATGGATGACACGGATTTCCAAAAAGCTCCTCCGTTGGTGCCATCTCAACCAGTTTCCCGTTTTTCATTACACCAACCGTATCACTCAAAAACCGCACCATCGACAGATCATGGGCAATAAACAAAAATGAAAACTTCTTTTCTTTCTGAAGCTTTTTAAACAGCATAACGATCTGCGCCTGAATGGAAATATCCAGAGAGGCAATTGGTTCGTCTGCAATAATAAGGCGTGGTTCCATAAGAAGGCTTCTTCCGATCGCCACTCTCTGCCTCTGGCCTCCGGAAAGCTCTCCGGGTCTTTTGGAAAGGATGCTTTCATCCAGTCCGGTTTCTTTCAGAATTTCCTGAAGCTTATTTTCCAGAAGCTCTCGATCCCTGATCCTTCGGCTGATCTTTATCGGTTCCAGCATGATCTGCCGGATGTTCATTCTTGGATTTAAAGCCGCACCTGAATCCTGAAAAATCATCTGGATCTCTCCCTGCATCCGTTTTCTGATATCGTTGTCACCTGTTCGCCTCAGTCCGAAAGGACTTTTTTTATCCGAAAGCTTCTCTCCCCTGTAAAAGAGTTCTCCACCTGTGGGGTGATAAATTCCAGCCAGGGTTCTGGCTGTTGTGGATTTTCCGCATCCGGTCTCGCCAACCAGTGCCATGATCTCGCCTTCCCGGATTCCAAAAGAAACATCATCTACTGCCCGTATAATATAATCTGAACGAACCCGGAAGTACTGTTTCAGATTTTTAGCTTCTATCAGTATTTCCTTCTGCTCAGAATCTTTTCTTTTTAAATCAGACGTTGCTTTTTCCCATGTCCGGTTATCCTGACTACAGGCGCAAGGCTCCTGCTGCCTTTTTTTCAGAAATGAAGGTTTTTCTACTTTCGGAGCTCTTTCATCCAGCAGCCATGTCGCAGCATAATGAGTTTCACTGACCTTAAACATCGGCGGCTCTTTTTCATAATCAATGGCAAGTGCCTGAGAATTCCGGACAGCAAAAGCATCCCCCTGTGGGGGATTCAGAAGTGATGGCGGCATTCCCGGAATAGGATTCAACACACCTTTTTCATTTGTAAAAAATGGAAGGGAAGAAAGAAGTCCCCATGTATACGGATGTCTTGGATCATAATAAACTTCTTCTGCTGTTCCGATCTCAACGATCTTTCCTGCATACATTACGGCAACCCTGTCTGCGATCCTTGCAACAGCTCCCAGATCATGTGATATAAATACAATGCTGACTCCTGTTTTTTCCCGAATTTCCAGAAGCAGATCCAGGATTTTGGCTTCCACAGTTACATCCAGAGCTGTGGTAGCTTCATCCGCAAACAAAATCTGTGGATTACATGCCAGCGCAATAGCAAGAACACATCTCTGTCTCATTCCGCCTGAAAAAAAATGAGGTTGAAGTCCATATCGCTGCTCTGCATCTGAAATTCCTACCAGCTTCAGCATTTCTATCGCTTTCTTTTCAGCATCACCTCTGGATACCTTCTGATTTTTGATGATCGCTTCTGTGATCTGTTTTCCGACAGGGATCGTAGGATTCAGAGTCAGCATAGGATCCTGAAACACCATACTTACCTTGCTTCCGCACAGCTTCTCCATCTTTTTTCTTTTATAATCTGTAATGTTTTCTCCGCAAAGCCGGATTTCTCCATTTTTCACCCTGGCATTTGGCGGCAGCAGTTTCATCACACTGCGGCACATCACTGTTTTTCCGCATCCGGATTCACCTACGATACAAAGAATCTCTCCTTTTTTCACAGAAAGATCCACATTCCGGACGGCCTGTACCTCGCCGTCCGGTGTGTCAAAGCTTACCGAATAGTTTTTTAATTCCAAAACGGTTTCCTGCATATTTTTTCCCTTATTTTGTAATAGTCCAGTCTTCAATATTCCACATAACACCTACGGAATGATGTCCGAGAACACGTGTGGTATCCAGTCCGGAAATTCCGGAAACACCTACATAATCACCCTGAAGATAAGCTACCAGAAGAATTCCAGGTGCCTGCGCATAAGCCTTTTCAAACTCACCGTAGGATTTTTTTCGTGCTTCCTCTGTTTCACCGTGACGTCCTTCTTCAAGATATTTGTCGACATCTGCATTGGAATAATGCATATTGTTTCCACTTGCATCTGTCACAAAATTTACATATGCCATATCCGGATCAAACTGTGTTGAATAGCCTGCAAGGAATCCATTATATCCTGCATCCCAGTCAAATTTTGTCACCAGTTTTACTTCCATCTCCACGCCAGCCTGTTTCAGCATATCTGACATAACATTGGCAATATCCACACGCTCCTCTTCATAGTCACGGACCTGAATAGTGAAATGGAATTTCTGCCCGTTTCTCTCATAGATGCCATCATCACCTTTTTTCCAGCCAAGCTCTTCCATCTTCTTTGCAAAAGTATCCAGATCATAGGAATAAATATTTGCTTCTTTGTCAGTTCCAAGAGGATTTCTCTGGATCGGGCTGTACGCCGGCTCTCCCTGACCTGCCAGAACACCTGCGATAATGGAATCTTTATCCAGTGCATAGTTCAGAACGCCAATGGAATCTCCGTTTTCTTTCCAGAAATCCGTGCTCATATCCATGGCAGCTCCACGGTAATCTGCTGTTGTGAACTCCCAGTAATTATATCCGTCCTTGTCCTTAAACTGGGAAGCATAGTTGGAATTCAGCCATGCAAGATCAGCTTCTCCGGACTGGAGCATAGTTGCTTGGTAGTCTCATCAGATACGGTACGGTATACTACTGTTTCAATATTCGGAACTTTTCCATAATAGTCTTCATTTCGTTTCAATGTGATCATTCCACCTGTGGCATCCCAGTCTTCGAATTTATAACGTCCTGTTCCTACCGGATTCTGGTTAAAAGATGTTGTATTTATATCTTCACCTTCAAGAAGATGCTCCGGAAGGATTCCCATAGTAAAATAATCCAGCATTGCCGCATCATACTGGTCAAGGGTGAATACTACGGTCTTATCATCCGGTGCCTCGATATCTGTGATATCCTGATAATTGCTGGTAATGCTTGCACCCAGAGTTTCATCCTCTGTAAGCTCTTTGTAAGTATATACAACATCTTCAGCATTAAAAGCTTCTCCGTCATGCCACTTCACACCATCACGAAGTTTAAAAGTATAAGTATTGGTATCTTTATCAAAGGTATAGCTCTCTGCAAGATCCTCTACAGGTTTTCCATTTGCATCATATTTCATCAGACCGGAAAAAATAAGATCCGGAAGCTCATCATGATTGTTCAGAAGCGGATTGATCGTACTTTCCGACTCTCCTGCATAAACCAGTGTTTTGTTTTCTTCTGCTGCAAATGCAGTCACTGTTCCCCCTGTTACAGCTCCTGTACATACTGCTGTCACTGCCGCAAGCGTTACTGCTGCACATTTCTTTCCGTAACTGTTCCCTGTTCTCTTTTTCATTTTTGTTTTCCTCATCTTTCCTTATTTTCGAACCGGTTATCCACACTTCGTCTGGCTTTATCCATATCCTGTCAGATACCGGCACCATTCCACATATCATTTTCCATCAGAGATTGCTGTATTTATTATTCACTTCGCTTCTTACAAAGCTTCCCACATTGGTAATACACATCAGAGTAACCACCAGAAAAACTCCCGGTATCACGATCACCCACCAGGTATTCATGATCAGTGCTTTATTAGCCAGGGAAAGCATGCTTCCCCAGGAAACTACATCTGCCGGAAGTCCCAGTCCCAGAAAGCTTAAAGTAGATTCCATAGTGATACAGCTGCTGACAGATGAGATCACCACAAACATGATCGCTGAAACAAAATTCGGTATCAGATGATAATACATCACATATCCAAAGCCTCCTCCGCAGAGTCTTGCATACATCACATAATCGCTGTTCCGTATCTGCCGCACTTCACTTCTTACGATACGGGCCAGTGCGAACCATCCGGTAATACCAATGATAACGGAAATGCCGATCACATCATCTGCCTGAAAAACAGCAGATAAGATCAGTATCATAAGAAGTGTCGGAATACTTCCACACATTTCCGTAAATCGCATCAGGACCGAATCAACCTTTGGTCCTGCCGTTCCGCTGATGCATCCGTAGGTAACACCGATCACAGTAATGATCGCTGCTCCTGAAATTCCGATCACCAGAGATACTCTTCCTCCATACCAGATCAGGGAGTAGATATCTCTTCCAAGAGAATCCGTTCCAAAAATAAATTCCCTTCCAGGCGGTGTATTCAGATTCCGGAGATAAAATCCTGAAGGATCATGATTTGCTACAAGATTCGCAAATACACATCCCAACACAACTATCAGCAGCAGAATCATGGAGAAAACCGGTTTTCCCTTCAGCTTTTCCCTGAATGTTTTCTTTCTTTTTTGAACTTCATACGTTTTCCACCCAGGACCTACCACCTGGAAAAGCTCTTCTTCGGAAATCATACTGTTATCTACCATACTCTCACCTCTGAATCCTTCATTCTCGGATCAATCTCCTCATTAACAGTCTGTGCAATAAAACTACTTAAAAATACGATAAAGCCCGTGATCAGCACATCTACCATCAGAAGATTATAGTCATGATATTTGGCAGATTCCACTGCCAGATTTCCAATACCTGCATAATTGAATACTGCCTCGACCGTCACTGTTCCACCGGTTACGTGAGGGACTGAAACCGCCATAATACTTACAATGGTAGGCATTACATTTCTGAGACAGTGTTTCCACAGAATTTTTCTTTTGGAAAGCCCTTTGGCCCTGGCAAGCAATACATAATCTTTCCGCACCTCATCCAGAAATTTGTTTCGTATCATATATGCGTAATACCACAGATGACTTAAGATCATAACCACAAGCGGAAGTACCATATGTCTGATACGATTGCCAATGCTGTCTGCCATTCCGACATCATAAGCGCCACTGCTCGGAAACCATCCCAGATTTACGCTGAAGATCAGTATCAGTACCACCCCCAGCCAGAAAGCCGGCACATAAAAGGCTACTGTTCCTATCTTACAGATCAGACGGTCGATCCACTGATCTTCATGAAGAGTACAGAATATTGCGATCAGGATTGCCAGCGTAAAGATCACTACATAGGCGACTCCCCCCAGTACCAGAGTATTCCCGATCAGCGGTTTTATCACATTCATGACCGGCTGCCTGTACTTCAAGGACAGTCCGAACTCTCCATGAACTGCATTGGTGAGCCATTTTACATATTGTACTGCGATTCCCTGATCAAGTCCCAGCCTTGTCCTGGCAGCAGCTATCTCTTCGCTGGTCATCATCTCAAGAGAATCCCCGTAAAAGGACTGAAGCGGATCTCCCGGCGCAAGTCTTGCCATCCAGAAAACCACGACAGACAGCAGAAACATAACTACTGCAAGCAAAATGATCCTTTTCAGGATCCGGGCACCTATCTTATTTTCTTTGTTCATAATTTCCCTTTCCCACGTCCCATTACTTACATGCGAGACAGATATTCGCATTCCATTCTGCTGCATGCTCACGCACGCAATCGTTTCGCGATTTGCGTTCATATTTCAAAAGAGTTATGGTATCAAAAACCATAACTGCTTTTGAAAGGGTCGTGTTATTATTCGACAAAACATTTGCATGCACAAACAGGAGTGCGCGGAGGTTGTGTGCATTACAGTGTTTATATGCAGCACGCGGATTGTGCTGTTGATATTATTTTATCATTTAATGATATTTGAACAACCCCGGTATGGGGATATTGGGTCAGTCGGGTTTGGCATAGATGTGCATTCCAATTTTCTTATGCCATACCGTTAAACACAAAACAGCCGGCATCTTCCTGCAGCAGAATCTTATTCTGCACAGAAAAATCCCGGCTGGTCTTTTCTTTATTTTTATTGCAGCTTATAAAGTCTGAAATCTTCCCTTTACAAATTCCAGGAAATCTTTTCCCTGGTCACTGAGTGTCTCACCTCGTCTTCTGATACATCCATAAACAAGTCTCTGGCCTTCTCCCGGAAATGTATACTTCACTCTGGAATACCCGGGATCGCGGCCTGAAAGATCTGCTCCACTTATATTGCACAGCTCGCCGGAACCCAGAAGACGTTCTACGATATAGTCACTGTTGGTCACCACTACCATCTCTGCTTCCACTGCGGAATGTCCGTTTTCCTCCACAAGATTCCGATAATTATCCGATGAAAATTCATCCGGGAATCTCTGTATCAGTCTCAGCTGGGACATCTTAAACTCTCCCACCTCTGACGCTGAATCTTTTTTCCCGGTATATATATTTACTTCCGTCTCAGTCAGTGGTTCAAATTCCAGATAATTCCGTAACAGAAAATACTGAAAGGCTGCCAGCTGGTTCTGCATCACATAAGCAAAGCCCATATCATCCTGGCGCGATTTCACTCTTCTTACGATCTCGTGTGTATCTGCTGCATAAACCTGATAATGGAGATCGTCCTTTTTGTGTGTTTCATAATATTCTACAAAAGTATCCGCAAACCAGGAGCTGGGATGAAAGCATACACTCAGACTGCTTTTTGCAAGAGGCTGCTGCTGCATTTCCAGTTCATTCATATTTTCCAGGATTTTCTGCACATGACCATATGCACGCTCTCCCTCCGGAGTCAGCTCGATACCTTTTGCATGGCGGATAAAAAGCTGAGTCCGCATGTCATCCTCCATGGAGCGGATCACCTTGCTTACATTAGACTGGGTGGTAAAAAGTATCTCTGCAGCCTGGCTGAAAGAACCTGTTTTTGCACAGGCTGCAAAATACTGGATCTGTTTTATATTCAGCATATTTCTACCCCTGTTTTTTCGCAAAAATCAGGAACATCGGGGTAGGATTGTAAAACTCATCTTTTTCTATATAAATACGTTTACTGATTCCCAGGTCAAAAGAAAACTCCTCAACTCCCATGCGTCCCAGAGTTTCCAGATCCCAGGCAGGGCGAAGGAACGAGCTGATGGGAAGCTGGCGTTTGATGTCTTCACACTCCTGCATCAGATCATCCTGGATCTGATGATGTGCATGGTTTTCCGGAAGATCCGCAGTATCTGCGAAATCTGCCGCACCGTAGTTGGCATCCAGATTGATCATCACTCCGCCTGGTTTCAGCACACGGAACCATTCCTGGTAAGCATGCTCTGCATCCGGCAGCGTCCAGGTCAGATTTCGGGATACGATCACGTCAAATTCCTCATCCGGAAAATCCGGATTCTCAGCATCCATCACTGCAAACCGGCAGACCGTGTTCTCTTCCTCTGCAAGCTCTTTTGCATGGGCGATCATATCCGGTGTCAGGTCGATACCGGTTACCTCGTGGCCTTCTTTTGCAAGAAGAATGGTAAAAAATCCTGTTCCGCATCCCACATCCAGGATCTTAAGATTCTTTTTCCCAGGAAGGTGTTTCTTAAGCTCGATAAGCCATCTGCCTGCAAGTTCACTGTGAAGCTCAGATCTTCTCTGTTCCAGGAAACTGTCACTTCGTTTTGTCCAGTACTGGGCGATCCTTGTTTTTCGCTCATCTTTTTCGCGCACAATATTTCCGTAGGTGATCACAGGGCCGCCTTCCACAACCTGAAGACTGGATACCTGATAAAGGATCACGCCATCCATATCAGCCCGGCAGATTTCCTGAACATTGCCTTCATAATCCCGGATCTCGCCAAGGATCTCATCCTGATGAATGATATCTCCCGGTTTTTCAGCGGATACCAGAGGCCGTTGACACTTGCACACTGGTAGCGGACATCGTCCATTTTCAGCGGGTAATAAGTACTGTGGGAACGGATTCCATTATATGCTCCGATGCTGCAAAGAATATTCCGCACATCCCTGCGCATGGAATCTACTTCCTCCCTCTGCCAGGTTCCCATGCAGCCGCGTTCCAGAAGAACTGCCGGGATATCCAGAGTGCTGGCAGCATAATTATATGCACACCTGTGCTTACATTTGACTGTACCATATATGGAACATCAACCTGCTCTGCCATTTTTCGGGAAGCTTCTGCAACCTCCGGCTTTGCCACGCCTGCAAAATATACATAAGGCGTCAGTTCCTCGTAATCATCACCGCCGTGAAGGTCAATGTAATAATCTGATTTTTGAATCAGCGATTCTGTGACAGCTGCTGCCAGACGTTCCATACGTGTGCCGTCTTTTTTTTCCGGGGAAAACACGGTTCAGGTTTTTTCCATCCTCCCAGCTGATGCTGCCCGCACGCTTTTCAAAATCTTCCCTGTTCAGCACTTTTACAAAAACCAGCTGTCCGTTCACATTCTCAGGCTTCAGCTTCTTTGAAAGCTCGATCAGGGTCTGGATCCCCACATATTCTCCGGCGTGGAGACCGGCTGTGACAAGAACTGTTTTTCCCGGATTTTTTCCACGGATGATGGTTGCAGGAAGTTTAAATTCTCCGTCTCCGATTTCGAGAAAACCTTCTGTTTTTTCGCCGTCTACTACCGGAAGATTCAGGAAGTGATCCGGCTTTACACCTGTTACCATGAACATCGGAGTGGACTGGTAGTTCAGTCTCTCCTCCTCGCTCCAGACTGTTTTCCAGATTTCTGTATCTGTATGGATTCCCATAAGACCTGTATTTCGAAGTGTCTTTACATCCCACTGAGGTCTGTGGATTTTTGAAAGAGGAACCTGCAGGGCAATCCGCTCCATACGTTCAATATCTGTACAGAGATAATGATCATCCAGGCTGTTGCTTTCCACATTTTTACGGTCATTTTCGTATGCTTTTCTCTGCTCTTCTTCGTAGAGATAACCATACCAGTTGGCATCAAAATTCAGAAGTCTTCCTCCTGCTTTCAGTACCCGGACCCACTCACTGTAGGCAATGTCCGGATGCTCCAGATTCCAGGTAAGGTTTCTGGAAATTACAATATCAAAAGTGTTATCTGCAAACTCCAGTTTCTGTGCATCCATACGCTGAAAATGAATATTTTTGCAAAGCTCTCCCGCATTCTCCTTTGCTTTTTCCAGCATGCCTTCCGTATAGTCCACAGCATCTACTTTATATCCTGCTTCTGCCAGGATCACAGGGAAAAATCCGGGGCCTGTTCCAATATCCAGGATCCGGATCTCCTCCTTGGGCTTGTCTGGAAAATAACTGGTCAGAAGCTTCAGCCAGGCATTTTTCTGTGTTCCTGCAAGCTCTTTATGATTAACTTCGGAATACCCTTCTGTGCGGGTATTCCAGTATGATTCGATTTCATCGAGAAGTTTTTCCACGTTGATTCCTCCGCGCTTTCTTTATGATATGAGTGCCTGTTCCGGTAAGGTTTTCCTAACTCTTCCCATACCCACAGGTTATGTTTAATGTAGCAAATTGTCAGTGTTTTAACAAGCCCCTGGGGGGGATTAACTGACTGGAAGCTGTGTATTCTCTGTACAGGCAGCAACCTTGTAATTCTCTGATTACTGTGGTATCATCCTAGCTGTAGCAGACAGGCAAATCCGGCAGATATTCGCGATCCGCATTTGCTGCACAATTTTACATTCAAACATTCCCTTACAGAACTTATCATTCTATCGAAAGGATCGATCATACAAATGACTAAACAGGAACTGGCTCTTGAAGTCATCAGCCGTTTAAAAAAAAGAATATCCTGACGCAGACTGTACCCTGGATTATGATGATGCCTGGAAGCTTCTGGTAAGCGTCCGTCTGGCAGCCCAATGTACAGATGCCCGGGTCAATGTAGTCGTCCAGGACCTCTATGCAAAATACCCGGATGTGGAAGCTCTTGCTGCTGCCGAACCGGAAGATATTGAAGCGATCGTACGTCCCTGCGGACTTGGAAAAAGCAAGGCCAGGGATATCAGTGCGTGCATGCGTATTCTCCATGAGCAGTATCACGCAAGGTTCCGGAAGACTTCAACGCCCTCTTAAAACTCCCGGGAGTTGGCCGCAAAAGTGCCAACCTTATCATGGGTGATGTATTCGGCAAACCAGCCATTGTAACAGATACCCACTGTATCCGCCTTTCCAACCGCATCGGTCTTGTCCATGACCTGAAGGACCCGAAAAAAGTGGAAATGGAACTCTGGAAGATCATTCCGCCAGAGGAGGGCAATGACCTCTGCCATCGGCTTGTAAACCACGGAAGAGATGTCTGTACAGCACGGACAAAGCCTTACTGCGACCGCTGCTGTCTCAGCGATATCTGTGAAAAAATGGAGTCTGATATACAATACCTGCAGATATGCAAAGTACTATAAAGCGTATATTCAAACTCCGGAAAGGACAACATTATGAATTTCAAAAAACTGGAAAATAATCTTCTGGACATGATCCAGGAACAACAGGTTAAGATCGGATATATGAGCGGTGTAACACGCTTCTATTATCCGCTGCAGTCTCTGAACCGACTTCTTGGAACAGAACTTACAGAAGAAGAAATGATGCATGCACTGGAAGAATTTTCTGCTTATGCAGAGGAACGTCTCGGAAAAGTGAAAGCCTCTTCCAAAAATGAACGTTTCTGTATCACCCTGCCTCCCCAGGCTTCTGATTATGTGCATGAAAACAAAAAACCAAGTGAATTCCTAGTGCACTTCATCAATACAGTCGCACACCACGGCTGTACTCTGGATGAGGTGATGGAAGTGTTCCACGCGTATTCCCGGCATGTTCATTTAGAGAAAACTACTGGCACAGGATTTGATTATCTCGTATATTTCGAAGACGGCATCCCGGACGATTACCGGTATTGTCTGTCCCTGGAAGGTGAGCATATGATCTATCACAAGTTCACACCGGAGGATTATGAAGATTTCGGGTTTTAAACCCGAAACTTCTTCTGAATCTCCCGGACTGTATCTTTTCTCTTAAACAGAAACAGCCACACCAGCATCAGAAAGCTGACACACACACAGATCAGTGACGGATACAGGACTGTCACCACTCCTGCTGCCAGCAGAATCACCGGAATCACCCCTCCGAAAGCTCCCGCTTCCATAAGATAGATCATATATTCCGCAGCCTCCAGCTTCTGAACTGCAGTGATCACCCACATGGAACAGATCACAGCCAGTGCACCAAGAGGCAGAAGATAATCCACAGACCATCCTCTCCAGCCTGTAAGCACATCCCACAAAACTCCAGCCACAGCTACTATCACCAGCTGCCACATCTCATTCTTCAGAAGATTCCGCCGCTTCACATAAGCAACCGAAACCATCAGCCAGGTGCAAAACGCCCCTGCCGTTACAAACCAGGCCCAGCCCATATGTCCGTTAGCCAGAAAATCGATCAGATTACACACCACAGCCAGCACAATACAGAGAAATGTAAAACTCTCAAAAATTTTTGCAGGCTGTTTTCTTTCCTCTTTTTGTCCCGGAAAATCATTCTCCCGAACCTCACAGGACACCTGTTCCTCTTTCAGCTTCTCCACAAAATTCCGCTCGATATTTCCATTTGGTATTTTCGATGTAAAGCTTAATACCATCTCATCTCCAAAAGAGCAGGAACAAAGCTGCAGGCTGTCTGTGCTTGCAAAAAGTCCGAATCTCTGAATATACTCCCTGTATTCCTCCGGCATCCTGATAATTCCCACATTGGAATAGATAGCTGTAATTGACCTTCCTCCAAGAGTTGTACCAGCCAGAAGAAACGGAGTCTTGATCTCCAGCGGCACAAGCCGCAGCACAGGATTCTTCTCCAGGCTGACCAGGTCATTTAGCTTCGCAGCGATCACATCCCTGCTCAGTTCTTTTTTAAACTGCTCCTTCACAGATTCCAGAATATCTTTAAATGTAGTCTCCGGCTGAAAATAACAGCTGATCTCGATCCATCCGAAGAAATTCGCCATAGACTGGGATGGAAAATAGTTTCTTAAATTCACAGGGATCATCAGACCGATCGGTTTTTTCAGCTGATTCTGCGGTACTTCCTCATGGATTGCCCATATAAGAGCTGCTGTGAGAAAAACAGTGATGGACACGCCTGACGCTTTTGCCCTGGAATGGATCTCTTTTACCGGAATACAGACTTCCGTGATACTCATATCTTCCTGCAGCAGCTTCTCGCCTTTCAGCTGAAATGCCGGCTTCTTGGACTCCCGTTTCCTCGGTGCATCGGAAGAATAATACTGGGAAAAGCTGTCCTCTTCCATATCCTTACCTGTAACATTCTCATCCGGAAAAAGCTCCGGGAGATTTTTCCCGGGATGTGCTTCCTGAATATAATTCTTCACAAGCTCCATCAGGAAATGCATAGCTCCTGTTCCATCAGTGAGGGCATGGAATACCTCGAAATTGATCCTGTTCTTATAATAACTCACCCGGAAAAGAAGTGTTTTTTTGTCCGGGATATAAAGGCCGCTGCAGGGTGCACCTGTCTCTGCTTTCACCACTGCCGGAATATCACGCCGCTCCAGATAGAACCAGAATAGTCCCTTACGGAGGACAGCACGGAAAAGAGGATATTTTTCCATTGTCCGGTCCAGTGCCGCCTGCAAAGTTTCTTCTTTTATTTCTTCTTTCAGTTCACAGTAAAAACGAAATACTCTTGTATCATTCTTTCCTGTCACAGCAGGGAACGCCAGTGCTGCATTATCCAGTTTTCTCCACTGTCTGTACTCGTTTTTCATGTTACTCTCCTTCTTCCTGTCAAGCATCTAGTATCCATTATCCGGGACTGTGCTCTTTTCTTCCATTTCCTGTCCGTTTATTGTTTTTCGTAACCTTGCCTGAACTACCCTGATTCAGTTAAATGCTTACTCCTGTTCTTCTTTTTCCAGAAAACGGTTCATATATTCAAAACTCTCCTGCACATGCAGGAATTTAATTCCCAGTGCAAAATACCCATGAAACGCACCTGCGATCCTGTGCACTTCCACACGGTTTCCCGCTGCCTTCAGCTTTTTGCCAAAAGCCTCCCCCTCATCACGGAGAGGATCAAACTCAGCTGTCAGGATCAATGTATCCGGCATATTTCGGAAATCTTTCGCCAGGATCGGTGCAAAATACGGATTCTGCCTGTCCTTCGGACTGCTCTCATAAAGCTTCAGATAGTCCTCCATCTTCTCAGCAGTGAGAAGATACCCTGTTCCGTTTGTCCTTACAGACTCGAATGGTGATTCTTCTGTATAACAGTTGTTCAGTGCCGGATAAATGAGAATCTGTTTTTTCGGAAAAAATTCTCCCCGATCTCTGGCCATCATACACACAGCTGCTGCCAGATTTCCTCCTGCGCTGTCTCCCATGATCGTAATACGATCCGGATCTGTATTCAGCAGAAAACGGTTGGTATAAAAAACCTTCGCAGCTGCATAACAGTCCATCAGTCCCACAGGAAACCGATACTCCGGTGCAAGCCTGTACTCCACAGATGCCACGATCTGTCCGGTAGACTGTGCCATTCTGGCACATACACGCTCATAATTCTCCACGCTTTCTGTCACCCAGCCACCGCCATGGAAAAACAGAATGACCGGAGGTTTTTTGCCGGAGGCCGCGCCATTTTCCATGGCCTCTTCATTTGGAAAGAACAGCCGGACGGGAACCTTATAATCTCCATTATAAACCTCCGCATCCAATGTTTTGTAAAAGATCCTCATTGGATCCATCTTCTTTATGTCTGCCAACTTCCTGGAGGCATCCACCTCGATCCCACCGTAGGAAAGTGCATGTAAAACAGTTCGTACTGCACGTGGCATGGTATTCTCACTCTTCACCGGAACGCCTGGTATCACAATAAAACGGCTTCTCTTCTTTCCTTTTCTTGTGTAAATATATTTCGTTTCTGTATCATACTTCGCCATGATCCGGACATATTTCACGCAGGTACGCTCGTATGTGATACGCTTCAATATTTCGTGATCTGTGCGGATGATCACCTCTGTTCCTTTGTAGCCACGGATGTAATAGCTGTTTTCTTTCTTTTTTATATGTGGTCGTCTTAATCTCAGTAAATGTATTCTGATCGCTTTCTCACCTCCGTGAAATTTTCTTTTGTCATGAACTATGATAGCATCCGCAGGTTATGAGTACAAGTCATAGTAAAAAATATACTGCTGCATGATTCCCCTCATTCCTTTGTATCTGCGGTTTGGAAAGCCTCTTTTATAATGTACATCCATCACCTGCCGGATGTGAGTATCCACCGGAAAAGCATCCATATGATGCAGTGCAAAAAGACAGATACACTCTGCAACTTTTTCCCCTACACCGCAAAGTTTCAGCAGCTCCTTTTTGGCTCTGTGGTAGCTCATATCATAGATTCTTTCCAGCGAAATCTCGCCGGATGCAATAGTTCTTGCAGTCACTGCAATATATTTTGCCCGATATCCAAGTCCACACGCACGTAAATCTGCCTCCGTTACCTGACTTAAGGCTTCCACTGCAGGAAATGTATAATATTCCACGCCTTCCGTCGAAAATTTTCGTTCTCCATACATCCGGCAGATCGTCTCAATACATTTGCGGATACGTTTGATATTATTCTGCTGGGAGATCAGAAATGTAACGATCATTTCCCATAGATCCTGCCTTAAAATGCGGATTCCATCCCCCGCTTCTATTGCTGCATTAAGATATTTATCCCTGGGATTAGCAGCATTCATATACACCTCATAGTCTGTATCCAGGTCAAAATATCTCACCCAGTAACAGATAAATTCTTCCTGGGAACAGTAAAAATCCACAATTCCATTCTTCTGGTGCATTTCCAGATACTGGTCTCCTGCCACCATGGAAAAATGTCCGTCTCCAAGTTTCTTCATCCGGAAGCACTGCCCGGAATCGCATATCTTATCAAGGCTGAAATGTTCCAGCTCTACTGTGATCATGTTAGTTCCTCTCGTAAATATTTCTCTCTGTATAAATTCCGGTATTCCCGCGGAGTCATACGGTACCGCTCACGAAATACCCGGTTAAAAGTCCTCTGGCTCTCAAATCCTGCGTTCATACAGATATCTGTGATACTATCATCCGTACATTCCAGATGGACTGTCACATAATTCAGACGCTGTTCATTAAGAAACTGGTTGAAATTCCTGTGAAAAGTTCCCGAAAAAACTCTGGACAGCGTAAACTTGCTGATTCCAAGATCCCTTGCCATCTTTTCCAGGGAAACTTCATTACGGAAATGTCTGGCTATGTAGGACACGGTCTGATAGATGATATCGTTACTCTCCACGCTGCTTTTCTCCATCAGGCGAAAGCAGGGAATACTCCTTGCCAGAAGAATCTGCACGTAAGCCTGTTCTATCACAAGGCTGCTGTCCGGTTCTTTCCGGCTGACCCTGAGACAGCTCACCGCATTCACGATATCACGATGAACATTCTCTTTTTTATAACAGGGTTCTGCGGACAGCTGCTCTGGATAACATCTGCAAACTGTCCAGCCAGAGCAGGCTTTGCCCAGAGATAAACCGCCTTATTCTCCCCCTGTGAAAAAACCTGATAATGATGGATCACATCCGGAAAGATCACCGCGAAGTCCCCTTCTTCCATATGAAAAAGCTCCTGTCCCATTCCCAGTTCCAAAGTTCCTTCTGTAATATAAATGAACTCTATGGAATTATGCAGATGAGGAGAAGCATGTGCAGATGTCCTTAAATGAACATGGAGATTCTTCTTTTTTTCTTCGTATACTGGAAACATGTATTTTCTCTCCTGCAAGATTTGACTACTTTTTTGTGTTTTGGCACGTAATATTTCCGATGGTCTATTATAATACATTTGTAAGTTAAAGAAAAGAGGAGGAAAACAAAATGAGAAAAATCAAAGACTTTATCAAATACGCAATGGAGTGCTACATGGCTATTTATGCAAGATACCCATACAACTTCCGCTAAGAAGATCCACAATAATATCTGAAGTCACGGATATTTTTGCGTGATCCATACGCATGAAAAATAACTGAATAAAAGTCAACATATGACTTATGCTAAAATAAACTCAGAAAGTTTCCTGAAGGATTTCCAGAGCCCGTTTATATCTTCCATGCAAACGAGAAATCTGTCGGGCAGAAATATTTTCGCAGTCAGTAAGACGTGTTACATCAGAATTGTGGAGCAGATCAGCCTGCTTCACTTTTTTTGCAATTGGATTCTTTCGAAGATTGCGGATATAATCAAAATAATTCATACTCTTATCTCTTGTCAGAAAACGAAGTGCCTCTACAACTTCTTCCGGAAAATTTTTTTCCAGATCTTCAAATGTAATCTCTGTATCTTCCACAACATCGTGAAGAAGTGCTGCACACACACTGATCTCATCATCCATCTGCTCCGCTACATAAAATGGATGAAAAATATAAGGTGTTCCGCTTCGATCTGTCTGTCCATGATGTGCCTCGTATGCCACCTTCATAGCTTTTTTCGTCAAAGCTGTATAAATCATAAACGTTCCTCCCGTCCGGTTCTGTCAAACCGCCGTTCCGGTCACTGCCTGTTTCGGTCACAGTAACCTGTTTTATGCTCTACATAACACAGTATAGCATCTGATTATCCTTCATACAAGGACAAGAACTCTTATATGTCTATCTTTTTTTCTTATATCTGACAGTTTTCTGATTATAGTTTAGCTTATCATTATTCTCAAATTTGTCTGTACCTGAATCCTCTGTACTCTGTTGATAATCTTCTGAATAGTTATAGTGTATCAATCTGTTCATTCTCTTGCCCTCATTTTAAAATTGGTATATACTTATCACAATTGGGCAAAACCTTATTTTATGGCAATGCTGAATCTACAGCATTTTAAATCAGAAAGGAACCACACCAATGAAATTTATATATCCTGCAGTTTTCCGTCCCACAGAAGACAAAAAATACAACGCTTTTTTTCCGGATCTTGCCTGCTGCGAAGCGAAAGGCGATACTCTGGACGATGCTATTGAGAACGCCAACGCAGCTGCCTATGACTGGATCTACACAGAACTGATGGAATTCGAGGGCAAGCTTCCTCCTGTTTCCGAGGAGAGCGATCTGGATCTGAAAGAGGGCGATGTTGTCCGCAATATCTCTGTTAACATCCGTTTCCAGGATGGATGGGACGAATAATAAACAGGCAAAAAGCATCAGAACCGGCAGCTGTCTTTCGTTACCGATTCTGATGCTTTTATTTTGATTTCTTTATTGTTCATGATACTGCCTGAAAAACTTACGCAGTCCGTCCAGTGCTTTTACAAGTACTTCTGTCTCATCCTCATTCAGTTCTGCCAGCACAGCTTCTGTCATCTGTCTGTGAAATTCCGCATGATGGTGGTATGCCATACGTCCCTTGTTGGTAAGCTGGATAAATACAACACGGCGGTCCTTCTCGCTTCGCTCCCTTTTCACATAGCCTTTCTTCACAAGACTGTTCATAGAGGTTGTAAGCGATCCCACTGTAATGTTCAGCTTGGCTGCGATAGAAGACATATTGCCTCCACCCAGGCCAACTGCCTCAATAATGTGCATATCATTATTGGAGATATCTTTATATTTATCTGTGATGATGGCTTCTTCCTCCAGACGAAGGATCTCATTGAACAGATGCACCAGCACATCATTGATAACTTCCCGATTATCCACTCCTGTCCCTCTCCTGTTTCTCCGGAGTCAAAAAATCTCCCCGGTTCTCTGTTTATGAAGCCATCGTAACATAAATATAGGTTTTTTTCCACTGGATTTTCACTTTACATTTTCCTGAACCGCTGATAACGATGTTCCAGAAGTTCCTCCGGTTCTTTACCGCTGTATTTTTCAAGAAAGTCTGCAATTCCATTTTCCAGACAGCCGGCTACATCTTCCATATTCTCCCGACTTACCGGTTCTGTTTCCGGAATTACGTGCTCTATCATTCCCATCTCACAGAGATCTGCTGCTGTCAGTTTCATCACTTCAGCTGCTTCCTTTGCTTTTTTGCTGTCTTTCCAGAGAATGGATGCAAAGCCTTCCGGGGAAAGAATGGAATAAACCGAATGCTCCAGCATCCATACTTCGTCTGAAACTGCAAATGCAAGGGCACCGCCACTTCCGCCTTCTCCGATCACAATGGAAAGCACCGGGACGGTAAGACCTGCCAGTGTGTAGAGATTTTTTGCGATGGCTTCTCCCTGTCCTCGCTCTTCTGCTTCCAGTCCGCAGAAAGCACCGGGAGTATCCACCAGACAGATCACCGGGCGATGGAATTTCTCAGCCTGCTGCATAAGACGTAAGGATTTCCAGTAACCTTCCGGGGAAACCATTCCGAAATTCCGGGCTATGTTTTCTTTCGTTCCTTCGCCTTTTTCCTGGGCAAGGACTGTTACCGGATGACCATGAAAGAAAGCCACACCGCCGATTACCGCTGCATCATCACCGCAGTGGCGGTCGCCGTGAAATTCTATAAAATCATCAAAGAGGGCTTCGATATAGTCTTTTCCGGTTGGACGGGTCTTGGCTCTGGCGAGCTGAACATGCTCCCATGGAGTGAAGCTACCGGATGGGATAAATTTCGGCCATACAGTATTCCCGTTACTTTTGTCTGATATATGCGATTCAGCTACCTTGGATGTACTGGAATTTTGCCCTTTATTCTCATGCAATTTCAAAATATCTGCCAGCACGATCCTCTGATCATCACGTTCCACGATCTTATCAATAAATCCATGCTCCAGAAGAAACTCCGCTTTCTGGAATCCTTTTGGAAGCTTCTGGCCGATAGTCTGCTCGATGACTCTTGGGCCGGCGAAACCGATGAGAGCTTTCGGCTCTGCCAGAATGATATCTCCCAGCATAGCAAAGCTTGCGGTTACGCCACCTGTTGTAGGATCTGTGAGAACCGGAACATAGAGAAGTCCTGCATCGCTGTGCTTGCGAAGTGCCATGCTTGTTTTTGCCATCTGCATCAGGGATACAAGTCCCTCCTGCATTCTGGCACCACCGGAGCAGATGTAGAGGATCACAGGAAGCTTCTCTTCTGTGGCACGCTCAAAAACACGGGTGATTTTTTCTCCTACTACTTTTCCCATACTGGACATCATGAAACGACAGTCGCAGACACCTAAAGCCACAGATATCCCTTTTATGGTACATTTACCAGTTACAACAGCTTCGTTAAGCCCTGTTTTCTCCTGAAGTGCACGGAGCTTTTCCTCGTATCCTCTGTACTGAAGAGGATTCTGTTCCTCCATCTCGGCATCCCATTCCACAAAGCTCTTTCTGTCTGCGATCATTTTGATCCGTCTGTATGCAGGCATATGAAAATAATTGCCACAGTGAGGACAGATATAATGATTCTGTTTTACCTCATCTACAAAAACCGCTGCTTTGCAGGCATTGCATTTTCGCATCAGGTTATCCGGCACTTCGGGCGTATTTTCACGCTCCTCACCGCGGATATCCATGACTGTTTTTTTGAACATGTGCTTAATTCTCATTGATCTTCACTCCTGCAATGGTATGGCTGGCAAGAAAGCCAGTGTCAAAGTTCCCGGACTGATAATCCTCATTTTTTAAAATTTCATACTGATAGTCAATGTTTGTATCAATTCCGTCAATGATCACTTCCCCAAGTGCACTCTGCATTTTTGCAATGGCATCCCGGCGATTATCTGCATGGACAATAAGCTTGGCAAGCATGGAATCATAGTATGGCGGGATCTTACAGCCGTTGTATACACAGGTATCCACACGGATTCCGTTTCCCCCCGGAAAATGTGCACCTTTGATCTTTCCAGGTGACGGACGGAAATTTTTCTGCGGATTCTCTGCATTGATCCTGCATTCAATTGCATGTCCCATAATACGGACATTATCTTGAGTGATCCCAAGCGGCATTCCGGATGCGATCTTCAGCTGTTCTTTTACAAGATCGATTCCTGTGACCCACTCTGTTACCGGATGCTCTACCTGGATCCTTGTGTTCATTTCCATAAACCAGAACTTTCCGTCAGGCTCCAGAAGGAATTCGATAGTTCCGGCATTTACATAACCTGCTGCTTTGGCTGCTGTCACTGCTGCGTGGCCCATTTTTTCTCTCAGCTCATCGGACACTGCAGCACTTGGGGATTCCTCGATCATCTTCTGGTGATTTCTCTGGATGGAACAGTCACGCTCTCCCAGGTGGATCACATTTCCCTGGCTGTCTGCAAGGATCTGAAACTCGATATGCCTTGGATTTACCACAAAATGTTCAATGTACATAGTACCGTCGCCAAAAGCGATCTCGGATTCTTTTCTGGCTGTTGCATAGGCCTCCGGAAATTCTTCCGGCGTATTTGCCACACGCATACCTTTTCCGCCGCCTCCGAGAGCCGCCTTGATGATTACAGGATAACCGATTCGCTCAGCTTCCTTAAGACCTGTCTCAATATCATCCACAGAGCCTTCACTTCCCGGAACTACAGGAACTCCTGCAGCTATCATTGTGCTTCTTGCAATCTGTTTGTTGCCAAGCATACGGATTACTTTTGATGGAGGGCCTACAAAAGTGATGCCGCATTTCTCACAAAGCTCTGCAAATCTGGCATTTTCAGAAAGAAAGCCAAAGCCCGGATGAATGGCATCCGCACCGGAAACCATGGTTGCACTGATGATCTGTTCCATGTTCAGATAGCTTTGTGCGGAAGGGCCCGGGCCAATGCAGATTGCTTCGTCTGCCAGCTGTGTATGGAGACTTTCCTCATCTGCCTCAGAATAAACGGCCACTGTTGCAATTCCCATTTCCCTGCAGGCACGGATAATACGCACCGCAATCTCGCCTCTATTGGCGATCAGTAACTTTCGAATCATACAATCACCTTACCCGATCATAAATGTAAGCTCTGCCTCTACAGCAACTTTCCCGTCAACAGATGCCACCGCGGAGCCGATTCCTACAGGACCTTTTCTGCGGATAATCTTTGTCTCAAGACGAAGCTTGTCTCCCGGAACTACCTTTCTGCGGAATTTGCATTTGTTGATACCGCCAAAGTACGCTGTTTTTCCCTTCATATCCTCCAGGGAAAGAATGGCAACTGCACCTACCTGTGCCAGTGCTTCTACCATAAGGACTCCCGGCATTACCGGCTCCTGTGGAAAATGTCCTCTGAAAAAATCCTCACGGAAAGTTACGCATTTATATCCTGCCGCAAACTCGCCTGGTTCATAGTCCTCAATATAATCTACAAGGAGAAACGGATGTCTGTGTGGGATGATCTCCTCGATCTGTTTTACATCAAGATGTTTCATTTATTTATCCTCCTGAAAAGCTTCGGTGAAGCGTGCTGACCGAAGATCATTGCATATTTCATCCGCAGCTGTATCTGTTCTTTATCTGTAATTTTTATTTAATGCGAAAAAGTTTCTGTCCGTATTCCACAGGCTTTCCATTCTCCACATAGATCTCTGCAATTTCTCCATCGAAATCACTTTCGATCTCATTCATCAGTTTCATGGCCTCCACGATTGCAAGAACCTGACCTTTTTTCACCTTATCTCCTACCTGGACGTAAGGAGGGAGATCCTGGGATGGAGCCGCATAGAAAGTTCCTACCAGTGGGGATGTTACCAGGTTTCCGGACTGATCAGAAGCAGCCTCGGACGGAGCTGATGTATCTGTTACGGTTTCTGACTGCCTCTTACTTTCCTGCACAGCAGATGCTGACTGGTTGTTCTGCGCTTCTGTATTCACCTGGTCTGCCGTCTTCTGAACTGCCCTGCGGACTTTTCCACCTGTCATTCCTGCTGCCGGGATGTTCTCCACAGTTTCCCCCATAACACCCTGGATGATCTGTGGTTTTCCATGCTCCATTGTCAGTGTCAGATCATCTGTCTCGTATGTAAAAGCGGTAAGCTCTGATGCTGATACATGATCGATCAGCTCAAGGATCTGGTTAAACTCCATTTTCACTCCTCCTCATACTTCTTCACAAGTATTGTTCCGTTGTGGCCGCCAAAACCAAGGGAATTACTCATTGCATAACGTACTTCCTGACTGGCAGGCGCACCGATCATATAGTTGAGATCAAGCTCTTCCTCTGTCTCTTTCGTTCCCACTGTCTGGTGGATAAAGCCGTCCAGAATGGATTTCACACACACAATAAATTCAACAGCTCCGGCTGCTCCCAGAAGATGTCCCACCATGGATTTTGTGGAGTTGATCTTCACATTTTTTGCAGCATCTTTAAACGCAAGCTTGATAGCTCTTGTCTCAAAAAGATCGTTATGATGTGTTCCGGTTCCGTGTGCATTAATGTAGTCAACTTCCTCAGGTGCAACTCCCGCCTCTTTCATGGCGTTTTCCATAGCACGTGCTGCTCCGCTTCCGTCCTCTGCCGGAGAAGTAATGTGAAATGCGTCTGCTGTTGCACCGTAGCCAACAACCTCTGCAAGAATATTGGCATTTCTTTTTCTCGCATGCTCAAGCTCTTCCAGAACCACAATGCCGGCACCTTCGCCCATAACAAAACCGCCTCTGTCCTTATCAAAAGGAATGGATGCACGCAGCGGATCTTCGCTTGTGGAGAGGGCTGTCAGACTTGAAAATCCTGCGATTCCGATGGGGCAGATCGCGCCTTCTGTTCCACCTGCAAGCATTACATCTGCATCCCCGCACTGGATCGCACGGAAAGCATCTCCGATACAGTGGGTTCCTGTTGCGCATGCAGTTACAACGTTAGTACATTTTCCTTTTGCACCGGTTGCAATGGAAACATTTCCTGCTGCCATGTTTGTGATCATTTTCGGAACAAGAAGTGGATCAACTCTTGACGGGCCTTTTTCCACAAGCTTCTTTTCATTAAGCTCTGTTGCCTGAAGCTTCCCACACCGGAACCGATGATCACGCCTACCATGTACGGATCTTCCTCCTCCATCTTAAGGCCTGCATTTTCCACAGCTTCCAGAGCAGCTGCTACTGCATACTGGGAAAAAGGCTCCATTCTTCTGGCTGTTCTCGGTCCATACGGTCTTTTGCCACAAAATCCTTCAGCTCCGCTGCCAGTGTTGCCTTATATCCTGTTGTATCAAAACGGGTGATCGGCCCGATTCCTACTTTTCCTTCTTTTACTCCGTTCCAGAAGCTTTCCACATCATTTCCGATAGGTGTTACTGCGCCAAGTCCTGTTACTACTACTCGTCTTTTCATCCTCAAATCTCCTCTACATTGCCATTCCGCCATCTACACTGAGCACCTGTCCTGTGATATAACGTGCACCGTCAGATGCCAGAAATGCTGCTGCTTTTGCCACATCTTCTGTTGTTCCCATTTTTCCCATTGGATAGATGCCGCGATATTTTCTTTTACTTTGTCAGAAAGCACGTCTGTCATATCTGTTTTGATAAATCCCGGGGCAATGGCGTTTACGGTGATTCCTCTGGATGCAAGCTCTTTTGCAGCGGATTTTGTCAGACCGATGATTCCTGCTTTTGAGGCTGCGTAGTTGGCCTGTCCTGCGTTTCCGTGGAGACCTACTACAGACGCAAGGCTGATGATCCGGCCACTTCGCTGTCTCAGCATCATTCTGGACACATGTCGGATACAGTTGAACGTACCTTTCAGATTCACATCAATTACTCTGGAAAAATCTTCTTCACTCATCTTCATGAGAAGTCCGTCTTTTGTGATTCCCGCATTGTTTACCAGGATATCGACTCTTCCATATCTTTCTGCAATAACCTTGAAAAAAGTCTCACACGCATTAAAATCTGCCACGTTGCACTGCATCACATCTGCCTGTCCACCAGCTGCCTCAATCTCTTTTTTTGTCTCTTCTGCTTTGTCTGCTGAACCATTATAATTGATCACTACAATATTTCCTGCTTTTGCAAGTTCCATGGCAATGCTTTTCCGATTCCACGCGCACCGCCTGTACTACTGCGATTTTTTTATCTGACATATGAATTCCTTTCTGGGCGATTATCTTCATCCGATTTCCTGGCAGACTTTTTCTGCATCTTCTACTGTCTGGATATTATATACTTTTACGTTCCTGTTGATCTTTCTCATGAATCCGGCAAGAGTTCTTCCTGGTCCGATCTCTACAAATGTATCAACTCCCTGGCTGATCATATTTTCTACACTCTGCTGCCAGCGGACAGAAGAAGCGATCTGTCTTCCAGAAATGCTTTTGTCTCTGCTGAATCTTCCACATACTCTGCTGTTACATTTGTGACATATGGGATCTGAAGTGGATGAAGAGTGACATTTTCCAGAACCTTGCCCAGCTCTTTTCCTGCTTCTTTCAGCATTGCAGAATGGAAAGGACCACTCACATTTAACGGGATCACTCTTCTTCCACCTGCTTCTTTCAGTTTTTCGGAAGCTTCACTGACTGCCTGTGCAAGTCCTGTGATCACGATCTGCCCCGGACAGTTATAATTGGCAATGCTCACATCCGGAATATCTGCAATCACTTCCTCGATCTTCTCTGTTTCCATTCCCATTACAGCTGCCATGCTGCCCTGTCCTGCCGGAACAGCCTGCTCCATAAGGATTCCTCTTTTTCTTACCGTTGTAATGGCATCTTTCAAATCCATGCCGCCTGCTGCTTCAATGGCACAGTATTCTCCAAGGCTTAACCCTGCTGTCACGTCCGGGTGAAGTCCCATTTCTTCTGTTACTTTTTCCATTGCAAGACAGGTTGTGACAAGTGCCGCCTGTGTATACTCGGTAAGGTCAAGTTTATCATTCTCCTCAAAGCAGAGAGCTTTCATGTCAAGATCCAGCCACTCACTGGCTGAATCAAAAACCTTTTTTGCTGTGTCATATTTTTCATAAAAATCTTTTCCCATACCAGCTTTCTGTGCGCCCTGGCCTGGAAAGATAAATGCTATTTTTCCCATTTGCTTATTCCTCCACAAGAAAAGCGTGTTTTTTTACAGCTTCCTTCGTTTCCGCGATCAGTCTCGTCATAAGCTCTTTACAGGTCGGCACATCTTTCACCATTCCTGCGATCTGGCCGGACATGACGCTTCCTGTTTTTACATCACCATCTACAACAGCCTTGCGAAGTCCTCCAAGTGTGAGCATCTCAAGCTCCTCAAAAGATGCTCCTGCTGCTTCTTTTTCCAGATATTCTTTTGTCATCGGATTTCTTAACGTACGTACCGGATGGCCTGTGGTACGGCCGGTTACTCTTGTATCGATATCTTTTGCTTTCAGAAGGAACTGCTTGTAATTCTCATGGACATTACATTCCTCAGTTGCTACGAAACGTGTTCCCATCTGTACACCTTCTGCTCCCAGCATAAAGGCTGCCGCGATTCCGCGGCCGTCTGCGATTCCGCCTGCTGCGATCACCGGGATCTGTACTGCATCAACAACCTGTGGCACCAGTGCCATTGTTGTTGTCTCTCCGATATGTCCGCCTGACTCCGTTCCCTCTGCCACAACAGCATCTGCACCACAACGTTCCATTCTTCTTGCAAGAGCTACTGATGCAACCACCGGAATAACTTTTACTCCGGCTGTTTTCCATGCTTCCATGTATTTCTCAGGACTTCCGGCACCTGTTGTTACCACCTTGATTCCTTCTTCTACTACAATCTTTGCAACCTCATCTGCACTTGGGCTCATAAGCATGATGTTTACACCAAAAGGCTTGTCTGTCAGCTTTTTTGCCTCGCGGATCTGCTCGCGAACCCATTCAGCCGGTGCATTGGCTGCTGCGATCAGCCCAAGGCCGCCAGCTTCAGATACAGCAGCTGCAATATGATGATCTGCTACCCAGCCATACCGCCCTGAATGACAGGATATTCAATACCAAGTAATTCTGTGATTCTCGTTTTCATTTTTTACCTCCGGGAAATTAATACTCAATCAAACTCGCTCCATATGTCAATCCACCGCCGAAACCTGCAAGTATCAGCTTATCGCCTCTCTGCAGTTTTCCGCTTTTTTTCACCTCATCCAGAAGGATCAGAAGACTTGCTGATGAGGTATTTCCGTATTCATCCATATTCATGGGAAACTTGGAAATGTCTTCTCCTATTCGCCTTGCTGCTGAGCGGATGATCCGCTCGTTTGCCTGATGAAGAAGATAATATCGGATGTCCTCACATGGAACTTTTTCTCTGGAAAGAAGATTTTTTACTGCCTCCGGAACTTCGAAACTGCGAAGGTAAAAACTTCTTTTCCATTCATTTGTATGTAGGTTTCTTTTGCTTTGGGATCTGTTTCGTATTGGATCTGGTTTCTGCTTCGCAGTGTAAGTGCACCGCCTTTTTTTCCGATGGACTGTGTTACCTGGCATATCTGCCGCTTTCTTCTGCTTTCAGTACAACTGCTCCTGCTCCATCCCCAAAAAGGATGCAGGTGCCTCGATCTGTCCAGTCCGTTAAAGCGGACAATTTTTCTGCACCGATCACAAGTGCTGTCTGATAAATTCCCTGGGACAGATAAGCCTGTGCTGTGTTTAATGCCAGAAGAGATCCTGTACAGGCTCCGTTCAGATCGAAACAGGTAGCCTTTTCTGCGCCAAGTTTTTCCTGCACTCTGCATGCCACACAGGGCATGATCTCAGTTGGTGAGATTGTCGCTACAATAATAAGGTCGATCTCCTCTGCCTTAATATCTGCATCTTCCAGTGCTCTCTGTGCGGCCCTTGATGCCATTGTCACAGTATCTTCATTTTCTTCCGCAATGTGTCTCTGCACCACTCCGGTTCTTTCCCGGATCCATTCATCACTGGTGTCCACCATCCTGGCCAGATCGTTGTTGTCCCATACTTTCAGTGGTGCCCAGGAACCTGTTCCACATATTTTACCTGTCATATTTCTCTCCATAATCTTTACTGCTGTTCTCTGGATTATATTTTACTTTAAAATATTTTGATTATCAAATTATATCATCATAAAAGTATTTGTCAAGAAGAAATGTTATAGCAGCCTTTAGTATGAGCTGCGTTATCGCTTTATTTAACCGGCTTTTCATAAAATAACAGCTGCCGCAGACGTGGAGTATTAAACCCCACTGCCTGACAGGCAGCTGTTATTTACATTGTCTGTATAAACCAAACCACAACACTCTCCACAACCAGTATCACCGGAACACCGACTGCAAATTTAGGCTTGCGGGTTTTATGATGGAAAAACTGCATGCCTAAGATTGCTCCGGCACTGCCTCCGATGAGAGCACTGATGAGAAGGGTTTTCTCCGGAATGCGCCAGAGGTTGTGGCGGGCTTTTTGTTTATCGATGCCGAACAGCACGAAAGCCAGAATGTTTACGGCAAGAAGATAATAATATATGTAATCGTTCATGATTTTCCCCTTCCTCTTATAGTTTAACAATCAGCACCGGTATTGGCGGATCATTGGGGCGATTTACATATTCTGACTGGATAACCAGATATTTATGCGGATCCAGCTGCCGGATAAAATCCAGCATCGCATCCCGCTCCTGAAATCCGGTATCTCCGCCGCTGTAGATACACAATGTCATAAGGCCGCCTTTTTTCAGCAGGTGAAGACCAGCTTCCACAGCTTTTTTGCTGCTGTCAGCCTTAGTTGCAATGGAATGATCTCCACCAGGAAGATAACCCAGATTAAAGGTGATGCAGGATACGGTATCCGGTTTTGCATAGTTCATCATATTTTCATGGGAATCCAGGAACAGCTGATAATTCTCAGGGCAGCCATCCTTCAAAAGCCGTTCCCCAGTATGCTCCAGTGCCTGCTTCTGGATATCAAAAGCAATCACATGACCCTTCTCTCCTGCAAGCCTGCTCAGAAGTGCAGTATCATTCCCATTTCCCATCGTTGCATCAATACAGATATCCCCCGGCATTACCTGCTGCCTGATAAAATGCTGAGTATATGCTGTGATCTGAAGATTTTTCATAATGAATCCTTTCTTTTCCTGCAAAGTCAGTACCACCAGCTCTGCTGGGAGTTTGAGATCGTTCCAAATATCTTCTGTCTCTACAGTTCATGATAATACGGGCAGATATCCTCATAATGTCCGTCCTTCATACGGAATCCCTTCGGGATCACGCCAAGCTGCACGAAGCCAAGTCTCTCATAAAGATGTCTTGCATGAACATTACATGCCACGACCGCATTAAACTGCAGAACTCCAAAGCCGTGCTCTTTTCCCTGCACCAGACAGTCCGACACCAGTTTTTCTCCGATATGAAGGCCCCTGGAATCTCTGCTTACTGCATAGCTGGCGTTGCAGATATGTCCGCATCTTCCTATATTATTAGGATGAAGAATATAAAGGCCATAAACCTTTCCGCTTTCCTTATCTACAGCCGCAGCTGTATATGTCTGCTCCGCAAAAAAATTTCTTCCTGTTTCTTCGTTCAGATATTCTTCCTGTGGAAAAGCCACGCCATCTTCTACAACCTCATTCCAGATCCGGATCAGGTCCGGAAGATCTTTTTCCTCGTATTTTCTTACTGTAATATTCACAATAGCTTCTCCTCTCGCATTTCTGCAAAACACACAGCAAAACAGTCATTTGCATTTTATTTCCCCTCTTCTACATTCACATAAGCAGTTCCACATTCCGCCCGTCACGCCACAGTACACCTTCATCAGTCAGATTCCTGATCTCTCGCATCATGGCACTGCGGTCCACACTCAAGTACTGAGCCAGCGCAGTATATGACATCGGCAGTTTAAACTTCCCAGTATTCTTCTCTGCGGCCAGTGAATGAAGATACGCCATCAGTTTTTTTCTGGTGCTGGACCTGGAAAGCATATAGATACGGTCCGTCTGCTGTCTGGAGCGAAGTGCGATCATCTGCAGAAGATTGCTGACCATCTGACTGTGATGATGACAGGCATTTTCACATCGCTTGATCACGTGCTCATAATCAATAAACATCACCTTCGTATCCGTAGTGGCACACACATAATAATGCTGGGAATCTGCCGGAAGCAAAAAAGGCTCTCCAAACACGCTGTCTCTGTTCAGTTCATCGATCACATACTCATTCCCGTCTTCATCACAGCAGTAAAGAACTGCCCGTCCCTCCTGGATCAGACCGATTTTTTTCATGGAGCTGGAATATTCCATGATCGTCTCCCCATTCTGGAAAAAAGCCTCCCGGACTTTGAAACAGACACGCATTCTTTCCTGCTCTTCGGGCAGAATATCCGTAAATAATGTGATATGCTCCATAGCTTCTTTTCCCCATCCTTCCCCATGTTATCTGCTCATGATTTTATACCAGCATATCTGAAATGTAAAGATAAAGCGGTTCATTCCATGAATGACATCACGCTCTGTATTACTGTTCACTCCGTGGCCAGCAGTACACTTCGCAATGCACCGAAATCACAAGCATTTTATAAAACATTATCTGGAAAACACGCTGTAATAATCCCCTGGAAAAATGTTTATTTTAATAATGACATTTATATATTTTCCATATTTTGTTGTATTTGCAACAGAATTATTGTGGCGAATCTGTTATATTTTTATCAAAGTTAAGAACAAATAAAACAGCCACTCACATAAATCCACCATAGAAAGAAAAGAGGTATTGCTCATGAAAATCACAGATACTATCAAATATGTAGGCGTAAACGATCACCAGATTGACCTTTTCGAAGGCCAGTACAAAGTGCCAAACGGCATGTCCTACAATTCCTACGTGATCCTGGACGAAAAGATCGCAGTCATGGATACTGTAGATGCCAATTTTACCCACGAATGGCTGGATAATATCCAGCAGGTTCTCGGAAACCGAAGACCTGATTATCTCATCGTACAGCATATGGAACCGGATCATGCAGCTAATATTGCAAACTTCATGAAGGTTTATCCAGATACTACTGTTGTCTCCAATCAGAAAGCTTTTGCTATGATCCAGAACTTTTTTGATCTGGATCTGGAAGGTCAGAAAATTGTCGTAGATAATGGCTCCAGCCTTTCTCTGGGAAATCATAACCTGACCTTCGTATTCGCCCCGATGGTACACTGGCCGGAGGTTATGGTTACTTATGACAGCACAGATAAAGTACTTTTTCCGCAGATGGTTTCGGAAAATTCGGTGCTCTGGATGTGGATGAGCCATGGGATGATGAGGCAAGAAGATATTTTATCGGCATTGTCGGCAAATACGGCGCACAGGTACAGAAGCTTCTCAAGGTTGCTGCAGCTCTGGATATCCAGACCATCTGCCCGCTTCACGGACCGGTTCTTAATGAAAACCTCGGACATTATATCGGGCTTTACGATACCTGGTCTTCCTACACACCGGAGGATGACGGAATCGTGATCGCATATACTTCCGTGTACGGACACACAAGAACAGCGGTTCAGCAGCTTGCCGACAAATTCCGTGCCAAAGGATGTCCGAGAGTGCTGATCTATGACCTGGCAAGAGATGACATGTCCCAGGCACTCAGCGATGCTTTTCGCTATTCCAAGCTGGTTCTGGCAACCACTACCTATAACGCAAGCATCTATCCGTTTATGAATGATTTTATTACCCGTCTGGTGGAGCATAATTTCCAGAACCGTACCGTAGGTCTTATCGAAAATGGAAGCTGGGCACCACTGGCCGCCAAGGTTATGAAAGAAATGCTTTCCAAATGCAAAAAGATCAACTGGTTGAACACTACTGTAAAGATCATGTCTGCAGTAAACGAGGAAAACCGCAAACAGATGGATGTAATGGCTGATGAGCTCTGCCAGGAATATATCGCAAAAAACGACAGTCTTGCAAACAAAAGTGATATGACTGCACTGTTCCGTATCGGCTACGGTCTCTATGTAGTAACCTCAAACGATGGCAAAAAAGACAACGGTCTTATCGTCAACACCGTTACACAGCTTACTGACAATCCTTACCGCGTAGCTGTCAATATCAACAAAGCCAACTATTCTCATCATGTGATCCAGCAGACCGGTATTATGAATGTAAACTGTCTCTCCGTGGACGCTCCGTTCTCTGTTTTTGAGCAATTTGGTTTCCAGTCCGGAAGAAGCGCAGATAAGTTTGCCGGACAGAAAGTGAATCATTCTGACAATGGACTGGTATTCCTGGATAAATATATCAACGCATTCATGTCTCTGAAAGTAGAAAATTATGTGGATCTTGGCACACACGGAATGTTCATCTGCAGCGTTACAGAGGCCCGTGTCATGAGCGATCAGGAGACTATGACTTACACCTACTATCAGAAAAATGTAAAACCGAAGCCTCAGACCGAAGGAAAAAAAGGCTGGGTATGCAAAGTCTGCGGATATATCTACGAGGCGACGAGCTTCCGGAAGATATCATCTGCCGCTGTGCAAACATGGAGCTGTTGACTTCGAGCCGATCGAAGGATAAATATTTACTGAGACTTCTGTCTGAACACAAATTATAAACCTGAAAAAGCCAGACACTGAGACTGTAAGCAGAATCTTTAAATAAGATTCTTATCATCTCAAATGTGTCTGGCTTTTTTCTGCATATAAAACTGATATCTTCAGTCGGTTTACTGTCTACTTTCTGAACACGCTTCCTGGTAAATCGTGCATCATACAGTATTTATCAACCCTGGCTTACTTCATCAAACGGATAACCTGCTCCACAGTATCTGCCATGTTCTGTTTTGCATTCTCATTCTTCATGGCTTCCTCCAGTGTTACCACACCGCGGAGGATCGGGAAAAACGCGTCGATTCCTGCATCGTTGCAGCTCTTGCGTCACGCTGTACCGCACCTGCAAAAGCGATGACTTTTTTGCCATGCTTTTTCGCAAGCTTTGCAACACCGACCGGAGCTTTTCCCATGGCAGTCTGACCGTCCATGCGGCCCTCACCTGTGATCACAAGATCTGCGTCTTTAATATAATCCTCAAGCTTCGTCTCGTCCAGAACGATATTAATACCGGATTCCAGAACTGCATCTGTAAAGGTAAGGAATGCGAAGCCCATTCCACCGGCTGCTCCTGTTCCCGGATACTCCGGATCTGCCTTCGGAAAACGTCCTTTTGCAAGCTCCGCGTAAGCTCCAAGCCACTGATCCATATCCTTGATCATCTCAGGAGTTGCACCTTTCTGCGGACCGTAGATTGCGCTACATCCCAGCTCTCCGCAAAGAGGATTGGTTACATCACAGGCAACACGGAATTTACATTCTGCAAGTTCCGGGATCACGTAGCATCTGTGATCTCTGTGATATCCTTGAGTCCACGTGCTCCCGGCAGAACCTGTTTGCCGTCTTTATCAAGGAATGCGTAGCCAAGTGCCTGAAGCATTCCCACACCGCCGTCATTTGTAGCACTTCCGCCGATACCTACAATAAATCTGCGGCAGCCTTTTTCGATAGCATCCTTGATAACCTCACCTACACCGTAAGTTGTGGTGTAAAGAGGGTTTCTCTTCTCATCCGGAACCTGTGTGATTCCTGCGGCTCCTGCCATCTCAATAACTGCTGTTTTTGTACTTTCAATGATTCCGTATTCGCAGATCACCGGCTCACCAAGAGGTCCTGTAACTTTAACATGCTCTGTTTTTCCGTTCATTCCTGCAACAAGAGCCTCCACAGTACCCTCACCACCATCTGCCAGTGGTCTTACCTGAACCTCTGTGTTGGCATCCACGCGATGGATTCCCTCTGCTGCTGCAAAACCTGCTTCCATGGATGTCATGCTTCCTTTAAAAGAATCGATTGCTGTAACTACCTTCATTATTTATTCCTCCTGTGAGATTTTTCCCATAAAACAGACTTCTCATTCCCTGCCCGCGCTTCACATCAGCAGTGAGCGAATGTCTATTTGCATTCAACCTTTTTTCTGTTCTTATCATAATAAATTCGGAAATAAATGTATATGTTATATATGCTATATTCTTTACATATTTCTGTATTTTATTGTTATATATAACATAACAAAATTGAAATTTTGAACTCCATATGATATACTTTCCAAAAGAAATCAAGGAGGTTCCCTATGATCACACACATCAGCATACCCTCGCCCAGCCAGATCGTCAACACCATTAAAGACGTCTGCAGCTATGATATCAATTTCATCAATCCCTCCGGCACTATTATCGCCAGCACCAACTCTGCCCGCATCGGAACCTTCCATGAGATTGGACGCAAGGCTGCTGCCACGGGCGTTACAATCGAAGTGGCTGAATCCGAAAATTTTACCGGGACACGGCAGGGAATCAATATGCCCCTTTATCATGAGGACAACCTTCTGGCCGTGATCGGTATCACCGGCTCACCGGAAAAAGTGCGCAAGTATGCGTTTCTGGCCCAGCGCATTACCAGCCTTCTGATCCGTGAGCAGGAACTGAGCCAGTACAGCCAGCATCAGGCAGATAAGAAGCATTTTGTCATCAGTTCCCTGCTCCATGGCGATGCCCAGAACCCGGAATACCTTCTGAAATGTCTCAGAGAATTTCAGATTGATCCTGACACACCCAAGCGGCTGATCCTGATACGGACATATTCCGATACAGTGCATTCCGCACAGGCCCACTCTACTGAAAATGCATCTGTTGATGTAAAAACAAATACTGATTTTTCCCTTCCAGAGCATCATATTCGAAATCTTTTCATAGATACAGGAATCACGCTGTACACCTTTCGCTACCCGGGCGATTACCTGGCTGTCGCAGACAGTTCCCGTTTCTCCGAGATCTCCGGGAAGCTGCGCCGTTTTGCCGAACAGCATGGCGATACCCTGTCCATTGCAGTGGGAAGATCCGTGCCTCTGCATCAGCTCAGACTCTCCCTGACAACTGCTGAAACCGCACTCCGCAGTCTGCATTCACAATCATCTGTTAGTGATACTGCCAGAAGTTTTATAGAACATTATGTACTTTTTGATAATCTCACGCTGGAACTCGTTCTTTCATCTGTATCACCAGAAAACCGTAAAGAATTTGCCGAAAAAACTATACGCCACCTCTCTGACAACGAAAAAGAACTTCTTCGCACCTATTTTTCTCTGGAAATGTCACTGGCCGACACTGCGGAAAAGCTTTTTCTCCATAAAAATACTCTCCAATATAAATTAAACCACATTTATAAAAAATGTGGTCTTAATCCCCGGAAATTCCGGGACGCTGTTCTGTTGTACCTGGCATTGGAGATGGAGTAAGTCCTCTGACCTTCCAATATCACCTTATCCGGAAACTGCTCTCCTTCTCCAGCGGAATTTCCTTGGACTCGATTCCTTCGATCTCCACATAATTCTGCTGGGAAAGCCTCTCAACCATCTCCCGGATCTCCTCTCTGGTTCCCTGAACCTCCATCTCCACGCGATCATCCCAAAGATTCCGCACCCATCCGGTCACTCCCATATCCTGCGCGATATAAAAAGAGCGGTAACGAAATCCAACTCCCTGAACTCTTCCTGAAAAGTAAAAATGTTTTCGAATTTTTTCCATCTGACACCTCATATTCTTCTGTCACGTATATTCCGTCTCAATCTTCACCCTACACATCCCGACATCACAACGTCCGCCGGAATACTCTACGTTAATTGAATAAAAGCATTCGCTACGCAACTCTACATCAATAACCTGCTTTGCAGTTTATTCGATTATATAATACTCTGCCTTAAGTTGTAAAGTTATAACTACTTGGAAATCAGACTTATCTGCGCTATAATAATTACCATCAAATTACAGAAATCTAGGAGGTAAAACTTATGAACGAAAGCATCAAAAATCTTCTGGAGCGCAGAAGTATCCGCGCTTATAAGAAGAACCTTGTTCCCCAGGAAACTCTGGATGTGATCCTGAAGGCCGGCGAATATTCCCCAAGCGGTATGGGACAGCAGAGCACTCTTATGGTCGTAACACAGGACCCTGACCTCGTGGCAAAACTTTCCAGGATGAACGCAGATGTTATGGGCAGCAAATCTGATCCATTCTACGGTGCTCCGACCGTGATCATTGTTTTCTCAGACAGCAAAATGGGTACATGTGTTGAGAATGGCAGCCTTGTGATGGGAAATCTTATGAATGCAGCTCATGCCCTTGGTGTTGATTCCTGCTGGATCCACCGCGCAAGAGAAGTTTTTGATTCCGAGGAAGGAAAAGAACTTAAGAAACAGTGGGGCGTTCCGGAAGAGTATGTTGCATCGGCACTGTGTTCTGGGATACCGTGACTGCGAGTATCCGGATGCAAAGCCTCGTAAAGAGGGATTTGTGATCCGCGTCTGATCCAAACGACCATAACAAAAATCTGGCAGAACTGTCCTTCTCATACGCATCTTACGTATCCGGTAACAATTCTGCCAGATTTTTATTTTCACTTATTTCAACGCCTTGTCCTTATATTTTGAGATCTCCTCAAGATATTTTTTCCAAGGGCACTGATATTAACACCTTTTCTTGCGATGTATCCAATGGTCATGATCTCATCAGAATCCAGTTTCACAGCACAGTAATCAGAACCGTTGAGATCCTCGCAGATAATTCCTGAACACAGCGTGTAACCGTTAAGTCCTACCATCAGATTCAGCATAGTCGCTCTGTCATCTGCTTTGATCAGACGTTTATATTCGTAAGTACTTAAAACCTCCTCTGCAAAATAAAAGGAATTATTTCCTCCCTGTTCAAAAGACAGACAAGGATATTCTTTCAGTTCTTCCAGAGTTATCATCTCTCGTTTTGCCAGTGGATGGCCTTTCCACATGTAAACGTAAATACTGCAGTTCAGAAGCTCGTGAAACTCCAGACCATATTCATGAAACATCTTCGTCAGAACCTTTCGGTTGAAATCATTGACGTAAAGAATTCCGATCTCACTTTTAAAATCACGTACATCTTCAATCACCTGATAGGTCTTTGTCTCATGAACTGCGAATTCATACTCATCCATTCCGAACTGTTTCACAAGTTCCACAAAAGCATTCACTGCAAATGTATAGTGCTGCATGGAAACACTGAATTTCTTTCGTGACTGCTCCTTGAAAATATATTTGGCTTCCATCAGTTTATACTGTTCAACCACCTGTCTCGCATATCCGAGAAATTCCTCACCTGCCGGTGTCACTGCAATTCCTCTGTTTGTTCTCCGGAATATCTCAACACCCGTCTCTGCTTCCAGTTCCCTGATCGCTGTAGAAAGACTGGGCTGGGAAATATAAAGGCTTTTAGCTGCCTCATTCATAGAGCCTGCTTTTGCGATCTCAATCGTATATCTAAGCTGTGCCAGCGTCATCTGTCAACCTCCCTGCTGCCATGTTTGGTAATTTACGCTTATTATTTAAGGTAATTCTTATCTACATATCCTTCTTTTCCAAGTTTCGGAACGTATACATACCAGTAAGTACTGTCTTTTTTCTCAATGATCTCCACCTGATCGCCTGTATTTAACTGCGCAATCTCATTATTTTTGTCATAGGCTTTCGCATTCCGCAATGCCAGATACCCTTTTTCCACCTGGACGGTCATTGTCGGGTACGTAACCTCTGAACCACCGGTGATATAGTTTTTGTCCACATATCCTGTTTTATCAAGCAGCGGAGAATACACGTACCAGTAATTGCTGTCGCTGGTATCCTTCACCTGTACCGTGTCACCTGTATTTAACTGACCGATCTCATTGCTGTCATTGTAAGCCGGCTTATTACGAAGAGCCAGATAGCCTTTCTCTACTTTCACTGTCCACAGGCCGCTGTTATAAATGTATCGGTTATCCACATATCCGCATTTATCAAGCTTCGGAGAATATACATACCAGTAAGTAGAATCACTGCTGTCTTTTACAAGGACAGTATCACCTGTATTCAGACGGCCGATCTCATTACTGTCATTATAGGCTGCTGTGTTTCGAAGAGCCAGATAACCGCTTTTTACTTTTACAGTCCAGGAATCATTGGATGTGGATTCACTTTCCACCGCTTTGATATAATTCCTGTCTACATATCCGGACTTATCAAGCTTCGGAGAATATGCGTACCAGTAAGTAGAATCCTTCCTGTTTGTAACCTCAACCAGATCTCCGGTATTCAGCTGGCCAATCTCATTACTCTTGTCAAAAGCTTTCTCACTTCGAAAAGCCAGGTAGCCACTCTTTACATTCACCTGAAAAGTTGTTCCTGCTGCTGCGTGTGTCCTCTGTGTTGTCATCATAAATGCCGTCGCAAAAATAAATACAAAAAGTGCCAGGTATTTCACTGTTTTTATGAATGACAGATAAGTTTTTTTCTCCATAGACATGCCTCCTTTTTCTTTGTCAGCAAAGCAAATATTTGTATATTCTTCTGCTCTGCTGCATATTTGATAAACGCAATTCCCCGACAATATGATATTTTTTCTGCTGATAAGCTGATCTGTTCTTACCGATCAGATATCTGCCGGGATTTTATGTCAGTATTATATCATATTTCCTGTAAAAATCTGTAAGAATCATATATCTGTGGTGAGTCCGAATTGGACTTATATCGGGACAGAGGGTTGACATTTCATGTTTTAGGTGTTATATTCTATATAGAACAACTGGGAGAGCACTTTTTTATCAAACCAGTTTTACCGAAGATTTTGAAGTTATCCCCCGGGAATTATTCCCGGGGAATTTTGTACGCAGATGCAGCAATTCAGAGATCATATTTTACAGGATTTTGAACTGCTGCGCACAGACAGCATAATTATGTAAGGGAAGGTGAATACCATGTCAGCAAAAAGAGATTATTACGACGTTCTGGCATTGACCGGAACGCAGATGAGAAAACAATAAAAAAAGCATACCGTAAACTGGCCAAGAAATATCATCCGGATACCAACGCCGGAAATGCGGACGCAGCAGATAAATTCAAAGAAGTAAATGAGGCCTATGATGTCTTAAGCGATCCTAAGAAAAAGAAAATGTACGATCAGTTCGGCCACGCTGCTTTTGAAGCCGGAGCCGATCCGGGCGCAGGTGCAGGTACAGGCGGCTTCAGCGGATTTCACGGTGGAACCAATGGCGGATATCAGGAATTTCATTTTAATGGTGAAGATATGGATGATATTTTCGGAGATATCTTCGGAAATATGTTCCATGGCAACCATAGCGGAAGCAACGGTTTTGGCGGTAGCAACAGAAGTTATTCCCATTTCGGCGGAGGCAGCGGATTCCACAGCAGAAGCGGTTTTGGCAGCAATGGATTTGGTGGCAGCGGTTTCGGCGGATTCCATCAGCAGGATTTTGCACAGAAGGGCTCTGATGTGAAGGCCAGCATCAACGTAACTTTCGATGAGGCAGCTTTTGGTGCAGACAAGAGAATTTCCCTGTCCGGTCCGGATGGGAGTTCCGGCGCACCGCAGACACTTCAGGTTCACATTCCGGCAGGTATAGACACCGGCAAGAGCATCCGTCTTAAGGGAAAAGGAATGCCAGGAACCGGCGGTGGAGAACCTGGTGATCTGCTTTTGAAAGTTACAGTTGGCACCCGTCCCGGATATGAGCGGAAAGGCTCTGATGTTTATACTACCATTTCCATTCCGTATACAACAGCTGTATTTGGCGGTGAGGCTACTGTTCCTACTCTTTACGGAAATGTGATCTGCAAGATCCGTGAAGGCATGCAGTCCGGCTCCAAAATCCGTCTGAGAGGAAAAGGTATCGTCTCCATGAAGAATCCGGAAGTTCGCGGTGACCAGTATGTAACCATCCAGATCCAGGTTCCGCAGAATCTGAATTATACTGCAAAAGAGAAGCTTCATGAATATGCCAAGCCTGCGGCCTGGAAAAAAGTAACGCAAGCAGCTCACATGTAGCGTAAGATTTCTTCGCATCTCATTATTAAGAAATCCATGCCAGTCAGAAAATTTATACTAACGTTATAATATACGTAAAGTGACGCAATCCACTACATTACGCAGCTTTACTTATTAGATGTTTCTGCAGGTTTCTCTGGTTGGCATATATTCCTTCTCCAATAAAAAAGAGTATCACATCACTCATACTGCCATAAAACAACTACTTACATTCCGCTTCATTCATCAAACGGGTATTCGCAGTTGCATTTGGTTAAGTATAAGATCCTGTGATACTCTTTTTCAAAACTCTTTTATGACAATGTCATATCTCCATCTTTCACCCATCCAAGTTTACGCACAAACATATTGATGAGCGGGCAGAGGACTGCCGGAAGAATGAAGGAGATCAGGATAAGACCTGCCCAGTCCATTCCTGTGACCGCAGTCTTGGTTCCTGCTGCAATATCATTCATCCATCCTGTATACACACCGATCTGTCCTACAAAACCGCAGGTTCCCATTCCTGAAGAAACTGCTGTTCCATTCATCTGCAGTTTAAACAGACAGGTTGCGATCGGGCCTGTGATCGCGGATGTAACGATCGGCGCGATCCAGATCCTTGGATTTCTGACGATATTTCCCATCTGGAGCATGGAGGTTCCAATTCCCTGAGAAACCAGTCCGCCCCATTTATTCTCTTTAAAGGACATCACTGCAAAACCAACCATCTGCGCACAGCAGCCTGCTACTGCAGCACCGCCAGCCAGACCGGTAAGTCCCAGAGCTGCGCAGATCGCAGCAGAGGAAATCGGCAGTGTCAGTGCAATTCCCACAAATACGGAAACCAGGATTCCCATAAAGAATGGCTGCAGGTCAGTTGCCCACATGATCACGCTTCCCACTTTCATGGCAGCTTTTCCAAGGGCAGGTGCCCACCATGCGGAAAGCCCTACACCTACACCGATGGTAACAAGCGGTGTCACAAGGATATCGATCTTCGTCTCCTTGGAAACTGCCTTACCAATCTCAGCTGCAACAATGGCAACAAAAAGTACTGCCAGAGGGCCGCCTGCTCCGCCAAGTGCATTAGAGGCAAAACCAACCGTGATCAGTGAAAACAGTACCAGCGGCGGACAATGCAGCGCATAACCGATGGCTACTGCCATTGCAGGGCCACTCATGCTGATGCCAGAGAACCGACTGTGTACTGGGTGTCATTGACTGTGGCAACTGCCATAGTCAGAAACGGAATGTGGAACTGTGTGCCAATAGTGTTTATGATCGTACCGATCAGCAGAGAACAGAAAAGTCCCTGTGCCATGGCTCCCAGTGCATCGATACCGTATCTCTTCAGGGATATCTCGATATCCTTCCGCTTCAGAAACGCTTTGAATTTTTCCATTTTTAACTCTCTCCTTACCCTGACCCGTTTCCCGTCGGATCAGTTGTTTTATTACTGTCGATTTCTCAGGATCTTATCTGCCGGCAGTAACCTTTACTTGCAAAAAGTCTCGCTGACTTTCTCCAGTTCCTCACGGATGGAGATATGCTGCGGACAGACTTCCTCGCACTGTCCGCATTTCACGCACTCGTCTGCGCGCTTTCTGCCATGACTACTTACCAGCCATTCCTCCTGATGAGCTGCAGCAGCCTTGTTTCCGTACAGTGTCAGATAATTCATTGCTGTGAAAGATCCGGAAATTCCAATTTCCATCGGACAGACTTTTGCACAGTAGTTACAGGTTGTACATGGAATCAGAGGAATTTTGCTCATAGCAGCTCTTGCCTTGTCGATGGTTTCTTTCTCGCTGTCAGTAAGACCGTTAAAATCTTTCATAAAGGAAAGGTTATCTTCCATCTGTGCAATGTTGCTCATTCCGGAAAGTACAGTGATCACGCCTTCCAGATCAGCTGCAAAACGAATCGCCCAGGACGCTGTAGATGCTTCCGGCTCTGCTGCCTTTAAGATCTTCTCAACAGATTCCGGCGGAGTTGCAAGCATGCCGCCTTTTACAGGCTCCATGATAATGACCGGCTTGCCATGCTTCCTAGCTACTTCGTAGCAGGCTCTTGACTGGATTGCCGGATTCTCCCAGTCTGCATAGTTGATCTGGAGCTGTACAAACTCCATCTCAGGATGTACAGTAAGAATTGCCTCCAGTTCTTCCGGTGTGGAGTGGAAAGAAAATCCTGCATGTTTGATCAGGCCGGCTTCTTTCTGCTCACGGATCCAGTCCCATAAACCGTAATCATCGAAAAATTTTGTTCTGTGCTCTCCAAGATTATGGAGAAGATAAAAATCAAAATATCCGGCTTTTGTTCTCTCAAGGGATGTCTTAAACTGTGCAAGAGCTTCATCTCTTGTCTTGCAGTTGATCCATGCAGCCATCTTGGTTGCCAGCTGATATTTTTCTCTCGGATAACGTTCTACCAGGGCTTCGCGAATGGCATCCTCGCTGCTGCATAAGCCCATGCTGTATCAAAATATGTGAATCCGGCTTCCAGAAATTTATCTACCATTACCTTGGTCTGCTCCACATCGATCACGCCTTCGGATTTCTGCGGCAGTCTCATAAGACCAAAACCCAGTTTTTTGATTTCTTCACCTAAATATGCCATAGTTATCATCTCCCTTCTTTTTTATTGCGGACAGAAAAAATCCTGCAAGCAGGATTCTCCGCGTTTCTCCTATTATAACGATATTTTTCCCAATGGTAAACCTTTTTCTTTGACAATCAAATAGCACCTGACAAGACAGTAATATCAAAGGATACAAAAAACAGCTGCATTCCCTATAGCCGGAAGCAGCTGTTCACCTGCCAGAAAAATCCCCGCAAATGTCATGATAATTCTTTTCACAGTCAGTGAATTCATCTTTACACCTCTTATCAAATATCCTAAAATGGTCGTATCAGGTCTGAATACTCTGAAAAATTTCTTTGAAAGGCAGGCAGCGATCATGGAAGACAAACAGGTCATGAACCGGCAAACCTCATCAAAAGAACTCCATCTGGTATCCTGCGGATGGGAAAAATGTACTCCAAGTCAGTCTTACGGTCCCGGGGTGCGCCGGTATTATACCATCCATTTTGTACTGAAAGGTCAGGGATATTTCTATATAAATAACCGGAAATATTCTCTGAAAGCCGGCCAGTGTTTTTTCATCCCACCTGAGGTCAGCACACTTTATAAAGCAGAGCCGGCAAATCCCTGGACTTATATCTGGATCTGTTTTAACGGCGAACAGGCTGCCACTCTTTCCAGACACTGCCACCTCACCATCGAGGAGCCAGTCCAGCAGCTTACCTCGGTTTGCCCCTACCAAGAAACGATCCTAGAAATGATGACCCGCACCAGGCTCACTCCCGCTAACGAAGCTTATATCCAGAGCAGTCTCTACCGGATCATTGCCATGCTGGAGGAAGAATTCCATGCCTCCTACACAACCGCTGAATCCAACGATAATTTTTATATTACCCAGGCAGTAGATTACATTAAAAAAAGTCCGCTCCAGAATATCACAGTGACAGATGTTGCCGATTATCTCCACATCAGCCGCAGTCATCTTTACGGACTTTTCAAAAAACATCTGGGAACTACTCCCCAGGCTTTCCTGACCTCTGCCAAAATCATCGCTGCCAGAGATTTCCTGACCATTACGGATATCCCCATTGCAAATATTGCAGTTTCCTGTGGATATCAGAATCCTTTTGCCTTCTCACGTGCCTTCAAAAAAGAAACCGGCATGACTCCTAAGGAATACAGGCAGAAATACAGACATGCCGAGGATCTTCTGAACTGCTAGAGGCAGTATTTCCGACAGCCAGATCTTATAAAAATACTGCTTCGATCTGCTGCCGGTAATTACTGCATAATGCTGTGCCTTACGGAACAACCACCTTCGCATTATAGTATTCTACAGTCGCATCCATGGTCGGACCTTCATCATCGTACCAGTCATAAGTAACAGTCTCGCCGTTTTCTCCCCAGATTTCCGGACAATCTGTTTCCTCCCAGTCAAGCGGAACAAAATGCTCTTTCTGTTCAGATGCGATCAACATGATCTGGTGCAGTTCCTCGAATTCTTCCGGATTCAGTGCACCAGGCATTGCAGATACGAAAAGAGGTGTGCCGCTCTTTGCCAGAAGATCTGCCCACTGGAGGTTTTTATCCCACGGGATCTTTCCGAAAATTCCCACGCAGTCTGCATCAATATGATAGAAAGTATTATGCTGTGGAAGACGGAATGCCAGTGTGTTCACTCCCATACGTTTTGTGCGCTCCCAAATGCGGCCGCTTGTGTCATCACCCGTTCTGTTCAGGTGCATCAGGCCCGCTCCAAGATGGCCGATGGTATTGCATCCGATGATCACTGCATTGTTGCCGCGGGAAGCGTCATACACTTCCTGATAAAGCATTTTTACGATCTCTGCGCTTGTTTTACCCTGGTCATAAAATGCCATTTTTCCATTGTATTATCTCTTAAATTCGCCTCAAATCCCCATTTTCCAAAGAGATCAAAGGTGGAGAAATCGTGCTTGATCAGTGTAAATCCCCAGTCGCAGATACGTTCAATATCTTTGCGGATATAGGCAAGTGCATCCGGATGGGACGGGTCCAGGCAGTCGTTGTAGGAAATTCTCCACTCATCCGGGATCGCCTCGTCTTCATTGAGAAGCAGACGTACCCAGATTCCGGGACGGACACCTTTTTCCACCAGCTTCTGTGCAAGACCTTTCATATCCGGGAATTTGGAGTTTCCTTTTGTCCATGGACCACCGTTATACTCATCAAGACGGTGATGCTCCTGCCAGCAGTCATCAATAACCATAAACGGAGGATTCTTCACTCCTTCTGTCAGTTTCAGGATGTAATCTGTATCACTTAAAATCTCCTCTTCTGAACTGTCGCCGTAAGCGTAGTACCAGTTGTTGCTTCCATATACAGGAAATTCCGGAAAAATCGGATCTGTGCACATCCTTCTGCAGAATTCCTGCGCTGTCTCAAAAGAGCCTGCGTTCTGTGATTCCATACATACGATCTGCGCTGCACGAAGTTTTCTTCCTTTTAACTGTACTCCTGCATTTCCGCAGCGCACGTCCAGAAACAGAGTGATTCCCTTCGTGTCAGCCTGCCAGTAGCACATCGCTGACGGACGTACTTTCACGCCGAAGCAAAGGATCTTCTCAGAAAGCTTTGCCAGAAAATACCATGGAAGATAACGGTTTCCGCTCATTCCATGCCATTCCATATCTCCATATGTACGTTCCCAGGCGTCGCCAAAAAATCTTGCAGATTTCGGGATCTTGTAATTCCATCTCAGCTTTACACATTTCACAGCATCTTCAGATGTAACAAATATATCCTCATGTTCACCTGCATCTTCAAACTCTACCGTTGTGCTGCCAGCTGTCACAGCGGAACTGCCTCCCTGACATACCAGCCTTTCCTCTTCTGTCTCTACTGTCACATAATCCGGAGCACCAAGCTTAAATTCTAAATACTTTTCCTGCATTCTCTCTTCCTCCTGATATTCCTATATTCTTAAATCACATGTTATTTTATAAGCTTTATTATATTGATTTTTCTGTTTTTTTCTATGCTTTCAGGTTTCTATAACATTGCAGAATGTTCACTTCTTTTCTTTAACCGGAGCAAGTATATCAATTCCCCTGCAGAATTGCAAATATTCGCCTGATTGCTATATATACTCAAGGTATTGCATTTTTTATCCTATTATAAGTCCATCATATTCTAATTGTGAATAATTTGTGAAATTAGCACTCGAGTCTTGACATGGCTAGTAATGTATGTTATATTACACATAGAACAAAGGAAGAGATAAAAAAAGAGCTTCCGGATGTTCCAAAGAACAAATCAATCACCGCAGCGGATAACCCGTTGTGGTAAATATATACCGACAACAGTTGGATCTCTTGATCCACCGGAACGGCGTTTCAATTTGAAAGGAGAAATGACTTATGATGTTCCCGAGTGTATTTGGAGAAAACTTATTTGATGACTGGATGAATGATTTTGGATTCAACGATAACTTATTCAGCAGCAAGAATCCACTTTACGGCAAACATGCTAAGAATATTATGAAGACCGATGTACGTGAGACAGACAAGGGATATGAACTGGATGTTGATCTTCCTGGATTTAAGAAAGACGAAGTACAGGTACAGCTGAAAGATGGATACCTTACCATCTCCGCAGCGAAAGGCCTTGATAAAGACGAACAGGATAAGAAAGGCAACTACATCCGCCGCGAGCGTTACGCAGGAAGTTCCAGCAGAAGCTTCTATGTCGGTAACGGCGTAAAGAACGAGGATGTACATGCGAAATTTGAGAATGGTGTTCTGAGACTTTCTCTTCCTAAGAAAGCAGCTGAAGAGATTGAAGCAGATAAATACATCTCTATTGAAGGATAAACGACAGCAATTACTCACTTTCACAGGAGGCGGGGAATCCACAGTGATTCCCTTCCTCCTCTTTTTATATTCTGGTCAGGCAAATTCCTTACTACTTATCGCTTATCTCCTAACTCTGTTAAATATTGTTAAACGATTCATAATATCGGGTATTTTTTAACAAACTCAGCCATATTTCAGAATATTTTTTTGTATATTTTGCAGTATATTATTCCATTTATTTGAAATTAATGGTATAATATGCACATTAAAAAAATCTGTTTCGTAATCCTTCAGGAGATTTTTTCTGAACAACCACGCTAAACAAGATCATGACAGGAGGGTTTTATTATGGATCAGGACAAAATCATAAAAATTTACGCACGCAGTGACAACCAGATTCAGCTGAAAATGATACCGGGACATTTCGTAACTTCCCAGTCCCATATTACACATTATCTGGATCTCACAACCATGAAATCCAGATGTGCAGAAGCACAGCGCATTGCCTCTTCTCTGGCTGCCAATTACGAAGCATCCATACCAGTAGATACCATCGTCTGCATGGACGGACTGGAAGTAGTAGGAGCCTATCTCGCCGAAGAACTGACCAAAGCCGGCGTGCTCTCCATGAACGCCCATCAGACCATCTACGTTATCACTCCGGAATTCAACAGCACCGGACAGATGATCTTCCGCGACAACTACGAACCAATGATCAACGGCAAGAACATCCTGATCCTCAACGGATCCATCACCACCGGCTCCACATTAAACCGCGCCATCGAAAGCGTTTTATACTACGGCGGCAAGATCCGCGGTGTAGCAGCCATCTACAGCAGCGTAGACAGCGTAGCCTCTCTCCCTGTACACTCCATCTTCCAGTCCAGAGACATCCCAGACTACCACTCATACCGCTCCGACAGCTGCCCAATGTGCAAAAACCGTCAGAAGATCGATGCCATTGTCAGCAGTTATGGATATTCTATGCTGTAATACCATCATATCAAAACTCTAAAACAACCACCTAAAAGGAAGCCCTGTCTCACCACAAGGGCTTCCTTTTCACCTCACTCAACTCCTCCTCTCAGAATTCCTGTCATCCAGCGCAACACCTATGGCCCATCACCCTTCCGTCCACCTTGCCCCAACCAAACACCTGTGCTATAATAATCAGAACTAACCGAAACCACAGAAAACGGATATCCACATTCCGCTCTGTTACATAATCATAAATGCAATCGTTTCCCGATATGCATTCAACCAAAATCCGAGGTAAACCACACATGAACAAAAAAGAAATCGCAGAAATCAAGAAACAGTTCACCCCCGACCGCTGCTCGATCACACGTATCTGCGGCTGTTATGTAGACGGAGAAAAAAACAAAAAACCGAACTCAAAGAAGCTTTCCTCTCCTTATCAGAGGAAGAAATGTTCAAATACTTCGACATCTTCCGCAAAACCCTCACAGGCACAGTAGGCAAGAATCTCATCAACATGGAATTCCCCCTGGAACAGGAAGCCGAAGGCGGAACCCAGAACTTCCTTATGAAACTCCGCAAAAGCCAGCTCACAGACGATGCCCTTACAGAAGCCTTCTACGATAAGATCATCGAGAACTATGACTACGGCGAAAACTATTACATCATTCTCATTCATGCAGTCTACGATATCCCGGGCAAATCCTCCGACGGGGCCGAGATGTTTGACGCATCCGATGAGATCTACGACCACATCCTCTGCAGCATCTGCCCTGTAAAGCTCTCCAAGGCAGGCCTTCACTATAACGCAGAGACCAACAATATCGAAGACCGTATCCGCGACTGGCTGGTAGAAATGCCTGACTGGGGATTTCTTTTCCCACAGTTCAATGACCGCAGTACAGATATCCACGGTATGCTCTACTACACAAAAAATGCTGAAGAACTCCGCTCCACAATGATGGATGAAGTTTTTGGCTGCACCACACCGCTTTCTGCCGGAAACCAGCGTGACTCCTTCAACGCCCTGGTAGAAGAAACCCTTGGTGATGACTGCGCATATGACACAGTCCTTGAGATCCACGAGAAACTTAACGATCTCATCGAATCCCAGAAGGATGAACCGGAACCAGTTGTTCTCACTAAATCCGAAGTGAAACGCCTCTTTGAAGAATGCGGCGTGGAAGACGACAAGCTTCAGAACTTTGATGAACAGTATGAACTGGCTGCAGGAGAAAAATCTTCCCTGGTAGCCTCCAACATCACCAACACCCGAAAATTCGAGATTAAAACCCCTGACGTTGTGATCCACGTAGCACCAGACCGTGCAGACCTGGTAGAAACCCGCATCATTGACGGACGCAAATGCCTGGTCATCCCTATGGAAAGCGAGGTTGAACTTAACGGCATCCGTGTAAGTGCCCTGAATCTATCCGACAATACAGATAGTACCCCGGAGGAACTTCTTCCTGTCAGTGATAACGAAGAGGAACAAGGAGACCATTATGAATAATAAAAAAATCTTATTCTTTGACATAGACGGCACGCTACTCACCCCACACCCGTTCAAGGTTCCTGAAAGCACAAAGCTTGCCCTCACCAAAGCTCACGAAAACGGACATCTCCTTTTCATCAACACCGGCCGTACCAAAGCCATGATGCCACCGGAAATCGCAGACCTTCCATTTGATGGCTATGTATACGGCTGCGGCACACACATCTACATGGATAATAAGCTGCTCTACTTCCGCACAGTTCCAAATCTGCTGTGTAAGGAAACCGTAGACCTTCTCCGTAAATGCAGGATCGAGGCACTGTTTGAATCCAACACTGCGATCCTGTTTGACGGGGCATCCCCTGCCCAGTCTGAATTCGGTGCAAAAATGCGCAGAGAGATTCCTATGGTTGATATCACCAAATTCAGCCGTGAAGATGCCTGCACTTACTCCTATGACAAGTTTCTGGTGCACATGCTTCCAGATTCCGATATAGAAAAATTCCGCAGCTTCTGCAACGACCATTACACTTATTTTGACCATGGAGATGGCATCTGGGAAGTAACTCAGAAGGGAAACAGCAAAGCTACCGGAATGGAATTTCTTCTTGCACGTTTCTCTATTCCGAAAGAAAACAGCTATGCATTCGGAGACAGTCCCAACGATCTCCCCATGCTAAAAGCAGCCGGAGTCAGTGTTGCCATGGGAAATTCCTACGGCGGAATTGAAAAAGACTGTACTTACCAGACAAGTGCTGTAGACAAAGATGGGATTTACAATGCGCTGGAGCATCTGAGCCTGATTTAAGCAGACAAATATTGATATTTTGTTCGTGAACTTAATCACTTAAAGCATATTTACAAAAAACGGTCAGTGTACTATAAATCGTACACTGACCGTTCTGCATATTATCTTCGTATATACTTTATATTCTATTACTTATTTCTCAGCTTCCGGTGTTGCTGTTGCCTCTGCCTCAGCATTCTCGTCTGCAGACTCATCCTCAGCTGCATCTGTGCTGTCTTCCTCTGCGTCCTCAGCCGCTGGAGTTTCAGTTGCTTCTGCCTCCGGTGTTTCTGTTACATCTGCTTCTGTGGAATCTGCTGTATCCTCCGCAGCCGGTGTCTCTGTTGCATCCGGATCCGGTGTAGGAGTTGGAGTCTGGATCGTAAAGCTGTGATTATCTGTGATCTTAATCTTCTTGATCAGCTTAGACTCTTCTTTGATATCTGCTTTCTTTACCCAGCCATCTGTTGTATCGTTGTAAAAATCATCCTTCTTGGTGCTTGTCAGAGATTCTTTCTTGCTGTCAGTTGCATTCTCATCATCCTTGGAATCCAGTCTTACTACATACCAGATGGAATCTGTCTTGATGATCTCTGAATTGAGTTCTCCCTCTTCCAGTTTACGGAGAGCATTACGTACATCGTCCGGATAAGCATCTCCGTTTGCCGCACTGTCATCTCCCTCTTCATAAGTCGGGCAGGTACCGGAAGTAGCTGTCATATCTGTAGAGATCTCATCACCAAGTGTGCTGAAATCTGCTGTAGGATCCTCTTTTACTTTGTCAAAGAACTTCTGGATATTTTCCTTATTTGTCTTAATATCATCATCAGTAAGATTATCTCCGCTGACTCTTACACTTGCGTAGCTGAAAGCCATCTGCTGGTATTCTTTCTCATCCAGCTTGATGTCTGCAGTAGCCTCAATAGCCTCTTTCATCTTCACATCGTATGTCTCAAGCTCCAGGAAAGTTTTTACCATATCCTCATCAACTGCAAGCTCTGCAATAGTCTCCTCACTGTTAGCTGCAATAAAATTCTTCGCAGCTTCCTCAAGGGCTTTCTGCTCATCCTCTGTGATCTCCACATCATACTCAGAAGCATGCTCTTTCTCTAGGCACATCTTCTCAATAGACTCAACACTTGTTGTCACTGCATTCTCACCGTAAGTCTCATCAGAATCATCACCCATCTTGGTACTCCAGATAGACATGTCATCTCCACCACCAAGGTACATCTTATACATAGCTTCAGCCTGCGCCTGCTGCATACGTGCCGCAAGGCTTACCACTCCAAGAGGGATCTCCTGTTTATTGACAGTCACTGCTGTTTTGGTGCCATCAAGTTTTTTATTTCCGCAGCCAGTCATCATGCCTGCTGCTGTAACACAGACAAGAGCAGTAACTGCCGCTTTTTTTGCTAAATTCTTCATTTCTTCCTCCATCTATCCCGTCCATAAAAACCTGTGTCCGGCATTCATTCCATAATATCTGATTATAAACGTTTTCACCCACAAGAGCAAGGAATTTCTAATGACTCTTTATTCCAGTGGCTCTGCCAGTTTCGCAAGCTCTCCTGCAAATTTCATCAATTCTTCGATCAGTCGTCCCTGTGGAGTCAGGATAAACTTTGGCTCCTGGTCTGCCTTAAACTGCAGCCCTCTTCTGTACTGAGCCATGATTGCCGGGATTCCCACAGGATCAAGCTTTGCTTTTTCATAAAGCGTGATCCGCACATCTTTTCCAAGCTGCTTGATCTCTGTCACATAACCCTGGTGTGCAAGTGCTTTCAGTCTTGCAATGGCAAGAAGGTTCAGAACTGCTTTTCCAGGCTCACCAAAGCGGTCGATCAGTTCTTCCAGCATATCATCGTATTCCTGCTGACTTTCGATACCTGCAATACGCTTGTAGATATCCAGTTTCTGGAACTCATTGCTGATATAAGAATCCGGGATAAACGCATCAATATTCAGATCAATGGTCGTCTCAAAATCATCCATTGTCTGTATTCCTTTGGCCTCCTTAACAGCCTCACTGAGCATCTTGCAGTAAAGATCATAGCCCACTGCATTCATGTGTCCGTGCTGCTGTGCCCCGAGAAGATTTCCCGCACCGCGGAGCTCCAGATCCTTCATTGCGATCTTAAAGCCACTTCCAAGGTCAGAATATTCTCTCATGGCACTGAGACGTTTCTCCGCAGTTTCCTGAAGCATCTTGTTTTTCGTATACATCAGAAACGCATACGCAGTTCTGTTGGAACGTCCCACACGGCCGCGCAGCTGATAAAGCTGGGAAAGGCCGTATCTGTCAGAATCATGGATGATCATGGTGTTTACATTGGAGATATCCAGTCCCGTCTCAATGATCGTTGTTGAAACCAGCACATCCACATCACCGTTAATAAAATCATACATTACCTGCTCCAGCTCCCGCTGGCTCATCTGCCCGTGGGCAAAATCCACTCTGGCTTCCGGCACAAGTTTGGATATGCGAAGCGCTACCTCGGCAATATCATTAACACGGTTGTATACATAGTAAACCTGACCTCCACGGCGGAGTTCCCTGCGGATAGCCTCCCGGACAGTCTCCTCATCATATTCCATAACATAAGTCTGGATGGGCACACGATCCATAGGCGGTTCTTCCAAAACACTCATGTCACGGATACCGATCAGACTCATATGAAGCGTACGCGGGATCGGAGTCGCAGTCAGAGTCAGCACATCCACGTCTTTTTTCATCTGCTTGATCTTCTCTTTATGGGTAACGCCGAAACGCTGTTCCTCATCAATGATCAGAAGTCCCAGATTCTTAAATTCCACATCTTTTGAAAGAACTCTGTGGGTACCGATCACAATGTCAACCTGGCCTTTTCTGATACCCTCGATAGTTTTTTTCTGCTGGGCAGACGTACGGAAACGACAGAGAAGATCCACCTTCACCGGGAACTCCTTCATACGCTGTACAAAGGTATTGTAATGCTGCTGGGCAAGAATAGTAGTAGGTACAAGATAAACAACCTGTCGGCTCTCCTGCACAGCCTTAAAAGCTGCTCGCAGGGCAACCTCTGTTTTTCCGTAGCCAACATCGCCGCACACAAGGCGTCCATGATCTTTGTGCTTTCCATATCCCTCTTGGTGTCCTCGATCGCTGCCAGCTGATCCTCTGTCTCCTCGTAAGGAACATTTCCTCAAACTCTCTCTGCCATACAGTATCAGGGCCACAGACATAACCTTCTTTTTCCTGGCGGACAGCGTAAAGCTCCACCAGCTCTTTTGCAATATTTTTGACAGCTCCTTTAACACGGCTCTTGGTCTTATTCCACTCCTGCCCGCCCAGCTTGTTCAGCTTCGGTGTCTTCGCATTATCGGAAGAACCTGAGTATTTCTGCAGGGCATCCAGCTGGGTTGCCAGAATATAAAGATTGCTGCCACCGCGATATTCAATCTTGATATAGTCCTTAACAACACGGTCAACTTCTACTTTTTCGATACCACGGTAAATTCCAAGCCCATGTTTCTCATGGACAACAAGATCTCCAATAGAAAGCTCCGCAAAATCCTGAATACGGTTTCCGCTGTACTTTTTCTTTTTTTTGCGCTTCTTCTGCTCTTTGCCAAAAATATCTGTCTCTGTCATCACCGCGAATTTGATCAGCGGATACTGGAATCCACGTCTTGCATGGCCATAAACAACCATGATCTCACCGGGATTGATGATACGGCTGTAATCCTGGCTGTAAAAAGCATTCAGCCCTTCCTCTGAGAGATCCTTTGCCAGACGCTCTGCCCTTGTCCTGGAACCGGAAAGCAGCGCAATCCGGTAGCCCTGGCTTTTATACTGTAGAAGATCTTTTACCAGAAGTTCAAAGCTGCTGTTATAGGAATCTACAGATTTCACAGTAAGATCAAATTCATCGGTAAATTTCCAGCCGGAACGTCTTGGTGAAAGGGAAGACACTGCAACGCAGTTCCGTTTGTTCAGTTTTTTCTGAACTTCTTGAAAACCGCAGAGCCACTGCTCCGGAAGATTAGCTTCACCTTTTTCTTCCCTGTGCATACGGCTCTGGCGATACTCCTCCTCAACACCCTCGCCATTCTCAGCCAGATGGTTTGGCTCATCCAGAAACAGCAAAGTTTTTCCTCCGGAAAATAATCCAGAAAAGATACCATATCCTTACCGTCATTTTTCTCCACAGCCGGATAAATGGTGATCTCATCTGCATTTTCCAGGGATCTCTGGCTCTCAGCATCAAAGCTTCGAATGGAATCAATCTCATCATCCCACAGCTCAATACGCCACGGATTTTCTTCTGTCAGCGGATAGATATCAATGATCCCTCCGCGGACCGAAAACTGTCCCGGAAGCTCCACCTGGCCAACACGCTCATATCCCAGCTCCACCAGATCAGCTTTCAGTTTTTCCAGATCGATCACACTGTCACTCTTAAAATGAAGAAGACTGCTGCGGATTTTTTCCAGAGGCATAAGAAAATCCATACATCCATCTATACTGGTGACAACTGTGACTTCCTCCTGCTCCAGAAGTGCGCGGATCACACGCATACGCTGGCGGATCAGCAAATTCCCGTGAATATCTGCCTGAAAAAACAGCAGATCCTTTGCCGGATAAAAATATACATTTTTGTCATAGAAACGGTAATCCTCATAGATCTCTTTTGCACTGCGTTCATCATCTGCAAGGATCAGATGACATGGAAAAAGCCCGGAAAGACCATACATCAGATGGACTTTCTGGGACTCCATACATCCTGAAATATTGAGGATTCCGCGATTTACGCTACAGCGCTTTTTTATTTCTTCAAACTCTGCAAGACCCTGCAGAGGCTGCAAAAATGCTTCCATACAAACCTCAATTCTTAGGCTTTTTTCTGTTATACTTATTCATCGCCGCATCCACTCCCTCGGACAGGATCAGTTCTACGGCTTCTGCTGCATCACGGATTCCTTCATCCACAAGCTTACGGTCACTGTCCGAAAAATGACCCAGCACAAAATCTGCCAGATCCCAGTCTTTCGGCTTCGCACCGACCCCGACACGGATACGGATAAATTTTTCAGTTCCAAGACGGCGGATAATGTCCTTGATACCGTTATGACCGCCAGCACTTCCTTTTTTACGGATGCGAAGCTGTCCCGGCTCCAGATCAATATCATCGTAAATGACGATCAGCTCTGTCTCCGGATCGATCTTAAAATAGCTGGACATTTCCTGGATCGGACCACCGCTTAAATTCATATAGGAAAGCGGTTTCATCAGAATCGCTTTTTCACCGCCGATGATACCTTTTCCATACATGGCATTAAATTTTACGCCGCCCTGAGGCACATTATGCGTCTCAACAAGACAGTCGATGGTATCAAATCCCATGTTATGACGGGTAGCTTCATACTGCTTTCCCGGATTTCCCAAACCTGCAATTAAATACATAAATTCTCCTTAGATGTAACTTACTCGTTTCAACTTTCAGCTTTCATTTTTGCCTGAAAGCATACAGATTCTCTGTCTGTATCAGTTGAAATATACCATCTCATCAGCAAGGGGCTCACATACTTCCACATGCTCTGCATAAAGCACGATGCCTTCTCCCTGATATTCCATTCTCTTCTCAAAAGCAACCTTCGCGGTAACATCTACCCACTGTCCTTCTGTGATCTTCGGGGCAAAAGCACTCTTGCAGATGTAACCGAGGAATGTAGTATCGTCTGCACAGCATGTCATGGCTGTTCTTCCCGGAACAAAGAATTTGCTTCCCATTCCACGTGGTTTCAGGGCACGTGCCTTGAAATGAACTGTTTTTCCGACATAACGGTCCGGGTGATCCATAGAATCTACGAACCAGATACCATAATCCTCCGGAAGAATGTCGATCACCGGTGCATCAATATCAAACGGCATCTCATCCTCAAAAAGATCTCCCAGCTCGCCTTCTTCATCCTCAAAGATGATCTCCGCACGCTGATTCACAACCTTGATGCTTCTTCTGTAAGATGGCAGCGGATCATCCTCCTCACAGCGGTTAAAGATAACCATATCTGCATTTCGGACCATATCCATAAAAAGAGACTTCATATTTGCCATGTAAACCTGGAATGTGCTTGCATCCACACAGGTGATGTGCTGCTCTACAGCCCAGCCTTCCGGTTTCTCCATCTCCTCAAACCTGCTTACCAGCACATGCCATTGTACTCAATAATCACTCGTTCCGGCTGATACAGGATCTCCATTGCTGCAAGTCTCTCTGGTGTAAGATCTTCTTCACTCTCAATGATCTCCACGTCGGTGTTGTGCTGTTTCAGCGCCTCTGCATCGTACTCCTCTTCTCCCTCTTCGCAGAGAATAAGAAGTGTTTTTCCATCGATCTGGAAATAATCCTGCTGCAGGGTAAAGTTCAGGAAAGAAGTCTTGCCGCTTTCCAGAAAACCTGTGATCAGATAAATGGGGACTCTGGTCTCTTCCATAAATTTATCCCGTCAGGTACTGTCCCATTTAATGTACAGTACCTGTTTCCTTTCTGTAATCTATAATTCTGAAAAAATATTGTAATCACCGCTTTTTTATGCGATTCCGAAAAGCTCTTCCAGTGCATGCTCATCCAGTTTGGAGCCGATCACGCACAGACGGCCTGTATATTCCGGTGCTCCCTCACGAATCTCTGTTTCTTCCGGAACCATATCAAAATAGATCCATGTTCCGTCCTCTGCAGGAAGCATTCCTTTTGCACGGAGAATGATACCGTATTTATCAGACTCGGAAAGTGCCTCAAGGATCTTCTCAAGTCCCTCACGTGTATATTTCTTAATTGTCTCACGACCCCAGCTTGTGAAGACTCATCTGCATGATGATGGTGGTGGTCATGTCCACAGCCACACTCTCCGTCGTGGTGATGGTGATGCTCATGGTCGTGTCCGCAGCCACACTCTCCGTCATGATCGTGGTGATGGTGCTCCTCATGATCGTGGCCACAGCACTCTTCGTCATGGTCATGGTGGTGATGCTCATGCTCATCATGATCGTGTCCGCAGCACTCTTCGTCATGGTCATGATGGTGATGATGCTCGTGCTCCTCATGATCGTGGCCACAGCAGCACTCCTCGTCATGATGATGGTGATGATGCTCGTGCTCTTCCTCAAGCATCTCCTGCTCCAGAGATACCGGATGCTCCATAACCTCTACCAGTTTCTTTCCGTCAAGGTTCTCGATCGGAGTTGTGATGATAGCAGCATCTTTGTTCAGGCTGCGCAGAAGCTCCAGAGACTCCTGAACTTTCTTCTCTGTTGCAATATCAGTACGGCTCATGATAATAGCACCTGCGTACTGGATCTGGTTGTCAAAAAACTCACCGAAGTTCTTCATGTACATTTTGCATTTCTTGGCATCAACAACAGTAGTATAGCTGTTCAGTTTAATATCAACTTCATCCTGAACACCCTGTACAGCCTTGATAACGTCAGAAAGTTTACCAACTCCTGATGGCTCGATAAGGATTCTGTCCGGATTGTATTTGGTAACAACTTCTTTCAGGGAAGTTCCGAAATCACCGACAAGAGAGCAGCAGATACATCCGGAGTTCATCTCACGGATCTGGATTCCCGCCTCTTTCAGGAAACCGCCGTCAATACCGATCTCACCAAACTCGTTCTCGATCAGTACAACCTGCTCACCGTTAAATCCGTCTTTCAGAAGTTTTTTGATCAGAGTTGTTTTTCCGGCACCAAGAAAACCAGAGATAATATCAATTTTTACCATTTTTATATACACTCCTTTTAACGTAGTTTGACCAGGAAGCGTTCATACCCCCTGGTTGTATCCTGTTATGATCATGACGCAGGGAAAATTATCTTTTCCTGCCTCTGCTGTCATTATATCCATTTTGTGAAACAGACATTCATATTCTGTTTTACACTCAGATTAATACAGGGATGTGAAAAACTCACACCCCCGGAAGTCAAGCGAACATTCTCAATCCGCATTTATCTATCAGCCATTGATCATGAAACTCATAAGTTTATCAATGTCTTCTTTCTCTGCTGCAACGATCTCAAGCTCCGGAATCTCGCCGCCGGAAAAGATGTTTGCAAGAGATACATACTGGGAAAGTTTGGACTTCAGATTCAGTCTGTCTCCCTCTCCCGTTACAAGCTCTACTCTGCCCTTGCAGCTGTCAATTACCTTAAAAAATTCATCGATATCTGTAATATGTGTTACTTTCATTTGAAATTCTCCTTTCCTGATAGTCAGACCCACCCTTCTTATTTCGAAGAGTCTGATGTTCCAATTCACAGTAAAACCGGATTTTTTATTCTTAATCCGTTCTGTTAAATTATACCCCAGTGTTTTTAAAAAAGCAATCCCCGCCAGTCAAAAACACTTCACAGATATTCAGGGAGAATCCCTGCATATTTCGTCACATTTCTTCTATTTCAACAGTGCAGTCTTTTCTGCCTTTCTGCCATTTCATAAGATATACCTTAAATCCGATGGAATCTCTGGCAATAGTAAACGGTTCTTCTCTTAAAATCTGAGATTCTATACCTTTGGCCTTCAGTTCTGTCTGCTTTGCTCTGGCTTTCTCTGTCAGAGCCTTCAGCTGCTCATCTGCTTTTTTTCCAAAAGACCGATTTCCATATCCCTCGCATGCTTTGCCAAGTTCTTCCAGAAGACACTCTGTTATCCGGATATGTCTGGTCTTATGAAGCATCACAGCCAGTCGTCTGGCCACCCACTTAAATGGAATCTCCGATAAATACCAAGCCATCTTCCAAACGATCTGTCCCCTGCTTCCGCAGTCACTTCTTCCATTACTTTAAATGCTTTTTCCGAAGGAATCCACGGGTTTTCCCTCGGTACGATATATTGCTCAGATACTGCAGGATAACAACAGTAATTCAACGGCGGAAATTCCACAAGTGCAGCCAGTTTTTCTTCCAGGGCATTGCAGCTGTCTCCACCAATATAATCATATTTATCTCGAAGGATAGCCAGTCTGTATTCCAGCTGGCGTAAATATTCATAGCCTTCCACCCAGAAATGTCCGATCTGACTGTAATCGTAGAGATGCTTTTCCAGGGTAAGGGTTTCAAAAAACAGGGTAACTACTGTATCCTCCTGATGCACAACCAGAATATATTCCTTTCCCTGCCGACTTAAGTCTGCCAGAATCTCCCCCTCGTAATCCGGCTTGTATACACCAGTCATGCGGGCATTTCCGAAAACGAGAAAACTTTCCACTGCGTCATTCATGAGATATACAAGACGTATCTCCCCGTCACATACATAATTTTCATTTATCGCAACCAGCTCAAACTGATCCTCACCAAGCAGCTCTGCCAGCTTCCGGAACGCATCAGGCAGCTCCTCAAAAGACTTCCCGGAAACATATCTCTCCGGCGCTGTTTTTCCCGTAATATTATTTCCAGTATCCATCAATTACCTCTTTGTTCAGTTTTTCACCGATGACGATCATAATCTCCTGACCAAGTTTCGTTGGCCGGATGCTGATCTCATGACGGGTGGCATTGAGCTCCAGCCACTGTCCGTCCTCTTTTTTTAGAAAACCTTTTACACGAAAAACAGCTCCGCCGGATGGATCATTCAGGATTTTTTCCGCAGTTTCCCGAAGCTCTGCTTCACTCTTATGCACATTCATAAAAAACAGGGAATCAAATCCGCCACCTTCTGCATAGGATTCCTTTACATAATCTTCCGCTACGTATCCGCAGTCCAGAATCTTCTCCAGATCTGTATCTGTAAGATCATCCCAGTTTCCATCCAGAATTTCACTGTTCAGATGGCGCTTACACTGGATCTGACCAAGTGCACGATTGAGATGTTCTTTTGTACTTTGAATTTCTTCCTCTGTGGCCTCCTGACTTCTGCTCAGAAGTACACAGCCTGCATCTGCCACCTCAGAAGCCAGAAGATAATCCGCTTCCGCTGAAAAATCCTCTGCCAGCTTTGCATCTACAATGGCGATCACATTTCCGATCTCATACCATTTATCCAGTGGTTCTTCATGAAGGGCATCAAAAAACTCATCCACATCAAAGATTCCGGATGGTTCTACAATGACACGGTCATAACCGCACATTCCCATGGCGATCAGTTTTGTCTTAAAGCGACGTCTGTGACAGTCTGCGTCACAGCCACCGGAAACCATCTCCAGCTCACAGTTGTCTCCCATCAGATCCTGAAGCAGCATCATATCCACATTCACTGCCCCGAAATCATTTTCCAGGATACCGATGTTCATGCCTTTTTTCAGAAGATAAGAGGCATATTTTTTTTATAAATGTTGTCTTCCCGGATCCGAGAAATCCGGTTATCAGATCGATCTTTATCATATTTCTTCCTTTACTTTATCAGCTCTCCGGAGCATACAGTAAAATAAAATGTGAATATATGCTTTACTCATGTTCCGGGCATATTCAATAATCTCCCGTCCGACAAACGCCGGACTGCTATCAGTATATAATCTTTTTTCCGCAAAGAAAAGAGGCGGTCCTGAAAAATTCTCTCAGAACTGCCTCTTTTCGGCTATTTTATTCTTTTATGATCATGTATGAAGATTACTTTGTAAACAGGTCTACAAGATCCTGGCCGTCATCATATCCCTGATCTTTCAGTTCCTTAACGAACCACTCGTCTACTCCGTCTACTGCTTTTTTAAAGGAATCGATATCCATGTCGTCTTTCTCTGTAAATGTTACACCATTCTTCTTGGCCCAGCGTGCTTTGATCTCATCATCACTGGAACGGTTGATATAACGCTCATACTCTACAGCTTTCTGGCCGCACTCATCAACAACAGCCTGCTGTTCCGGTGTCAGTGCATCGTAGACATCCTGGTTGATACAGAAGAACAGACAGTCATAGATTGCATCCCACATGGAGCAGTATGGCTGTACCTCCTGTACACTGGCTGCATCAATGGCAGGCAACGGATTCTCTTCGCCCTCTACGGTATTCTGCTGAAGTGCTGTGTAGGTCTCGGACCAGTTCATGTTTGTGGCATCTGCACCCCATCTCTTATAGCACTCCATAAGAAGATTAGAGCCGGCTACACGAACCTTCAGATTCTTCATATCATCTACTGTTTTTACCTCATGCTTGCTGTTTGTCAGCTCACGGAATCCGTTCTCTGCAATACCCATGCAGTGGAGTCCGTAGCCGTTAAGGATCTCCTTCAGCTTGTCTCCGGCCTCGCCGTCAAATTTCGCATCTGCGTCATCGTAGGAATCATAGATAAACGGCAGGGATACTACATTAAATCTCGGGTCAAATGCAGAGTAGATCAGATTGGAATGCATGGAGATCTGTACCGGATCTCCGTTCATCAGTGCCTGGATTCCCTCGGACTGATTTCCGTTTGTCAGCTGATCCGCTGCGTAAATATTGACTTTGACTTTTCCGCCGGTTGCTTTCTCCATAAGCTCACCGAACTTACGTCCTCCGTCAGCCCAGGTACTTGTCTCTGTTGTGGAGCATGCAAAGTTCCAGGTTATCTCAGGCCAGTTCAGATCACTGTAATCCTCCACTGTATCTACAGAATCCTCTGTAAACAGATCTACAAGATCCTGTGCATCGTCATAGCCTTCACTCTTAAGCTCGTTTACAAACCAGCCGTCGATTCCGTCTACTGCTTTCTTGAAGGAATCGATATCCATATCCTCTTTCTTTGTAAAGGTCACACCGTTGCTCTTCTCCCAGCGGCTCATGATCTCCTCATCGCCGGAACGGTTGATGTAACGCTCATACTCAACAGCCTTCTGACCTGCCTCATCAACAACCTGCTGCTGTTCCGGTGTCAGGCTGTCATAAATATCCTGGTTGATACAGAAGAACAGACAGTCATAGATTGCATCCCACATGGAGCAGTACGGCTGTACCTCCTGTACACTGGCTGCATCGATAGCAGGCAACGGGTTCTCCTCACCCTCTACAGTGTTCTGCTGAAGTGCTGTGTAGGTCTCGGACCAATTCATGTTTGTGGCATCTGCGCCCCATCTCTTATAGCATTCCATAAGAAGGTTGGAACCGGCCACACGAACCTTCAGGTTCTTCATGTCGTCTACTGTTTTTACTTCATGCTTGCTGTTTGTCAGCTCACGGAAACCGTTCTCTGCGATTCCCATACAGTGAAGTCCGTACTCGCCAAGAATTTCTTTCAGCTTTTCTCCGGCCTCACCATCAAATTTTGCATCTGCGTCATCGTAGGAATCATAGATAAACGGCAGAGATACTACATTAAATCTCGGGTCAAATGCAGAGTAGATCAGATTGGAATGCATGGAGATCTGTACTGGGTCTCCGTTCATCAGTGCCTGGATTCCCTCGGACTGATTTCCGTTTGTCAGCTGGTCTGCTGCATAAATATTAACCTTGACTTTTCCGCCGGTCGCTTTTTCCATAAGCTCACCGAACTTACGTCCTCCGTCAGCCCAGGTACTTGTCTCTGTTGTAGAGCATGCGAAGTTCCATGTCATCTCCGGCCAGTCAAGATCACTGTAATCAGCGATGGTATTAAAGGAATCGCTTCCGTCTCCTGCATCCTTGGAGCTCTGGCTTCCTGTGTCAGAGGACTGGTCTCCTGTATAGGACCCCTCTTTTGCAAGCGCCTTCGGAAGAGCTGTGGAAACAGCCGGAATATAAGTGATGATCAGAAGAACTGCAACGGATGCAGCGATCATCGGCATAACTGCTCTGGAGATCTGCTGAAGAGTAACCTCCAGACCTTTTTGATCTTGATACTGATAGCAACAAAAAGGTTTACACCTACAGGAGGTGTTACCTGTCCGATCGCAAGGTTAACTGTTGCCATAACACCGAATGCTACCACATCATAGCCCAGAGCCTTACATACCGGAAGCATGATCGGTACAAAAATGTACATCGCAGAGTTTGCATCAATGAAGCATCCTGCGATCAGGAAAATGATGTTTACGATCAGAAGGAAGGTAAACTGATTATGTGCAATGCCGGCAAGAAGCTCAGATGCCGCATTTGCAATACCAAACTTGGTACATACAAAAGAAAACAGGGAAGCACTTGCCACGATCAGCATGATTCCGCCGGTTGTCTTTGCAGAGTCAACAAGAATATCAAACAGATCTTTGAGCTTAACCTCACGGTAGATCACCATACCAACAAACAGACCGTAAACAACAGATACCGCTGCAGCCTCAGTTGGTGTAAAGATACCGCCGTAGATTCCACCAAGGATGATAACCGGCATCAGGAATCCCCAGAATGCATCTTTAAATGTAGCCCAACGCTCTTTTGCAGAAGCTTTTTCGCGGGATGGCTGAATGTTATGTTTCTTTGCCTCGATCATAACGATGATCACAAGAGCAACACCCATCAGAAGTCCCGGAACGATACCAGCCATAAACATATCTGCAATAGATACACCTGTGATGGAAGCATATACAACGAATGCGATACTCGGCGGTATGACAATGGCGATGGAACTGGAGGTTGCCATCAATGCCGTGGAAAACGGTGCGGAGAAACCGCCCTGCTCAACCATAGCCGGGATCAGAACTGCTCCAAGTGCCGCAACAGTTGCAGGACCGGAACCGGAGATCGCTCCGAAGAAGCAGGCTACGATAACACATACAATAGCGATACCGCCCTTTTTATGTCCTACGCAGGTATCTACAAAGTTGATCAGTCGTTTGGAAATACCGGCTTTTGCATGATGTTTCCGGACAGAACGAAGAACGGGATGGCAAGAAGCAGGAATTTACTGATTCCTGAGTACATGTTTGTAGCTACGATCGTCAGAGATGTGCCGGAATAAAGGATGGCACATACGGATGACAGCCCCAGACAGATCGCAATGGGAAGTCCCAGGATCAGGAAAATAAAGAAGGAGATAAATAAGATTGCACTGATCATTTATTTGTCCTCCTTTTCATCATCTTTTTTCAGGCAGAAGTCCAGGCAGTACTCAATAAAATGAAGGATCATGCAGCCTGCTCCGATCGGCACGAAGGACCAGAAGATCCACTCCGGCCAGTTCAGTACGAAAGTTCTCTTACCGTTTGCAAGCTGTGTGAGAACTTTGTCCATTCCGTATTTAAACAGGATTGCGGAAAAAACAATGCTGAGAACCGTAATCAGGATCACAGATGGTTTTTCCAGCTTTTTCGGAAGACGGTCCGTAAACAGTGTCAGACTTACCAGTCCTCCCTTTTCACGACAGGCAAGTGCTGCTGCCAGAAGTGTAATGAGAACAAACACCGCTACAACAAGCTCTTCTGTAAAAGACCATGAGCGATGGATGACCTTACGGGAAAATACATTTCCCACAGTCAGCACAAGGATCAGCAGTGTGGAAATAACCAGTACGATTTTTTCTACTGCTGCAAGTGCGTTCATGAGTTTTTTGTACACTTTCATACTCTTTCCCCTTTTGTATATTTTTCCGGTTTCAGATCCTTACCCCGTGGTTTAAAATGTTTTTGGATAAAAAATCCGTCCCCTCTCAGGGACGGATATAAAATTCCGCAACCACCCTGTTTCTCCATTGAAACAAGCACGATTCTGCAACGTACCGGCATACGCGACTTCTGTAACGGGAAGCACCCGTGAAAACCTACTTACTTATCGAAAACTTTCGGCTTTCCTTCTCAGGGATGATATTCAAGGCAGTTCCGACGCTGCATCACACCAGTCACAGCTCTCTGAAGACGGTTCCTCTGTCTCTACTGATTCCCTTCATGGAATTTACTTTTGTTATGTGTTAACTCTTTAATGAGCTAAACAAATTCTAACTCTGTTTGTTTTGATAGTCAAGTTTTTTTTTCAAAAACTCCTTCAGGCGTTCTTTCCTTCTCCGGCAAAGTACTCCTTCACAAGCTTTACAACCACACCGGAAAGCAGGAATACTGCGATCAGGTTGGGGATCGCCATAAGACCGTTGAAGGTCTCAGCAATACTCCAGAGAAGTCCGAGATCAACAGTTGCGCCGATGATCGCTACCAGAGAGTACAGCACCATAAAAGGCCTGATAGCTTTTTCCTTAAAAAGAAACTCCGCACATCTGGCTCCGTAAAGTCCCCATCCAATGATAGTGGAAAATGCGAAGCAGCACATGGCAACTGCTGTAAAGATGGAAACCCAGTTTCCGTATGTACTGGTAAAGCCGCTGATGGTAAGCTCTGCTCCTGCTGCTGCGCCATAACCAACCGGCACCCCGCTGCAGAGGATAACAAGTGCTGTCAGCGTACAGATCACGATCGTGTCCGTGAATACCTCAAAGATCCCGAAAAACCCCTGTTTTACAGGTTTTCTGGTGTCTGCACAGGCATGTGCGATGGAACCGGTACCAAGACCTGCCTCATTGGAAAAAATACCTCTGGAAACACCTTTTTTCATACTCATAAAAAAGCTTCCTACTACACCGCCTGTCACAGATGCCGGATTAAATGCCCCTCTGATGATAGCGCTGAAAACACCCGGAACATTTTTCCAGTTGATGATAACTACACCGACGGCAAGAATAATATAAAACAATGCCATAAACGGTACCAGCTTTTCTGTAACCTGGCCGATCCTTTTGATTCCGCCAAGCAGGATCATTGCCACAAGAATCGCAAGGATGATCCCCATAACAAGGTTTACCGTAGAAGTATTGTCTGCAGCGATCACATTGTAATTGATCAGTGCAGAATCAATAGCTGTTGTAATGGTATTAACCTGAGTTGCATTTCCGGTTCCGAAAACAGTAAGCACACCGAAAGCGGAAAACAGATACGCCAGCCAGTGCCAGTGTTTCTTAAGACCATTCTTAATGTAATACATTGGTCCTCCAACCAGATCTCCGTTGGCATTGGTTTCGCGGAAATGTACAGCGAGTGTAACCTCGGAAAACTTCGTACACATTCCAAGAAGTGCGGAAATCCACATCCAGAACACGGCACCCGGTCCTCCGATGGCAATGGCACCTGCAACACCTGCAATATTTCCGGTTCCCACGGTAGCAGCCAATGCGGTACAAACAGCCTGAAACGGTGTCAGACTTCCATCGGAAGCTTCTCTTTTCCGAAGCATACGTCCGATAGTGACCCTGATGGCATAGGGGAATTTCCGGATCTGGAGAAAATTCGTGCGGATACTTAAATAAAGACCTACACCAATAATACAGATCATCGCAGGAACGCCCCATATAAAATTGTTTACGGCAGCATTCACTGATTCAATAACAGATAACATTCTATAACCCTTTCCTTATTTAATTTTGTCTTTTTGGATTGTACGTTTGTCTGTACAAAAAAAGACGATTCGTTAGATTATATCACATTTTCTGTCGAATGTATAAGAGAAAAGCTTTATAATTTTACTATGATAAAGAAAGAAAGTGAATAAAAGCTGCCAATCCTGTTATCAAATATGTGACCCACCTGTAATAAAAATATTTATCTGTGGTCAGCATCATTTTCCGTATCATCCAGGAATGTAAATATATATCCCCAGTATTTCTCCAGTATCTTGCCTCTGCTTCCATAGATCTCATGCTTTGTTCCGATCATATGTATATAATCACAGGTCGTTTTTCCCTGACGATTGATCTTTCCGGCAAAATTTTTCAGGGCACGGACAGATACCAGATCTTCGGTCTGAGCCTGGATGAGCAGCATTGGTGCCGTATATTTTTTCCATCCGTAGAGACGCAGATACCAGCTCATTTCCGCAGAAGCCCAGAGCCAGCCGTAGGATGGAGACCAGGTCTGGAGCTCCTTATGTTCTGCACGGAGATTTTTGTATCTCTCGTATCTTGGTTTTGATGTTGCGGAGCTTGTCTCAAAAGAACCACTGCCATCGTAAGGCTTTCGGCCGGCAACATATTCCTCATCTTTTCCGAGAATACATTTCTCCAGTGCTATGCCGGTAGCCGCCGGCCACGGTACATTATCTGTAAGAGGACGGATCATTGGAGAAGAGAGTATTACCTTATGAAACCAGTCCGGCTCCCAGGCTGCTGCAATGCCACCGATGGCACCGCCCATGGAATGTGCATACAAGTTAAGTGACAGATCCGGATGTGCTTTCTTTATGTAGCGGCATGCTTTCAGAAAATCCCGGATATATCTTCTCCATGTATCGATGTGGACCAGAGACGGGTCTGCGGTAAGGCGATAGCTGCGACCATGTCCGCAATGCTCCGGAATATATACGTGATAGCCTTCCTTAAGAAAATAATAGGCCACTTCATCATATTTCACTGCTGATTCTGTAAATCCGTGGCTGATAACTACCACACCTTTAGGCATATCAATATCAGACAGATACTGCAGCATATGGATCTTACCTGTGATCCGTTTGCTTTCGTTACGAAACGGATAATCCGCACCCGGTACATAAAGTTCCCTTCTGTGAGACAGAAGATATGGCGTTACGATATTTTTCATGGTTTCTTCGTATTCATTTTCATGTATGATCTGCATATTGATTAAAAACCTCCCTTGCTTTTACTGTATTGCTTTTTTGCTTCTCCCAAACTCTGCTTTTCAAAACCCTTCCATGTTGTTACAGCTGTTTTCTTACAGGATAACAGAATTCACTCCTCCAGGCAATCCTTTTCAGACCATTTTGCTCTTTGATTTTCGGTAAAAAATGCCCGGACATTTTGATATGTACCGGGCATTTCTCCTGTTATTTCTGTTATTTAATAAAATCTCACAATATCTTCCACATCTTTACGTTTCGGTCTTGCAGGCTCTTCGGCTGCTTTTCCGATGGCGATCACTGCCACTACCGTTTCTGTTTCCGGAATGGAAAGGATCTCACGGAGCTTATCTCCGGCACGAAGTCCCATGATCAGGGTTCCATATCCAAGCTCCTTTGCCTTCAGGATCAGATTCTCGTTCTGAAGTCCCAGATCATAGCAGCCCCAGCCGTTTCCGAGCTCGTTATCCGGTGTGCCGTCTTTCTGAAATCCAGAATGGCTATGTACAAAGGTTGTAACGATCAGAGAGGCATTCTCTGCTTTTGCCTGGTTCATTTCCGGCAGGCATTCTTTAGCAACTTTTTCTGCCATATCTTCAGATGTCACACAGTAATATCTTCCAGTCTGGGAATTCTTCCAGCTTGGAGCTTCCTGCGCCGCCCTGATTATAGTCAGCAGCTCATCTTTTGTGATGCGTCCCTCCGGACTGTATTTACGGATAGTTCTTCTTTCTTCGATCAGTTTCTGAAATTCCATGTTATTCCTCCTCATTTGCATGGTGCAGAATTTGTGAAGTTCAGGGTTCTGCAGTTGTTTCAGGTTACGGATTTATTTATGCGTACTGATTTTTATGAAATGATTTTAGCATAATACTGTATTGAAATCAATTTTCCTGAAGGCTTCCAGCGGAATCTTTCGAAATTCTGTTGCCTTCATGAAATACCGCTTATGAAGATTTTTTTCGATTTACAATATAAATACCCACGCATACCAAAAACAGTGCGATCAGGCTACCCATATTGAATGCCTGACGGAACTCACCCAGAATCAGTGCTGAAAGGATCACACTAAACAGCGGATTGACAAAACCAAAGATTGCCACTTTCGAAACATCATTGTATGCGAGGAGCACTGACCAGAGTGTGTAAGCCACTGCGGAAACCATTGCCAGATAAAAAACAATTCCAATTCCACCTGCTGTTACATTGCCAAGACGTCCTCCCATCATTTTCCGATAAAGAACAGCACGATTCCTCCCATGGTAAACTGTGTTCCGCTGAGTACAACAGGAGATACTTTTCTGGAAAAAATATTGATCAGCACTGTAGACATTCCATAGGAAAACTGTGCGATCAGAATGAATCCTTCACCTGTGAGCCTGAATCCCCCATCCAGAGAATTTCCCATCATATTGATCACTACCACACCTGCAAAACCCAGGATGCAGCCGAACATTTTTCGACTGGTCATCCGCTCCTTGCGAAAAACAAGGCAGGATAACAAGATCGCGATAAAGTTGCCAAGCCCTGTGATGATCGCACCCTTAACACCTGATGTATGCGCTACTCCTATATAAAAGAAGAAATACTGGCATACCGTCTGCGCCAGGCATACAGGCACTGCATATTTCAGAACAGTCAGGCCCGGGATCATTACTTTCCGTTCACTGACTGATGCAAAGATCAGTACCAGGATTCCTGCCAGTGCAAAACGCACTCCTGCAAAAACGATCTGGCTTGCTGTATCCGCAGAATCTACCTGCATCAGCCGGTAACCTGTCTTGATCACAGGGATCGCACTTCCCCACAGAAGACAGCAGACGCAGGCCAGTGCCGCTACTACCCAGGTTTTTGTTAATGTTGTTTTTTTCTGTTTCATGTATTTATTCTCTCTTTCCCAAAACTTCTTCTATCTGTCCATTTATCGCACTGGTGCTTACATCCCGGAAATCGGTCTTTTTTTTCTGTACTCCAAAAATGTCTTTTATAATGCTTCTGTACCTGTTTATTCTTGAACATGTTGCCCACATTCTGTTATATTTTCTGAACACTTTTTCTTTCTATAACACATAGCAATCATATCGAATGGCTTTCCCTTTCAGTGTGTAGGATGGTTCCCTGCCTGCCAGGCATTCACTTTTCAGCGGCCGTTTGACAATGATCTTATCCGGATTTACCTTAATAGCCGCATCAAAAAGATCTGTCTCCTCAGAACACGGCGGTTCCAGTTTCTGGATCAACTGTAGCTTCTTATTGATAAGACTGGATTTCTGCCTTGCAGGAAACATAGGATCAAGATAAATCACATCTACCGGATCCAGAAGTTTCGACATACATTCCACACTGTTTCCTTCAACCACTTTCATACGGTTGGCAATCTCTTTCAGCTCCATATTTTTCCTGGCACGACGGATGGCATCTTTCAAAAGTGCCGCGATCACAGGATTCTGCTCATACAAAGTCACTTCATAGCCCTGCGCAGCCAGCAGGAAGGCATCTTCTCCCATTCCGGCAGTAGCATCTATAGCTTCCTGCCCACTTTATCAGATTTGGCTGCCTTAACCAGCATTTCATGCTGCAATCTTCCATTCGTCACTCTGTGCAGCATGGTTTCCACGAAATCTCCCTGATACGTCAGCCCAAACCCAGACAGGAAAACTCCCCTGGAATCAAATCGAACCGTCAGATAATCTCCCGGCTTATCCTGTATTGGCGCACCTGTCCGCCTGGCAAAGGACTCCGCCATATCTCTCTGTCCGCCCTTTCCCAGACAGACTACAATTTTATCATTCATTCCTGTTCTCACTTTCATCATATATGGTTTCTGAAACTTATTACTGTTCACAATTTTGCATAAAACCTGCAATTGTTACTTGTACTTCGCTGTATTACATATTTCAAAATTCACGGAATGCTTCTATTTTACAATTTTGCATGGAAAATTGCAATTTTATCTCAATGCCTGAGTTAAATTAAATGGATAAAAAAATACACGATAGGCGTTATGATCGGAAATGCTATTTCTCCTCACATAGTAAAATTAATAAAAGGAATTTACCGCGCTTCTGCTGATATGCAGATAAATGTTTTCTTTTTTCTTGGAATCCACAGCGGATATTATTATAACCTCAGCAAAGAATGTTCAGTTGATAAAGATTTTGATCATCTCAAAGAGATCAATGATGTTTTCGGCCATGCAGAAGGTGATTTTGCCATAAAATACTGCGGTGAAACTCTTAATAAAATAGCCGGAGAAAAAGGAATCGTAGGGAGAATCGGAGGTGATGAATTTTGTATACTCATCCCCGGAGATTCAAATATGGGAGAAATTTTTATTGAACAGATCTTCTCTGCAAACAATACCTTCAATCTCCATTCTGATAAACCTTACTATGTAGAGCTCTCAATTGGTTACACGCAGATCGTCTGTGAAAAAGATCTCCTGATCGCAGAGGAAAGGAAAGCTGCAGATCTGGCACTTTATGAAGTCAAGAAAAGGCGCCGGGAATCTGTCAGAAAATAACATATATCTCATCACAGAAAATCTCAGGTGTCGCCCGATTTTGATTTGACGACACCTGTTTTTCTGTTACTGATCTGTTCTGAGAATTCTTTATGGGATCATTCATTTTTCTTTTTTACTAAATGGCAGATTGTTGTTTTCACTTTTTCAATATCCAAAGGCTTCGCCAGATGAGCGTTCATACCCACAGCAATGCACTTTTCAGCATCTTCCTGGAATGCGTTCGCTGTCATAGCTATAATAGGTATTGTTTTTGCATCTGAACGTTCTGATGAACGGATTTTCTTCGTAGCTGTATATCCATCCATAACAGGCATCATCAGATCCATCAGAATTGCATCAAATGTCCCTGCCGGTTTCTCTTCAAATAATTCCACTGCCTGCTGCCCATCCTCCACTCTGGTAATCAACGCTCCGACATCTTCGAGAACTGTCTTCACTATTTCCGCATTCAGCTCATTATCCTCTGCAAGGAGAATTCTTTTCCCTTTTATTGTGTGAATTGCAGATGGCTTAATGGTATTCTGGCTTCCATATACCTCTTCTTTCGATGCTATGTCAAAAGAAAGATCTACTGTGAATTTTGTTCCAATGCCCTGTCTGCTTTCTACCTGAATACTTCCACCCATCAGTTCTATCATTGATTTGATAATAGAAAGTCCCAGCCCGGTTCCCGGTACCTTATTTTCTGTGGTGGTATGTTCTCTGGAAAATTCTTCATAGACATGTGGAAGATATTCTTCACACATACCAATGCCCGTATCTTCACATGAGAAAATATAACGTATCCTTGAAGGATTCTCTGATACTGCCTCATGTACTTTTACATGGATCGAATGTCCCTCCGGGGTATACTTTATAGCATTGCTGATAATATTCAGCATGATCTCCTGTAACTTTGTCTGATCACAGACAACATAATGATGTCTTACATCCAGATCGGCATGATACTGCAGATTCTTCTTTCTGATATCCTCTTCAAACACTGTATTTACCCTGTGAAATAATGCATCTATATCCTCAGCTTTTAACTGCAATACCGCAGTACCACTTTCAATCCGGGCCATTTCCAGAATCTGATTGATGATCATCAGCAGAAGATTACTGGAAGACTGTATCTTTCCCAGATATTCTTTTGCCTTTTTTTCATTCTGCAGATTCTTCTCCAATAAACCGGAAAAACCCACAATTGCATTCATCGGAGTTCGGATATCATGGCTCATATTAAATAAAAATCTTGTTTTTGCCTCGTTGGCGTTTTTTGCCTGCTCAGCAGATTTTTCCAGTTCCGCTTCATATTGTCTTTCCCTGTGTTTTTTGCTGAATATCAAATAAAACACTGTAGCAATCAATAATGAGAATACATAAGAAATGACAATACACATAATCCAGTAAGAACGTGGACTCCATCCCTCTGAGTATAATATCAAAATACCATGTGTTATTGGGAACTGCACATTCTACTGTCAGAATGTCATCCGGCATATCACCCTGGCTCTCTGCCAGAATAATCCTGTCGCTGCTGTCTCTGTCATATGTCCAGATTCTGTAACAGAAATCTGCATCGCTTAAATAATCAAGATTTATCTCACCAATGAAGCGATTCCAGTCAATCACCAGGATCACAAATCCCCAGAACCCACCATAATCTGAATTATTATCCTGGTAAACCGGATTAAAAAGCAGTGCCCCTGTTCCTCCCTGCTTTAGCTGGTATGGTCCTCCCAGCGTATATTTTCCACTCTCCTTTGCCAGAACTGCATCCTTTTTTCGCTCATGCTCCTGCAGCATATCCAGGCCAAAAGCTCCCTCATTTCCCTGTTTCGGATAAATGTCTGTAACAATTCCCTCAGGTGCCAGTTCAAATGCCTTTATCACTCCATCTTCATTTGGAATCTTTTCTGCCAGTTCGGAAAAAGTATTTTCATCCAGATTCTCTCCGGCACGGATATAATTTCCCAAAAGATCAGAGAGCATGATATACTGATCCAGTCTTGCCCTGACTCTCTTCTCCGTGATCTGCGCCATATATTTTCCAGTTGTCTTTTCATCCTTTTCCAGGTTATAGAGCAGAAAAAACGCCAATAAAGAATGCTGCCAGAAAAGTAATCAATCCAACAATATAACAATATATTCTTATCCTTTTATATGGTTCGCTGTCCTTTTTCATTCTTCTACTCCTCTGTTATTCTTTTCCCGGTCACTGACACATCTGCTTACCAACACAGAATTTTCGGATTGTTTCCATCAGTTCCGGTACATTTAATGGTTTTGACAGATGCGCATCCATCCCTGCCTCCATCGTCTTTCTTTTATCTTCAGCAAAAGCATTTGCTGTCATGGCAATGATCGGAATCGTTTCCGCATCTTTCTTCCCGCTACCACGAATTGCTCTGGCTGCCTGATATCCGTCCATCGCCGGCATCATGATATCCATCAGAACCGCATCGTAATATCCTTCCGGCATTTTCAGGAAACATTCCAGGGCCTGCTGTCCATCTTCCGCCTCAGTAACGGAAATCCCCTCATCTTTCAGAAGGAATACCGCAATTTCCCTGTTGAGTTCATTATCCTCTGCCAGAAGAATACGGCGTCCGGACAGCTTCTCTTTTGGTAATTCAAAACTTTCTTTTACAACTACAGGTTCTTCTGCAATTTCAAAAGGTATGACCACATGTATGGAAGTGCCCTGATTTTCCACACTGTCAATCTGAATGGTTCCACCCATACGATCAATCAGTTCCTTTACAATCGCCATGCCCAGCCCGGTACCTTTATACTGTGATCTGGCTCCCTGATCTGCCTGAACAAATGGCTGAAATATATTCTTCAGGAAATCCTCTGACATTCCGATTCCCGTATCTTTTATAGTCACATCTACCAGCACTCTTTCATCGGATTCCTTCTCTTCTTTCAGGCAGCAATCCACAGAGCCATTTTTACGGTTGTATTTAATACTGTTTGTGATCAGGTTTAAAAATATCTGTTTTACATGCAGGGCACTTCCGATAAGATTCGGATATGGAATTGAATAAGGATCATCCATAAAACGAATCGTAATACACTCTTCATCTGCCTTCATCTGTGCAATGGTTTCCACCTCACGAATAAGCTCCGGCAGGCAAAAATCTTCTTTTGCCAGTTTTGTTTTTTCATTTTCCAGTTTACTCAGTTCCAGTGTGTCATTGATCAGCGACAGCAGATGATCTGCCGCTACTCTTGCCTTAAGGCGGCTGGAATCCACCAGTTTCCTGTCCTCCGGGTGCTTCATACAGATATCCATAAGTCCGATAATTCCATTCAACGGTGTTCGCATATCATGAGACATTCTGGAAAGAAAATCCGATTTACTCTGGTTTGCCTTTTTCTCGCTCTCCAGGGCAATGGTTTTTTCCACCAGTTCATTTTGGTCCAGAATCAGATTCCAGTGTTCGATCATCCCATCCGATTTGCGGATCTTATGTCCCCTGTCCTCAATATATTTCCAGGATCCATTTTTGCATTTCATGCGGTATGTGATCTCATAATGATCCGCTTTACCATACTGCTCCAACGCCTGTGCAATCCCCTGTTCCAGATCATCCGGATGTGCCAGGTCAGCAATCGTCTCCAGAAGCTTCCATCAATTCCTCCGGGGTATCATATCCCAGCATCTGCGCAAAATGCTCAGAAACATACTTAAAAGAATATTCAGGATCATCATTGCTGATTTTCACGCCACCCGGCAGTCAGATGTGATCATGTCCAGCTGATGCTTAAGTGCCTGGTTTACTTTTTGCAAAGAATCTTTATAAAAACGCTCTTTCTGTACGATCTCATCTACACTTCGGAAACCAAGGAACGCAAAATGGCTGTCTTCCTCGTACTCTTTTACAATATGTGCCTGAAAGCAGGACAGGCCTGCTGCGTTGGGTGACGTTTCAAAAGAGAAATGATATTCGTCTTCTGTTTCAAAATGTTTTTTGATCACGTTACTGTCAAGTTCCCGACGCATTACATCCTGAAATTCCGGAAGTGCAAATGCAGAAGCATAGGCATCCACATAATCTGAAAATTTTCTGAACTCTTCTCGCTTCTGTGCATGATTTGTCGCCTGATTAAATACAAACTCATACTCATCCGTATCCAGATTCAAAACAAAAGCTGTCGTATAATCACGGCTCAGTCCTGACAAAATCCTGTTCTTTTTTATCAGTTCCTGCTTATAAGTAATTTCAACCTGTTTTTCTTTATCAATCTGCCGGACAACAAACAGAACATTTGTAACCTTACCAGATGGGTTCCGTTTTTTTACAATAAATCTTGCCAGATGCCAGGATCCACTTTGTGCCCGGTATTCAACCGCAATACTTTCCGTGTCTTTCAGCCTGTCAGCCAGAGTCGATGTATCAAGGAACTTTTTCATCATTTCCTGATGCTCCTCATCAACAATTGTATTGATAGCATGCTGGAAATCTTCTTCCGTTTTTCCATGCTTGCCTGTAAGTTTATGCATCTCGTTGCCGGCAGATATTTCTTCATAAGTTCCTGTTTCCAGATTCATTCGATAGATCAGCCAGTATAATTTACTGATGGAATCAATGATTTCCCCATTCAGGTTTGCAGTTTCCAGCGCATCCTCGAGTTCTGCTTTCTGTCGTTCCTGTTCCTCAATAATGCCATCTATATACCGATATCCCATGACTGCTTTAAATCCTGGAATATTCTTCAGCCGAACGATCTGGACTTCAAAATATTTCTGACCTGTCGGGTTCGGATGGCAGCGGAAACAGTAGGTGAAGCGTTCATGATGCCCCAGATATTCCACCAGATGATCCAGGCTTAATTTTTCCATAAAATCAGGCGCTGATTCCCTGATGACAAAGTGCTCAAAATAATAGCGAATGCGAAAAGAAAAAGACTGTTGTTCTGTTATCACTGTATTCATACCATGCTCCTGCTTCACAGGAAGGATCAGGTCTTTCATCAGGTCGCAGTAATAAACAGCTGTATAATCAATGCTTAATACATCCAGAATATTCTTCTCTTTCTGCAGCTCTTCCAGGCTTTTTTCCAGATTATTGTGCTCCTGCTCCAATACCTTCATCATTCTCAGGTTTTCACGGACACTTCCCATATGGCATCCCACATCAGATAACAGATTCATGGACACCATATCCTGATTCAGATCCGGGTTATCCAATCCGATAAAGCCAATAAATTTATGATTTGTATAAATCGGCACAGCAATCAGGGAATGAATATTCTGAGGCTTTAAAATTTCATATTCCTGTGGGGTTTCTTCTGCTATTTCTTCCAGATCATAAATGATGATATTTTTCTTCTGGATAAATGTTTCCACCCAGTTCTGCATCAGGCATACGGGAACTTCCTGCAGATTCTGTATCTGTGGTTCGATTCCTGACGCACACCATTCAAATGTATTTTTAAAACTTTCCTTTTTTTCTGAATTCCATTCAAAAATATATGCTCTGTCTGCTGCTGTGTATTTTCCAACACTCTTCAATATAGATGGTGTCATGTCATCCAGTTGTTTTTCATTCTCTGCCTGACTCATGTAAGAAATCTTATGAAGGATTTCATCCATATAATACAATTTACTTTTTATATCATCTCTGCATTCTTCCATATCACTTTTCCCCGATTTATAATTATTAGTTCCCTGTCCCTGACCGATATTTCAAAAAAAGCATTGTCTTTTCAGACAATGCATCTTAAACGTTGTAACTGGCTGCTGTTTTGCAGGTCCTATATTGCGTCTCTGACTTTCGGCTGATTTGCTGACGAATCTTTTCCTTTTATTATACCTTTTTTCCTGAAATAAGTCTATTGCAAATCTACTCCTTTTCTGGTTTTAACACCCCTTTCTTGAATCCGCGAGGCCATGACTGAGCTTATGCCGGAAATCTTTCCTCTCACCGCAGTGTCACATCCAGAATCATCATCAAACTAAATCCAAATGCAAAGAAAAGCGTACCAATATTTGAGTGTTGTCCCTGCGACATTTCCGGAATTAGTTCTTCAACCACGACATATAACATAGCTCCTGCTGCAAAGCTCAGTAAATATGGTAATGCCGGGATTATCAGCTGTGCGGCAAGAATCGTCAGTACTGCTCCAATCGGTTCAACCACTCCTGAAAGTACACCTCCGAGAAATGCCTTTCCCTTACTTTCACCCTCTGCCCTGAGCGGCATGGATATAATCGCTCCTTCCGGAAAATTCTGAATAGCAATTCCAAGTGATAAAGCAAGTGCACTTGCTGCTGTAATCTGTGCATTTTCAGCAAGAAATCCTGCATACATTACACCGACTGCCATACCTTCAGGGATGTTATGTAGTGTAACTGCCAACACCATCATTGTAGTACGGCCAAGCTTGCTTGTCGGTCCCTCTGCCTGATCACTTCCAACATGAAGATGCGGAATCAAATGATCGAGTGCAAGTAAAAATAATATACCAATCCAGAATCCAACAACTGCCGGAATAAATGATAATGTTCCCATATTCTCAGATTGTTTAATAGCCGGAATCAGAAGACTCCAGATTGAAGCAGCAACCATTATGCCTGCTGCAAATCCTGCAAGTGCACGTTGCACTGATTTACTAAATGTTTTTCCCATAAAAAACACACACCCAGCACCTAGCGTTGTTCCAATAAACGGAATCAGTATACCTTCAAAAATATTCATTATCATTACATTTTCCTTTCTTGTATAATCTAAAAAAAATTTTTATACTGCCCTTGTGTTAGCTTTAGCTAACTGTTTTATATAAAAGAAACCGTGCAAAAAGCAAACTGTAATTTCACACGGTTTTTCGCTTCCTGTATCCTTCCCATCCCGGCCCACAGACCTCTGTCAGACTTTCAAAAACAACCTTCCGGAGCATCCAGCAAAATATTTTTATTTCTTCGGCTGATACCGCATATTCGATACGTTATAAACCGTGATAAACGCTTTCGGGTCCTCCTGGTTTATAAACTTCATCAGCTTCTGATATTCGCCTTTATCTACGATGGTGATGATCTCATGGCGTTTTTCCATGTTGTAAGCACCGATGGCTTCGTAGATCGTTGCCCCGCTGTGCAGATCGTGAATGATGAACTGGCGCAGTTCTTCTTCCTTTTTCGTGATGATGCAGACACGCCGTTTAATGTTATGATCAAAAATAAAATGATCCAGAACGATTCCGTTAAAATACGTTCCCAGAATACTTAAGACTACCGTCTTTTTATCATACACAAGCGCCGCGGAAAGTGCCACGCACATACCGGAAAGGGACATGGCTTTTCCAAGCTCCATGTGAAGATATTTGTTCATGATCTTCGCTACGATATCCAGTCCGCCTGAGGATGCATTCCTGTTAAAAAGAATGCTAAGTCCCACACTCACTACCAGAACATAACACAGAACATCCAACTCCTGGCTGTCTGTCATAGATCCGAAATTCGGAAAAATAATCTCAAAAAGTCCCAGAAACAACGGCAACATCACACTGGTATAAACCGTCTTAACTCCAAATTCCCTTCCACAGGTAAAAAATCCGATGATCAGAAGTACCACATTCAGGATCATGGTAATAGCCGACAGCTGCAGCGGTACAAAGTTGGAAAGCACGATTCCAAGACCGGAAATACTGCTGACCGACGTATGGCTTGGCACCAGGAAAAAATATACCGCCGCTGCAATGATCGCCACTGCCACGGTGAGGATCACGATTTCCTTAACGATATCCGCATAATTCAGTTTCTTTTTCATGATTTCAGATACTCTTCCCATTCTTTTTCTTTAGCGCCCACCAGCACCTTGTCTTTCCCAACAAGGATTGGTCGTTTCACAAGCATCCCGTCTGTTGCAAGAAGCGCAAGCTGCTCTTCCTCACTCATCTCCGGAAGTTTATCTTTCAGTTTCATCTCTTTATAAATATTTCCACTGGTATTGAAAAAACGCTTCAGCGGAAGACCACTTTTTTCCCACCAGGCTTTCAGTTCCTCTGCAGTCGGATTGTCAGTCTTAATATCGCGCAACGTATATTCTGCGCCGCTCTCATCCAGCCATTTCTGAGCTTTTTTGCAGGTACTGCATTTTGGATAGCATACAAATAACATGTTGTGTCCTCCTGTCTTATTTGTATTTTATTCTAACATAGATGATGCTGTTTTTCTATCCTATTATTCCGACCAGAGCAACTTCGATTCCTGCTTCATCTCATCCACAATTTTCCCCGCCGCTTCCAGTTCTCCTTTTGCTTCCAGTTCTGTCAGCTCCAGGCTCTTCTTTTCGGCCTCTGCGCTCATGTAATATACCTCTTTCACAGTCTCCGGCGTGCTGTCATCCTCCGGTGATACTTCCTCTGTCTTTTTGGAAAAATCCTGAAGCAGCATGTCATCGCCTTTCAGTTCCAGAGTTCCTGCATATGGCGCGTCAATGGCGTAAACGAATTCTGTTTTTCCATCTTCTGTGTACTGCACTTTCATGCGGTTAATAAGATTGTTGGAAGAATACAGGCGATTGTCTTTTACATATATTCCGCTGTCTTCCAGAGTCATGTACTTTTCATTGAAATACCAGTGATTGTAGCCTGCTGCCGCAGCAATGAGAGTCAGAATAACTGCCACTGCTGCTGTCAGAACTCTGCGTAGCAGGAGTTTTTTCCTGATTTTTTTCAGTGCGGATACGCTTCCGGTATTTGAATTACTTTCAGTATTTTCCGTCCTACCAGCTCCACATCCTGTTATGGAGGCTACAGATGATCTTATCCGGTCCTGCTCTTTTCCCTGCTCCTCTTTCATAATCTCATACATTTTTCTGCATTCCTGACAGGTTCCTATATGTTCTTCCACCAGTACCTTGCTGTCTTCGCTTAAAATCCCATCTATGTAAGATGGCATCAGATCCTGTATTACATCACATGTGATCTTCATATTCCAACTCCTCTCTTATCTTTACTCTTGCACGGTAATAAGTCACCCGCGCCCAGTTTTCACTTTTTCCAAAAAGCATTCCAATCTCACTAAACTTAAGCTCTCCGAATGTCCGCAGTGAAAAAACTTCTTTATACGGTTCCGAAAGGCTATGCAGAACTTTATGGATCTCCATGGCCTGGCTTCGCTGTGCCAGTTTTTCTTCAAAAATTTCTCCACCATGGCTTTCTGCTGTTTCCAGCTGCTCATTTCCGGAAAGCTGCTTTTTCTGCTTTTTCAGATGGTCGTATAACGTATTCTTCGCGATCTGGCAGAGCCACACCCGCACATCACAGTCACCACGAAACTGATCTATCTTTTCCAGAGCTTTAAAAAATGTCTCCTGTGTCACTTCCTCAGCCAGCGATCCATCCTGTGAGATAGAACGGATATACCGATATACAATATCAAATAATGTCCGGTAAAGTTCTTCTAATGTTCATCAGCTTTCTTCTTCC
>ENA-OQCN01000003-OQCN01000003.1-human-gut-metagenome-genome-assembly--contig:-NODE-3-length-106698-cov-5.641094_pt1 | contig 106698 bp, 123 predicted proteins | sample MGYA00242497_ERZ504576 | MGnify/ENA primary metagenome ERZ504576 (study PRJEB26092, sample SAMD00036296) | human gut metagenome | host: Homo sapiens | study: EMG produced TPA metagenomics assembly of...
TTTTCTTTTTCTTCTATTATAATTGTGCACCGGGCGGAATATCACAAAACCTTTCTTTTCCTCGTCCCTTTTACGATAACGCCATGTACACGCCCGGCGGATTTTCCGCAATAACGCCGTCAATTTCGAGTGCCAGCAGAATGCCGGTCAGCTCCTGCAGCGGGATTCCGGTGCTACCGGCAAGCTGTGCAAGATTCTGCGGTTCTGCGCGAGTGTTTTCAGAACCATTTCCGCCTCTTTTCCATAGCGCGGACGCGGTGCGGCTCTTTTTGTCCCGGCCTTTTTCACGCCCAGCTCCTCGAGAATCGTTTCGGGTGAAATCGCAATTTCCGCTCCCTGCGCGATCAGGCGGTTGCAGCCGCGGCTTGTCGCATCCGTTGTCCGTCCGGGCAGGGCAAATACCGTTTTTCCCTGCTCCAGCGCATAGTCCGCCGTAATGAGCGAGCCGCTCTTCTCTTTTGCCTCAATTACCAGAACGACATCTGCCAGCGCACTGATCACGCGGTTGCGGATCGGGAAATGCCACGGAAGCGGCTCTGCGCCCGGCGGAAATTCGCTTAAGACACCGCCTCCGTTTTCCAGCATCCGCCGCATCAGCGGGTAATTCTGTTTCGGATAGCAGATATCCACGCCGCAGCCAAGCACGGCAAACGTCTTTCCCTTTCCGCGCAGTGCCCCCTCGTGCGCCGCCGCGTCGATTCCGCACGCCAGTCCACTGATCACCGCCACGCCGTTTGCCGCCAGCACCTGCGCGAAAAAGGCCGCCTGGCTCTTTCCGTACGCCGTACATATCCGCGCGCCCACAATCGCCGCTGTTTTCTGCTCATCCGCCGGCAGCGCGCCCCGCACGAAAAGGCGGGACGGCATGTCCGCGAACGGCATAAGCCGCTCCGGATAGCCTCCTGCCCGCGGCCGACTGTAAAAATTTCCATCGCCATACGTCAGATCCTCCATATACTTTTGTCGGCGCTCCGAAAGCAGATCGCCTCGCTGATATGCGGCACGCCGATTTTGACCGCCCCGTCCAGATCCGCAATTGTCCGCGCGGTGCGGATAATCCCGTGGTAGGAACGCGCGCTGAGGCGCAGGCGGCGGAAGGCATCCTCTAAAAGCTCTTCCGCTGCCTTTTCCAGGATACAATATTTCTCGATCTGGCCCGCTTTCAGTTCGCTATTGAAATGAATCGACTCCTGCCGGTAGCGCGCCGCCTGAATTTCCGCCGCTGCCGTTGCCTTTTCCCGCATCTTGGCCGAGGATTCGCACCGCTCCTCGCCGTGCAGATCCTCGTAGGAAAGTGCTTCCACCTGCACGCAGAGATCCATGCGGTCGAGGAACGGCTGGCTGACTCTCGAGAGATACCGGCTGATGTCGCCGGGTGCGCAGGTACAGCGCGATAAGTCGGGGTAAAAGCCGCAGGGGCAGGGGTTCATTGCCGCCACCATCAGAAATGACGCCGGGAACACATAGTTTCCGCTGACACGGGAAATCACAATCCGGTGCTCCTCGAGCGGCTGGCGCAGGATCTCAATGGTTGTGCGCGTCATCTCCGGGAGTTCATCAAGGAAGAGAACACCGCGGTGTGCCAGCGTAATTTCGCCCGGAGACGGCTGTTTTCCGCCGCCTGCAAGAGCCTGCGGCGTCATCGTGTGATGCGGAGCACGGAAGGGCCGCTCCCGGCGGACACCCTCTCCTTTGGCAAGCATTCCGGCGATGCTGTAGATCCGCGTTACTTCCATCTGCTCCTCCTCAGACATCGGAGGCATGATCGTCGGAATCCGCCTTGCGATCATGGATTTTCCGCTGCCCGGCGGCCCCAGCATCAGCAGATTGTGAAATCCGGCCGCAGCGATGAGCGCCGCCCGCCGCGCCGCCGTCTGGCCCTGCACTTCGGAAAAGTCCGGCTCTTTTCCGTCCTCCTTCTTTTGATTTTCTATAGACGGAAGCGACGGCATTTTCCCTTCACAGCAGTAGTTCAAAAGCTCCTGTAAATTCTGGATTCCAACGACGTGAAGCCCGCCGACCAGACCCCCTTCCGCGGCATTTCCGGCTGGAACAAGAAGCGTTGTGCATCCAAGCTCCCGCGCCTTCGCCGCTGCCGGAAATACACCGCTGATCTCCTGCACATGGCCGTCAAGGCCGAGTTCACCGAGCACCATCGTTTTCCGGAGTGACCTGGGCGGAATCCGGCCGAGCGTCATCAGAACGCCCGCTGCAATCGGAAGATCGAAACGCGATCCTTCTTTTCGGACGTCCGCCGGGGATAAATTAATCGTAATTCGTTTCGGCGGCAGGGAAATTCCCATGTTTTTGAGGGCTGTCCGCACGCGGTCCTGCGCCTCCTTTACCTGGCACTCACGTAGCCGACCATCGTAAACTGCGGCATGCCGTCACTGACATCCGCCTCCACCTGCACCGGAATCATCTCCATGCCCGAGACGGTGGCTGATAATACACTGCAATACAAAGAAAACCTCCTTTTCTTTCAGTAGCAGGTCGTATAGTTCCTATTTATTTTTCATTTTGGGAAAATGTCCGGCAAGAACACCGGGAAGATATTATCTTTGATTTTTGTTCGAAAAGTAAGGATAAGGAAACCTTTTCTGCACCTGATTTCCTTACCCTTTATTATAGAAGCAGTCCGTTTGAAATGTCAAGCATTTACGAAGCGGCAAACCGTAACCGCAACTTTTCAATTGCATTCTTCTCGATCCGCGACACGTACGAACGGCTGATGCCGAGCCGGGCAGCGACCTGTTTCTGTGTGTATTCTGCTTTTCCGCCAAGGCCGTACCGGAGAAGAAGCACCTGTTTTTCCTGCTCTTTTAATTCCGAATCCAGATAACAGTACAGCCGCACCGCGTCCTCTTTCCGGTTGTACTGTTCCGCGATATCCTCCCCGCCGCCCTCCACGATGTCGAGCAGATGGATCTCATTTCCCTCCTTGTCGGTTCCGATCGGCTCGTAGAGGGAAATCTCCCGTGCCGTTTTCTTTTTGCTCCGAAGATACATCAGCAGCTCATTATCAATACAGCGGGCGGCGTATGCGGCCAGCCGGTTTCCTTTTTTCGAATCATATGTCATCACCGCCTTGATGAGCCGATCGTTCCAATGGAAATCAGATCGTCGAGATCATCGGGCAGGCCCTGATACTTTTTCACAACGTGCGCGACCAGGCGCAGATTCCGCTCGACCAGAATGTCTCTGGCTTTTGTATCGCCCCTCTGATACGCATCCAGACAGCTTTTTTCTTCCTGTGCAGACAGTGGTTTTAAAAAGGGTTCCAAGAAAAGCGGCACCTCAAAGGGGATTTTTCTTTATTTTATGTTTGAATTGCAGGAAACGTGCCTGTCTGCTATACTGATAAGATCAGCCGGGTTTTCCGGCACTCGACATTATATTTTTAAGAGGAGGTTTCCTTTTATGACAGACCAGAAAAACGGACAGGAATATCTTTCTTTTGTGCTGGAAAAGCTGCAGGCGCGTCTTGCCGAGATTAGTCAGTCTCTGCTGGACGGACAGAAAGAAATTGAAAATATGCACGATTATTACTGGCAGAACTATACCGAGATGGACCAGTACGGATATGAGGATTACGACAATCAGCAGGCACTGCTGCATCAGGTGAATGCGAATCAGGAGCAGCTTCTTCTGCGGAGCCGCTTCCGGAAAATGCTGGATTCTCCGTTCTTCGGGCGTGTGGATTTCCGCTATGACGGGGATGATGAGCCGGAAATTTTCTATATCGGCATCGGCAATTTTGCGGAGCGGCCGGGCGAGCTGCCGCTGATTTACGACTGGAGAAGCCCGGTCAGCGGTCTTTTCTACGATTTTGACCGCGGGCCGGCTTCCTATCTGGCGCCGGGCGGCGAGATGACAGGGGAAATCTGTTCCAAGTGGCAGTATAAGATCCGGGATGGAAAGATGATTTACGGATTTGAGAGTGATGTGAAAATTGATGATGATATTTTAAAGGCGGAGCTTGGCAGCAACGGCGAGGTACAGCTGAAGAATATTATCCGCACAATTCAGAAGGAACAGAATGCGATCATCCGCAATACGAAGGACCGGATTCTGGTAATTCAGGGAGCGGCGGGAAGCGGCAAGACATCGGTGGCGCTGCATCGGATTGCCTACCTTTTGTATCATGACAGACAGAATCTGAAGTCTTCGAATATTCTGATTTTATCGCCGAACGGGGTATTTTCGGATTATATTTCACATATTCTGCCGGAGCTCGGTGAGGAGAATATTCAGGAGATGAGTTTTGATCTCTTTGCTTACCGCAAATTACAGGACACGGCGGCGGACTGTGAGGATCGCTGTGATCAGATTGAGCGGGAGATGCGGGATCCAAAAGCCGCAGAACGGTTTGCTTTAAAACAGTCGCAGGCGTTTGTGGACCAGATGGAGGGATTTGCGCTGGAGCTTGAGGACGAGCTGATGAATTTCTCAGACGTTTCGTATAAGTCGTTTGTGAAGTCAGAATCGGAGATTATTACGCTGTTTTATGACAAGTTTGCGGATATTCCGCTGCTCTCGCGGATGGATGCGGTGGCGGAGACGTTTATTGACGAGATCGAGACGCTGCTGAACCGGGATCTGCCGGAGGAGGAGCGGATTCCGCTCATCGAAAAATTCCAGAAGATGTATGAGACGATGGATTTTTATGTTCTCTACAATCGTTTTCTGAAGAAAGAGGGATATCAGACGCTGCCGCGGCGGCCGTTGGAGAAGCGGAAACTGCGGTATGAGGATGTGTATCCGGTTCTGTATCTGAAGTACCGCCTGTCGCGGCAGGCGGAGCGGTCGAATATTAAGCATCTGGTGATTGATGAAATGCAGGATTATTCGCGGCTCCAGTATCTGATTATCCGGCGGATGTTTTCCTGTAAGATGACGATTCTCGGCGACCGGGCGCAGACGATGGCGGATCAGCAGCAGGATGTACTGCAGTTTTTACCGGGGATTTTCGGGAAGGATCTGCGGCGGATTGAGATGCGGAAGAGTTACCGGAATACGGTGGAAATTGCGTCGTATGCGGCAAATCTCATTGGCGTAACGGATCTGGAGCTGTTTGAACGGCACGGAATGCCGGTGTTGGAACGGAATGTCACGGATCTTGAGGCGGCTCTGCGGGAGGCAGTGGATACGCTGTTTCCAGATGAGAAAACGTATGAGACGGCGGCGGTGATTGTACCGGATGAGAAGACGGCGGAACGGCTTATTTGATTTTACGGGAGATTCTGGCGGAAAAAGATTTTGACTGTGAGAAGCGGCTTTCGTGGCTGAACCGTGACAGCTCCAGTTTTAAGAAAGGACTGACGGTTACCACATTTTATCTGGCAAAAGGGCTGGAGTTTGATCAGGTGTTCTCGATTTTCCCAAAGGACGAGAAACGGGAGATGATGATGCAGGCGCAGTATATTGCAGCGACCAGAGCATTGCATGAGCTGAGAGTGTATCATATTTAAAAACAGGGAGATCCTCCGAAAAAATTCGATTGGATCTCCCTGTCATTTTTATTTTCGATCAGATATGATAGAATCCTGCGGACTGTGCCGGGATGGTGATGGTTCCGTCTTTGGATTCTGCTTTTCCTCCGATCGTGTAGAGGGCATCCTTCAGCTCTGCACTGTATGGGAAGGACTGCTCTTTGTCGGATGGGTTGATGATGACGAGGACTTTTTCACCCTCAGCCGCACGGACGTATGCCAGCGGATACTGGTTTTTCTCTGCATAAACGAACTCGATGGTTCCGCGGCTTAAGAGTGCTTTGCTGCTCTGGCGGATCTGGATGAGTTTTTTAACTTCGTGGTACAGGGAATCCGGATCGGCCATCTGTGCTTTTGCGGTCGGACGGTCTTTGCCCGGATCCATGGTGATGTAGAGGTCGCTGGCCGGTGCGCTGGAAAATCCTGCGTTGGTGCTGTCATCCCACTGCATCGGAGAACGGGAACCGGTGCGGTTGTATCCGCCCTCAACGGATTTCAGCCTTCGACGTAGCGCATACCGATTTCATCACCGTAGTAGATGAACGGCGCACCTGGCATGGAAAGAAGGAAAGCGAAAGCAATTTTCAGCTCATTCCCCTGCAGACGGCGTGCCAGACGGTCCATATCATGGTTTCCGGACGGGATGCAGATCAGGCCTTTCTGTGCGGTCTTATTGTAGTTGGTTTTGTAGGTCTCTACAAACTCAGAGATATCTCCTTTTCCGCGTTTGGAGAAGAATGGCTCATCGCAGCGGAACAGATCGTTGTAATGGGACGGTCCAAAGTGAAGCAGGAAGTCCATGTGGAAGCCGCCCTGTAAGGATTTGTCCGGCTCGCCCCACTCGGATACCATGGCTGCATCCGGGAACTCGGCGTCGAGAAATTTTCGTACCTGCTGCCACAGGCGGATGGTTCCTTTGCCTTCCTGATCGTTCTTTACCAGGGAGCCCGCCATATCGACACGGAAGCCGTCGCAGCCCATGTTCAGCCAGAATCTCATGACATCTTCCATCGCTGCCAGCGTTGCCTGCGGTCCCTCATCATCAAAGGACTGCTGCCACGGTTTTTCCGGATCCGGCTGATAAAAGCCGTAGTTCAGGGCCGGCTGGTTGGAGAAGAAGTTGATGGCGCAGGCGCCGTCACGCTCGGAAATGCCGCGCAGGCTTCCCATTCCTTCCGGTGCTTCCCATACGTTATTGGTCCATACGTAGCGGTCTGTAAATTCATTGCGGTCTGCTTTCATGGATTCTTTGAACCATGGATGCTCAACAGATGTATGGCCCGGAACCAGGTCGAGCAGAACGTGCATGTCACGTTTGTGTGCCTCTTCGAAAACTCTCTTCAGATCCTCATTCGTTCCGTAGCGCGGTGCAACGCGGCAGTAATCTGCGACATCGTATCCTGCATCACCGAATGGGGACAGGAAGCACGGTTGATCCAGATGGCGTTGCAGCCCAGCTCCTTGATGTAGTCTAATTTTTCAATGATACCCTGGAAATCTCCGATTCCGTCGGCGTTGGTGTCGTTGAAGGACTGCGGGTAAATCTCATAAAATACTGCGTTATCTAACCATTTTGACATTTTTTCTTTTCCTCTTTCGCTCTTATTTCTGCTGTATTTTCGTCGTTGCAGCAAGTGTTTCTATATGATATATTACTACTGTATCCGCTGAAATACCAGTAATTTCCTATTTCATTCTAATACTATTCTATGATTTTATGCATGCCGCGCTCTGCCATTTCCGGCATTTCACGGACATGCTTTTGGGAGGAGGATTTTATGATGCTTTCTGCTGCGAAAGAAAAACGCCAGCACGGCTCCATGCAGGTTCCCTACAGTTATTATGACTGCCGGATGCCCGACTATTTTCCCGGCGTACCGCTGCACTGGCACGGGGAGATGGAGCTGAATTATATCAAACGCGGAACGGGGTATTTTCAGTATGAGGACCGTCTGCTTACGGCGCATGCCGGTGATATTTTTCTGATTCAGCCGAACCTCGTACATGCCATTCTGCCCGCCGGGCAGGAGTCGATGTTTTATGATACGATTGTTTTCCACCAGAATATGCTGATCGGCGGGTATGACGACCGCAGCTACACGGAAATTCTGCAGCCGTTTTTCTCTGCCCGGCGCCGCATCCAGGCACCGATTTCACCCGAACATTCCGGTTATGCTGCACTTTCTGCATCCGTCCATCAGATTTTCCGCTGCATCCGTGAAAACTCTGCTGTCTCCGATCTTCTGCTGAAAAGTGAGCTGCTCCGCTTCTTCTATCTGCTCGCCGCATCGCCGGAACTCTGCACCGATCATCCCGCCATGCCTGCGGCTGCTGAAAACCTGCGGCCTGTGCTCGCCTATATCCAGGAGCACTTCGCCGACCCGATTACCATAGAGGAACTTGCCAGGCTGTCGCATTTGAGCAAAAGCTATTTTATGAGCTGTTTTAAGCAGACCTTCGGACTCGGGGCCGTTGAATATCTGACACAGCTTCGGATCAAAGCCGCCTGCGAGGCGCTGCGCAGTACGACGCGGAGTGTGTCCGAAATCGCGTACGACAATGGTTTCCGCAACCTTTCCAACTTCAACCGGCAGTTCCGAAGCAAAGTGGGATGTACGCCGCAGATGTATCGGAAGGAATTTCAAAATTCATAAATTCAAAAAGGGATGCATCAAAATATGCATCCCGAAAATCTATCTCTGATCCTATTTTTATTCCGTAATCTCCGGTACCGACGGAACATCTTTATCTTCTTCCCGCCAGCTCCCAGAATGCGACAGCGCTCGCCGCAGCGACGTTCAGTGAATCCACACCGTGTGTCATCGGAATCAGCACGGTTGCATCTGTTTCAGCGATCGTATCACTTGCCAGTCCGTCACCCTCGGTTCCGAGCAGAATGGCGAGCTTTTCATGCGTTTTCAACGACGGATCATCCATCGGAACGGAGTCTTCTTTTAATGCCATCGCAACGGTATAAAATCCAAGTTCCTGCAGTGCAGCAATTCCCTGCTCCGGCCAGTAACTGCCGCCTGGCAGCACGGTCCACGGGACCTGGAAGACATTTCCCATGCTCACGCGGATGGCGCGGCGGTACAGCGGGTTGCTGCAGCCTGATGTGAGAAGCACGGCATCGATGCCAAGCGCGGCGGCAGAACGGAAAATCGCACCGACATTCGTCGGGTTCACGACATTTTCCAGAATCGCCACGCGGCGGGCATTCCGGCAGATTTCCTCCATAGCCGGAAGCGTGCGGCGGTGCATCGCGCAGAGCATGCCGCGCGTGAGGGCAAAGCCTGTGAGCTGTTCCAGCACCTTCGTCTCTGCTGTATAGACCGGCGCGTCCGGGCAGTGCGCAAAGAGTGCTTCGTTTGCGGCAAGCTCTGCGCTTCCGGCAAGGAATGAAACCGGTTCATAACCGGCATCCAGTGCGCGCTCGATGACACGCGGACTCTCTGCGAGAAAAAGGCCTGGCTGCGGTTCATAATAGTGCAATAACTGCGGTTCTGAAAGACGCGCATACACGTCGAGCTCCGGCGCCGCAAAGTTTTCGATTTTTCTGATCTCTGACATAATATTGATTTCCTTTTGCGTTTTCTCTTTGTTTTCACTATGTTCTATTGTAGCAATCCCGCTCCCGTTTCGCAATCCATTCTTTTTCCCGCCGGTGCCGTTCCCCGCACCATTCGCCAAACCGTGCTTCCAGCACGCATCGAATTTTCTTGTTTATCTGTCTTTTTTAAAAATTTCTCAATTTCCTCTTGCCAAACGCCGCCGGAGACGTTATAATAATCGACGGTTCAAAATTAAAAACTGCAGAAAAGATTGGTATCAGATTGGAAACGGCACAAGTGCATTGCTTGGTTAACGAACAACACATGTGTCTTTTTTGCGCCCATTTTTCAAAATTGCAAAGAAAAGGAGAACAATCGATGCCAAAAACAAAATTTCAAAACGTTGTATTTACCCTCATGATGTCCTTTCTGATGGTCTATGCCATGATCTGCTACAACATTTCCATGAACATCGGCGGAATGACAAATCAGGTCTTTCTGATGGCGTTTCACGAGATGATAATCATGTGGCCGGCCGCTTTTATCCTCGAGTTTTTCCTCGTGGATCATCTGGCTCACAAATTAGCTTTTTGCATGGTAACACCGCAGGATCGTCCGATCGTAATCACGCTGGCAATTTCCATTATGATTATTGCTATTATGTGTCCGATTATGAGTTTTATTGCAACGCTGCTGTTTAAAAATGCCGGAAAGGAATTCGTTGCTGTCTGGCTCCAGACCACGTTTTTAAACTTCCCGGTTGCCTTCTTCTGGCAGCTCATGTACTGCGGACCCTTCATCCGTTTTCTGTTCCGCAAACTGTTTCCGGAAAAATAAGAAAAGATATCCACAAAGGCGAACCGCTTTTCCCCTCTCTTTCCACAATTTCTGTGGACAGACGGTGCAAAATGGTTCGCCTTCTGTGGATATCTTTTGTTTTCTTCCGGGATTACTCCTGCGGTACCGGATTGGATACGCTGACTACATGATCATACCAGGTTCCTTTTTTACCAATGATCGCAACATTGAAATCCTCGTCCAGTTTTTCTACCGGGATATCAAAGCCGTACACTTCATCTGTGGTTCCGTCAGAATACGTTACCTCATCTGTGGTCGGCTCGATCAGCTCTGCGCCGTCTGCCTGTGCTTCTTCTTTTGTTCCCACAAAGACATTGACAATGTTTTTGGATACCAGGCTGACGTGGATGGTCATTTTTCCGTCTTTTACCGTCAGGACACCTTTTCCTTCTTTTGCTTCATTGACATGGAACATATTGCTGTCTGTATTGAAGTCTGCCGTATACGTACCGTCTTCCAGCTCTGATGCGCTGCTTTCTCCTGCAGTCTCCGCTGCCGATGCGCTTTCTGCTGAAACATCTGATGTGGATGTACTGCTCTCTGCCTTAGATGCATCCTGTACAGAAGCGGAAGATGCGTCTGCCGCAGAAGACGCAGATACTGCAGATGCAGAAGATGACGCTGCATCCTTTCCGCCACATGCGCCGAGCATGGATACAGTCAGTGCTGCTCCAAGAAAAAGAACTGCCAATTTTTTTCTCATAATAAAATTCCTCCTTGTATCACCTTGAAGCGGATCTTTTTCATCCGCTCAACTTAAAATCCGACAGCACACTGAGTCTCTTCAGCCGTACTGCCGGATCTTATTTTACTCTATTTTACGTTCGGAATACAACCCCTAATTATTCAGCATCGTCCTGAACGCCGTTGCCGTCCATAGCTGCCTTGGTGTGCTGTACATACAGCTGCTCAACAGCATCAATTCTTCCAAGACCTTCGATCTGAGTGTCGATCTCATCGAATGCACCGGATGCCTCAAACTGGCTCTTCCAGGAATCCTCATCCTCGCCTGCCATATCGTTGTTTGCGTGGTCACCTGCAACAACCATCAGCGGACGAAGAATTACTTTCTTGTATCCGGCTGCTTTTACTGCCTCGATCACATTCTCGCAGGCGGTCTCTTCCGGCTCGCCCTCAACGGTTCCGATAAATACGTTCTTGTATCCAAGGGTATCCATCTGTGTCTGCATCTGGCTGTAGCTTACTTTTGCAGTGTGGGAAGTACCATGTCCCATGAATACGAAAGCAGTGCCATCCTCTGCTGCTGCATCCAGGCTGTCATAGTTTGCAGATTTTACTGCCTGTGCTGTGATTGCTTCTGCAACGGCCTGTTTGTCCTCGTTGATTACGGTAGCGTCACTTCCAACCTCGCCAAGCAGTGGCTCTGCGATGGTTACGGACTCAAATTTATCCTTATAGCCATCTACTGCTTCTTTCAGCTCATCGTACTCTGCTCCGTGCATCAGGTGAGTCGGCTGGATAATCAGGTTCTTCACGCCATTGCTTACGGCTCTTTCCAGTGCCTGATCCACGTTGTCGATCTTCTCGTCATCGCGGGCCTGTACATGGTTGATGATGATCTGTGCGGTGAAGGCACGTCTTACGGACCAGTCCGGATATGCAGCCTGCAGAGCTTTCTCAACGCCTCCGATATCCTCAGCACGGCTGTCGTTGAAGGAAGTACCAAAGCTTACAACCAGAAGCTCATTCTCGCCGATCTCGTCTCCGTTTAACGGATCATCCTTGGAAGCATCCCCTGTGTCTCTTCCGAAGTAATCCGGATCTGCGTTCTCACCTTCTACGAGTTCTTTCTGTGCGTCTGTCAGGGCATCCCATGCCTCTTTTGCTTCTTTGCACTGCTCGTCGGTGTTATCATTTCTTTCCTGTACATAAATTGCGTCAATCAAAGCTGCCACTTTATCTGCTGCCTCCTGGTCTGCATCTGCGGATACCTCTTCAGATGCAGAAGATGCGCTTACGCTGCTGCTTGCTGCTGTGGTGTCTTCCTCAGATGCGGAAGATGCACTTACGCTGCTTGTTGCTGTGCTGCTTGCGCTGCTGCTGGATGCGTTGTTGCTTCCGCATGCGCCGAGCATAGATGTTACCATAGCTGCTGAAATTAAAGCGACTACAAGTTTCTTTTTCATTTTTGTTTTCCTCCCATTTGCTGGTATCTTTGCAACAACCAATATCGGGGACGTTTTACATTTCAAACTATGAGAAACACGCTCCGCGAGTTTCTCAAGTTATCGCGGCAGTCGCTAAGGTCTCGTGCAAGCACGGACTTTGGCTCGTTGCCCGCGTAAATAGAAAGAAGCCCTTTCGTTTTTCAACGAGGGGCTTCCAGTATTTTCATCACAAAGAAAACCATTTCACCCGCTGTGGGGCAAATGTCCGCTTTCCTGTTTTGTACTGCCAGTTCCTCGTGACACGAACGTAACGTTCCTGTACTGCGAAAGGCAGGTCTCCCGGCTCATTGCTTCAGGATTTGACTCCAGCGCATCGGTCTCCTTCCCGGTTTCCCAGTGGATCATTCCCCTGCTTGCAAAATACGGTGACGAGTTCGTGCAGGATTCACACCTGCTTCCCTTTTCACCGGACACGTATGTCCGACACCTTACACATCGATATTTAATTGTCTTTTCTTTAACGACTGTTAGTGTAGCACATCATCTTTTCTCTGTCAAGTGCCGTAAAATCAGGAAATCCGGCCATTTTCCATTTCATATACCACATTCGCGACGTTCATCGTGGACACTCTGTGCGATACGAGCACAATGGTTTTCTCTTCTGCCGATTCTTTCAGGGATTTCAGAATAATTCCTTCATTTAAGGAATCAAGATTCGATGTCGCTCGTCCAGCAGGATCATGGATGCGTCATGCAGGAATGCCCGCGCGATACCGATCCGCTGTTTTTCTCCGCCGGACAGCGTATCGCCGAGTTCTCCGACTTCGGTGTCGTAGCCATTTGGCAGTGTCATGATGAAATCATGTATAGACGCCTTCTCCGCTGCCTCCATAATTTCTTCCCGCGTCGCGCCGGGTTTTGCAATAGCGATGTTGTTCGCAATCGAATCGTGGAACAGATGTGTCTCCTGCGTCACATAGCTTTCCATATCGCGCAGATGCTTCGTCGGGATTTCGCGGACATCGGCTCCGTCCACGGAAACGCGCCCCGTCTGGACATCCCAGAAGCGCATCAGAAGTTTTAAGATCGTCGATTTTCCGGAACCGCTCGCGCCGTGGATGCCGGTGATTTTTCCCGGTTCCAGTTTCAGCGAATACTGATCCAGAATCGTCTCGTCTTCGTAGGCAAACGTTACATTCTGCGCCTCGGCTCCTGCAAATGCGTGGTCACCGCCGGATGCCGCATCTCCCGGAATTTCTTCCACCAGCGGCGCTTCCTCGAGAAGGGAAAGCACACGCTCGCCGCTTGCCAGCGTCTGATTCAGGTTATTCGACAGGCTGGACAGCGCCACGACCGGGCCGAAGGAACCCATCATCGCGATTGTGCAGGTCAGGACTCCCTCAAATCCAATCCCGCCTTTCGTGTAAAGATAGATCGTCAGTGCAACATGCCGAACGATGCCAGAAGAATCACCATGTTGGTGACAGACCGCTGGGAGCCTTCCATGCGGCTTAAGTTTTCCTGCACAGAAGCCAGTTCTTTCGACCGCTCTGACATCTGCTCTTTCCGTTTTTCGCCCTGTCCGTACTGAATCGTCTCGTCGAGGCCACGCAGGGAATCCAGCACGAAGCTGTTTTAGCCTTGGATACAACTTCGGCAAAGATACTGCGAAATCACAAAAATAGCCGCCCAGTCCTGCAAACTTTGGCGACTATTTTTACATAAACCAATAAATATGGACTAACCGTCTATCGGTAGCACTCTTTTCAATATCATAATATCATGCATTTCAGAATATGTCAAAATCTTCTTTTCACATATCCCGAAATCTCCGATACCTCTCCTCTACCAGTTCTTCCCCATCCATCTTCTCATACTTTTCCAGGAATCTCAGAATTTTGCCTCTCAATTCTTCACACACCACTGGCATTGTGTCCACCGTAAACTCCCCCGGCTCTTCCACAATCTCTTCTACAATTCCCAGTTCCTTCAAATCCCCCGCCGTCAGCTTCATCACCTCGGCGGCCTCCGGCGCGCGTTTGCCGTCTTTCCACAGGATGCTTGCAAATCCCTCCGGCGACAGGATGGAGTAGATGGCATTCTGCATCATCCACACTTCATCCGCCACGGCGAGTGCCAGTGCACCGCCGCTGCCGCCTTCTGAAATGACAATAGAAAGAACCGGCGTTTTTAACGCTGACATTTCATACAGGTTCCGCGCAATCGCCTCGCCCTGGCCGCGTTCTTCGGCTTCCATTCCGCAGAAGGCGCCTGGGGTGTCTACGAGACAGATAACAGGCCTGTGGAATTTTTCGGCCTGTTTCATCAGACGCAGGGCTTTGCGGTAGCCCTCCGGGGACGGCATGCCGAAATTGCGGCGGATGTTTTCTTTCGTATCCGCGCCTTTCGCCTCGGCGATGACCGTGACCGGTGTGCCGTCAAACGATGCAATACCGCCGATGATCGCCGCATCATCGCCATACAGTCGATCACCATGAAACTCAATAAAATCAGGAAACAGCTCCCGAATATAATCTTCTCCCACCGGTCGGTCCTTTTTCCGCGCTTTCTGCACACAGTCCCAAGCCGATGTTTTCTCTCCCGTTTCTGGTGTTGCCAAAGACCGCTTCACGTCTCCATCCCCCAAAGTCAGCACTTCCGAGGAAACTTCGATATCTTTCCCATGCATCCGCAGAATCTCCGACAGCACCTCTTTCGCCTCTTCTCTTGGCAGAATCCGATCCACAAACCCATGCTCCACCAGAAACTCCGCCCGCTGGAACCCTTTCGGCAGTTTCTGTCCTATTGTCTGCTCAATAACCCTCGGTCCCGCAAACCCAATCAGCGCATGCGGCTCCGCCAGAATAATATCCCCCAGCATCGCCCAGCTCGCCGTCACGCCGCCCGTCGTCGGGTCCGTCAGCACACTCACATACAAAAGCCCCGCATCACTGTGTCTTTTCAGCGCCGCCGACGTCTTCGCCATCTGCATCAGAGAAACAATCCCCTCCTGCATCCGCGCCCCTCCCGAGCACGCAAACAAAATCACCGGCAGCGAGAGCTTCGTCGCCTCTCCACCGCCCGCGTAATCTTCTCCCCAACAGCCTCACCCATACTGGCCATCATAAACCTGCCATCACAGACCCCGATCACCGTCTCCATCCCGTTGATCCGTCCCTTACCAGTCACAACAGCCTCCGTAAGTCCTGTTCTCTCCTGCAGAGCCCTCACCTTCTCTTCATACCCCGGAAACCCCAGCGGATTCCCCGCCGTCATCCCCTGATCCCATTCCTCAAAACTCCCATCATCCAGAAGAAACTCAATCCTCCGATACGCATGCACCCGAAAATAATTCCCACACTTCGGACAAATATAAAGATTCCTCTTCACATCCTCCGTAAAAATAGCCCCCTTACAAGCATTACACTTCTTCAAAATCCCCTGCGCGCCTCCGGCACCACCCCATCCGCCGTGTGCTCCTTCCGAAACACCGTCTTCTTAAAATACTTACCCAGCATCATACCACCATCACTCCTTACGTCATAACACTTTCACTCTATTGTCACCATAACAATCTTCCAACCACACACCTCACCCATTGAGGCATTCATTCTCTCTTCACCGCTCACTCCTGTCATCCCAGCCGCACCGCCCCGCGGTGTCGCTGACCACACTCTCCCAGTCGTGTGTCTGATCTCAGCCGCCCGGCAGTACAGCAGAGGGGGACGGCGCATTTGCAGGAGGAACTATAGCAAGACCCGAAAATAATGCAAAAAAGGCAGTGCTGCAGAGCGCGAATTGCAAGGAACAGATTTGAAGGCGTACCGGGGTACGACGAAAATCTGTGACGCAGTAATTCACGCTCTGCGGTGCTGAATTTTTTGCATTATTTTCGGGGATTGCTATAGAAACACTTAGGCTTCCAGAATTTGCGTTATTTTCAAAAATCCAACTGTCTGAGCGACAGCGAGTTTTGGATGAAAATGGTTTTAGCAAATGCTGGAGACATTAGTGTTTCTTTCCTCTGAAACCGCGCGTCCCTCTCTGCTGTACTGCCGGGCGGCGTCCGTCTCTTACAATCTCTCCGTCAACCGCTCCACAAACTCAATATCCGCCCTCCCGGCCAGATACTCCTCTTCATTTAAAATAGAATACAAATAATCAACGTTAGTGTCGACTCCCTCGATGACGACTTCCCCCAGCGCACTCCTCATCCGCGCAATCGCCTCCTCACGCGTCCTCCCATGCACAATCAGTTTCGCCAGCATCGAATCATAAAACGCCGGAATCACATACCCGTCATACGCCGCCGTATCCACCCGTACTCCAAATCCACCAGGCAGATGCATCTCCGTAATCTTCCCCGGACAAGGCCTGAAATTCTTCGCCGGATTCTCCGCATTAATCCTGCACTCAATCGCATGCCCCGAAAGCCGGACCTCCCCCTGCGTCACCGACAGCGGCATCCCCGAAGCCACCCGAAGCTGTTCCTGAATCAGATCCACCCCCGTGACCCACTCCGTCACCGGATGCTCCACCTGAATCCGCGTATTCATCTCCATAAAATAAAAATTCCCGTCCGGCTCCAGCAGAAACTCAATCGTCCCCGCATTCACATAATGCGCCGCCTTCGCCGCCCGGACCGCCGCCGAGCCCATCCGCTCCCGCAGCGTGTCATCAATCGCCACACAAGGCGACTCCTCAATCATCTTCTGATGATTCCTCTGAATCGAGCAGTCCCGCTCGCCAAGATGAATCACATTTCCGAACGAGTCCGCCATAATCTGAAACTCCACATGACGCGGATGACGAATCAGCCGCTCCACATACATCGTCCCGTCCGCAAACGAACTTTTAGCCTCCTTCTGCGCCGTCTGAAACGCGCTCTGGAACTCCCCGCGCGTCTCCGCCATGCGCATACCCTTGCCGCCGCCTCCAAGCGCCGCCTTAATCATCACCGGAAAACCAATCCGGTCGGCCTCAGAAAGACCCGTCTCCCAGTCAAAAACAGGTTCCTTCGTCCCCGGAATCACCGGCACACCGGCTGCCTGCATCGTATTTCGCGCCTCAGACTTATTACCCAGCCGGTCCATCACCTCAGGAGATGGCCCAATCCACGTAATGTGGCACTCCTGGCATCTCCGCGCAAACGTGCTGTTCTCCGACAGGAATCCAAATCCCGGATGAACCGCATCCGCCCCCGTCACAAGCGCCGCACTCAAAATGCGTTCCATATTTAAATAACTGTCCTTCGACGGCGCCGGCCCGATGCACACCGCCTCATCCGCGAGCTGCGCATGCAGTGCCTCCCGGTCCGCCTCTGAATAAACAGCAACCGTGAGAATTCCCATCTCACGGCATGCCCGGATAATCCGGACCGCGATCTCCCCACGGTTTGCAATCAAAACTTTTCGAATCATTGTGCTGCCCCCACCATAAAGGTCAGTTCCGCCTGCGCGACCACCTTGCCGTCGACCGAAGCAACCGCTTCCCCGACGCCCATCGGTCCCTTGTGGCGGATAATTTTCGTCTCCAGACGAAGCTTGTCTCCCGGTTTCACTTTTCCCTTAAAGCGGCACTTGTTGATGCCGCCGAAAAATGCAATTTTTCCCTTATTCTCGTCAAGAGAAAGAATCGCAACCGCACCGACCTGCGCCAGCGCCTCGATAATCAGCACGCCCGGCATCACCGGCTCCTGCGGAAAATGACCCGCAAAAAAATCCTCGCGGTACGTCACACATTTATACCCAATGCCGAATTCGCCCGGCTCAAAATCTTCTATGTAATCCACCAGCAGAAACGGATGTCTGTGTGGAATAATCTCCTGAATCTGTTTCGTTGTCAAACTGTTCATTCGCTGCTTCCTTTCTCGTCCCGGCTTTACGCTTTTACCCGGAACAGCGGTTTTCCGTAATCAACCATCTCGCCGTTTTTCACCAGAACCTCCGCAATCACTCCGTCCACTTCGCTCTCAATCTCATTCATCAGCTTCATGGCCTCCACAATCGCTACAACCTGTCCCTTTTTCACGGTGTCGCCGACCTTCACAAACGGCTCGGCATCTTCTGCCGGAGCTGTATAAAACGTTCCGACCAGCGGGGATGTCACAAAAACGCCTTCTTCTGCTTCGCTGTGATCCTCAGCCGCTGTACTTTTTCCTGCCGTTTCTTTTCTCTCCGGCATGGCTGCTTCTTTCGCTGTCACGCCATTTGCTCCGCCCATCATCTCTGCCATCTGCAGACCGGCACCGGATGGAACCCCGCTCATCTGCACCTGCACCGGAGCTGCTTTTCCATGCTCCATGGCAATCTTGATCCCATCAGCCTCGTAATCAAACGCGGTCAGCGAAGAATCCGAAACTTTATCAATCAACTGTAAAATCTGATCTAATTCCATCTTATTTTCCTTTCTGCACCGGAACACGATGCCGCTTTATTCATATTTCTGAAACAGCAGCACCGCATTGTGGCCGCCAAAACCAAGGGAATTGCTCATTGCCAGTTTCACATCGGTTTCCACCGGAGCGCCGATGCAGTAATTCAGATCGCATTCCGCATCTGCTTCCTTTGTTCCAATCGTCTGATGCACGAAGCCGTCCTGAATGGATTTCGCACAGACAACAGCTTCCACACCGCCTGCCGCGCCGAGCAGATGACCGACCATCGATTTCGTCGAGTTGACCAGCACATGGTCTGCCGCATCACCGAAGGCTTTCCGGATCGCACGCGTTTCAAACAGATCGTTGTGATGTGTGGACGTTCCGTGTGCATTAATATAAGTAACTTCTTCCGGTTTTACTCCCGCTTCTTCCATCGCAAGCTCCATCGCACGTGCCGCACCGCTTCCATCTTCCAATGGAGAAGTAATGTGGTACGCATCGCAGGTTGCGCCGTATCCGACTACCTCTGCATAGATCTTCGCGCCGCGCTGTTTCGCGTGCTCCAGCTCCTCAAGTACGAGAATGCCGGCGCCCTCGCCCATGACGAAACCGTTCCGGTCTTTATCAAATGGAATCGAAGCCCGCAGCGGATCTTCCGACTCGGAAAGTGCGGTCAGTGCCGAAAAGCCTGCCACGCCGACCGGCGTAATTGCGCTCTCCGCACCACCTGCCACACAGATGTCCGCGTCGTTGTACTGAATTGCGCGGAAGGCATCGCCAATGCAGTGCGTTCCTGTCGCACACGCCGTCACCACGCTGGTACATTTTCCTTTCGCGCCGAGTGCAATCGCAACGTTTCCCGCCGCCATGTTCGCAATCATCACCGGAACGGTAAACGGGTTGACGCGGGACGGATTTCCGGCATCAATTTTGGCTTTCGCCTGCTCGCATGCATTCAGATCACCGACGCCGGAGCCCACCAGAACGCCGACGCGGAACGGATCTTCATTCTCCATGGAAATGCCGGCATCTGCAAACGCTTCTTTTGCTGCCGCAACGGCATACTGGGAGAAAGTTCCCATTCGTCTTGCCGCCTTGAAATCCATGCGTTCTTTTGCCACGAAGCCTTTGACCTCGCCTGCCAGATGTACTTTATATTCTGCTGTATCAAATTTCGTAATCGTTCCGATTCCGCAGGCTCCCTTGCGGACGCCGTTCCAGAATTCCTCCACGGTATTTCCAATCGGGGTTACCGCACCCAGCCCTGTGATGACTACTCTTCTCTTCATTCCAACTCTCCTTTTCTTAAATCACCATGCCGCCGTCGCAGTGAATCACCTGTCCGGTGATGTAAGCTGCCGCTTCGGATGCCAGAAATGCAGCCAGGTTTGCCACATCCTCCGGCTTTCCGAAATGGCCGAGCGGAATCTGGGATACGGATGCTTCTTTCACTTTATCCGAAAGAACCTCCGTCATATCGGTCTCAATAAAACCCGGCGCAATCGCATTGACGCGGATGCCGCGGGACGCCAGTTCCCGTGCCGCTGTTTTCGTCAGGCCGATCACACCTGCTTTCGATGCCGCATAATTTGCCTGTCCGGCGTTTCCTGCCACGCCGACCACAGAAGCCATGTTGATGATGCAGCCGCTCTTCTGACGGATCATCGGCCGTGCCGCAAAGCGGATGCAGTTGAACGTTCCCTTGAGGTTTGTCTCAATGACACGGTCGAAGGCTTCCTCCGACATGCCCATCAGAAGGCCGTCCTTTGTGATGCCCGCGTTGTTGACCAGAATATCGATTTTCCCATACAAAGCAAGAATTTCCTTCATCCACGCTTCACACGCCGCAAATCCGATACATTGCACTGCATCACGCAGCCGTCTCCTCCTGCCGCGCGGATTCCCGCAAGCACGGTTTCGGCCGCCTCTTTTGAACCATTGTAATTGATGACAACAAAGGCTCCCTCCGCCGCCAGTTTTTCTGCAATCGCACGCCCGATTCCGCGGGATGCGCCCGTTACTACTGCTGTTTTTCCACTTAACATCTCATTCTCCTGCTGCATAATCCACTATCTATAATAAAGTTTCGCACACCTGATGCATTTCCTCATAGGTGCGGATATTGTAACCTTTTACATCCCGGTTGATTTTTCTTAAAAAGCCGGTCAGTGTTCTTCCCGGTCCGATCTCCACGAAGGTATCAACGCCGTCCGCAATCATTGCCTCGATGCTCTGCTGCCACCGCACACCGGATGCCACCTGCTGGATCAGAAGGCCGCGTGTCAGTGCAATGTCACGCACATACTGACCGGTTACATTCGTTACATACGGAATCGCGAGTTCCATAAAACCGACACCCTCGAGCGCCTCCGTCAGTCCCTTGGATGCGGATTCCATCATCGGGGAATGGAACGGGCCGCTTACGTTCAGCGGAAGTACCCGCTTTGCGCCTGCTTCTTTTAACTTTTCCGAAGCCTCTGCCACTGCCGCCTCATATCCGGTGATGACAATCTGACCCGGGCAGTTGTAATTGGCAATGTAGGCGCCGGAAATCCCGCTCAAAATCTCTTCGATTTTTGCATCTTCCATGCCGAGCACCGCCGCCATCGCGCCCTCGCCTGCCGGAACGGCCTCCTCCATCAGGATGCCTCTTCTGCGGACGACCTTCATCGCATCCGCCATTTCCATACCGCCGGCGGACACAATCGCGTTGTACTCGCCAAGCTGAGGCCCGCTGTCACATCCGGCGTAAGGCCGCACGCCGGATGGACTGCTCCATCGCCATTCCGGTTGTCAGCAGTGCAATCTGGGTAAACTCTGTCTGATCCAGATGTTCATTTTCCTCAAAACAGAGTTTTTTCATATCAATCCCGATCAGCTCGGATGCCATATCGTAGACGGCTCTCGCTTTCGGACATGCTTCATAAAAATCCGCGCCCATGCCGACACACTGGGAACCCTGTCCCGGAAACATAAATGCTGTTTTACTCATAACCGCGCCGGTGCTCCTTTCAGAAGTTCTTCCATCTCATTCATCATCTGCTCTATGATTTCTTTGCAGCTTTTCTCGTCTTTTACCATACCTGCAATCTGACCGGACATCACGCTTCCGGTTTTGACATCGCCGTCCACAACGGCTCTTCGAAGACCGCCGAGCGTCAGTTTTTCCAGCTCTTCGAACGGAGCTCCCTCTTTTTCCAGTTCCAGATAATGGCGTGTCATCTCATTTCGGATCGCCCGCACCGGATGACCGGTTGTGCGGCCTGTCACGCGGGTATCAATATCTTTCGCCTTGATCACCAGCTGCTTGTAATTTTCATGCACAACGGCCTCTTTCGAAGCGACAAAACGCGTTCCCATCTGAACCGCCTCGGCACCCAGCATAAAGGCTGCCGCCATGCCGCGTCCGTCCGCAATTCCACCGGCCGCAATGACTGGAATTTTTACGGCATCTGCCACCTGCGGAACGAGTGCCATCGTTGTCGTCTCGCCGATATGGCGCCGGACTCACATCCTTCTGCCACAACGGCATCTGCGCCTGCGCGCTCCATTCGTCTTGCAAGAGCCACAGAAGCGACCACCGGGATGACGCGGATACCAGCGTTTTTCCACAGTTCCATATATTTCTCCGGATTTCCTGCGCCCGTCGTAACGACTTTTACGCCTTCCTCGGCAACCACTTTTGCCACCTCATCCGCATACGGCTCATCAGCATGATGTTGACGCCGAACGGTTTGTCCGTCAGTTTTTTTGCTTCGCGGATTTCATTCCGAACCCACTCTGCCGGTGCCGCCGATGCTCCGATGAGGCCAAGGCCGCCGGCCTCGGAAACTGCCGCTGCCAGATGATGCTCCGCCACCCAGGCCATGCCGCCCTGAATGACTGGATACTGAATCCCGAGTAATTTTGTCACTTCTGTGATCATGAATCGCTTCCTCCTGCTTCCCGATCTTTCTTAGTTTTTGTGCTGCTCCAGATACTCTGCAACATCACCGACAGTTACCATCGTTTCCAGATCCTCGGTCGGGATTTCCACGCCGCAGGTGTCCTCGAGGGACATGACCATTTCAAACAGATCCAGGGAATCTGCTCCGAGATCCTCTTTGAAGGAAGTCTCCGCTGTGATGGTATCGATATCTGCTCCCAGTGCTTCTGCTACGGTTTCTTTTACTTTTTCTAACATGTTTTTGTCCTCACTTTTTTTCTTATTCTTCTTATTTTATATGGGCGTTTCTTACCATTCCAGGTACGCCGCGCCCCAGATCAGTCCTGCTCCGAAACCGGAGAGAACGATTCTCTGTCCTTTTTGGGCTCTGCCAGACCGGTTCCACTCATCCAGCAGAATCGGAATGCTCGCCGCACACGTATTGCCGTATGCTTCGATATTCCGCGGAAATTTTTCTTTCGGTGCCTTCAGTCGTTTTGCCACGCCGTCGATGATGCGGCTGTTTGCCTGATGAAGGATAAACGCATCAATCTCTTCGACCGCCATGTCGGCTTCCGCGAGCACCTCGCGGATGACTTCCGGCACGCGGGATAAGGCAAACTGGAACACGGCACGGCCGTCCATCTGCAGATACGTTCCCTTTTCGCAGGTCAGCGACACGCCTTTTTCTCCATCGGAATGGATCTTTTCGCACGCTTTTGTCTCCTGTTCCTCCGCCGTCAGCACAATGGCTCCCGCGCCGTCCCCGAACAGAATGCAGGTTCCGCGGTCGTGCCAGTCCACCAGGCGGCTCAGGGCATCTGCGCCGATCAGCAGCACGTTTTTTGCCTTGCCGCTCCGGATATACAGCTGGCCCAGTTCATACACCGCAAGAAACCCGGTGCAGGCGGCGCTGACATCGAGACAGGCGGCACGGAAAGCACCGATTTCATCCTGCACAAGACAGGCGGTATTCGGAAAGATACTCTCCGACGAAGAGGTTCCGACGAGAATCAGATCCAGCTCTGTCGAACAGATCCCGGCATTTTCCAGCGCTCTTCTCGCCGCCTTTACTGCCATTTGGGCAACTGTCTCCTCCCCGGCTATGTGGCGCGCACCGATTCCCGTCCGCTCCCGGATCCAGATATCGCTCGTATCCACCATCTTTTCCAGATCTTCATTTTTCCATATCGTCTCCGGTACATACGAACCGGTTCCCGCAATTCTGCCGTTTTTCACCTTACTGTCCTCTTGCTTATTTCATTCTCAAACATTTTTCTTTTCAAATGTTTTGATATTCAAAGTATATCATCAAAATTCATTTTGTCAACCTTTTTTTATTGCTTTTTCCATTTCCACTTCTATAATGAAACTATGTTCGGGATTTTTTCGAAACTATTTTTCCGAATTCTATTATTTTGAGCCCCGGCGCAGGTTCTCTATCCAACACTCCGGCAGGCTCCAGAAAGGACACCAAACTTATGCAGGTTCCAATGTCATCCTATCTTGTGGAAATCAAACCACAGATTCAGGAACTGATCCGTCTGCTCGAGCGCGAATTTGATTACGTCAGCGTGCTCTGCACCGATGTCAAAGGTACGACCTACCGCGTCAGCATGCATCAGACCACCGTCGGCGATTATCACTTCTGTGAACGCGGCTTCGTTGTCCGTGCATGGCAGGACGGTTCCTACACCGAATATTCCTTCAACAACCTCACCGATGCCGCAGATCTTGCGGAGGAAATTACTTCCGCGCTGAAATCCGAATTTCAGGCATTAAAGGCACTCGGCATCGCGCAGATGGAGTCTCCTCTCGTGCAGGAAGAAGCCATCGAAAAAACAATGCAGAATGAGATCGAGATTGACCCGGAGACCGTCTCCGCAGAGGAGATTCTCTCCCACCTTCGGAAGCTCTGCAACGCCGGCGCTGCCCATGAAGGAATTCTGGAATTCCAGAGTACCGTCAGCTTCGCCCGTGTCAACAAGCTGTTCCTCTCCTCCAAAAAGGATCTGATGCAGTCCTACGCTTTCTCGGAGGGCTCCCTTTCCGCAATCGGCACAGAAAACGGAAAACAGAATATGTCGTACCGTTCCTGCTCCGGCCTGAAAGGCGTGGAAATCTTAAATGAGATGGATGCGACTGTTGAGGAAATCATCGCCGTTCTGTACGACAAGCTCCACTCCGATCCGGTCACCCCTGGCATGTACGATGTCATCACCGCACCGGATGTCACCGGCGTGATTGCACACGAGGCATTCGGCCACGGTGTCGAGATGGATATGTTTGTCAAAGACCGCGCACTCGCCAAAGAGTATATCGGCAAGCCTGTTGCTCCCAGCTCTCCTCCATGCACGACGGAGCAGTCGGCGCACAGCAGGTCAGCAGTTATCTTTTTGATGATGAGGGAACGCTCGGCACCGACACCACAGTCATCGACCACGGTATACTCGTTACCGGCATCAGCGATCTCGTAAGCGCACTCCGCCTTGGCACCACGCCGACCGGAAACGGAAAACGCGAGAGCTTCGAGCGCAAAGTCTACTCCCGTATGACCAACACCTACTTCACCGCAGGCACAGACAAACTCGATGATATGATCGCTTCGATTGAGCACGGCTATCTTCTCGAAAGCGTTCAGTCCGGTATGGAAGACCCGAAACACTGGGGCATCCAGTGCATGGTCGGACTCGGCCGCGAGATCAAAGATGGTAAGCTGACCGGAAAAGTCGTATCTCCTGTCACCCTGACCGGCTACGTTCCGGATCTCTTAAAGAGCATCTCCATGGTTTCCGACAAAGAAGAGCTCTTCGGCTCCGGCATGTGCGGAAAAGGTCACAAAGAATGGGTTAAAGTCAGCGATGGCGGCCCGTATCTGAAATGTAAAGTGAGGTTAGGCTGATGAACGAATTATACGATGTATTAAAAGCAAGCAAAGCCAGCGACTTTCTGATCCGCGAAGAGCAGACCGAATCCCGCGAGGCATTTTTCATCGGTCAGAAGCTCGACATGAGCCGCGCGAAAAAAGTAACTCATACGTTTCTGACCGTCTTTGTCGACAGTGAGGATGGAAAATTCCGCGGAAGCGCAGAAAAAGAGATCCACCAGGGCATTTCCCGCGAAGAAATGAAGCAGGAAATTGACCAGGCGCTGTTCGCCGCACAGTTTGTGCAGAACCATGGTACCCTGTTGCAGAGCCATCGGATGCCCAGGCAAGCGCCGACATGGCTGATGCTTCCCGCGATCTTACCGCTAAACTCGTAAAACTGGTGCAGGCTATGCAGGAAATCAAGGCGGAAGAGGATTCCCGCGTAAACTCCTATGAGATTTTTGTCAATCAGAAGCAGACACACATCCGCAATTCCCGCGGTGTCGATGTCACCTTCTCCGGCTTTGACTGCGAGATCGAGATTGTCACAAACTCCCGCAAGGATGATCATGAGATTGAGATCTACAAGGATCTCCGCTTCTCCGACAAATCTGCCGAGAAGATCATCGCCGAAGTGCGCGGAATGTTCCACACCGGCCGCCAGCGTCTGAATGCTGTTCCGACCCGGCAGAATGAGCATGCTGATGTTCTCCTGACCGGAAATGCCGTCGGCAGCTTCTTCCAGTATTTTGCCATGCATACCAACGCTTCTTATCAGTATATGGGCGTTGCAAAAGCAAAAATCGGTGAAGCCATCACCGGTGCGGATGCGGATCCGCTGAATATCCGCCTCGTGCCGACGCTCGACGGCTCTGCCAAAAACGCGCCGTACGACGAAACCGGTATGCCGGTAGCCGAGCGCGTTCTGTTTGAAAACGGCATCTGCCGCTCCTACTGGGGCAGCCTTCAGCATGCCCATTATATCGGCATGAAGGATACTACTTCCATGAATAACATGGTAGTTGAAGGCGGTTCGAAAACACTCGACGAGCTGCGCAGCATGCCGCATATAGAAATCACCGATTTCAGTGCGTTTGATATGGATGCCGTAAGCGGCACCTGCGGCGGTGAGATCCGGCTCGCGTATGAGAGCGACGGAACCACCTCCCATCCGACAACCAGCGGATCACTTTCCGCCCGTTATGACGATGTGCTGAAAAATCTGACTTTCTCGAAAGAGACACAGCAGATAAACAACCGCGTGGTGCCGTGTGCGGTACTGCTGCGGGATGTGACGGTGGCGGGAGAATAATTTTTCATTCTGCAGCATACGAAAAAGGAGCATCTCCGGTTTCGAACTTGAAACCTGGAGATGCTCCTTTTTAATTTTCTGTGTTTATGTTCAGTCTTTTCTTCGTCTTCTGGATTTCTTTTTGCTTCCAAAATCCGGAACAACGACCAGGGTGTTAAGGCCCAGATAAGTTTCAACATCTTCTGCCGTTTTGATATTGTTATTCAGCACAGTCTGCAGTGTCAGAATTGCCAAAACAGGAACAAAATTTCTAAACAGTAATGGGTCTGACCCCAATGTGGTTATTTATAATCGTGTGTTTTCAGTGTTGTCGTAATCAGGTTGTGGACCGGCGTATCGTCTTCCACAACCAGTATCAATGTCTTATTCATTTAAATTCACCTCACTGAGCGGCAGCGTAAAACGAAAATGACAGCCGTGCGGAGCGCAGTCACGAAGCACCAGTTCCCCGCCATGCGCATTTACAATGGAACGGCACAGCGCCAGCCCAAGGCCAAGGCTTCTGCGGCTGTCACTCACCTTATTTTTTCCGGAATAGAACATTTCAAATACATGCTCCCTGCACTCCGCCGGAATGCCGGGTCCATTATCTTCCACCGCAATCCATACGTTTTTTTCTTCTTTTCCGGCTGTAATCCGGATCTTGGATCCTGCCTGTGTATATTTTACTGCATTGTTGATCAGGTTTACCAATACCTGCACAATCAGCTTTGCATCCATGCGGGCGAGCAGTACATCTTCCCCGCAGTCCACCGTAATTTTATGTTCGTTTTTCCGCCGTTCTACATGGCGCAGCGCCTCACGTACTACATCCTCAACCACCTGATCGGATAACTGCAGTTTTACACTTCCATCTTCTATTTTCGTAAGCGCAAGCAGATTTTCCACCAGTTCAATCAGCCATCCGGCATCCTCATAAATATCCGAAAAAATCTGTTTCCGCATCCCTTCGTCCAGTGCGTCAAAGTTACTGATCAAAGAGTCTGCATTGCCGAGAATTGATGTCAGTGGTGTGCGCAGATCATGGGAAATCGTCCGCAACAGATTCACCCGAAGCTGCTCATTTTTCGCCATGACTGCCGCCTCTTCTTTTTCTCTCGCACTTTGTTCCCGATCCAGTGCCATGGCGCACTCTCCCAGAATAGAAAGCAGGATACTGTTCTCAAACGCATCCAGTGGCTTTTGTCCGATGAAAATGCCGATCACACCATATCTGTTCTGTGCCGCATAGATGGAAAGGTACAGATACGGTTCTTCAGAAAAACGTTCTGTCATAGCTCCCGCCCGTTTCCGGTTTTTCAGAACCCACTGCAGGATTTCCTGTTCTTTCACATTAAAAACTTTTTCTGATTTTATTCCTGTTTCGGCGTTATAAAGAGTTCCCTGCACAATGCCGTTTTTCTTTTTTTCTACCGGCGCCACAACCAGATTTCTTCCCAGAAGCTTTATCAGCTGCGTTGCCGTAATATCAAAAATTTCTGACGCATCCTCTGCCTTTTGCAGAAGCTGGCTGGTATTAAAAAGAATCTTGGTTCGAAAGGCATCTCGTGCAGAAAGCTTTGCATTTTCTTTCAATTTTGAAGCAAGCGTACTGGTCAGGATTGAAGTGCCAAGCATGATCGCAAAGGTCACCGGATAGCCGGAACCATACGCATACAACGAAAGCCTCGGCTCTGTCATAAAATAATTAAACAGGACAACACTTGCCACAGAGCTGACCACACTACAGGTATAACCGCTGGTCAGAATAGATGTCAGCATGACGCCAAACAGATATACCGTAATAATATTGGCATCCGTAAAACCAAGCCGAAAAAAGATTTCTCCGATTCCGGTCGCAGCAGCCAGAATCAGAACCGTAAGCATTAGTTCTTTCCAGGAAGGCAGCTCCATCCACTCCGGAAATTTTTTTCGTTTCTGATATCTCTGGTACACGTCTGAGTCTGGAATGATGTGAATTTCCAGATCAGGCACAAGATCCGTCAGACGCTCGGTCCACACCCTTCGCTGATGGAAATAGCCCTGCTTCATCATGCTCTTTCCAATGACAATCCGCGTCACCTCGGAAATTCTTGCGTACTCTGCAATCTGCAGGGCAATATCCTCACTGTGTGTCGTTACAATTTCTGCCCCGCTCTGCTCTGCCAGACGAACATGCTTCTGCAGCCTTGCCAGATCCTCCGGTGTTTTTTCTGTTTTTTCTGCTGTCTGCACATACAATGCCGTAAAGCCGGCCTGAAACGCCTGTGCCATCTGCGCCGCAGTCCGAATAATTTTTTCATTGGATGGCGAAGAGGACAGACACACCAGGATATGCTCTTTTTTTGTTTTTTCTTTTTCCAACTGTCTCACCCCACCTCCTATTGTAGATCATAAACGAAGAGAAAGCTATAGTCAGGAAATCTTTTTTTCTCCCGTTCCCTGTTCTTGTTTTCTGTTTTCCGTGAAATTTTGTCCCGTTTCCGGTTCCTCTCTTCTGTTTTCCGTGAAAAATGTCTCTATCTGATCTACGAGCACGCCTCCAGACAAAAAACCGACCAGGGTAACGAAGAGCAGTCCTACACTTAACACAGAAATCACCTCTCTTTCAGATTCGAAAACATTTCTGGATCGCTTTATATTCACCAAGAACCAATATGGTAGCATCGCCATCCAGAACTGTCTCAGGAGACACCGCAACATCTGTTTTTCCATATTTTCTTGTTGCCAGAATATTAATACCGTATTTTTTCCGGATATCCAGCTGGCCGACATTTTTTCCAATCCAGTTCTCCGGGATTTCAACCTCAAAAATCGCATACTGACTGTCAATTTCAATATAGTCAAACACATGATCCGAGCTGTAACGAATCGCTGTCCATTTTGCCATCTGTTTTTCCGGATAAACAACCTGATCCGCTCCGTTCCGCAACAGGAATTTTTCCTGTACATCCCGTTCTGCCCGGGACACGACCCATTTTGCGCCCAGCTCCTTCAAAAGACACGCGGTTTCCAGCGAATCCTGAAAGCTGCTTCCGATCGTCACAATACAGACATCATAATTTCCCACACCAAGGGATCGCAGAAAGTCTGCATTGACACTGTCACCGATCTGTGCATTTGTCACATACGGCATCACGGCGTCGATCCGTTCCTCATTTCGGTCTACCGCCATCACCTGATGTCCAAGCTGATTCAGATGCATGGCAATATGTCTCCCAAATCTTCCTACTCCAATCAGTAAAATATTTTTCATCTCATCTCTTCCTCTCTTCTTATCCTACATTTATTTTTTCCAGCGGCATTTTTGCATGTGCGCTCTTTCTCCCCGGCATCGCAGCATAAACAAGCGTCAGACCGCCAACCCTTCCAAGAAACATCAGTGCGATCAGAATTCCTTTCGAAAGAACACCGAGCTGCGGCGTAATTCCAAGCGTCAGGCCAACCGTTCCAACAGCAGATGCTGTCTCAAACAGACACTCAGAAATCGGCAGATTTTCTGCCACACTGATCACCATTCCTCCCATCAGCACCAGAAAAAGATACATCATCAGAATCGTAGATGCATTTTTTAATACCTCCTGGCCCACCCTGCGTCCAAACATCTGTGTGTCCTCTCTCTGACGGAACGTAGCAGACGCATTAGCTGTCAGCACGGCAAATGTGGTAATTTTCATTCCGCCAGCCGTTGATCCCGGTGCTCCGCCAATCATCATCAGAACAATCATAATCGCCTGGGAAGCACCTGTCATCCCGGAAAGATCTGCCGTATTAAATCCGGCCGTTCTTGTTGTCACGGACTGAAACAATGCGCAGAGCGTCCGCTCCTTGACCGGCATTCCGGCGAAATCCCGGAAGAAAAAGAAGGCCGCCGGAACAAAAATCAGAAACAGACTTGTAAGCAGGATCACCTTGCTTTGCATGCAGTACTGACGAAAATGGTATTTTTTTGTATAGATATCATCCCAGGTCAGAAATCCGATTCCACCTGTTACAATCAGCCCCATAATCGTAAGATTAACCAGTGGATTTCCCACATAAGAAGTCAGGGACGGATACAGATGATCCGTTTTTCCAAGAAGATCAAATCCTGCATTGCAGAATGCGGATACAGAATGAAACAACGCCATCCAGATTCCTTTTCCGCCGTAATCCCGTAAAAAAACAGGCAGAAGAAACAACGCCCCCAACAGTTCAATTCCAAAGGTTCCTTTGAGGATAAAACGCGTCAGGCGCACAATTCCGCCCACCTTCGGGGCAGAAATCGCATCCTGCATCGTGCTTCGCTGCATCAGGGAAATTTTTCTCCCGGAAAGCATCGCAATCGAAACAGCGATCGTAACCACACCAAGACCGCCGATCTGAATGAGCAGCAAAATCACGCTCTGTCCAAAGACGGACCAGTAGCTTCCTGTATCCCTGACTGCCAGTCCTGTCACACAGGCGGCTGATGTTGCAGTAAACAGTGTTTCTGTAAATGGCGTTACATTTCCTTCCCGCGAAGCCACAGGAAGCATCAAAAGCAGTGCTCCTGCCAGAATTACCCCCGCAAATCCAAGAATGATAATTTCAAACGACGACCATTGTTTCCTGTATCGCAGTTTTATACTCCACATTTCTCTTTTTACTCCTTCTTTTTGATTCCTCCTTATTTTAGAGACTTCCGTTTTAAAAACGTATAAATACCTTTTCCATGGCATTAAGATTGTATAAAGATTTTTCGAATTTCAAACCAAAAAACAGGAACCGCCCAAAAGTTTCCCACAACAGTAATGGGGTCTGACCCCAATGTGTGTATATTCTTCTTTTATCGCAGTAACGCATTAGTTGGTTAAACTACCGATTTTTCTCCTTTTGAAAGTAGATTCTTTTGTCATAAATATTAAATAGACGAAGCCGTTCTCAGTATTTCCTGATCTTTTTTTGATCTTTCGTCAGATGAATCTTCATCCTCTTCTTTTATGAAATGTACGCTTGAAGTCTTTTCTCACTTGCTTTTGTGAAATGCACTCTCAATGTCTTTTCTGCACTTGCTTTTGTAAGTATATTGGATGGATTCGGTAAATTCACGTATCTAATTGGAGGTATCCAGTTATATAAATTATCTTTTAAGGAGGGAGAAATATATGAAATTTCTTCAGAAACTAGGGAAAGCCCTCATGCTTCCTGTAGCAGTACTGCCGATCTGCGGTATCCTGATGGGTATCGGATACCGGCTGTGTCCGGCAACGATGCAGGGCGGCGAGATCTCGGGCGTAGTAAACCTGATCGGTCTGTTTCTCGTAAAAGCAGGAGCAGCTCTGATCGACAACATGGCAATCCTCTTTGCAATCGGCGTTGGTGTCGGTATGTCAGAAAAGAATGACGGTACCGGCGGAATCGCAGCTCTGGCATCCTGGCTGATGATCACAACACTTCTTTCTACCGGAGTTGTTACAACTATCATCCCGTCCATCGCTGAGAGTGCTACAAAGACGCTGGCCTTTGACAAGATCGAAAACCCGTTCATCGGTATCCTGGCCGGTATCATCGGATCTGCCTGCTATAACCGTTTCAAAGACACCAAGCTTCCGGACTGGTTATCCTTCTTCAGCGGCAAACGCTGTGTAGCAATTGTTTCCGGTGTTGTTTCTATCGTTGTATCTGCTGTTCTGTTACTGGTATGGCCATTACTGTTCGGTGCTCTGGTAGCAATCGGTAAATCTATTGTCAGCCTTGATGTTGTCGGTGCCGGTATCTATGCATTCCTGAACCGTCTGCTGATCCCGACCGGATTACATCACGCTCTGAACAATGTATTCTGGTTTGACACGATCGGTCTTGGTGACTTGAAGCACTTCTGGGCTGGTGAAACATCTGCTGATGTAACCTGGAGCCTTGGTATGTACATGTCCGGATTCTTCCCATGTATGATGTTCGGTATTCCTGGTGCTGCACTTGCTATGGTAAGATGTGCAAAACCTGCAAAGAAAAAAGCTGCGATCGGTCTGGTAGCTTCTGCTGCAGTCTGCGCATTCATCTGTGGCGTTACAGAACCTTTTGAGTTCGGATTTATGTTCCTTGCTCCTGTTCTGTACGTAATCTATGCATTACTGTATGGTATCTTTACTATGATCACAGTTGCTCTCGGCTTCCGTGCAGGATTCAGCTTCTCCGCCGGTGCTATGGACCTCCTGTTCTCATCCTCACTGCCCGCAGCACAGAAAATATGCTGATCATTCCGCTTGGAATCGCAGCATTCCTCGTATTCTACTTCGTATTCCTGTTTGCTATCAAGAAATGGGATCTGAAGACTCCTGGACGCGAAGATGACGATCTCGAAGCAGAGAAAAAAGTAGAACTGGCAAGTGATAACTATACCGCAATCGCAGCTAAAATTCTGGAAGGCTGCGGCGGAAAAGAAAACATCACAAGCATTGATAACTGCGTTACAAGACTGCGACTGGAAGTGAAAGATATCACTGCCGTAAACGACAAGGTAATCAAATCTGCCGGCGTGGCAGGCGTGATCAAACCTGGCAAAACCTCTGTACAGGTTATCGTTGGAACAAAAGTTCAGTTCGTAGCTGACGCTTTCTCCAAACTTTGTGAATAATATTTACCCAGGTAGTCCAAAAGGAGCATATCGCTGATGCGGTATGCTCCTTTTAATTGCGCAAAGTTTTCCTTATTTTCTGCCCTTTCGCAGAGCAGGAACCCGGCTGTTGTTTGTCAAATGGCTGCTATCAAAACCAAAGGTCGGATTACTGGTGGTTCCGAAAACGTGTGCATATATGTGGGGAATCGCCGTGTGACCTCAGCTCTTGTTCTAAGCACCGAGCAGCTTTTCGGGACAGGTACAGCACAGTACATCGTTTCGTAAATGTATTTTTTTAAAATCTTGTTAGGAAAAGGAGTGCGAAAAAATGTAACTTTGTTTTTTCGCACTCCCATTTTCTCTCCCAAAAAACGCCGCAGCTCTCGTCTTACTTCGCGCTGTCTGCATCAATCACGGACTGGATCTGTTTCATCAGCGTATCATAATTCTCCTGATTGTCGATTCCGCCGAGCATCGGTTCTCCCACAATATTTCCATTTCGATCGACTAAGATTGTGGTCGGAAATGCCATAATATCGGAAGCATACTTTCCTGCAGCGGAAGCAGAGTCAATGGAAAGATTGCGGTATTTCGCACCCTGGCTTTCAAGAACCGCTGCTGCTTCTTTGATCGCATCCTGATTTCCGTCGAAGGTTTCTGTGTTGATGCCTACAACCTCGCCTCCCATGGATTTGATTGCATCGTTTAATTCGTTCAGCTTGGATAACTCAGCAACACAAGGCTTGCAGCCGGTAAACCAGAAATTCACGACCGTTACCGCATTTTTGGAAAACAGACTTTCGTCAACTGTATTGCCATCATAATCCTGACCCGAGAAATCCCGGAACGGAGATGCCTCTTCGGAATCGTTTTTCGCGTCGCTATCTTCCGATTCTGTATTGCCGTTTTCCATTTCTGCTATCTGTTCCTCGATTTTTCGTATCGTTTCAATATCATCCGTTAGTGTTTTCAACTCGTCCTCAGCAAAAGAGTCCTTGTTGGCTTCAACCGTGTCTGCCAGATAATCCCCATAATTTCCGCTCGGATCAGCCGTGCTTTTATTCATCATGCCAAACACCTTGTTCCATACATCCGCATGATCTGAAAAAATCTGGTTCTCCTGCTGATATAAATCGTCCAGCTTTGTGCCGGAAGCCCCTGCCGTTTCGGTTCCGGATTCCGCAACAGATCCCGTAACAGCTTCTGTGCCGGATTCCGTCTGGGTTGTCTGCGTTTTCTTTGTGTCTGCAGCCTCTTTTCCGTTGCATGCGGTAAGTAATAATGCTACGCTGAGTGTAAAAACAGGGATAAAAGTTCTTTTGGTTTTCATAAATTATGGCTCCTTTTAAGATAGTATAATGTAAAAAACAAAAATTCAATATCATCCTTCGATGCTTCGTGATCTGCTGCTAATCAATGGTTTCTGATCTCTGACTGTTGATCTCCGGTGTCCTTTTTCTGACACGTTTTTCCCATAAACTGATAGTGGATCGCATCCTTCGGGCAGGCCTTGATGCAGGCTCCGCATCGGATGCATTCCGGATGATTTGGGGTCCGGCACACGTCGATATCCATTTTACATGCCCTGGAACACTGATTGCATCCGACACATTTGCTGTTTTCAATCGTGATATGTAAAAAGCTTACCTTATTAAATAAGGAATAGATTGCCCCAAGAGGACAGATCCATTTGCAGAAGGGTCTGTAAAACAAGATGCTGAGCACGACAACCGTAATCAGAATACCGAATTTAAACGAAAACAGCTTGCCCAGTGCAGACCGGATTGCGGCATTTCCGATGGAAAGCGGGATCGCCCCCTCCAGAACGCCCTGCGGACAAATATATTTGCAGAAGAACGGATCTCCCATCCCGATCGAATTCGTTGCAAACATCGGCAGAAGAATCACAAAAACAACAAGGATGATATATTTCAGATACCGCAGCGGCTTCAGTCTGGCCGTAGAGAATTTCTTTCCGGGGATTTTGTGAAGCAAATCCTGAAACCATCCAAACGGACACAAAAAACCACAGATGAATCTTCCCAGTGTCACGCCGAGTAAAATCAGGAACCCGGTTATGTAGTAGGAAAACTTAAATTTGGATGATCCGACAACCGCCTGAAAGGCTCCGATGGGGCACGCTCCCGTCGCAGCAGGACAGGAATAACAGTTTAGTCCCGGTACGCATACCGTTTTCGCTTTGCCCTGATATATTTTGCCCTGAAAAAAATTGGGGATATGAGGATTGGTAAGCAGTGTGGCCGCTGCCTGGATCCACCCGCGTATTCCGGCTATTTTCTTTGATCGTAACTTCTTTTTCTTATCCAATTCCGACACACTCCAGACATAATTTAATTGCTTTCCCAAGCACAGCAGCCGCTTCCCCTCTGACGGCGCCATAGCCCATCATCGCTATGCCTGTGATAACTAGAACAATTTGAGATATTTTTCTGCATTTCAAAATGTGGTTGCTCCTTTGATTTTATTGATTGACCAGCTGACTCTGATATTATACAATAGCTGTTGTAAAATCATTGTTAAGAAATGGGCAGGTGAAAAAAATTTTGAGATTATTAATCGTGGAAGATGAGAAACAAATGTGTGACACAGTTGCCAGAAGTCTGTACGCCGCCGGGTACGAGGTAGATACCTGCTATGATGGGGCAGAGGCTCTGGAATGCATCCTGGCAGAAAATTATGATCTGATTGTCCTGGATCTCAATCTGCCCGGCATGGACGGAATGGATCTTCTAAAAGAGCTCCGAAAGGAAAACGAAGAAACGAAGGTGCTGATCTTATCTGCAAGAGGACAGATTGCAGACAAAGTAGAAGGACTCGATGCCGGGGCAAATGATTATATGGAAAAGCCGTTCCATCTGCAGGAGCTGGAAGCGCGGATCCGCAGTCTGACGAGAAGAAAATTTGTACAAAGGATGTCTGTCTGGAAAGTGGCGGGATCAAATTCGATACCATCAAACGGGAGGCCTATGCCAACGGAACCCTGGTTCCCCTGACAAGAAAAGAAAACGGCATTTTGGAATATCTGCTTCTTCACCTTGGCAGACCGGTAAGCAGGAAGAATTGATCGAGCATGTCTGGGATGCTCCGTGGACAGCTTCAGCGGATCCATCCGCGTACATATGTCTTCGCTTCGGCGAAGCTCAGGGCGGTACTTGGATACGATCCGATTTTGAATAAAGTAGGCGAAGGATATCAAATACGAGAGGAGTCCGACCGATGAAAAAATATCACTGCAGTGGAGACTTACCTGTATCATTACCCTGTATATTGCGGTCATCTGTGGATGTCTGACCCTGCTTGTCTATAAAAACGGAATTTATTATATCGATTCCCTGCAGGAGACCGTAGATGCCAGGGGCGATGATGCCGGAGATCAGGGCGGAGACGGTACCGCAGACGGTTCCGATCAAATCTATATCAGCATTCCGGAGGACAAGTGGGATGAATTTGCCAGGGATTTCTCTGTTCAGGTGTACAACAATAAAGCAGACTACAAAAGAAACAGCCTGATCCTTTCCGCCTTATTGGCCCTTCTTGGCGGTGTCGCTACCTATTTTATCAGTGGCCATGCACTTCGGCCCATTCGTGAGTTCTCCGAAAAAATCGAGGAGGTGCAGGCACAGAATCTGGCCGATTCGCGCATTGAAGAAAACAAAGTAAAAGAGCTGAACCAGCTTCGTATTTCGTATAACAAGATGCTGGAACGTCTCGCAGATGCTTTTGAAATCCAGAGACAGTTTACGGCAAATGCAGCACACGAGCTTCGAACCCCATTGTCTGTCATGCAGGTACAGCTCGATTTATACCATTCCACCCCGCATCCGGGCAATGACGCCGACACCTTACAAACACTGAAAATGGTGACGGAGCAAAACGGCCGACTCAGCAAAATGGTCAAGACACTGCTCGATATGAGTGAGCTTCAAACAGTAAGCAGGGATGAAACCATTGCCGTTGACGCCTCGTCGATGAAGTACTGGTGGATCTGGAACCGCTTGCCCAGGAAAAGGAGATAAAACTGATCGGGAACTGTAAAGATACCACGATGGTCGGAAGTGACATTTTGATTTACCGGATGGTATACAATCTTGTTGAGAATGCAATCAAATACAACCATTTCGGCGGACAGGTTACCGTAACCGCATATCGGAGCGGAAAAAATATCTGCCTGTCCGTAGAAGATACCGGAAGCGGAATCCCGGCTGAATTAAAAGAACGCATATTTGAACCATTCTTCCGCGTAGATAAGTCCAGAAGCCGCCAGCTTGGCGGAGTAGGCCTTGGGCTGGCCCTGGTTCGTGAAATCGTGCGCGTACATGACGGCAGAATAACCGTTCAGTCCAGCCCGTCCGGTGGAACGATCTTTGAGGTAGTCTTTACACAGTGACATCATCCAAAAGCCAGTCGATGATATCATCTGTTCTGCAATGTCTGGAGTGCCGATTCCAGCGTATCTTCGTCCATTGCGTATTTTCCGTCCTGCATTCGGACAAGCGCGCCATATCTTTGTTTTTCATTATCCGTTAGTTTCGAAGCATACTCATATTTAAGGTCTTACCAAAACGGCGGGGCCTTGTAAAAAGATTTACCTTTCCCCAGCTGTCAAGAAGCTGTTCAATCAGTCTTGTCTTATCAATATAGTAAAAACCTTGTTGGCGAATTTCCTTAAAATCTTCGACACCAACCGGAAGTTTTAACGTCGCTGCCATTCTTCCACGCCCTTTCCGAAGCTACATTAACAGGCAAAGGATATTATATCCCAGTGCATTTTGATTTTACCATTTGGGAACTCAAATGGCAAGTTGATCCTATCTTCTGCTTTGCCTCGTTTACGGCACATCAATCAGTCCGAAGCGGTAGAACATTCCGTATATGTAGGTCACGCCCCGGATGTCGCCCAGAGCCTTTGGTCCACGCAACTCTAGGGGTCTGACCCTATGAAAATCTGAGTAGACGGGAACTATCGTACTGCTGGAAAACCCTGGTAAAAAGCGAGTAAAACGGCAGCCGTCTCCTTTTCGAGACCCCTGCCGTTTTACTCGCTTTTTCTATTCATTTTCATAGGGCATACCCCCATGTGTCTCGTTTGCTAAGGTCATGGGAATATTAGGAAAATCTTTTAATCTTATCTTTGTATCAGAATTATAGTGATCTTCTTTTGGATTGACCGCCTTTGGACCGGTCCCCGATGTACTATAAGTTACAATATGCTTAACAATAGAATCCTATCTCATCCGTCACAAATGCCTCTTTCCATTTTGCACAAATAAAGAAAAACTGTGCTGATATAAATTCCATCAATTCATTCAGCTCTTTCTTGGAAATTTTACTTCCATTACTTGCCAAAATGCATCCACCTGACTTTGTAAGCCATATTTTAGTCGCATTTGGAGTAGGCTTACCTTTTGATATATGAACATGAATTGGTTCTCCATTTTCATTAGACCAAAAATATACCGTATATCCACATACCATAAACAATTTAGGCAATTTGAATCCCCCCCATTCTCCGCATACCGGTATAGCAAATGAGCATTACTATGCAGGAGTTCTTCAAACATTGCTATTTCTTCATCCGAATATCCTTGGCGTTCTGTCCATTTGTAATCAGGCAATTCACACCTTGCCGAATCAAATCCATCTTCTGTTGGTCGTTCAAAGTTTACAATAACTTTTTTCATTCCATCTTTTTCAACAATTTGTGAATGAACAATCTCCGTTTCATCTGCCAGTGTCATATATGGATACATCATACAACGTCACCCCGTTTCTTATTTTTAAACTCATTATAGCATCATACCCTGTCGTTGTCATGTGATTAAAAGCTAAATTCTTTCACTGAAAATTTCAAAAGTAAATTCCATCGTCCGCTTATGCGGTGGAATTTACTCCTACATGAGTGGAGTTTAATCTTTCATATATTCGTGCTATGCTCATGAAGACCTTCTGACAGCAGTAGAAGGAGATCTCTATGAGTAAATATATTCCTGGTAACCAGAAACATCTTTCCCTTGAAGACCGTAAATACATTGAGCGTTCCCTGAATAACGGCAGCACTTTTAAAGATATCGCCCGCTTCTTATGCAAAGATCCTACAACTATTTCGAAGGAAGTGAAACTCCATCGTGTAAGTGATTGGTATCATAAAGGATCCTTCCTTAACACTCACAACTTCTGCATTCATAGATATCACTGCAGAAAAACAAATGTATGCAGGAAAATCATACTCTGCAACATTAAGTGTACTTCCTGTCCAACCTGTAACCAAACCTGTCCTGATTTCGTTAAAGAACAGTGTAACCGTCTTGATAAGGCTCCTTACGTCTGTAATGGATGTCCGAAAGCCATCCATCATTGTTCCATTGCTCACAAGTACCGTTACGATGCTGTCTTTGCAGACCGCAAATACAAGGAATGTCTGTCTTCGTCCAGAGCTGGTATAAACATGACAAAGCATGAACTACGTCAAAAGGACATGGTCATTTCGCCTCTTATTTATCAGGGACAATCTGGAGATTCCACCTATGCAGATGCCTGCTTAAGCCGAATGACATCCAAGGCATATCGTCTTGAATTTCCTGGCAGAGATCGTAGAGTAAACAACGGTAACTAATAAACCTGCTGAGCTTTGCTCAGTTTGAAGCGGAATGGCGCTCCGTTCCTCTGGAACGGATGCGCAGTTCTTGCGGAATATGCACTATTTTAAAAAAATTACAGAATTTCTTTTTTATTCTTTTTATTTGTAATCTTATGTTCATTTCTTCTATTTTCAGAAGCTCTCATTCTTTTCTAATTCCCTGCATTTTCCAGAAAGCTCTTCCTCCAACGCTCTCACATCCCTGCAAATCTTTCCTTGGATCTCCTCTGTAAATTTTTCCAGCAATGGATCTCTCACCTTCAGCTCTTCTCTCACTTCGTCCCACCATAGAAACTCTCTATACTTGCAGATCACCTGCTCCACGCATTTTCCTATCCTCGTCTCTTTCCCACATTCCTCTGCCTTTTTCTCATTCTGTAAACTTGCATAATACAAAATCGTGACATTAAGCTCTTCTATCACCTTATTCATTTTCCTGCAGTCTACCTGGGTTCCATGCGAATTTTCTTTTTCTGCCTTACGTTTTCGTTCTTCCTCTTTTCTTTGCGTAGCTATTACTTCATCATATACAAACAACTCACCATCTTGGCTGATATATCCCACTTCGCTCAATACCAGTTTCAACAATTCCGGCGCTGCATGCAGTGTAGATGAAAGCTGCGATAGCTCCCACCGTTCTGCTCTCCTGATATATTCTTCCAATTGCTCAATAGTCGGTTTCTTCTCGATTCTTTTTCCAAATGACTTCTTCAGCCATCCAATACTCTGATAAATAAAAACTACCCGTGACGCCCAGTCGATTGCATCAGCCAGGGAGTTTATTCCCAGCGTGTCCAATATCTGGGAACTGTGATATAAAAATGTTTTCCATCCCTGCAAAACCGCCTGCGCGATCTGTATTCCATCCCCGCCCATATTGTTGGCTTGTACAAGAATTCCTTTTTCCTCTGCCTCTGGAAATGTGCGAAGGAAATCCCGAATCGTCACCCTGTCATATGGGACATTCCATTCGACACTCTCCTCAAATTGGATATACGGAAACATTTTATAGCGTGTATAGCTATCCATATCATCTTTATAATACGTATAAAAAGAAACATGCCGAATCTCATGTCCATGCTTTTTGCAATAAGACACCAGATTTTCCGACAGCTCCTCCTCATGAATCAGGATCATTTCCGGAATACGATATTCCAGGCAATAGTCAATCTGTAAACTGCAGATCTGTCCATTTCCTTTTATGTATTCCTGAAGTTTTTCTTCTGCATACGTTATATTTTCCCGAATTTTCTCTTCATAACCGTCCTCTACCGCTACTCCATGAAGCTGCCCCAATTCATCCTGATAAACTGGCGCAAAAGCAATCTCATCCACTTGCCGTACATATTCTGGATGATCCTGCAATAATTTTCGCTTTTCTTCTCCTATCTGCATCAATGTATACTCAGCATACGAATAAAATGCCCGATACAATCTATGAATCAAAAGAAAATACTTATAAAAAAGCGGGACACAGCAAAGTCTTGTATCTGCTACTCCATACTCTAACAAATCCTTTTTGGCCTTTTGTAACATCCTTTTTAGATTTTTATTCATCTTCAGATGTGTGGTCTCCAGAATTTCTGACAGATCTAAATAAATTTTTTCTTCATCATAATGAATCGGTATATGGCCATGCTGCATATAGTTTCGCAGAAGTCTACAATTTTATACTCCGAATATTGATCATATGCTTTCGAAATGAAGTTTTTCTTAAAACTTTTATCCTTAGAAATATAGAATTCATCAAATTTCTCCATAGATTCTATCAATGTCCGCCCTGCGCTGACGGCATTGCAAAGCAACGCATTGATCTGAATCACATCTACAGTTTCTCCTCTCTTAGCGAATATACGATCGTCAAATTGTAAAGAGAATTTCTCAAACATATTTTCCAAGTTAAAAACCATCATACTATATAACTCATCCAATTCACAAATATGCTGTGACATGCTGAGATACCGCCGCAATATCTGTTCATGCTCCCATGGCAGTTTCTCAAGCTGTGTTCCTGGAACATTCAAAAAATCCATTGGAATATACGCTCTTGTATTCATTGACATCCCTCCAAACCTATACAATTCTTTCTTGGAAATGCAAACTTTTTGTATACGCAAATAACGCTCACAAACTTCTCAAATTTATTACTGTATATATACCCCGTACTTACAATATAATTTGATTTTAACACCTATGTTCCAGCATAACAATCAATTCATGACTTTTTGTTTTTTCTTTTTATAATATTTTTTACTCGTGTTTCTTCCTATTATAATATCTTTTCTTTTAGCATTTACTTTCTACTCTTCTGTTTCTTCTCATACAGCTTCCTTGGTCCGTATTTATGCTATTGAAGACTTATATTCCAAGAATATTCAAATGAGCAGGAGGAACATCTTTATAGGCGTTCTATAACAGCACATTTATAGGGTCTAAATGCTAGTATTCTCAACTCACGCCTTCACGGAAGGCGACTGCAAATTCAAATAATTTTTGCTGCTAAACACTTCTTATTTTTATTAATTCTTTCCAAATTTCTCATTCTAGCTTTTCTTTTTCACCTAGCTTCTCTTCGCTTTTCTCTTCATCCTGTCATTTTTCCGGTGCGAATCTCCCTGTATTTTTCTGTTTATTTACCTTTCGCACTCGAAACATGTACACTCTGTCATAATATTTAATTTGCTTCATTATATCTCTCCACTAATTTTCTATCAACTGAAAATATGTTTTAATTTAATCTCTTTGCTTTTTAAAATTAACTTACTAAAGTTTTTTGTTATTTTTTTACTGGCATCGTAAGATGCCAGTAATTAAATTTATAAAATTCTAATAATATCCGAACTTTATCTGATAATTGTAAGTAGGTAATCATCCGTATATTGACATTTTATAAAAGCATCTGATACTGTTTCTGGCTGTCTGCCAAATTCTATATCAGATGGCTTAGTATTATTTTTTTAGTTTAGTACGGCAGTATTCCGGAAGATCTTCTGACCATGGAAGCAGTTTCTTTAACTCTTTCTCTTTAGGAAAAGCTCCCATTTTTCTGAGTTCATCCAATATATAAGTCAGATATGCGTATGGTTTCAGATGGTTCAGAAGTGCCGTTTCTGTAATGCTGTAAACAAGGGCACTGGCACCAGCTCCCCGTACACTTTTGGCAAACAGCCAGTTGCGGCGTCCCACTGCAAAGTTTTTCAATGCACGTTCTGCACTGTTGTTGTCTATACTGAGATGGCCATCTTCCAGATAGCGTTTCAGATATGCTTCCTGATTAAGCGTATACAAAATGGCATCACCAATAAGGGAAGACCTGTCTACAGAATCTTCCATCGTATGCAGCCATTCAAACAGGGCATCCATAACCGGACGGGACTGTTTCTGGCGCTCCTCATATTTTTCTTCCGGTGTTTTATTGTGGATCATTTCCTCGATCTTATAGAGGATCCCGATCCTTGACATCGCCTGATATGCAATGGTCTCTTTCAGCTGTTCTTTTGTAAAGTCTTTTTTTAATGCTGTGAGGGCTGCATCAAAACGTCGTCTTGCATGGGTAAGGCACCCGCTTACTATGATACCTTCTCCTAAACTGTGATAAGCCTGATATCCATCACAGGTCAGATACCCATAAAACCTGTCCCCTAAAAAGTTTACAGGATGATATCCCGCACGGGTCCTTTCATAATCGAAGAGTACCATCTGCGGGGAACCACTGAATTCATCCGTGAGATATACCCACATCCAGTTCTGGGTCGTCCCTTTCTGATCCGGTTCTCCGAGTACCTGGATCCGGCTTTCGTCACAATGGATATATCTGCTTTCCAGAAGTTCCTCTTTCATCAGCTGATACAGCGGTTTCAGGTATCTGTCTGCACAGTTTATGATCCAGTTCGCCATAGTCTTTGTGGAGAGATCGAGATCATATCTGGCAAACTCTCTTTCCTGACGTGCCAGAGGCATCCCGTTTACATATTTAGCGTTCATGATACCTGCTACGAGGGAAGGTGTAGCAATGCTCCCACGGATCAGGGAAGGTTCTTTTTCCGGACGTTTCATGGATCCGCATTCCGGACAGCTGTATACATAAGTGATCTCTTCTTCAACCTCAAACTTTGCAGGTATAAAACGCAGGCGTTTTACGGTCTCCTTTGTTACTACGCTGTATTTTTTTCCGCATTCCGGACAGTAACGGGCTTCCCCTTCCAGTTTATAGGTCCTAGTCTCAACGGTCTCAAAATTGGAAAGATCTTCTTCCTTCTTTCCTTTTCTTTTTTTACGTTTATAAGAGGATGACCGGATCTCTTCAAAAAGTTCCTCTGTTTCCGCATCCGCATTGGCTTCTGCCTCATTGAACAGGTTCATCTGTTCATATTCTTCGGCATACTTTTCACTGGATGCCCCAAACTGTTTTCTCTGCGCAAGGGTAAGACGGTCAGAGAGCATGGCATTTAAGAATTCGAGTTCTTTCTGTTTATCCTTCAGCAGCTGGATCTCTGTATCCTTCTTCTTTGTCTGTTCCTGTACGATCTTCATCAATGAGATCAGATCTTCACGGCTCATGTTATTCAGCTGTTTATCTGTAAAGATCGGTTCCATGTCCTGTCCTCCCTGCTTTAGCGTTATAAAAAGTATATCATGGTTCCAGCTGTTTTCCTATAAAAAACTGCGTTTCCGGATATAGGAAATACGCTGGGAATGCCATGTTTTTCATGATTTTTACGGGATTGACAGCTCCGCTGTCTTATGCTTACAGGATGATCTTTGGATGGTGTTCCTCAAATGCACCCCTGGGATTTAAAGAGAGCCCGTCACACAGCCAGTGGATCTCTTTCAGAGTCACCTGACGGAGTTCATCTGGAGTATCCGGCCAGTGAAAAGCATTACGGTCGAGCCGTTTCATCAGGATCCAGAATCCGGATCCGTCCCATTGAAGGATCTTTATAGAAGTACGCCGACGGTTGCAGAACGCAAACATGCAGCGTGAGTATGGGTCGAGGTGAAATTTTAATTAAAAATTCAATCTTCCGAAATTCCTTGATTTTTCAAGCTTACCGCCTATTAAATATCAAAACCTTATGTATTTTCCCTTGTTTTTGCCCTTATGAGCCGAAACAAGGGAATTTTTTATGCTTCGCCCACAACCTTATCCAAGAGCCTTGCGGAAGTCCGCTTCGCTTCTCTGGTAGAGTGGGCATAAATGTTCATTGTGGTACTGACATCAGAGTGTCCGAGAAGTTCCTGCACATCTTTGGGTTTTGCACCGCCCGAAAGCAGATTGCTTGTGTAGGTATGGCGGAGTGTGTGGAAATGAAAGTCCTCCAATCCCTCAACCTCTGCTTTTGCCTTGCGGCAAATCTGACCGACTGCACTTGCAGAAACAAAAGCACCGTCCTCTTTTAAGCAGACAAAGGATAATTCTCTGTCATTTTCGGGCGTTTCCTGTGTTCTTTGCAGACTGTAAACCTCATAATAAGTACGCCCTTTTTCTTTGACCGTCTTACAGTAGTTCAGATGATACAGTTCGCCATAAAGGAAACGGTTTTTATGCTGTTCTGTTTTTACTTTCCGTAAGATGTCCGCCAATGTGTCACAGAAATCAACGGTACGGACTTTACTGCGTTTTGTCGTGCCGACTTCGTGCTTATGCCTTGTGCCATTGTACCGCATACTGCGTCTTACGGTTAGATACTGCTCGTCAAGGTTGATGTCCTGCCAAGTCAGACCGCAGACCTCTCCGATACGCAAGCCTGCATAGTAGGCTATCTGCACCGCAAGCAACGCAGGGTGTTTCTTTTGGGTTAAGAAGTCCGTCAGTTTTTGGTATTCCCCGTGTGTAATGGTAGGAACAGGAACAATATCTTCTTCGCTGTCCGAGAAAATATCTGTTTCCTCTTTTCTGCCACGCAACTTCACATACTGCATCGGGTTAAAGGTTATCAGCCTTTTCGGAAATACAGCAAAACGAAATGAATTTTGCAGTACCGCCGAGAATTGCAGCATATAGCCTTTACTCATCGGCTTTGAAGTTGTACCGCCAGGATTTATCCCTCCGTAACTCATCAGGTCGATAAACGACTGTAAATGGTCGGCAGTCACGGTTTTCAGTTTTCGGCTGCCAATGGGATATTTTTTAATCTTTTTGACTGCCGCCATATATGCCATAACCGTACCGTTGCTAAGGCTGCCGGGCTTCAGTTCTTCCTCTACCCACATATCCAGCATTTCGCCAACCGTGATGTTTTCGGCTTTCCCGACAAACTTCTTTTCCTCATAGTCAGCGATTGCTTTTCTGAGCAGGGCTTCTGTTTCAGACTTGCTTTCTGTTCCCACAAACTCTTTCTGTACTTTTCTGCCGCTTTCATCTTCGATATAGAAGCGTGCGTACCACTTTTTACCTTTTTTTCTTACAGAACCTTTTGCCATAGATAAATTTCTCCTTTCTATCCGTGGCAATCGGGACTGTGACATATGGTGTGCGTAAAGTAATAGTGTCACTTATGCCGATGAATGTCAATCGGCATTTTCACTTGTCAAAGTGCCACGGAATTTTTCTTTTTCAGCAACCCTTTCCTCGGCTGCTGTCACTATCCCGAACAGGTCGCCCATCTTTACAGCGGTGCGTCCCTCATCGTAGATATGTAAAATTCCATCTAAAAACTGCTTCATATTCTCGATAGGAAGTTCCATTTCTTTACGGTAAACTCTTTCCATAATCGCCCCTGACTCAATCGCATAGCGGCGTAAGGACTGCTTTAAGCCTCGTCCTCCGCTACACGGTCAACCTCAGCCATAGCGTCTGCAAAGTGATAAGTCATAACCGTATAGAGGTCAATCATCTTTCCGAGGAATGTGGTGAGCAGCTGTTGGTGCGGTTCTCCCTTTACCACAGAAGAAACGGTATCAAGATAATTTTTGATATGTTCCTCCATATCCTTTGCACATAAGTGTGGCTGTCGTATTCCTTATCTTCGGAAAGTCCTGTCAGCCATTCGGGAGTGGTCAGGAGTGCTTCTGCCAGTCCGTTGATAATCATTGTACGCTTCGGGTCTACACCGTCCGCTTCATATCTCTGAATGGTAGATTTGTTTACTCCGACACGCTTACCAAGTTCGGGCATTGTTAAGTTTAACTCTGTTCGGCGTTCTTTCACTCGTTCACCGACCTGTTTTGCGGTGAATGTAATTTCTTGTTTCAAGGTTTTCACCTCCTATTGATGATAGTATAGCACAGAAAAACTTATTTTGCAACCATAAATTTAATAATAGGCAAAAATATTTCTTGATAAGTTGCAAAACAAGTTGACAAGAGATAGTAAAATAAGTATAATTACAGATACATAGTTGCAAAATGCGTATTTTGAAAGGAGGTTGATAAAATGAGCAACATCAAAATGGGTTTAACCATAGAAGAAGCCGCAGAATGTACGGGTATCGGAAGAAATACAATGCGTAAGTTGGTAGACTGGGGCAAACTTCCCGTCCTCAAGGTCGGAAGAAAAGCGATTATCCGCAGGGATACTTTAGAGCGATTTATGAGCGTCAATCAGGGAAGAAACCTGCTCAATGAAAACGATGTTCGCAAAGTAGAATAACCATTCTCCAAGCCCTCGGCGTTTGAGAGCGAAATACACCCCTCGCACAAATCTTCGAGTTGTACTCTGGTTATTTCGCCCTTGCAGGGGGCTATGTATCACAGCTTCGGACAATGCACCGCCGCTATGATACAGAAGAAAACAGCACGCTGTTTTCTTCGCTGTCCGTCTGCTTACGCTGCCGAAACAGCAGCAACCGATTTCTCGGTTGCAAAAAGAGTATGCCCGTCACGGGAGGAAGGAGTATATGGCAAGACACAGTTTTATACAGATGTCAAAGCTACCCAATGTCAAGGGAAGAATATCCTATATCACAAGCCACGCAAGACAGGAAAATCTCTATGCCACCTACCGCACCGCCGACAATGAATTTTGGAGTAACCTTGCAAGGGAAAGCCAGCAGGAATTTAAGCGAAGCGGTACGGAGGGCAAATGTATTGAAGCAAGGGAATTGATTATCGCCCTGCCCGAAGTATATACAAAATACGAGCCGCAGGAAGTCCTTGAAGATTTTACGGAGGAGTTCCACAGGCGGTATGGTGTAGAGTGCGTGTCAGCCCTCCACCACAACAAACGCAAGACAAACTATCATATCCACCTTATCTTCAGCGAAAGAAAGCTGCTTCCTGAACCTGACATCAAGATAGCCACACGCAGCGTGTTCTATGATGAAACAGGCAAAAGGGTACGCACCAAGAAAGAAATCACAGGGGAGGACGGACAGATACGAAAAGGCTGCACCGTCATTAAAAAGGGCGAGGTTTACGAAAGCCACCTCTTTACCGTGAAAGATGATAAATTCAAAAGCGAGCCTTTTCTTCGGGAGGTAAAAGAGATTTACACCGACCTTATCAATCGGCATATCTCCGATCCCGAACAGCAGTTAAAGGTATTTGATAAGAACAGCGTTTATCTCCCTACAAAGAAAATCGGTAAGAACAATCCCAAAGCCGCCGAGATTGAAGCGGATAACACCGCAAAGACAGCGTAAGAAATCCATTGACAGAGATAGCCGATAGGCATTGAAAAACCGCCGTTATGGTGTTACCCATAGCGGCGGTGGTACATAATTATTTGCTGACTGCAAGCGTGATTTTCATATCCTGAACATTGATGATTGTTTCTTTTTTGCACTTCGGACAGTAGAGAGGAAAGTTTCTCATCTCAGTATTTTCCTGTATCATTGTTCGGGTTTTATTGACGCAGACAGGGCAAAGTATCCATTCTGTTTTCATAATGTCGACCTCTTTGCGTTTCTCACTAATGGGAAAATATGAAATCTATATCATTCAATTTCAGTTAGAAATCTAAATTCCCCAATCCTGACTAATCATTTGCAGCTTTACCATATGCGGATAAATTTTGCCTGTGTTCATCAGTTTTTCCGGCGTTCCCTGTTCGGCAACCGTACCGTTTAAAAGCACAACCACTTTATCTGCGCCGCTTACGGTACGCATACGGTGGGCGATAACAAGTACGGTCTTGTCCTTTATCAGTCTTGACAAAGCAGCCTGTATCAATGTTTCATTTTCCACATCAAGACTTGCCGTTGCTTCATCAAGTAAGATAATAGGGGAATTTTTGAGAAAAGCGCGGGCGATTGAAATTCTCTGCCTTTCCCCGCCAGACAATTCGCAACCATTTTCACCAATCATACTGTTATACCCGTCTGGGAGCTTTTCTGCAAATTCTTCACAATTTGCTAGTCTTGCCGCCGCAATTACTTCTTCGTCGGTCGCGTCCTTTCTGCCTATTCTGATATTCTCCATGATTGTGTTGTTAAACAGCGTCACATCTTGAAATACGATAGAGTACAGAGACAGCAAGGTTTCCGGCTCTATTTTCGATATATCCATACCACCGACAGTAATCTTCCCTTTGTTTATGTCCCAAAACCGCGAGGCAAGACGCGACACCGTAGTTTTTCCGCCGCCGGACGGTCCGACTAAAGCGGTAACTTCTCCCTGTTTTGCCGTAAAAGACACATCTTTCAATACGGTTTCCCCAGTATTATAAGCAAATCCTACATGGTCGAATACAATGTCATAACCTTTATTTATCAGTTGATTTTCCCCTGTCTGAATAGGTTGGTCAAGGATTTCGTTCATGCGGTCTATGTTCGTTTTCGTAGAGATTACCGCAGCAAGATTTTGCAATGCGCCTTCAAGCGGGGCATAAAGCCTTGAAGCTACAAGCAAGAACATAAAAAACAGCGGAATATCAATTTCTCCACGAATAAGCAGCGTAGAGCCTACAAGCGCAACCGTAGCAATTCCAAACTTTAATATTAGTGTTGAAGAAACAACAAAAAGTGCTGTTCCAAGTTCTGTTATAATGTGCCGTTTTTCTACATAGTCAATTTTTTTGTCAAGTCCTTTCAGATAACTTTCTTCCGCATTGTTTGATTTCAAGTCCTGTAAACTTTCGATACACTCTTGTACACCGCTTTCAAGCGCGACATTTGCCGCTACAGATTTACAGTTGAAGTATTCCTGTATGCGAGCTGAAAAGAATGTGATTGTAAATGCAATCGGTAAAACCCACACCGCCGCAAGAGCCATTCGCCAGTCGTAAGCAAAAAGGCAGATTGCAATTAGTGTTGTTGAAATGAGGGAGCCTGCCAATGCGGGTACATAATGGGAGAATGCAGTTTCAAGCGTAGCACAGTCTCCCATAATAGAATTGGTTAAATCCGCAAGGTCTTTTGCCAAAAAAGGACAACGGGATTTTGCGTAGCCGTTCCGCTAAGGATATACGCCTTACCCCGCTTTCCACATAAGTCGCTAAGTAAGTGGCGTTATATTGAAACCAAGTCGCAATAAATATAAGGCATAAGCAAACCAAAGAACCAACCGCATAAAAAGCAATGCGGCTTCCATTCAAGTTCCCATTCATGGTGTCAATGACAAAGTAATAGAGCAATCCCACAGGAGCATAAAGGATATATCCTGTACGACGCAGGCAATACAGCCTTTTATCAAATCGACAGCCCCTGTCTTGATAATGCAAAACGTCTTTGCAATGTCTTAATCATGCGTTTACCTCCTTTGCAATCTTCCATTCTGCCGCTTCGGAATAATCCTTCCACATTTTTGTAAATATGCCGTTTCTTTCTATCAGTCCGCTATGTGTGCCGCTTTCGACAATTTCACCGTCTTGCAGTACATAAATGCAATCCGCGTCTGTGATTGACGACAACCTGTGTGCAATCATAATGACGGTCTTTCCCTTTGAAAGCGCGGATAAAGCCTGCTGTACGCGCACCTCATTATCGGGGTCGGCAAATGCGGTCGCTTCATCAAGGATTATGATAGGCGCATTTTTCAAAATCGCGCGGGCAATCGCTATTCTTTGCTGTTCGCCGCCGGACAGATATACGCCTTTTGCGCCGACAACCGTATCAATGCCATTCGGTAATTTTTCAATAATATCCAAGCACTGTGCAGCTTCCAAAGCATGGGCGATTTCTTCGCGTGTAGCGTCAGGCTTTGCCATACGCACATTTTCCAATATGGACGCTTTGATAAGTCGGCTGTTCTGAAATACAAAGGACACCTTATTCATCAATGTTTCTTTCGGAATGTCGCATATGTCGATATTCCCTATCAGTACGCGCCCTTTTTGCGGGTCAAAAAATCTTGTGACGATATTTGCAAGCGTTGTCTTGCCGCCGCCGGACGATCCTACCAATGCGACTGTCTGCCCCGGTTTATGGAAAGAGATACATCATTGAGCGCGTTTTTCTTTCCGTCATAGCTGTAACTAACGTGTTCTAATGTAATCCCATTATCTTTAGGGATATTATTCACGCTGCTTTCAGATAATGGTTTTTCGTTCAGCACTTCATTAATCCTGTTAATTGCGTCGCCTACAATCATTGCGTCCTCGCTCATAAACATAATTTTTGTGAGCGTCGTACCAATGACGGGCGTAATCACAATATAGAAAATAAGGTTTAACAGAAGTTCATTTGTTACGCCGCCCCTTGTAAAGAGAATACCTCCGGCAATCAGAAACGCGAATACACTGTTAATTGCCGTTGTATAGAACATCATAGGCAGACGCAGCCCCTTTGTGTATGCGATTACCCATGTTTCGTAATTGTCTATCGCGTTTTTGAAGCGTTTGAAAGAAAAGATTGTCTGTCCGAAAGTCTTTACTACGGGTACGCCCCGCACATATTCAACGGCTTCATTTGACATATCGGCAAGCGCATTTTGATATTGTTCCATTCGCTTTTCCATGTCTTTTCCTGTCATTTTCATCATAATCAGAAAACCAAGCACAACGGGAACAAGGCTTAAAAGCCCTAACCGCCAGTCAAAAGCAAGCAACAGGAAAAGTAGCCCTATAGGGGTGGCAATCGCCCCCGCTTTGTCGGGAAGCCTGTGTGCAAGATACGTTTCCGTAGCAGCACTGGAACCGTTTACTATTCTCCGCAGCTTTCCACTTCCATACTTCTCCGTTACTCCGAGCGGCAATGCTGCAATATGGCGCATAAGCTCTTTTCGGATATTAGCGGCAACCCGGAACGCGCTCAAATGCGAACACATCAAAGCGGCTATGTAAACAACAATAGAGATAACTGCAAACAATACGGCAGACCAACCGTAGCCTGTGACATTCTCCGCCTGTGAGAAGTCCGGGGAAACCTCCAGTATGTCGTGAATAATACACCATATATACCAAAAAGGTACAAGAGCCAACAGTGCACTCATTACAGACAGTACCCAAGAAAGATAGGTCAATATCTTATGCCCTCCGGCATAACCCATCAGTCTTGATAGATTTGACTGTTTTTTCATTGATAAAACCTCCTTGAAAATTTTTTATGATACGAGAACAAAATGAACGTCCTCCAATATCCTCATTTCAGTTAGTGTTGCCCTTGTGAAGTTAGCAGTAACTAACCTGTGTATAAAAATTATAGGGCAGATTGCCCTAACGAATTTATTCATTTTTATTGCCCCATAATTTTCATCCACCCGGCGGTATAGAAATCTCTCATTTCTTTCAAATAGTGCTTTGCTTCTTCAAGAGGCATTTCATGTATAATCAGCTCAAAAAATGTATTAAACATTCCTGTAATCAAGATATGCTCCAACCGTTCATCAATGGGGGGAGCAGGTCTGCCTATCTTTTCAAGAACTGCTAAATAATCATGTGTTCCTTTTGTTTCTATTTCCACCATTTCATCAATCAATTTTGAAAAACGTGTTCCCTCCGAACAGCAAAGTATGAGCTTAAATTCATTCAAGTGTTCATAGGCATACAAGAGCATTTCATACATACATTCGCCGGAAGTAGAAGTAAGATTGTTAGGTTGTTCTTCTGGCGGAATTTCAGCAAATTCTTTTTGAGCCTTGCAAAATCGTTCCAGTAAAAAATTGTAGTGTTCGCCTACCAATGCTTCAAACAAGTCCTCTTTACTATCATAATAGCCATATAAAGCCCCTGTGGTTACGCCTGCTTTTTTAGCAATATTTCGTAATGAAGCAGATGTGAAGCCTTTTTCAAGAAATTCCTGTATAGCAGCCGATAAAATCATCTGCAATGTCTTTTTCTTCGTTGCTCATTTTTAATCCTCTTTTTATAACACTGTTATATAACATCGTTATAATAGCACCTCGCAAAAACTTTGTCAATTCCCCAATATTATTTTCCACTATCCAAATATCATTTTCTGTCTGCTCAGAGATGTAAATTTCATTATCTTTTTGTTTGAAAAGGTGTTAAATGACCGTCTTTCAGTTAACACCCCTTGAAAGTGCGTTTACCCCCCATATATTCAAGGACTTTCGCCTGTTTCGTCCATTTGCCCTCGTAAATTGTGCCCTTGTTAGATAACGGGGACTTTGAATGGCTTGCAAGCATGACGGGATTACTTCGCCAGTTGCTGAAATTGTGAGCGTATCCGTTAAGTATATCAGGTAAAATTTAAAAATTGTTTTACTTCGAGCAACCACACAAAGCCAGCCTTTAGCATTTTTGTTCGTTTCTATATGCGTAAATCCTGCTTTTCCAAAGAATATTTAATCTCTTTGGAAGTATAAATTTTCATTCCTTTTATAATCTCTGTCCATTTTTTATCTTTGTCATTTTCGCCATTTGACTCATTACAAACCATAAAAATTCCACCTTTTTTTAGCACTCTATATATCTGGCTAAAACTTTGGTCAATATCAGACCAAAAATATATTGTTTCAAAAGCAGTTGCTAAGTCAAAGGTTTCATTGGCAAAAGGAAGTTCCTGCACATTTCCTTGCAGAATTTCACAATGCTTTCTTTCTACTGCAAATTTATTAACTTTTTTGATTTCTAACACTAACCTCTTGAATAATCAATGCCAAAAACTTTACCCTTTGGACTTTTTTCTAATAGTTTTTTTATATTTGCACCACCACCGCAACCAACGTCTAATGATATATCGTTCTTATTAATTTTTATATGCTTCAATCCCCATTCTGCCATAGGAGAATGACCTATATTCATCATATTAACCATAAGGCTTCCGCCAAGTCCTTTAGGTTTACAAGTGTTTTGAAAAAAAAGACATAATTACACCTCTCCTTACATCAATCAAGTTAGCTTTGACTAATTCATTCTATCATTATTATAAAATTCGTGCAATAAAGTCTTAAAATAATTGCAGAAATGAGATAGTGTATTTACGCAGGTTTTCTCAATTTAGTATCTGTTTTCAAGTCAAAGAGGGTAGACAAAAAATATTATCTGCCTACCCTCTTTTTCATCTTATAAGCGTTACATTACTATGCGTAGATAATTTCTGCATTGACGATTTCTCTTGCTCTTGCCTGTATCTCGTTTATTCTGCCAACCCACAACATCGGGCGTTCTGTTTTGAGCTGTTCAGTAACGCCCTCCTTATCAGCCATTTGCTCAACCAATCGAAACATCATCTCCGTTGCCTGTTCGTCAATATCAGCAAGATAACTGTTCAATCTGCCACTTGTGAGTAGCGTGATGTAAACTGCTTTCTTGCATTCCTGTAAATAGCGTTTGTGTCGCTGTCCCCATAAGCCGATAGGCTTGTTTTCTTTTTCGGTTGGTAAAGTAAGGCAAGGAATATAATAATCCCCCTGCAATTCATACCAAAGTCCGTTGCTTTCATCGTAAATATATTTCTCCATAGTGTTATCCTCCAAAATAATCTATTCGCACATACATCACAGTTTCCCGATTACCACACTTTGTTATATTGTGTTATCAGATTTTTCTGCCCTTGATTTTGCCCTTATGATTGTGCAGAACAAGGATAACATTGTGTGAAATCATATAAAGGGATAAGGTGGACTGATTGCGATAAATCCTTTATTTTCAAGGATTTCGGAGGATTTTATTAAAACTCTATGAGGTGCGATAAACACCTGTGAAATTATGAATTTCTAATTGATATTTGATGATAGCAGCCAGACCATTGTAACTTTTTCTCAGATCAGTGACACCACAGGAGAGATATACCGTTGTCCCCCCTGCCAGGTCAAGCATGGCGCTGCAGGAATCCCAGTATAGATTCCATCAGTTCCGGTCTGCAGGAATCAGATATTTCAATACGGATACTGTCTGAAATAAAAATACGCACCGATGAAGATTCCTCAGAGAGCAGCTTTCTGGCAGCTTCCTGCTCAGATGGAAGTCTGACAAAGACCATATCCTGTTCAGATTCGGATGCCGGCTCTTCTTTTGCAAATCTGCGGATCCAATATCCCATCGTAGATAAATGGATACCGTTTTCTGTACACCATTGTTTACATGTTTGTCCACTGGTCTGGTATTGTTGGATACGGTCAGACCAGAGTTTTGCTTTTTCTTCTTTATTCATAGTGATATAGAATACCTCCTGAGTTTTAAGGAGATTGTAGCAGAATAAAAAACAAAAAACAGATACGGATGATTACCTACTTACTATATACCGCGTGGCTTTGCTCATGGCTATCTGACGCTGGAAGATGACACCCTGATGCAGTGGTGTGTGGCTGATGGCCTGTCATGCGGACCCTGCGAATGTGCCGGACAGCCCGGAGGAGTTCCTGGACCAGTTCAATACCTTCTCCATTTACCAGATCCTGCCCCAGCTGATCGAACTGTGGGGCCTGAACGTGCAGACGGAGGTGGAATCCAGAAAAAACCTCGAAAAAGTGAGCGGGAAATGACCACCCCGCTCTTTCTGCTGCGCTGTGTACAGCTCGGTATCAGCATCGCCGACCTCGACCTGCTGACCATCGGGTTGGTCAATGATATGTTCACGGAGCGGCAGAACGACGACTATCCGTACAAAGAGCTGGCTTCGCAAAGTGATTTTGACAAATTTTGACAGAATAAAACTCGACGAGCGTGCATATATTAAGCATGAAATAAGCACGCTCGTTTGATTTTACTTGACTATCGTGCTTATTTCGATTACAATATAAGCACGGAAGGATGGTGATTCTATGAATGAGATGACAAGATTAGTTCAAAATCATGATTACCTTACGCCGAGAATTGCGGGAAAATCTGGAATTTCAAAATTTAAGTTTTACAAATATGTTCGAGAAAACGGATTGGAGCCGGTCAGCCGTGGTGTTTATTCTACGGGAGCGGATTGGGTCGATGAGTTGTATGTGCTTCATAAGAGATGCCCGAATGCTGTTTTTTCACATGACGAGGCTTTTTATTATCATGGTCTGACAGACAGAGAACCATTTGTCCACACACTTACCATATACAGCGGTTACAATGCGCATCGGCTTACAGCGGATGGAAGTTGTAAAGTATATACGGTAAAACGGGAATTACTGGATGTCGGAAAGATCATTGTGAAAGACAATGACGGGAATATGATTCCGATGTATGACCTGGAACGAACGATTTGTGATCTGATGAGAAGTCGGAGCAGTATTGAAGCACAGGATTTCAATTCCGTTCTGAAGACATATGTTTCCAGAAGAGACAAGGACCTGAATCGACTTATGGAATATGCAAAGTTGTTTCGGGTTGATAATGTAATCCGAAGATATATGGGGGTATTATTGTAAAATGCAGCTGACACCTGAACAGGTTAAGGGAAGAATTAAGAATGTGGCAAAGGAAAACAAGGCAGATGCCAGAACGCTCATGCGAATTTATATGATGGAGCGTTTCCTTGAGAGAGTTGCCAATTCGCAGTATAAAGATAATTTTATCATCAAAGGCGGAATGCTGGTGACGGCAATGGTTGGCGTAGCATTGCGGTCCACGATGGATATCGATACGAGTATTAAAAATCAGAATCTGTCGGCAGAAGATGCCAGACGGATTGTGGATGAAATCAAGGACATCGACCTTGGCGATGGAGTGACCTTTGAGGTTAAGGAAGTTTCCAATATCATGGATGAAATGGAATATCCGGGTATTCGGTTTACCATGAATGCCGTGATGGGAAAACTTGTTACACCGATGAAGATTGATATTTCTACAGGAGATGTTATCACGCCAAGAGCAATCGAGTACAACTATAAATTGCTCTTGGATGACCGTTGCATCAGCCTTTGGTCGTATAATTTGGAAACCATTCTGGCAGAAAAACTTCAGACGGTCCTTGCAAGAGGTCTTTTGAATACCCGAATGAGAGACTTCTATGACATCAAGACACTGCTTTCTATTTACGAGCAGGACATCGATGCTGATGTGCTGAAAAAGGCATTTGAGGCAACCTGTAAGAAAAGAAGCACCGAAAATCTGAAAGAGGAAGCACCCAAAATTATGGCTGCCGTCAGTGATGACGCGCAGTTACATACACTTTGGAAGTCCTACCAGAAGAAATATCCGTATGCTGCTGATATCAGCTATGAGGATATTATGGAGAGCACAATGCTCTTATGGAGTAAAATTCAATAATCGGTAGCAACCCCGTTGGAGAAATCTGACGGGGTATTTTTATACCCATTTTTAGCCTGTCTGCCCCGTGCAGATGGGCTTTTTTCATGCCTGCGAGGAGGTGGTTACGCAAATGGCATCCAGAATCCAGGGCATCACCGTTGAGATCGGCGGCGATACCACAAAGCTCTCCAAAGCACTGGAAAGTGTAAACAAGTCAATCAAGGGGACGCAGTCCGGACTGAAGGATGTCAACAAACTCCTGAAACTGGACCCTCCAATACAGAACTGGTTGTCCAGAAGCAGAAGATGCTTAAGGATGCCATTGAAGCTACCAAGGAAAAGCTGGCAACTCTGAAGACTGCGGCACAGCAGGCAAATGAGCAGCTTGCCAATGGTGAGATCACCCAGCAGCAATATGATGCCCTCCAGCGTGAGATCGTGGAGACCGAACAGAATCTGCGGTCTTTACAGGACCAGGCGGCTACTACCAATGCGACGCTTGCCAAGATCGATGAAGCTGGAGAAAAGCTCCAGAACATCGGATCTTCTGTGGAGAATGTCGGTAAGAAGTTCCTGCCGGTGACTGCCGCTGTAACGGGTCTTGGTACGGCAGCAGTAAAAACCGCAGCCGATTTCGATTCCGAGATGAGTAAGGTATCTGCCATTTCCGGTGCGACCGGGGATGACTTTGACCAGCTCCGTGCGAAAGCCCGTGAAATGGGTGCAAAGACCAAGTTCTCTGCATCCGAGGCAGCTTCGGCGATGGAATACATGGCCATGGCCGGATGGAAGACTTCTGACATGCTGAACGGCATCGAGGGCGTCATGAACCTCGCGGCCGCTTCGGGTGAAGACCTCGCTACGACTTCAGATATTGTTACCGATGCCCTTACCGCGTTCGGCTTATCCGCTGCGGATTCTGGCATTTTGCCGATATCCTCGCAGCCGCTTCCTCCAATGCGAACACCAACGTCTCCATGATGGGCGAGACGTTCAAGTACTGTGCGCCTATTGCCGGTGCGCTGGGGTTCTCGGCAGAGGATACCGCAGAAGCCATCGGACTTATGGCAAACAGTGGTATCAAGGCTTCACAGCTGGTACTTCCCTTCGTACCATCATGAATAACCTTTCCGGTGAAGTGACCTTTGTGGGTAAAAACATCGGTGAGGTCACGATTGCAACCAGCAATGCAGATGGCAGCATGAGAAGCCTGAACGACATCCTTGCAGACTGCCGTGTGGCATTCTCCGGGCTGTCGGAATCTGAGAAGGCCGCCAACGCAGAGGCATTGGTCGGCAAGAATGCGATGTCCGGCTTTCTTGCCTGATGAATTCCAGCCAGTCGGATATCGATAAAATAAGCAGTGCCATTGAAAACTGCGATGGCGCATCTGAGAGCATGGCAGAGACCATGCAGGACAATTTAAATGGTCAGCTCACCATCCTGAAATCTCAGCTGGAGGAGCTGGCTATTTCTTTTGGCGATATCCTGATGCCGACCATCCGTAAGATCGTATCTGCCGTGCAGCAGTTCGTGGACAAGCTCAACAGCATGGATGAAAGTACCAGGGAAACGATCATCAAGATCGGACTTCTGGCAGCATCCATCGGTCCGCTGCTCATTGTGCTGGGTAAGACCATATCGACCGTCGGCACAGCGATGCGGGGATTCAGTTCTCTTGCAAAGGGTGTCCGGCTTCTTATCACCCATGTGGCAGTGCCAGCGGTGTGTTCAGCAAGCTGGGTGTGGTTCTGGGTGGTCTGTCCGGGCCGGTCGTAGCAGTGGTGGCGGTCATCGGCACACTGGTGGCGGCGTTCATGAACCTCTGGAACACCAACGAGGAGTTCCGTACTGCCATTACCGGTATCTGGAACGACATCGTTTCAAAGGTGAAAGGCTTCTGCGATCAGCTGACACAGCGGATCAACGGGCTGGGCTTTGACTTCAAGGATGTCACCGAGGTACTGAAAGCTGTCTGGGATGGCTTCTGTCAGGTGCTTGCACCGCTGTTTGAGGGAGCTTTCCAGAATATTGCCACCATCCTCGGCGTTGTTCTGGATACGCTACTTGGTCTGTTCGATGTCTTTTCCAATGTGTTCTCCGGCAACTGGAGCGGCGCATGGGAAGCGGTAAAGGGTATCTTTTCCAGCATCTGGGATGGCGTGAAGTCCATTTTCTCCACGACCCTTACTGCTCTGAAGAGTGCGCTGGATGTGTTCCTTGGGCTGTTCGGTACGGACTGGCAGACGGTCTGGGGCAGTATCAAGAGCTTCTTCGAGACTGTGTGGAGTGGAATCAGCAGCTTCTTTTCAAACACAGTTTCCGCTATCCAAAGTGTAGCAACGACTGTATTTACAGCAGTGTCTGGATTTTTCACCACCGTCCTTACGAGTATCCAGACGACCTTCAGCACCATCTGGACTGCCATTTCCACAGCAGTTTCTTCTGTGATGAATACGATCCATACCACGGTGACAACTGTGTGGACGCAATCTCGACCGCAATCTCTACGGTCATGAACTCCATCAGTACGACGATTACTTCGGTGTGGAACGGCATCTACAACACCATGAAACCTCTGCTGGATGCGTTCAAATATCTGTTTGAGACCATCTGGCAGGCAATCCAGATCCTGATCGGCGCAGCACTGACCGCGATCCAGACGAAGATCACTTCCATCTGGAACGCCATCGTCGCTTTTGTGACTCCGATGTTGACCAGATTGCAGACGACTTTCTCTACAGTTTGGTCAGCGATTCAGACAGCCATCTCCACGGTGCTGACAGCAATCCAGACCGCAGTGACGACGGTATGGAATGCCATTGTATCGTTCTTGACTCCGCTGCTGACTGGCATTCAGACCCGGATGAGTACGGCATGGAATGCGATCAAGACGGTCATTTCGACTGTCCTTTCTGCGATTCGGTCCACGGTTTCTTCTATCTGGACTGCCATCAGCAGCAAGATCTCCGGTGTGGTAAATGGCATCAAATCGGTGGTTTCTTCCGGCTGGAATGCATGAAGTCTTCGGTATCGTCCCTCAGTAACAGCATCAAAAGTGCGGCGACCACAGCTTTTAATTCCATGAAATCCGGGATTTCCTCTACGATCTCCGGTATCAAGTCCACCATCACGAACGGCTTTAACAGTGCAGTTTCCTTTATCAAGGGGTTGGCTGGACAGGCATTCTCGTGGGGCTCTGACATGATCGGCAACATTGTGTCTGGTATCCAGTCGAGGATTCAGGATGTGGCAAGTGCTGTATCGGGAGTGGCAGACCGTATCCGTTCCTTCCTGCACTTCTCTGTGCCGGATGAAGGACCTCTGGCAGATATGGAAAGCTGGATGCCGGACTTCATGCAGGGTCTGGCAAACGGTATCACGACCAACACCAGCCTTGTGACTGCGGCGGCGGAGAACCTGTCCACCACGCTGTCTACCTCCATCACCAACTCCATGAGGGGTGTGGAACAGGCATACAGTAAGAGCTGGGCAGCCATCAGCCAGACGGTGAAAACCGGAACGGCAGGTGTAAGTGCTGCGATGAGATCCGCATGGAGTTCCATTACGACCAGTACCGCCAGCACATGGAATACCATCAAGTCCAGTATCCAGAACAGCTTCTCGGCGGTGAAATCCAATGTGACCTCTGCGACAGCAGCAGTGAAAACGTCCATGACCAGTGCATGGAATGCGGTGAAGTCGCTGACAACGACCAGCTGGAACGGAGTTAAAACGGTCATTACCACAGCGTGGAACGGGATTAAATCCCTTACCACCTCTGCGACCGCTTCTGTAAAAACGTCCATGACCAGCGCATGGAATGCGGTGAAAAACCTGACGAATACCAGCTGGAATGGTATCAAAACAGTCATCACGACTGCATGGAACAGCATCAAGAGTCTTACAACTTCCTCTGTATCCGCAGTTCGCAGTACGGTCACAAGCGGCTGGAACACACTGAAATCTACCACGACCTCTGCCTTCAACAGCATCAAGTCCACGGTGTCTTCGGCAATGTCCAGCCTGCGCAGCACGGTTTCTTCCGGTGTTGCAAGTATCAGGAGCAGTTTTAACTCGCTCGGTTCGATTGCTTCTTCGGCATACCGCTGGGGTGCAGATATCTGTTCCCAGATGGCGTCAGGTGTCCGGGCAGCAGCCGGTTCCGTGATCGCAGCGGCAGAAAATGTCGCAAGCAGGGTCAGAAGTCTGCTGCATTTCTCTGTACCAGATGAAGGACCTCTGTCCGATGCAGATACCTATATGCCGGACTTCATGAAGCTGCTGGCGACCGGCATTAAGAAAAATGTCAAGTCGGTGGTGAAAGCCGTGCAGGGACTTGCCGGGTCTATGAGCAACAACCTCACGACCCCGGTAGATTCTCTGGGCGACTGGATGGATTCCGTGGTCGGCAGTTTTGCTACCACGATCAAGAAAAGTCAGAGCGGTATCGGTAGTGCTGCAAGGAATGTGGGCAGCGGTATCCAGTCCCAGCTGATGTCCGGACTTTCCGGTCTGAAAACACAGTTCCAGCAGATCTGGACTGACCTGCAGGGTATCACCAAAACCGCAGTCGGCGGCATGAGCGATGAAGTGAAGCAGGGCTTTGCGGATATGAAGGATTCCATTGGAGAGCTGAGTTCTCAGACCAGTTCCCTTGGAAATGCGATCCGCAGTCTTGGCGATACCTTCAACTCGGATTTCCTAAAGAGCCTGGGCAACGGCATCAGCAAGGTCGGTGACACGGTCAATACGGTCACGGGGGTTGTGGACAAGCTCGGCTCCATGAAGAACACCATCGGAAATCTCGGAAATACGATGCAGAACCTTGGCAATGTCCTCGGTACAGAGAACGGCGGTGGTCTGTTGTCCAACATCGGAGATTTCTTGTCGAAGATCGGCAGTGCAGATGGAGGTCAGATCGTGTCGAAGTTTGGCAATCTGATCTCTGGGCTGACCTCTAAAATGGGCGGTCTGGGAGAGGGAATCTCCGGCATCATCTCGAAGCTGGGAAGCCTTGGCTCCAGCGGTGGGGGAATCCTGTCGAATCTGGGCGGGCTGCTTTCCGGTGTAGTGTCGAAGATCGGCGGCTTAGGCGGCAGTCTTTCTGGGCTTCTGTCTGGTGTGGGTTCCACATTGGGCGGAATTGCTGGTTCTGCCGGTTCCGCAATCGCAGGACTGTTCGGCTCGGTTGGCACGACCGTATCCGGTCTGGCTGCTGGTGCGGGATCGGCTCTGGCTGGTATCGCTTCCTCGGCCGGAGGAGTGCTTGCTTCGGCAGGTACAGCACTGGCCGGTCTTGCCGGTCCTGCAGGTATCGCAGTGGCAGCAGTTGGTGGCATCGGTCTTGGACTGACGAGCCTCTGGAAAAACTGCGATGGCTTCCGGGAAGGTGTCACAAATATCTGGAACAAAGTTACGTCGGTATTCTCGAATGGAGTAAACGCCATCAAGAACGGTATTTCTAATGCGGCTTCTGCTATTGGCAATGTGGCATCGTCCATCTGGGGCGGTATCAAGAACGTGGCTTCTTCGGCAGTCAGCTGGGGCAAGGACATCGTTGGCGGTATCGCGGGCGGCATCAAGAAAGGCGTGAGCTGGGTCGGCAATGCGGTCAAGAGTGTGGCAAATGGCATCCGCTCGTTCCTGCACTTCTCTGTGCCGGATGAAGGGCCGCTGGCAGATGCCGACACCTATATGCCCGACTTCATGAAGCTGCTTTCCGGCGGCATCAAGAAAGGCGAAGGCGGACTGATCAGCCAGATCAGGTCGATGGCAGCAAAGGTACAGCAGGGTATGGAGGGCATCAGCTCCTTCAGTCTGCCGGAACTGACCTTGCCACATTTCGATGGCTCCGGCTGGAACTTCCCGCAGGCGGCTCTGGCCGGAGGTGGCACCACCCGGACGACCAACCTTGGCGGTGTGTATATCACAGTCAACGGTTATAATGCCCGGAGCGACGATGAACTCGCACAGACCGTTGCCGATAAGATCAACGGCATGATCCATGAGGATGATTCGGTCTTCAAGTAAAGGAGGAGATGCGTATGGGCTATAACACCCCAAAGCAAACAGTATCACAGTTTCAGTTAAAAGACAGATATGCCAGACAGTATCTGTCGTTTGCCGGGAAGTCCAGCAAAGACTTCCTATTATATTTGTCTGGTCCCGGTGTGTATGATTCCCCGGCTGCGGATGTGGAGAGCACCTCCGTACCCGGCAGGAACGGAGACATCCTCACCGAGAATGCAAAGGCAGGCCGCCGCAGGTATCAGAACGTGGATATCAAGTATAAGGCATTTTTCTTCAACGGACTGCCAGCTAAGACAGCAGCAGTCAAGGCATGGCTTCTGTCGCCGGTGGGGTATCAGAAATTGCAGGATACCTACGACCCGGATTTCTTTCGGATGGCGGTCTGCAAGGATGCCCTTGCTTTTGATGTGACTGCTCAAAAAGCCGCTGAGATGGAGCTGGCATTTAACTGTAAGCCCCAGAGGTGAGCGTGGACGGGCAGCGGACGATCCGGCTGGATGGCAGGTCGACCTTAAAGAACCCCTTCGCTTTTCCTGCACAGCCCATCTTCAAGGTTTACGGAGACAGCGGCGGCGAGCTGTATGTGGGGGAAGAGAAGATCACCATCCACAGCATCAAAGACTATGTGCTGCTCAACTGTGAGACGCACAACGCTTACAACGCTTCCGGCTTCTGCAATGAGACCATCCTTTCGGATGACTTCCCGGAACTGCCGGAAGGAAAGACACAGATCACATGGACAGGCGGTATCACGGCGGTGGAAGTCATTCCCCGTTGGTGGACGCTCTGAGGGGAGGTGCAGCCAGTGATCCCATGTTTATATGATTCCAGAGAAATGAAATTTGATAATAACGGCATTGGAAAGCTGGCAGATGCACAGTCTTGTACCGTGACTGAAAAACGAAACGGCAGCTATGAGCTGAAGCTCATCTGTCCGGCAGATGGCATCCACGCTGAGATGCTAGAGGAGGGAAACGTCATCCTTGCCAAACCATCTGATACGATGCAGCCGCAGCCGTTCCGAATCTACAAGATCACTACTCCGATCGATGGAAAGCTGGAAGTTCAGGCACGGCATATTTCCTATCAGCTCAACTTTATTACAGTTTCCCCGTTCTCAGTGAGTGGGTGCGCAGGAGCGGTGCAGGGGCTGAAAAGCCATGCGGCTTCCGACTGTCCGTTCTCAGTTTGGACAGATGTGGCATCCAGTGCGATGTTTACTGTGTCCGTTCCGGCATCTTTCCGTAACTGTCTTGGCGGTATGGATGGCTCGGTATTGGATACTTTTGGAGGAGAGTTCGAGTGGGACCGCTACACAGTCAAGTTTCACAGAGCCAGAGGTGCGGACCACAACGTTCATATCGTCTACGGCAAAAATCTGACGGATTTCAAGATGGAGAAATCCATCGAGAATACCATTACAGGAGTGCATCCGTACTGGGTAGACAACGAAACGCAGGCGGTTATGGAACTGCCAGAAAAAGTGGTCATGGTCAGCCGAAAATCTGTGCCGTATCAGAAGATTACGGTGCTGGACTGCACCAGTGCCTTTCAGGAAAAGCCATCGGAAGCGGCTTTGCGAGAGTATGCACAGGACTATATTGATACGACCAGCCTGACAGAGCCGGAGGTCGACATTAAAATCGACTTCATTCAGCTTTGGAATACACCCGGATATGAGGATGTTGTACAGGCAGAACAGGTCTCGCTCTGTGATACGGTTCATGTGTATATCTCGAAGCTGGGCATTGAAGCCAGTTCCAAGGTTACAGAAACCGAATATGACTCGCTTTTGGAACGGTATAACAGCATCACGCTGTCGAATTCTACGGTCAGCAGCCGAAATTCCTCCCTGACAAGCTCCCTTAACAGTATCCGAAATACAGCAACCGCCGCATACGATACCGCAGTCCGTGTGGAAACAGCAGTGGGAGAGCAGATGGGCGGCATTTCGGCCTCCATTATCTATGATGGTGCGTTGTTTGCTGCACTGTTCGGCCTTCATTATAAAAATGAGACGGACAGTAAGGGGAATACGACTCGGTACGCATTCAACGCAGCAACTCTGAAACAGTCAACGATTGCGTGGAAGAATAGCCCGGCCGGATTTTTTGTTTCCACAGATGGCGGGAAGACATGGGGATATGGCTGGGAGTCAGATGATTCCGCAGTCAAAACAGCAATCCTGCTGGAGCAGACACTCAAGGAACTGGACGACCGTTACAAGAAAGCAGCCGAGCTTTCCGAGGAGTTGCTGGAGGAACTGGATGAGCGGTACAAAACAGCGACCGCTATTTCTGTAGAACTTCAGAAAACGCTCGATCAGCGGTATGAAACGGCAAAGAAGCTGTCCAAAGAACTGTATGAGGAACTGGATAGGCGGTACAGCACCCTCACGGAAATCTCAGATGATTTGCAGAAGGAACTGGACGCGAAGTATCAGCGTATATCCCTGTGTCCGAAAGTGCGCCGGAAGATCCGACAGAGGATTCCTTCTGGGTCGATAAGAAGAACCTTCGTTTAAAACTGTGGGACGGAGAACAGTGGCAGACGATTGGATATGAACCGGAAGAACCTGATCCAGAGCCAACGGAACCGATCGCACCGACCGAGCCTGAAACCCCGGATACCGAAAAGCCGGGTAGTGAAGATAAGGATACGGAAAACAAAGAGGAAACAGATAATAAGGAGACGGATCAGGAAGGAGGGAGTTCGTAATGGTCACAGGCATTTATCAGGAAGTGGAATTGTCGCTGACGGAGAATCTGATCCCGGTGACGGTTCCGGTCAAGCAGTATGACAACAAGGCGAGAAAAGTTCGCTGTGTTTTGTATAACAACTCTGTGGAATATACCGTGCCGCAGAATTGTATTGTAGCCTGTTCCGGTACCCGTCCGGACGGTACGATCTTCCACTACACGAGTGAAACTGCGCCAGACCTTGTATTCGTTGAGAAGGGGGCAGTTCTCTTTACAATCACGACCTTCATGACGGCGCAGGCCGGACGTTTTCCGCTGGATGTTGTTATGCTCAGCACAGAAGGTGATGTCCTTGGCTCATTCTCTCTTACGTTAAAGGTGGAGAGGGCGGCCATCAATAACGGCAAGATCGCCACTTACACATTTGTAGCATTCCTGAAAGCTGTTCGGGATGGCATCCGAAATCTGTTTATAGACAAGGCAGGCTGCTTTGGCTTTGAGTCGGATGACGGTCTGGGACTGAGTGATAGATCGGAGTCCAGTTCCGTAGAAAAGCTGTGCCGTGAAATCGTGGAAGGATCGATCACGGAGGATGGCTATTTTGCATTTGAAACAAAATGCGACCTTGGGCTGATATTCACAACCGATGAAGAAGGACATCTGGTCGTGGAATATGGCGAGGATGATGTGTCAGTGTAAGGCTGACAGAAAGGGGTAATATGGCAAAATACACAGGCCGCCGGATCGTTCCCAAACATGCAGGCGAATGGGACATCCGGAAAGAATATGAAGAGCTGCAGATCGTACTGGATGCAGACAGCGGCAACAGTTTTATCTCCAATCTTCCAGTGCCGAAAGGAACGGCTCTGAGTGATGAGAAGTATTGGAGCCTGTTCAGCCTGCATAGTGAGCAGATCGCAGAGGCAGAGGAGCATCTGACCCAGACGGCCGAAGATATCCGCTCAGAGCTTTCGGAAACAGAAAACCGGATCAACAAAAATGTATCCGACACGGAAGGCCGTATCAATGAAAGTCTCTCCAGCACAGAAAGTAAGGTAAACACCAGCCTGTCCGAGACAGAAAACCGTGTGACTGCGCGTGTGGAGAATGCAAAATCGGATCTGACTGCAAAAGTCGCAGCGGCAGAGCAGCAGATGAATCAGAACGCCCAGAATGTCGCACAGACAAACAAGGCTCTGAATGCCCGGATGGACCAGATTGCAAAAGGGAGAACCTCTGACACAGAAGTCCTTGATGCAAGAGTGGATTCGGAGGGGAATACCTTTGACAACCTTGGAGCAGCGATCCGTTCCATCTATCCGAAAGCAAAAGAAGGGCTGGATGCACTGCAGGAATCCAAGGTGGATGCAAACTATGATGTGACCGGCGAACTGACAGAAGGCATTACAGTCAACACGATCAACGGAGAAACGCAGAAGTTTGAGCATGTCCAGACGACAGCACTGATCCCGGTAGATACCGCCTGCCAGAAGGTCTACTATACCGGGCAGGTGTTCAACTGGATCGGAGTTGCAGCTATGATGCCAATGGTACGTTTGTGGCATCCATTCTGGATTCCAGGGACACAGAACAGCCGCAGGAGTACAAAGAAAAGGAATTGGAGATCCCGGAAGGGGTATTCCAGATCCGGGCAAGCTCCTATGCGAAGGACCTGAGCCTGAAGGTGTGCGGAGAGTCTGTAAAGCTGTGGAATCAGGTTCAGAGGGAGCGACAGAATCAGAAAAAGATGGCAATCGAGATCGAAGCACTGCGAAGTGCGGATGATGCACTGGCAAAGGAAACGATGACCAGTTTGAACCTGCCCTTTTTATATGACAGTGTCAGCAATATCTGGGAAGGCAGCAGCCCGGTACTCCAGACCTACTATGTGCCGCTGACTGTTCTGCGAAGTGTGTTTGTACAGGAAATCCAGTTCACACTCCGAACCATTGGGGAGACGACCCTGACTGCCATGCTTGAATCGGAAGAAGGCGAGGTGTTCCGCCAGACGGTAGAACTGGTGAAGGGAGACAACAAGATTGTCCTGCTCCTGCACCGATTTATAGATGAAGGAGCATACAAACTGCGTGTGCGCAGTACAGACAAGGTGCTCTATTATCCGGTGCGCCCGAATACCGGAAAAGAAATCCGCAACGATTTCTTCAGCAATGAACCGTCCGGGAATGTGGAGTATGATTACAAAAACCGCCTGATCGTCTTTATGGGCAAGATCCTGATTGGTACAGGTAAGTAGATACGACGCTATCCTATTCCGGCATGGCTGCGGATGCCGCGTGGTAGGACAGGCTTTCAAGGATGAGCGGGAATACACGGATACCCTGGCATCCGGCAAGCTGGATGCAGTCCATAGCCGGAACCTGCTCGACCCTTCCAGGTATCGTCCGGGATGGTTTGCTTTTGTACACTCGTCCATCATTCAGTATCATGCAGACAATCTCCGATATGGTTCCACGGATTATATCCCGGTCAGCGAGAAAGGTCTTGTGACCAAAGGCTCCGGCACGAACGGTGTAACCAGCCAGGTCGTGTTTGACAAGGCGAAGAAGGTACTCCGTTATGTGGATGCCAATGACCAGTACACCTATCAGGAGGCGATGCCTATGTGATGTTCTTCTATATGGCCTCTTCCGGACAGAAGCTCTGCGTTGTTGAGGGAACGGAGTATGTATACGAAGCATACACGGATTATAAGCCGCTGGATGATCTGAAACAGGAATTGAACTCCCTGCAGACGGAGGCGGATAACCAGAAAAAGCAGCTGACAAATCTGACTGCCCGGCTGGATCAGCTGGTGGCCGTGCCGGAAAAGAAAGACCTCCGCCTTGTTCCGGCGGCTCCGGTGTATACGGTCTGCAATAACCTTATGACCGCCAGAAATTATCATGTTTCAGTCTGGGTGGACCATCTGATCGCAGAGACCGGCTGGAAGGATAGAGCGGCTGGTTTTGGTACGGAGATGGAGGAGCGCTTTAACCTGTATTCACCGTTTACCAACACGGCAGTCAACAGCGGGGAGGATGTTCTGGAACAGACGGTAGAAAAATCGTTTGTGTCAGATGTCTATAAGACGCAGAAACTCAAATTCAAGCACCGCAGCACCTTGGCCAGTATGGGAAAGAACCAGTTCCCGAAGATCCTTGTCATCGGTGACAGTGTGACGGATGGGTATCTGGCTGGTGTTGGGAAAACAGATGCGGATCTTCCAATCCATTATTGGTCGTGGGTGCGCTACCTGTTTGATCTGGACCGCAAGGACGCGAAAGCGGTAGAAACCGAATACCGCTGTCTGATGGTCGGCATGCCGGGAACAGTGAATGGCAAGCATTACGGCTCCTCGTCCTCGTTCAAGCTGGATGGAAAGACGGTTGTGAACTATGCGATGGGTAAGGGCGGCTGGAGTTGCAGAGGATCTGAACCTTGCAACTTTTGAGAGCGCATCTAATATTAACCCGTTCTACGATGAAAAGACGAAGGGCTTCTCGCTGAAGGCTTGTCTGGATAAGTACAGGACGTTGGCGGATAACGGCATGACCCGGCTTATCCCCGGCGAAACCGCAGGCACGGAAGTAAAAGATGCTAACGCTTATGACCTGTGCACGCCGACCCATGTGGTGATCAACTTAAACCACAACAGTTCCCTTGCAGAGTACAAAGCCAATATCCCGGATATCGTGAAAACGATCAAGCGTGAGTATCCGGATATCATCGTGATCCTCATGTCCATTGATGAGACCGGCACTTACTTCCCGGCAAAATACCCGGAGTACCGGGCTTCTGAGATCACGCTGGGCGGACTTCACAGCAAGAATGTGAGCATCTACCAGTATTTCTGCGATGAACTGCAGGATGAGGCAAACGGTGTCTATGTATGCAGTGGGCATCTGATCCAGCCTGCCGTGGAGAGTTACCCTACACTGGATTATGTGTCTGCGGATTCGGTCGGCAGACAGAGTGGCAGGTACTGCACATGGCATACGGCCGGGGTCAGTACGGAGGCCCCAACTGGCATCCGAACAACTACGCACACTGCGCATGGGGCTATCAGCTGTATGCGTTGGTCAAGTATACACTGGCACTACAGGATATGAAGTGAGGCCGGGAATATCCCGGAGAAAGGAAAAGCTATGATGAACCGTAATAATTGTCTGAAAATTCGGGGGGGGGGTATCGGATTATCTGACCTGTGCAGTAATCTGATCTCTTCTGTGCTGAGGGGAGGTGTGTTCTATGCCTAAGTATGTTGGCAGACGCATCGTCGAAGCATGGCGGCATCTGGGACAAGACAAAAGAGTACGAGGAACTGATCATCGTGCTGTGTCAAGAAACTGGTGTCAGCTATATCTCCAAGCTGCCGGTCCCGGCTGGAACGGAAATCTTTAATGAACACTACTGGTCTGTATGCAGTCAGTTCAGTGAGCAGATCAGGCTGGCAGAGGATCATCTGACTCAGACAGCAGAGGACGTTCATACGGAACTGACAGAAACAGAAAGCCGCATCAGCAAGAATGTGTCCGAAACGGAAGAAAGGGTCACCCAGAAACTCACGGATACGGTGCAGAACGTGAATGACAGCCTGAGTGATACGACCACAACGCTGGCGAAGAAGGTGACAGATGCACAGAAGCAGCTGGAGGATGGACGGACGGCCATGCAGCAGAGTGCAGCATCCCTGAATTCCAGGATGAACAGCATTGCATCCGGTAAGACTACGGACAAGGAGACTCTGGATGCGCGGGTCGATTCGGCAGGAAAGACCTATGACTCATTTGGTGCACACTTACGGTCCAGAGCCGATAAGTTCTATGCCAACGGTATGCCTTTCTCTTATACAGGAGCAGTCAATCTGAATACCACAGAGCATCAGCTGGAGTTTTCTGGGAACTTTATCTATCTGGGTGCGAAGGGGAATAAGCTGTTTACGAAACCAGAGCCGGTTCCATATAACCCGGATGCTCTTTTGACCTATATCTCCTACGATACAGTGGAAGGGACGTTGGTGACAGCGGACTGGTCGGATTCTCCAAAAGAGAATGATATCATCGTTTTTGTAGTGGACTGTAAATATCCGGAACGGTCTTATGGCTACTTTCCGTTCAAGGTGGATGGCAGGATGCCGTTTGGCGACCATACGCTGTCCGGCACGATGCTTCGGGATAAATCGGTGGACGGACAGAAACTCCTGGATGCTACCGTTACAAAGGATAAACTCGCAGATGCCTGTGTAAGCGCGGCAAAACTTGCACGGGATGCGCTGATGTCACAGAGCCTTGAAGTTCCATTCCAGCCCTGTGTCTTTTCAAAAGGAAAATGGGAGATCGTGGATGAAGGAGCCACCATCCATCATTTTTTGACGGAGTATGAGAGCGGGTATTATGGCGGCGGCATTAAAGTTCCCCGTGCGGAGCGGTTTGATAAGCTCTATGTCGAGATGGATTACTGCAACGACCAGCTGATGCACTACTATGTGGTTGGTTCAAAGCTGGTAAACCTTGGGTCGATTGCTTCTACAGATGGAAAACCAAAGAGGATCACGCTTGAAATCCCATCCAAAAAGCTGGAAGATGCCGGGTATAAGGATGACTATATCCAGATCGTGTTCACGAAGAACAGCACCTACGATATGACCATGTCCAACGTAAAGACACATTACTTCAATGTGAAGGGCAGCTACTTTGGGGAAGATTACAGCCTCCTTCATGAGCAGGCTGACACCAATACAAAGGAGCTTGCTGCCTTGTCGGAAAAGGTCAGTGTAAATGCGGATGCGATCAAAACAGCAGATGCGAATATGCAGAACCTTTCCAAAACGATCAGTTCCGTGTCTACGGATATGCAGGTGGTCATGAAGCAGAAATCTGCGTTCACCGGAAAGAAGATCCTGTTTTTGGGAGACAGCATCACGGCACTGAACACATCGGAGCGTGGCTGGGTAAGATACTTCAATGAGATCATCCAGCCGGAGCGGTTTGTAAACCTGTCGGTATCCAGTGCCAGATGGTGCGATTATGAGGACAGCGTTTACGATGGCAACCCGGTCTTTTCCGGACCGGATCAGAACCACAACAATGTCATGGGCAATCAGGTGGAAAAACTCATCCGAGGCAAGGACAAGACCAGCCCTCACTACAAGGAAGTGACTGCCTACGCCGACTTTGATATGATCCTGATCGCCTGTGGTACGAATGATGGTGTTCCTTCCGGCGATATGGAAGGCTCTTTCACTTCAGAGAATGAAATGGTCGCCATCGAAGAGCTGGACCGCAGGGCGTTTGCATCAGCATTCCGGTACAGCATCGAAAAACTTCAGCAGCTGTACCCGGCGGCGAAGATTTATATTTGTACGCCGATTCAGGGCTATATCACGACCCGGAGCTATGCACAGTCCAAGGCGAAAGGCGATTATCTGAAACTTCTTGCCGGCAGGATGTCTCTGGAAGTCATTGATACTTCTGCTGTGGTATCTGTGACATCTACGAGAAAAAGAATGCCAATGGCCGCTACCTGATTGATGGTCTGCATCCGAATGCGGCAGGCGCAAAGAAGATCGGAGTATTCAATGCCAGTGCAGTGATTGCCAGCTATCGATAATCAAATCCCACGGCTTGTCCGTGTTTTTATATATAATCCATATCAAAGGGCAGCTTCGGCTGTCTATTTTTATTGCCCGGATACGGGCGGAAAGGACGGAATTATGCAGAATGTGATCGACAAGATTGAATGGATGTTCGCAGGCCTGGGTGGTTTCCTGGGCTGGTTCTTCGGCGGGTTTGACGGCTTCCTGTATGCACTTGTAGTGTTCGTGGTCTGTGACTACTTCACCGGAGTGCTGGCGGCAGCAATCAAGCATGAGCTTTCTTCTGAAGTTGCTTTAAGGGTATCGCCAAGAAGGTATGTATCTTTGTGCTGGTTGGTATTGCCAATATCATTGACACACAGATCCTCCAGAATGGAGCCGCCATCCGCACCGCTGTGGTGTTCTTCTATCTGGCAAACGAGGGTCTGAGCTGTCTCGAGAATGCAGCAGTGATCGGTCTTCCGGTGCCGGAGAAGCTCAAGGAGATGCTGGCACAGCTGAAAGACGAGCGCGATCAGGACAAAATCGACAAGCAGTAATCAACCGGGAGGGGCGATAAGCCTCTCCCACATTTTATTTAGGAGGAACGGACCATGAGTATGAAAGAATATCCCGCAAAGCTGACGACCGGCTACTACCGTGTGCGTGAGGACTGGGAAGATGAAGCATCCCAGCTTGGCGCATATCGTCTGCTGGCGAATGCAAAAGCCAAGTGCGATGAGAATCCCGGCAGCCGTGTGTTTGACAATGACGGCAATGTGATCTACCCGGAGGAGGCTGTGCCGGTGACAGGTGCAGAAGAAGCGGAGGAAAAGCCGGTTATGGACGAGCCGGAAGGGAAAGCACCGGAAGAGGAATCTTCGGAAGAGAAGGACACCCCTGTGACGGATGAGCAGAAAGAGGAAGCCGGAAAGGAAGAGTATCCGACTGCAGAGGAACTCCCGGCAGCGATCGCCTATGGCAAGCTCAAGACTCTTATGAATATCCGGGAAATGCCGGATACCAGTGCAGAGGTTGTGACCATCTATAAGAAGAATACGCTGATCGAGATCGTGGAGTTCTGTGCGGGCTGGCTGAAGATCAAATGCCCGGAAGCAGCAAGTGGTCTGGCTTATGTTCTGAACAGTGCAGACACCTACGCATTTACAGCAAGCAAAATCTATAAGGTGGTTCCTGGAGACAACCTCTGGAAGATTGCAGAGAAGGAACTGGGGGATGGCAGCCGTTGTGCCGATATCCGTGCACTGAACGGCCTGACTTCCAATGCCATCCGGGTCGGCATGAAGCTGCTGATCCCTTAAACACAATAACACAAACACATGAGACTCGGAGTGATCCGGGTCTCAATTTTTTAGGAGGAATCGATATGGGATACACCAATAGTCCACTCGTTGTTTACACCAAACTCTCCCCGAACCATTCCGGGCAGAGAACACACAGCATTGACCGCATCACGCCGCATTGCGTGGTAGGTCAGCTTTCTGCAGAGAGCATTTGCGGATGTTTTACCAGTCCGACCCGTCAGGCCAGCTGCAACTATGGCATTGGCACGGACGGCCGTGTTTCTCTGTGCGTGGAGGAGAAGAACCGCAGCTGGTGCTCGTCCAGCAATTCCAATGACCAGAGAGCAGTCACCATCGAATGTGCCAGCGACATGAATGAGCCGTATGCGATGAACAGCGCCGTATATAACTCGCTCGTTAAGCTCTGCATCGATATCTGCAAACGTAACGGCAAGAAGAAGCTCCTGTGGCTGGGCGACAAGAATAAAACCCTCAACTACGCTCCGGCAGCAGACGAGATGATCCTGACTGTTCATCGCTGGTTTGCCAACAAAAGCTGTCCCGGAAACTGGCTGTACGCCCGTCTGGGTGATCTGGCAGCAAGGGTGACGGCGGCACTTGGCGGTTCATCTTCATCCGGCCTGCAGGCATCTTCCCTTAAGAACCTGTCTGAAGCCGAGGCAGTGGCAGAGATCGGTCCGTTGTTTACCGAAAACCAGAAGCAGTCCGGCATCCTTGCCTGCGTGTCGATGGCGCAGTTTATTCTGGAGTCCGGCTACGGTAAGAGTGAATTGGCACAGAATGCTAATAACTGCTTTGGCATGAAGATCTCGCTTTCCGGGAACAGCTGGAGCGGCAGCAGTTGGATGGCAAGTCGGTCTATACCAAGAAAACGCAGGAGCAGAATGCCGATGGCAGCTATGTCACGGTCACCGCTGATTTCCGAAAGTACGCCTGTGTGGAGGACTCCATTGCCGACCATGCGGCATATCTGCTCGGTGCGATGAATGGCAGCAGGAAACGGTATGAAGGTCTGGCAGGATGCACGGATTACAAGAAGGCTGTGCAGATCATCAAGGATGGCGGCTATGCCACCAGCCACACCTATGTGCAGAATCTCTGCAATATCATCGAGCGCTGGAACCTGACACAGTATAATGTTGCAACCCAGAACCAGGGGAGTACCATCCCTGGTTGGTATCGTGTGCGTAAGAGCTGGCAGAATGCAGCTTCCCAGAAAGGAGCGTTCCATGATCTGTCCTATGCGAAGCAGTGTGCGGATGAGAATCCAGGGTATACGGTCTTCGATCCGGCCGGCAAGGCGGTTTATCCTTTGACCCAGACTGCATCTGTGCCGTATGCGGTTCGCGTGTCCATCAATGACCTCAACATCCGTAAAGGACCGGGCACGAATTACGGTAAGACCGGTTATTATACCGGAAAGGGCGTGTTCACCATCGTGGCAGAATCTGCTGGTGCCGGTTCTGTGAAAGGCTGGGGCAAGCTGAAATCCGGTGCAGGCTGGATTGCACTCGACTTCGCAGCGCGTATCTGACCTTCATGGGCTTTCCTGAAAAGGAGAGCCTTTTTACATACAACGCAATCGTCAGTTCTGCGATTATAGGGGGAGATATTCTACGATTTATAGTTCGGATATCACTTGCTATAAGTGCCGGATAGAGCAAATATGTCACTACCCGAAGATAGGAAAAGGCGGTGGCATTACCACACGTTTTCCTTTCGGAAGGAAAATCTGACGAAAGGAGAGGACGATATGGATTCAAATGCTTTTCTGAATGACTTGATGTCAAAGATGAAGCTGCCGGAAGCAAAAGGAAAGAAAAAGGCAGAACAGAGTGAATCGGTGGCGCAGATTCTTGCCGTCATGCAAAAGGTCAAGACTGAGAAAAAGAAGCCGCCTGTAACCAGCTATGCACCAGTAAAAGAAATGCCGATGAATGAGCCGGAGAGTATGGAAGAATTCTCCCAGCTCGCATCCGATGTGATGCAGGAATGCCGGCCGGCAATGCCGACGGTGTCAGCAGCAAGCCAAGAGAAGGCTGTTCGGGTCGCCGCATATATCCGTGTTTCCTCCACCAATCCGGCACAGGAAGATTCGTATGAAATGCAGGAACGCTACTTTATGTCACTCCTGGCAGGAAATGCAGGGTGGACATCCGCCGGCATTTATTCCGATCATGGCATTTCCGCAACAAGCAGGGAAGGACGGACAGGTTTCAACCGTTTGCTCCGACACTGCAAGCAGGGGAAAATTGACCGTGTGATCTGCAAGTCCATCAGCCGTTTTGCCCGAAACACGCAGGACTTCTTGTGGCATTGCGGACCTTAAAGGAAAACAATGTCACAATCCTGTTTGAGCGGGAAGCGATGGATACAGCGGATGCTTACAGCGAGTTCATTCTTACTACGCTGGCTGCCATTGCCCAGGAAGAGAGCCGTTCGATTTCAGCAAACATTGCATGGAGCAATCAGAAACGGTTTCCGGCCGGAAATGTCTGCAACAAGGATATCTACGGATACGAATTCCGCAAAGGGGAGTATACAGTGAACGAGAACGGATACCGATACCGGGCAGTGTTCATCATCCCGGAAGAAGCAGAGATTGTTCGGATGGTGTTCCGGCTTTTTACAAAAGAAGAGCTGAGCTTCACACAGATCGCCCAGAAGCTGGATGCCCTGCATATCCCGCCGCCGAACAGCGGATGCAGACAGCGGCAAAAGCGGAAGCCGACTGTGCTGCCAGCTGGCGCACTAAAGGAAGAAGATAAGCGGGGGTGGACGGCAACAGATGTTCGGTACATGATTGCAAATGTTCGTTACTGCGGTTCCGTACTTTGTCAGAAGACCTACACCGATCACAGGAATGGGCATAAACAGAAGGTCAATAAGGGGGAAAAGCCGAAATACCTGATACGAAATCATCATCCGGCTATCATTTCGGAAGAATTGTGGCAGGAAGCACAGGAAGTCTGGAAGGCATACACGGCAAAGTATAGGGGCATCGAAAAGGGAAGAAACGAAAGAAACTATTCCAAGCTCCTGCTGTGTGGAGAATGCGGACGGTATTTTCAAGGCCATTCCACAACAAGGACAACCATCTGGCGGTGTGCGACGAAGCTCGCCCAGCAGGGACAGAAGCGCTGCCGAATGGAACCGATTTATGAAGAGCAGATCCAGACGCTGCTTTGCAAAGCATTTGCCGAAAAATTCAAGCTGGGTGAGAAGATGGATGCAGAAGTCCATGAGGTCATGCAGATGATCTCCAAAGCACCCATTGATAATGCGAGAAATCAGGCATTAAAGAACCTGACTGAGAAGCTGAGAGAGATCCATGATTTCGACCAGATGGAGCAGGAAGGGGATTTTCTGAAACGCCAGCTGTCTGCAGTGAACTATAGCATTCGGGATGTCCACCAGCACATCCGGGATATTCAGGCGGAAAAAGAAGCATTGAAAGTGCGATGTGAGGTGCTGGGAGAACCGAGAGATAAAGAAGCAGTCACAGAGTTAGAAAACCGACTTCTCAATGAAGAAGAACAGCTGGAGAAGCTGGAACATGAAGCCCAGCAACAGGCCGAACAGGTCCGGTACATGGAAGATTACTGGAAGAAGCTGGAGCAGACCCATGAAATCCGGGAGAAAACGCTGCAATGGCTGGATTCTCTGGCGGGAGGGACGCAGATGTTTCTGGATGAAGCAGTTGGAACGTATGTGAAAGCCTTTGTGCTTTCCGTTACCATTTTTTCACCGAAACATTTTAGAATCCACTGGTTTGATGACACCTGTACGGAAGTGGAGTGTGACAGCGTATTTGAGGGCTATCAGCAGCCTGGCATGATAAGGAGGAAGTATTGATGAACAGACAAATGACACAAGGGACAGTTGCAAACAATGTGCAGGTGATTCCGGCAACGAAGCGGAGAGTGTCTGCCGGCGGTCAGCTGAAAAAGGCAAAGGACATTCGGGTTGCCGCTTACGGCCGTGTTTCAACCGATGAGCTTGCCCAGCAGACTTCGTATGAGGGCAGAAAAGCTATTACACGAAGCTGATCAATGAAAAAGAAGGCTGGACTTTTGCCGGAATGTATGCAGATGAAGCAATCTCCGGCACCAACCGTAACCACCGCACCGAGTTTAATCAGATGATGCAGGATGCGCTGGACGGGAAGATCGATTACATCATTACAAAGTCCATTTCCCGATTTGCACGAAATACGGTCGATACGCTGAACTGCGTGAGACAGCTTCGGCAGTGTGACCCGCCAATCGGTGTATACTTCGAAAAGGAGAACATCGACACGCTGGATGCGTCTGGCGAACTGCTCCTGACCATCCTTTCAGCATTGGCACAGGAAGAGAGCAATTCGATCTCCAAGAATATCAGCTGGAGTATTCAAAAGCGGTTTCAGGAAGGGATTGCCTTTGGAAATCCACGGTCGGTCTACGGGTATACGGACGGTGAGACGAATAAGGACTGGGTCATTGTAGAAGAACAGGCCAAGGTGGTGCGTTCATCTTCGATGAGTTCCTTCTGGGAAAATCTTCTTACAAAATCAGCAATGAACTGAATGAAAAGGGAATCCCTTCATCCAAAGGGACAAAATGGCAGAGCGAAAGTGTGGATTTTATCCTCCGGAATGAAAAATATGTTGGTGACTGCGAAATGCAGAAAACGGTTACCGTCGATTTCCTGAGCCACAAGACGATTCCAAACAATGGAGAAGCCCGAAATTTTATGTGACGGACCACCATGTCCCGATTATCAATCGCGCGGTATGGATGCGGGCACAGGAAATCCTGGCACACAGAAAGAAAAACCGAACGAAAAAGAAGGATGAAAAGCGGGAAAAACGAGTGGGCAAGGATGTCTTTGATAACCTGGTATGCGGAAAATGCGGAGCCCCCTTTTACCGCAGAACCCTGCAGGCAAGAGCCACACACTTCGAGGATGACAGGTGCCTGGATGCCTGCCGCAGTGAGCTGTTGGCACAGGGGAGTTCGCCGGATGACTACTATGAACGGTATTATTACACCTATCCCGTTTGGCGGTGCTCAAGTCTAAAAGATACCTCACCGACCAACGATGGGCCATTTATGGGAAAAGCAGACCCGGATGTTGCCTGGCATCCGATTTATATTGGCGAAGGAGATGCAAAGTGCCCTTCCCATTTTGTATACGAGACGGCGGTCAAGCAGAGCTTCATGGAAATGTTGTACGCCATCAAGCGCGACCATGAAGAAAACGGGGAGAACGCATGGATCGATTCGGAATTCCGGATGGTCTACCAGAAGGTAAAGGAGCACATCGCAGAACGGGATTCTTCCAGAAAAACAGAACTGGATGAGCAGATTCTGCAGCTGGAGGAAAAAATGGCTCAGATGCAGGGGCGGCTGAAAGAAGCAGTAGAGCGTGGCCGGCAGAAAGCTAGCCCGGAGATTGATACCTACGAAAGACTGGTGGATGATCTGCGGGAGCGTTTGAATGAGAAAATGGACGAACGGCAGCAACTCAGCCAGGAAGAACAGCTTCTTTCGGAGATGAAGCACAACTACGACTTTTTCATCCGCTGCCTGGAAGCCCTGCCCGAAATCAACAAGGCCGGCATGAAGCTGAATGTCAATGGTCTGGATACAGATGGAAGCTGCCTGCGTGACTTTGGCGGCAAGGCAAGGAGCAAAATCCTGAGTGACATCCGGCGTGGAAAAAGAAAGATGGGTGCAGACCGGGTGGAACAGGCTCCGGATTTCCTGGAATTTGAAAAGGGCGTTTACTTCGCATTCATCAAGGAAGGAATCGTTGACGGTGATGTGATCACCTACACGACGAATTTTGGAGTCAAGCTGACCAGCACCGGCAACAGCCGGACGCTGATGGCTTTCATCGGATTCCGCAGATGCAATCCGAATAAAACGGTCGAGGTGCTGATGGACGGCTGGCAGGTCAACGGACTCTGCATTCGGTACCATAGAGAAAAGAGAAAGGAAAAAACGGCACACACGCTGATGATCCGGAAACGGAAAGCACAAGAGCGAGCATTGCTGGAGCAGGAAGCGTGATTTTGGGAACCCCACTGGATGAGACATTTCGTCTTGTCTGGTGGGGATTTTTTGCTTTTGGAGGATTTTTCTTCCGAACCCATTGCTATGTGCAAAATTCTGCTATATGTTGAGAGTATAGAAATACACATAGTAGGAGAGAACGACATGAAGAGATTAGCATGGCTTTCAGTAGAAGATTACGCAGCGACCCAGATGGAACTGGTGGTCGTGAGTGCAATGAAAGGGTATCTGCGGCGGATGCCGGAGAAAGAGGCACTTAAAAAGTAGAGACTATCCTTGACCCAAAGGTGATCCGCTTAGCCGGTGATGATGTCGCACCGATGCCGGTACAAAGCAATGTTGACGGGGCAAAGTTCGCGGCGTTCATTGATGCGGCCGTGGCAGACAGCATCAGGGAGCTGGAGAAGAGAGAAGATGACCTGTCAAAAGCTGGTGTGACCATGCTAGGAAACGTGATGGCAAGAACATGGTGGAACAGATGAGTCCAGAGTTTTTGGAATTCGTGCTGGATGCATATCGGGGTTTGAAATACACGCAGTGAGGTTGTACATTTTGGGGAGAAAAGGCGGAATTCAAGTTGATATTTTGGCTGAGTTGAGTATAATATAAATGGATAAGTTCCGTGTGGCGACACGTTAAAGCTGTACTCCGGCTGGTGAGGTTGATTACCTACGCTTTGTGATGCTTGGCATGGTATCGAGGCCGACGGCCAGCATAATACACACGATTTTCGGAAAATTATCAGAACGACCTATTGACTTTTAGCATTAAATAGGCTACTGCTAAGTATAGCAAGTGGTGAGCTTGCAAATAATATTGCTGATCTTACTCCGGTGTCCTACGGGCCCGGGGTTTTTTATAGGAGAAATACTATGTCAAATGTTCCAAGAGTGTTTAAGGAAACACAAGACCAGATTATAATAAAATAATGTATTTTGCCCACTGGCGTACCGTGTAAATCCTACATGATACGCTGGTGGGCTTCTTTTTTGCCTCATCCCGCATGAACCACAGACAGCACCCCGGCATACTCCGAAGTGCAGTTGTGGCTTATGCGGGTTTTTGTGTTATGTGGTTAACGGGTTACAAAATCATACTCCCAATCCGTATAAAATCGCTTTCAGTTCCTTTACCATTCGGGTAAGAATCTCCTGCTCAAGTGTGTTGCAGTCCAAAAGCAAACGGTGAATCTCGGAATCGGCAGTGGAAGCCGAGTGTGTCAGACTGTCTACGAGAAGGTCGTCTGCTGATATGCCGAGAAGGTTGGCGATATCAACCAGTGCTTCCAGACTGGGACGGCTAGTGGCAGCCTCTATCTGACTAATGTGTTTGCGGGACATATTCAGTTTTTCACAAAACTGTTCCTGTGTAAATCCAGATGCATTGCGAAAATTACTGATACGTTTTCCTAATGCAGAATAATCTAATGCCATGTGTGGTCCTCCTTATGTTTACCCGCATAAGGCTGTCACAATTATCCCGTAGAGAAAAATACATAGCAACTGGTTATAGAAGAGTTTAAGACCGCAAAATCTCACACCCCTATCTGCTGTGTGGTCTTAGGCTATTTTGCCACCTATCAGGTGGCAAATGATAATGTGCCACCCAACAGGTGGCAGTCAAATCGTCATGCAATCCTTATAATATAAATGTAGAAAAGACTGCACATGGAAAGGAACGATGATGACGAGCAAAGGAGAAAAAGGGATTCTTACATTATACAGTGATGTACAGGCGACTTCTGTTCGTTGGCTGTGGTATCCGTTCATAGCAGTTGGGAAGATCACATTGCTGCAAGGCGACCCCGGCGATGGTAAGTCCACAATGATGATGAATCTGATAGCAGAGTTATCTAAAGGCGGAAAGCTGCCGGATGGCAAAGCAGTTGGATTATCGCAGAGGGTCATTTACCAGTGTTCAGAAGATGGTGTGTCAGATACCATCAAGCCCCGGCTGGAAAAGTGTGGGGCAGATTGTGGGAATGTGGCTTTTATAAATGAAGAAACATACAGTGGCCTGACACTGGATGATGAACGCATCCGGCAGGCTATTATAGAATTTCGGCCACGGCTTGTGGTTATTGACCCGATACAGGCTTATCTCGGAAGTGATTCTGACCTTCAGATTGCAGGCAGAGCCAGAAAGCTGATGCAGCGTCTTGGTATGTGGGCATCTGTATATGACTGTGCCATTGTGCTGATCGGTCACCTCAACAAAAAAGAGGGAACAAAAGGTCTGTATCGGAGCCTTGGCAGTATTGATGTGGTGGCGGCCGCCGGAGTGTCCTGCAGGTGGAGCGAGATCCAAAGAACACAGATGTCCGCATCGTCCGGCAGATAAAAAACAGTCTGGCTCCATCCGATGGAGAAATCAAATTTTCGATAACAGCGGAGCAGGGCTTCCAATGGCTGGAATGTGAAATAGCACAGGACCCGGCAACAGAGCCGGAAACACCAGTATTTGAATCAAAGTCTGAAAAAGCAGCTTACCTGATTAAGAAGCTGCTTTCAGAAGATGATATGAGATCCAGAGAAATCTATATGCGGTTGAGCGATGAAGGTATTAGCCGTAGAACCGCAGAAAACACAAAGAAAGAACTCGGCATCCGAAGTTATCGGAAGATGCGCCAGTGGTATTGGAGCATAAAGCCGATGGAATGAGAGGAACTATAGAATGAGCAGTGGAACAGAAGCGATAGATCGTAAGCAGAGGATTAGAGACCGATATAGAGGCGTGGATACTTCCGAACTGGAGGTTATCCCGGCCAAAATTGTGGAGGGGCTTGGAGAAAGCACCTCTATTCGTCGTGTCGCTGCCTATGTACGTGTTTCCACTGACAATGATGAACAGACCTCCTCGTATGAGCTTCAGAAAAATTATTATACGGATTACATTAAGGCACAGCCCGGCTGGGAATTTGTTGGCATCTATGATGATGAAGGCATTAGTGGCACTTCGCTGGCACACCGCAAAGGAATGCAGCAGCTGATTGAGGATTGTAAGGCGGGAAAGATTGACCTGATCCTTACAAAGTCCATCGCCCGTTTTGCCAGAAATATCGTTGACTGCCTTTCTGTTATCGAAACGCTGAAAAATCTTGACCCGCCTGTAGGGGTGAAATTTGAAGCGGACAATATCTACACCCTGGACAGTAACGGACGCATGATCCTGACGATTCTGGCATCCGTGGCAGAGGAAGAATCCCATTCCAAATCAATTATCATGAACTGGTCGATTGATCGGCGGTTCAGCCGTGGACTTTTCCTTACACCGGCGTTGCTTGGATATGACCAAGATGAGGATGGTAACCTTGTGGTGAATCAGGATGAGGCCCAGACAGTAAAGGTTATTTATTACCTGTACCTGAATGGATTTTCGCTAAAGGATATTGCGGAACTTCTGACAGATTACGAGCGGAAGACGAAGCTGGGAAACACGGAATGGAATCCGGGCACGATTGCCGGCATCATTGCAAATGAACGCCATTGTGGGGATGTGCTGGCGAGAAAGACTTTCACACCAAACTTCCTTACGCACAAGGCAAAGAAGAACAACAATGATCGAACGCAGTACCGTCAGCGGGACCATCACGAGGCGATTGTTTCCAGAGATGTTTTCAATGCGGCCAATCATCTGCGCGCATCCCGGACGTATAAAAAGAAAAATCATCCGTTGCCAGTTTTGAGTGTGGTAGATGATGGCGTCCTTCGCGGATATGTGCCTTTTGATAAGGATTGGACAGGTTTCTCGGCAGAGGAATACCGGGAAGCATCCGAAAGCGTCATGCGGGAAAAACAGTCCAACGCGGTAGAAGTAAGGAAGCGTCTGGATCTTACTGGCTATGAAGTAGTCCGGGCACAGTATTTTGCAACCTTGCAGAATCCGGCGATGACGATTTCAAACGGAAGCTGCGGTTTAATGCTGCCTGTCTGAAAAAGTTTGATGATGTGGAGTATGTAGAATTGCTTCTGAATTCGGTTGACAGATGTATTGCCATTCGGCCGTGCGAAAAGAGCAATCCGAATGCAATCCGCTGGGGTAGATTGAAAGAAGGACGCTGGTGTGCAAGTACCCTTGGGTGTCGAGGACTGGCAAAGGCTCTTTTTGATATCATGGAGTGGGACGAAGATTTGAAGTACCGCTTCCTTGGGCAGCTTGTGGAGCAGGAAGGCGATAAGCTGATGCTCTTTGAACTGGATGAGCCGGAGATGATCAAGGTGGAGGAAATCGTCCTGCCACCTAAGGAGGAAGAATCGGAAGGCGAAACCGTTAAAAAGACGATTTATATTTTCCCACCGGAATGGGCGGGGACTTTTGGCCAGCCAATCACGAGTGCCGCACAGATTGGTATTTTGCAGCAGGAGCATTATGCCGGCAATTGGGATGTACTTCGGCCGGCATCAGAAATTAAGGAAATGAACATTTTTACCGCAGATGGTCTAAATACACTGCTCCATGAAGCGGAAGAAATAATGGAAGGATGGATTGACATAGATGGAGGAAAACAAAACGTTAATGCCGCCGAAGGAGCAGGCATTGGAGACTGAAAGAGATGCAAAGGCTGAAGAACTGGAGAGCACTTTTTCATATGATGGATATCAAGTGGTGCGAAAAGAACTGTTCGCTCACCTCCGGGACCCGGCAATTGTGATTCGAAAAGACAGCATCACATTTAACACAGCTTGCATCAGTGGGCTGGAAGATGTGGTTTATGTACACGTCATGTTCAACAGTGATTTGAAGCGCATCGTTGTACGCGGCTGTGATGAAAATGATAAGGACGCTTTGCGCTGGTGTATTGCGAAGCCGGACAAGCGGAAGAGCAGAAAAATGTCCTGTAAGCCTTTTTCAGAATTGGTTTATAACGAGATGGGCTGGGATAGTGACTGCCGCTATAAGATACTGGGGTATCGAATCAACTTTGAAGGGGAGACCTTGTATGTTTTTGACCTGCTTGTGCCAGAGATTTTCCACGAAGGTCAGAAACGGAAGAAAGGGGAAAGTGCGCCGCAATCAGAAGAAACAAAGCCTGTGAATACCAGAAAGGGATTTTACCCGGATGATATTGCGGGTACTTTTGGCGTGCCTGTAGAAGAACACCTGAAAGAATCAGAAGTGAAGCAAATAGATGGATATGTGTCGATGGGCATCCTGACGGGGACGGCCCCCGGTGCCAGTGCGGATTAGAATGATAAAAAGAAACCAAGGGGGAAGTGCGCCCATTTTTAGGAGGAGGTGAGTAGATTGCAGGAACAGAAAATATGGCACGCCGGTGTTCTCGGTATGACATTAAACGTGGATGAAGGACGGATCACCATTTTTCGCAGCACACTTGAAACGCTCGGCTGGCCGTCACACTATCGGTTTTTATACAATCCCCAAATGAATCAGATCGCCGTGCAGGTATGCAGTGCGGCAGATGCAGGAGCTCATCGAGTGGGAAAACTGAATGAGTTCAGCAGCTGTGAGATCAAGTGCGTGGCCTTCGTGCGAATGGTTTATAAAAATGCCAAATGGAATAAATGCAGATCTTATCGTATGATTGGAAATCTGTTCCCGGAGCAGAGGTTGGTCAGCTTTCAAATTCAAGAAGCATTGCCGATTGAAAATGGGAGAGTGCTGGACGGAACAGTAAGCCCCACGTTTGCCCTGTGTCGGGCAGAAGGCTCTCCATCGCAAAACAATCCCACCCCGGAAGAAAAAGCCGACAGTGGGGAAATGTGAGGGGCGTGTGGCGAAGCAAAGGAAGAGCCCAGCACTGAAAAATAGAATATCCGAAATTAAAGAAGCCCACTTGGTTACCATCCGGCTTGCTTAAAGCATAGCAGGCAGGAACGGAAACCAGGTAGGCTTTTTTCAATAATCAAATAAGTGAGCTTTTTGCACCGATATTTAGGTCATCAATTTTCGAGTTGATGGCTTATTTTTTGCGTCTAAAAACGCAGAAACACTATATGTAGTGGTTAATGATTATTTTATACCGACATATTGTATTTTTCCGAAGAAATGAGTAGTAAAGGAATCTCCTCTAACCGAACGCAGGTAGTGAGATGTACATAGTGAAAACGCCGGAAATATAGCGTATTTACGGCATATTTCGAGAGATGGACAGAGCTGCGAGTGCGGTTTTATCTCGCTGCCTAGGTTCAGTAACAGCAGATGATTTTATCATAAGAACTTTCAGTATCACTACCTGCGTTTGTATGGAGCACTCTGGTTTATGAACAATACATTGGAGGTGCTTCATCTGAACAGAGGTAGTGAAATAGAACATAAAATAAGGAGAAATACAACGTGAGGACGCTGATTTTGAATAAATTTCTGCACCGAAACGGCGGAAGTGAGACGTATATATTCAAATTGGGTGAGGCACTGGAGCAGCACGGACATGAGGTTCAGTACTTCGGTATGGAGCATGAAGGCCGCTGCGTGGGTAACCGGGTCAATGCGTATACATCTGATATGGACTTCCACGGCGGCAGCAAACTGAGCAAGCTGACCTACCCGATCAAGACGATTTACAGCAAGGAAGCAAGAGAAAAATTAAGACTAGTACTAGATGACTTCAAGCCGGATGTCTGTCACCTGAATAATTTTAACTACCAGCTGACACCTTCCATCATCCTGGAAATCGTGAAGTGGCGCAAGGAGACCGGAAGAGATTGCAAAATCATCTTCACGGCACATGACTACCAGCTGGTTTGCCCGAACCACATGCTGAACAATCCGAACACCCACCAGAACTGTGAGAAGTGCCTCGGCGGCCATTTCGTGAACTGCATGAAAGGCAAGTGTATCCACGGCTCCACGGCGAAGTCTGCCATCGGCATGATGGAGGCAGAGTTCTGGAAGCGGAAAGGAACTTACAAGTACATTGACACCATGATCTGCTGCTCTGAGTTCATGAAGAGCAAGATGGACAGCAATCCGCTGTTTGCGACGAAGACCGTGGCAATGCATAACTTCATCGATAAGGTGGAGTGGAAAGAGACTCCGAAGAAGGATTACGTCCTTTACTTCGGCCGCTTCTCTGAGGAAAAGGGTATCGGCACACTCATCAAGGTCTGTAAGGAGCTGCCGGATGTGCAGTTTATCTTCGCCGGCACTGGCCCGCTGGAAGAGAGCATCAAGGGTGTAAGTAACATTAAAAATGTTGGCTTCCAGAAAGGCGAGGCACTGGAGAAGCTGATCCGTGAGGCGCGGTTTTCCATTTATCCGTCCGAGTGGTACGAGAACTGCCCGTTCTCTGTGATGGAATCCCAGATGTATGGCACACCGGTGCTGGGAGCTGATATTGGTGGTATCCCGGAACTGATCCAGGTCGGTAAGACCGGTGAGCTGTTTAAGAGCGGTAGTTCGGAAGAACTGAAGAGTAAGATTCAGAAGCTCTGGGGCGATAAGGAGCTGTGCAGAGAGTACAGTGAAAATTGTAAGGGCATCAGCTTCGATACCATTGATGAGTATTACGAGAAAATTATGAGAGTTTATAGATAAAAAGAATTTGAGGGAGCTATTTGTTGTGTAATGCAGGCTTGAAGTTTTTACATATTAAAGGATTGCATTATAATGCACTTGATTCTCAAAATGAGAAATATTTACGAGGTAAAAAATGAGTTTAAGTTTGGTTTTGCCATGCTACAATGTGATGAAATATTTGCCGAAATGCTTAGATAGTATTTTTAAAAATGATTGTAATGATATTGAAATTGTATTGGTGAACGATGGTTCTTCTGATGATATCGGGGGGGGGGTTAAGCCAATATTTTGATAAGAGCAATTGTGATCACAATATAGAATTTGAGTACAAAGATGCACGGATTAAAATAATTCACACGTGTAATTGTGGTGTTTCAGCAGCAAGAAACACAGGGATTGAAAATGCAACCAGTGATTACATTATATTTATTGATCCAGATGATACTGTGAAAGAAAATTATTTTTCCACGATAAAGACCTTTATGACATCGATAAACGTAGATGTTGCCATTTTGGGATTTTATCAAATTGTAGAAGATAAAAATGGAAATATAGTTAAAGAAGGAGAAATTTTTCCGCAAAAGAATTATATTTCCAATTCGGTCGAAGAAACGGTTAGAACTGTTCTTCCAAAATATCTTGGATATTCAGTTGAGGACATTTTGAAATGGGCGAAGTCAACAGAGGCGATATCGAAAAGGCTTGAATGGGGAGCTGTTTGGCGAAATGTGTATCGTAGAGATTTTTTGAATAAAAACCAAATCCGTTTTAATCCTTCAATTCGATTAAATGAAGATAGTATGTTCAATGCAATGTGCTTTTCTCGAGCACAAAAAATTAGAACATTGAATAAGGGATTTTATTGCTATACGATTCGTCCATCCGGTGCTTTTATGAAAAAACGAGATGCGGAACTGGTGGAAAATAAAACGGCATTGCTCGAAGCACGTAGTAACATTGTGAATGATTTAAATAAAAGAGGCTTTGATTTTTCTATTAAGGACTATGCAGGATCAAATGTTATGTCTTGCTTTGAATTGATAATTAAGATGCCTTTTTCTGCAAGGAGAGAGACGAAAAAGTATATCCGGAATTCGATTGTAAAAGAGTCTATAAAAGTTTTACCGTTTACGGGGCGAAAAAAAAGTAGATATTCCGCTTTTTGCTTTGAAATATGACTTACATGTATTGATGATATATGCGGTGAATCTTGGTAAACTTTTTGGAGTTCAATTTCGATTATAAATTATATATTTGTGTCATCAGTCGTGATGAACATTGGGAGAAAATGTTGAAGGTGTATCAGTAAGATCGGTAAAGGAGGAGAGAATCGATGGCTATAAAAGCGGATCGATATGAGGGAATCGATGGATTGAAAGCGTATGCCATCATTGGCATTGCTTTGATGCACGTCCTTTCAAATGGAAAATATGAACTTGGAGGATTTGCGTTTGAACGGCTTATACCATCTTTCACGAACCTCGTTTTTCTTTTTATGATGGTCAGCGGTTTTGGTATGTGCTGCGGCTATTACCAGAAAATCATAGACCGCAAGATCAGCATGGAAGATTTCTACAAGAAGCGATACATAAAAATCTGGCCGTACTTTGCACTGCTTTGTGCGTTGGACTTTGTAATTTCACCGAGCAAAGAATCGTTGTCTGAAGTATTCGCTAATTTGACTTTATGTCAGGGACTTCTGCCAAATGCGAATATTACGGTCATTGGTGTGAGTTGGACACTGGCGGTTATTTTTGTGTTCTATATGCTGTTCCCGTTTTTCTGCTTCCTACTTGGAAATAAGAAGAGAGCGTGGGGAGTGGCGATAGTCGCATTGGTGTTCAATTTTCTGTGTGGTAGCTACTTCAATGCCGACAGAACAAATATTGTCTACGATGCAATCTACTTTATCGCAGGTGGCTTGATCTACCTTTACCGGAAAGAACTTGCTGAATTTGCACAGAAACATAAGGTAATCACCGGTGCGATTCTGCTGGCAGCCACAGTTGCGTATTTCGTGTTAGGCAGCTCCACTTTTACGATGCTGTTTTTTTGTGTGGCAGCATTGCTTTATACCTCGGATGTAAGTGGGGGGGGGTACTGGTCAATCCAGTCGCAAAATTCCTCGGTGGCATATGCTTCGAGATCTATCTGTGCCACATGGTAATTTATCGTGTGCTTGAAAAATTGCACCTTGTCCATCTGTTTGGTAATGGCTTACTTGCATATATCTTCACAGCGGGCGCAGTTATTTGCGGCGCAGTTGTGTTCTCGGTATGTGCCAAGTGGTTCTTAAATAAAATTGAAACTTTGATTGTTAATAGGAGAGTTAATCATGTCTGAAGAAAAGAAGTTAAATGGTACGGTTATCGTTACTTACCGCTGCAACGCTCGTTGCTCCATGTGCAACCGTTATAAAGCACCTTCCAAGCCGGAAGAAGAAATCAGCATCGAAACCATCAAGAAGCTGCCGAAGATGTACTTTACCAACATTACCGGCGGTGAGCCGTTCATCCGTACTGACCTGAAGGATATCGTGCGCGAACTGTACAAGAAGTCTGATCGTATCGTTATCTCTACCAACGGTTTCTTCACAGATCGTATCGTTGATCTGTGCAAGGAGTTCCCGCAGATCGGTATCCGTATTTCCATCGAGGGTCTGGAGCAGACCAACAACGAAATCCGTGGCCTGCAGAACGGCTACCAGCGTGGTTACGGTACGCTGAAGAAGCTGCGTGAGATGGGAATGAAAGACGTTGGTTTCGGCATGACTGTTCAGGACAAGAATGCTCCGGATCTGGTTTCTCTGTACAAAATCTCTAACGAGATGGGTATGGAGTTCGCAACCGCTTCCCTGCACAACAGCTTCTATTTCGTTGAGGCGAAGAACATCATTCATGACCGTCCGATGGTTGCAAAGAACTTCGAGAATCTGGTCAACGAACTGCTCCGTAGCAACAGCCCGAAGAAGTGGTTCCGTGCCTACTTTAACCACGGTCTGATCAATTACATCTATGGCCAGAAGCGTCTGCTGCCCTGTGACATGAGCTTCGATACTTTCTTCATCGACCCGTATGGTGATGTTATGCCTTGCAATGGTACCAAGGATAAAGAGGTCATGGGCAACCTGAACAATCAGACTTGGGACGAGCTGTGGAACAGCCCGGAAGCAGAGAAGGTTCGTGCAAAAGTTCGTTGCTGTGACCGTGACTGCTGGATGATCGGTAGTGTAAGTCCTGCTATGCACAAGTACATTTGGAAGCCTGCTACATGGGTTCTGGTTCACAAGTTTAAGGCTCTCTTCACCAAGCATCCGTACAGCATGTATGAGTTGAAGATTTGCCGTGACTACCGTGATGGCAAAGTTACCAAAGAGGATCTTGATAAGTGTAGCACTTGCGATATGAACTGTGTGATCAACAACGGTCTGAGTGAAGCATCTAAGGAACAGCTGAAGCATAAGACTGGTGAGGAAATCGTGGATGCTGATATCGCACAGCAGATGGAGAATAAGTAATGAATATCCTATATATAGCTTATTCATGTAATCCTTTTGCCGGAAGTGAAGATAAAATAGGTTGGTGTGTTCCTTATGAAATTTCAAAAACGAATACTGTTTATGTAATTACAAAGGAAGAGCAGCGTGAACCAGTCGAAAAATATTTGCAGAGACACCCACTTCAAAATATAAAGTTTTATTATGTTGATATCCCGAATTTTTATAAGAAAATCTTCAAGGGATTCATGTATTCTGGAAGACTTAATGTGTGGAATAGACGGGTACTTCCTCTTGCAAAGAAAATCTGTGCAGATCAAAAAATTGACGTTATTCATCAGATTACGCCAATTGAGTTCCGTGCAATTGCGACTATGGAAAGATAGCAAATATCAAATTTATTTGCGGGCCACTTGGCGGAGGCGAGTCTTTGCCTAATGGGTTAAAAGATTACGCAAAGGGACATGAAATCATTGAAGTTGTTCGTTCAGGGATAAATCGTTGGTATCGTTTTAAGCTGAGAATTACGGGCAAACTAAATCGCTGCGACTATATTATGTTTGCGAATCGAGAGACACGCGATTTTTTGGGATTAGATGAAAATGTTCCTTTGGTTACAGAAATTGCTGCGGATGAAATATCAATTGAGGAAAGAATTGTACCAAATGATATAAATAATGAACTCGTTTTCTTGTTTGCAGGAAGAATGGTGTATCGAAAAGGACTGGAATTACTCTTTGATGCAATAATGGAAATTCCAGACGAGTGGAAATACATAGTGAAAATAGTAGGAACTGGCCCGGAACTTTCACATTTAAAACATCGTTGTGAATCAAACTCCTTGTTGTCTGCACATGTACAGTTCATGGGGGCAGTTGAATACTCTGAAATGCAAAGGGAATATGAAATGTCAGATGTACTAATCATGCCAAGTATTAGAGAAACAACTGGAACGGTGTTGATCGAAGCTATGTCGCAAGGGATGCCTATAATTACAATTAATAAGTTTGGAGGAGCAATACTTGTAGATGAAAATACTGGCTGGTTATATAGCGGTGAAAATCGAAAATCATACATAGCTGGTTTGAAAAACGCAATGGTTGCTTGTATTGTGAATCCAAAAGAAGTAGAAAAGCGTGGACAAAATGCTAGAAAAAAAGTAAAAGACTATACATGGAAAAGAAAATGTGATCAATATGAAAAAATATACAAAAGACTAAATTGTAATTAATAATGATCCTGTATGTAAGGAACCGTAGAGATAAGGAGTTTTGGCTTGAAGCAAATGGATAAAAAGGATGGCATGAGTAAAACGGTTACGGTAGTGATACCGATTTATAATGTTGAAAAGTACCTGAATAGATGCATTGAAAGTGTTGTTGGTCAAACATATAAAAATTTAGAAATAATATTAGTGGATGATGAGTCGCCAGATAATTGCCCCCAAATTTGTGAGTCTTGGAAAAATCGAGATAACAGGATTAAGGTAGTGCATAAAAAGAATGCTGGTTTGGGATACGCAAGAAATACAGGCATTGATTGTGCAACCGGAGAGTATATTTGTTTTGTTGATAGTGACGATTATATTGCTACAGATATGGTAGAGAAAACATATAAATGTGCGGAACAGTATAATGCAGATATAGTAATGTACGGATATAACGTAGTCGACTCTAATGGGAAAAAGGTAAAGGAATGCATACCAAAGCCGTATAAGACATTTTATAAAAATGAGGAAATACAAAATTATGTTCTACCTAATATGATAGCAACTGATCCAAATGCAGGGGATGAATTTTGGATGAGCGTGTGTGGCGGTTTGTTTTCAATGCGACTGATCAATGGAGCAAACTGGCGGTTAGTGTCAGAAAGAGATATTATCTCTGAAGATGTATACTCATTACTTCAGTTATACAATAGTGTAAAAAGTGTTGCGTTTCTAGCCGAGCCTCTTTATTACTATTGTACAAATATGGGGTCTCTAACGCATACATTAAGAGTGGACCGCTATGAGAGAATCAAGGATTTTTACGATCGAGCAATTAATGAATGCGAAAATCTAGGATATTCCGAGGAAATAAAACTTCGTTTATCAAAACCATATATGGATAATACTATGGCGGCACTTAAAATGGTTCTTCAATCTGATTTGATGGCTAAACAAAAAAAAGATATGTTTATGGATATAGTAAAAGATGAACATCTTCATAGGGTAATCAAAAATGTGGATATGAAAAAGATGACCCTAAAAAAGAGGCTGTTTTGGCTGGCAGTAAAGTATAAGATATATTACATGAGTTATTCTATGGTCGGGATGAGGATATAATATATGATAATTGAAAAAAGAGGCAATTCATTATATTTTCATAAAAACATAAAATCATTGGTCTGGTTTCAACTGTATTGGTTGATGTTTTATGGCGTACTTAGAGATCTTGTTGGAGTTCCTGGGTATGTGGCATATGTGCTCGATTTGTTTAATATTATTCTCATTGTTTATGTCATTGTTAATGGGAAAATGATTAAATACGGGAACAGTAGAGTTGGATTGTGGATAATACTGTCTTTTTTTTGTTCTACGGTTATAGGACTGATTGCAGTAGAGGGTTCGCCAATACTCTATATATGGGGCTTTAGAAATGTTTTTAGATATTATGCATATTTTATATCATGCATTGCGCTATTAGATATATCAGATGTGCTAGAAATTATTCCCAAATTAAAAAAAATCTATATAATTAATTTCTTTATTTGTCTTGTAGAGTTAGGATTGGGATACTCAGGAGATAATATCGGAGGAATATTTGGAACACAAACAGGATGTAATGGTTATTTAAATCTGTTCATGATTGTAATTTCTGCAATTTATGTAACAGAATATTTGGAAAAAAAGATAGGCCTTATGCAGACTATGATTTCCATCATGAGTTGCTTTTTTTTGATGGCAATAGCAGAATTGAAAGTTTATCTTTTCGAACTTCCAGTTATAATCTTGATTGGTATGCTTAATGCTAAATTTAGCTTTAGAAAAATAATAATTATTATGCTTGGAGTTTGCGGAATAGCCGTAGGAATTTCAATGCTTGGGCATTATTTTGAATCGTCTGGATTGGAGTTTTTTACTTCTGATGCGATTACAAAATATATGGGAGATCGCGGATATACAAACTCCGGAGATTTAAGTCGAATGAATGCAGTTTCACAACTTTATGAAAGGTTTCTAAATGGGAATCCGTTGGGAACGTTATTTGGTATAGGTCTTGGAAACGCAAGCTATTCAGCTGCGTTTTCGTTCTTTAATAGTCGGTTTTATCTTCTGAATCAAGCACTGCATTATCAATGGTTTACGGATGCAATAATCTTTATTGAAACTGGAACTGTTGGACTTATGCTTTATGAATTGTTCTTTCTGAGAATATTTACTTATTCCAGAAAAATAAATAAAAGAATTGCAAATAGATATAGTAATGATATTTCACAACAACTTAGATGTGTAGTGCAGGTGGCTGGAATTACAGCAATATTATGTATTATCAATTCGGTTTATAATAGTGCTTTAAATATGGATGCGGGCTATATGGCTTTTTTTATTTTTTCAGTTCCGGCAATAGTTGATATATTTATGGAGGAGAACAACTGTTATGATAAATAGAATAATTAGAAAGCTGATCTATGGCCATAAGGCATCCACAGAAACGTATATTAAATATCTCCGCAGTTTGGGTATGAAGATAGGAGATGAATCAACAATTTATGTTCCGACAAAAACACAAATTGATACCACACGTCCTTGGTTGATTGATATTGGAAAGAATGTAAAAATAACAGAGGGAGTAACGATTTTGACGCATGGATTTGATTGGTCCGTTTTGAAAGGTGTCTATGGTGACATTCTTGGATCATCGGGGGGGGGTCAAAATCGGAGACAATGTTTTTATCGGTATGCAGACAACAATCTTAAAGGGCGTGCATATTGGAAACAATGTAATTATCGGAGCCAATTCGTTAGTTAATAAAGATATCCCAGATAATTGTGTTGCAGCTGGTAATCCCTGTAAAGTTATAATGAGTCTTGAGGAATACCATGAGAAGAGAAAAGCGGCTCAAGTTGATGAGGCAAAGGAACTCGTAATGCTATATCGGGAGCACTATGGAAAAGAACCAGATGAACATGCATTACATGAGTTTTTTTGGCTCTTCACAGATGGAAATGATGAGCTTCCTGAGTGCTGGGATAACATGATGAGACTCGGAGGAAATTACGAGTATTCCAAAGAAAAAACTCAGAAAAAATCAAAAGAAGTTCTTGAATATGAAAGACTTCTTGAAGAATGTTTAGAATATAAAAGCGTGTAGGAACGAAGGAGGAACAAAAAAGTGAAAGTATGTATTTTGTCGATGCAACGGGTTGGTAATATGGGGTCCTTACTTCAATCGTATGCGCTGAAGACAACAATTGAAAGACTCGGTCATCAGGTGGAATTTATAGATATTGAAAAAAGAGAAGATGACTATAAATTGTTGGGTGATTATAAACAGAAGTATGATAAAGAAAAAGAAACGACAGGCTTGATTGGAAAAATAAAGAAAACGGATAGATACACACTGAACCGTCTAAGAATAAAAAAGAAGAGCATTGACCAGGAAAATATCTTTGAGAAATTTCGTCAAAAAGAACTCTTTATTGATAGAAAAAGCTCGAAATATGATATGTGCGTTATTGGTAGTGATGAGGTTTTTAATTGCTTGAATTCTGGCGAATGGGGATTTACTTCACAGTTATTTGGTAATGTTCCAGAGGCAAACAAAGTGATTACCTACGCAGCATCCTGTGGCTCCACAAAATATGAGGAACTTCCAGCAATGGTTGCTAAAAAAATCAGAAAAACATTTGAAAATGTTGCAGCTATTTCGGTGAGAGATGAGAATACGCACAAATTTGTTGAAAAACTAACAAATAAGTTGATTGACGATAATTTAGATCCTGTGCTGATATATAATTTTAACTGTGAGGTGGAACAGGCGAATTTGCCTAAAATGCCAAAGCATTATTGTGTGGTTTATTCCTATTATAACCGAATTCACACGGCAGAAGAGATTGATGCAATTAAAGTTTTTTGTAAAAGGCATGAGTTGACACCGATTGCAATTGGTGCACCGCAATTCTGGATTAAAGATTATATTGTATGTTCACCATTTCAGTGTCTAAAGATTTTTAAAGAGTCGGATTTTGTAATTACGGATACATTTCATGGCACAATTTTTGCTTCAAAATATGCAGATAAATTTGCAGTGTTAGCAAGGGCTAGCAATAAAAATAAACTGCTAGATTTGATTAGAAAAATAGGAATGAAAGATCATTTGATGAGTAATCTTTTAGAACTGGAAGAAAAATATGGCCTTTTGAAAAATAAGGAAAACTTTGATTCAATTGTTGAAGAAGAAACACAAAGGACCTTACAGTATTTGAACAAAAATATATAAGGTAAATAAACAGCAATATAGATTTTTACAATATAAATTAAAATATAGTTAGAAAAGCGGGAGTTGGTTGGGTGATGAGAACTGTAATGTAAACAGGATTTAATGCACAGGTTGCATGGCTTGCGTAGGAAAATGTAAAAAAGAGGCCATATCAATTCAGGATAATGTGTCGGCATATAATGCAGTTATTGATGAAAGCAAATGTGTTAGTTGTGGAGCATGCGAACGAGTATGCCCTAATAATCACAAAGTGAACCTGAATGAACCTATTTATTGGAAAGAAGGTTGGGCGCCAGATAATATTAGAAGCAAAGCATCATCGGGAGGTGCAGCTTCTGCTATGATGGAATATTTTGTCAATGATGGTGGCTATGTGGCAGCCTGCCTGTTTAGTAATGGAGAATTTGTTTTTGACATAACGAATAAAAAAGAGGAATTGGTTCATTTTGTAGGTTCAAAATATGTGAAAAGTAATCCAGTTGGTATTTATGATAAAGTTATCGAGAAACTCAAGAATGGAAATAGCGTTCTATTTATTGGTTTGCCTTGTCAAGTGGCAGCGGTAAAAAACTATATGCTGGCAATGCCAGATAATATAAGAGAGAACCTTTATACAGTTGATTTGATCTGTCATGGATCACCGTCACCAAAAATCTTGAAATTTGCATTATATGAAAAAGGCATTGACATCTTGCAACTGAAAGAGATTCGATTCAGAAATAAAACAAATTTTGGATTGTCTTCACGAGATGAGGATGGTGAATATAAAACGATAGTGCCGGCAGGTGTTCAGGATATGTATACTCATGCATTTCTTACATCTTTAGATTACACAGAAAATTGTTACTCTTGTCGGTATGCAACATGGGGGAGAGTATCCGATGTTACTCTTGGAGATTCTTGGGGAAGCAATCAAATCGATAGGGAGCAAGAAAAAGGTATTTCTTTGGTTTTATGTCAGACAACCAAAGGGGTAACCTTGATTCAGAACTCCGGAATTAAATTAGAGGAAGTTGATATTGAAAAGGCACTAGAGGCTAACCATCAATTAAGACATCCTTCCATTGCACCAGAGACCCGAGAGATGTTTTTTGCGAATTTGAGCAAGGGATTTTATAAAGCTATTTCGAAGAGTGCGCCTAAAGTATATTATAAACAAAAATTAAAAGAAAGTCTGATAAAATTCAAAATCATTCGGGGGGGGGGGACATATAAAATAGAATATAAGATTAGCTTCAAATGAAAGAAATGAAGAAAGTGTTTGGGGTTATAATTTGATGGATTTTATCTATAAATTCTTGGATTGTACATATAATTAAAATTGTCGTAGATGGATGCATTTTGTGGCTCCTTAAGGAATGGTAAAGCGAATATAACGAAGGAATAACGGGAAAAATAAATGAGCACATCGAGAAAAAAATATTTACTAAAAAATACAGCAATATTTGCATTAGGGAGTTTTGGGACAAAATTTATTAGTTTCTTCCTTGTCCCCTTATACACCAATATTCTTACAACGAGTGAATATGGAACTGTTGATATGATCTCAACAATAGGAATGGTATTAGTCCCATTGTTGACATTGAATATATGCGAAGCCGTAATGCGATTTTCGTTGGACGAAAATGCAGACTTAAATAAAATAATAAGCGTTGGAATATGTTCGCTTTTCTTGGCGATTTTTGCTGGCGGAATAATCTTCCCAGTAACTGCTAAAATTAAATCTCTGAATGAGTATGCGGTATATGTGTACATGTATGCTGTATCGCTTGCATTTAGTCAGATGTTTCTTTGCTATTTGCGCGGCAAAGAATTATTGCTGAGATACTCAATAGGAAATATTATTCAAACTTTTTGCGTTGCCTTGTTTAACATTTTATTCTTAGTGCAATTTAATAAAGGAATTAAAGGATACCTGTTAGCCTATATTATTGCAAATTTTGTGACCGCAATGTATGCATGGTGGCAGGAAATGTTTTCAACGCTATGAAACATTTCTCTTTTGATTCAAAACTTCTTGTGCAAATGGTAAAGTATGCAATTGTTTTAGTTCCAAACTCTTTTATGTGGTGGATTATGAACTCATCTGATCGATTGATGGTTACGGCTATGGTCGGGGTGGCTGCTAATGGTATTTATGCTGTAGCATATAAGATTCCAACCCTATTGTCATCTGTTACGCAGGTTTTTAATCAGGCTTGGTCATATTCGGCGATAAGAGAAGAGGGAAGTTCAGACGAAGAAAAATACAACAATGATATTTATAATAGATTGGTCGTAATCGTTTGCATCTGTGCTGCCGGTTTGATGATGGTTATGAAGTTTTTTCTAAGGTATTACGTTGGAGCAGAGTATTATATTGCTTGGAAATATACGCCGGTACTAATTATTGGATTCATTTTTTCAACATTGGGAACATTTGTTGCAACAGCTTATACAGTGCATAAAGACAGCATGGGTTATTTGGTGTCTGGTACGGCAGGCGCAATGGTCAATATTATATTGAATTTTGCTCTTATACCTCAAATGGGAGCAATGGGAGCCGCCCTTGCTACCGCGGCTAGCTACTTTATTGTCTTCTATTATAGAATCCGAGATACAAAAAAGTACTTAAAATTATATATTTGGCAAAAGCGTCATATATTTGCAGGGACATTACTTCTTGTTCAGGCAATAACTATGTTTATCAATAATCCAGTTGGACAACTGTTATTGATTCTCGAATTTTGTGTAATGATACTTATATATGTAAATGATATTAAACAATTGTTTTTTGCTGTAACAAAAATATGTCGACTGAAAAATAAAAAGGAACACTAGAATGGGTAAATACTTTGGAACAGATGGCTTCCGCGGTGAAGCTGGAATTACTTTAACAGCCGACCACGCTTACAAAGTAGGTCGTTTTCTCGGCTGGTATTATAATGCTCTTCGCGAGCGTAATGGAGATAACGAACCCGCCCGTATCGTTATTGGTAAGGATACGCGCCGCAGCTCCTATATGTTTGAATATAGTCTGGTGGCTGGTCTGACGGCTTCTGGCGCAGACGCTTATCTGCTTCATGTCACCACCACCCCGTCCGTGGCCTATATCGCTCGTGTGGATGACTTTGATTGTGGCATCATGATTTCTGCCAGCCACAATCCGTATTACGACAACGGCATCAAGCTGATCGACTGCTATGGCGAGAAAATGCCGGAGGAAACCCTGCTGCTGGTAGAGGACTACATCGATGGCAAGCTCCATGTATTTGACAAGGACTGGCCGGAACTGCCGTTTGCGCATCGTGAGCATATCGGTTGCACTGTGGACTATGTTGCAGGTCGCAATCGTTACATGGGTTATCTGATCTCTCTGGGCATCTATTCCTTCAAGGGTGTCAAAGTCGGTCTGGACTGTGCCAATGGTAGTTCCTGGAACATTGCAAAATCCGTCTTTGATGCACTGGGTGCAGACACCGATGTGATCAATAACCAGCCTAACGGCCTGAACATCAATAACAATGCAGGCTCCACCCATATTGAGGGCTTGCAGAAGTTTGTGGTGGAAAAGGGTCTGGATGTTGGTTTTGCCTATGACGGTGACGCTGACCGTTGCCTGTGCGTGGACGAAAAGGGCAATGTCATCACTGGCGACCACATTTTGTATATCTACGGCTGCTACATGAAAGAGCGTGGCAAACTGCTGAACAATACCGTTGTCACGACCGTTATGTCCAACTTTGGTCTGTACAAGGCATTTGATGAGCAGGGCATTGGTTATGCAAAGACTGCTGTTGGTGACAAGTACGTCTACGAATATATGGCAAAGAACGGTTGCCGCATTGGCGGTGAGCAGAGTGGTCATATCATTTTCAGCAAGTACGCCAGTACCGGCGATGGTATTCTGACGAGCCTGAAGATGATGGAAGTCATGCTGGCTAAGAAGAAGCCGATGAGTGAGCTGGCTGCACCGCTGAAGATCTATCCGCAGGTGCTGGAAAATGTCCGCGTGACAGATAAGAAGGCAGCACAGAACGACCCGGCTGTGCAGGAAGCTGTAAGCCGAGTGGCAGAAGCATTGGGTGACACGGGTCGTATTTTGGTGCGTGAATCCGGTACCGAGCCGGTGGTGCGTGTCATGGTGGAAGCACCTGACCACGATATATGCCAGAAGTATGTGGACGAAGTAGTCCATGTGATTTGTGAAAAGGGCTACAAGGCGTAAAGTCGATGATGACTCTTGGAGATTGAATCCGGAGTCATTTTCTGTAATAGAGGGTAAGTATAAGAAAAAACACTGGGAGGGATAAATCTATGTGTGGAATCGTTGGTTTTACAGGAAATCGACAAGCAGCACTGATCCTGCTAGATGGTCTGTCAAAGCTGGAATATAGAGGATATGACTCGGCCGGACTGGCTGTTCGTGATGGTGAAAATCTGGCGCAGGTCGTTAAGGCAAAAGGCCGTTTGTCTAATCTGATTGAGAAAATAGATGGTGGTAGAGCACTGAAAGGAACCTGTGTATTGGTCATACCCGCTGGGCAACGCATGGTGAGCCGAGCCAGACCAATGCACATCCGCATGTCTCAGGCAACTGCACCCGTTCTGGTTCAGGTACAGTGGAGTCTGAGGTCGTTGGCGTGCATAACGGCATTATTGAGAACTATACTGAACTGAAAGAAAAGTTGCTGAAACATGGCTATACATTCTATAGTCAGACGGATACCGAAGTGGTCATTAAGCTGGTGGACTACTATTATAAAAAGTATAATTTGGGTCCTATTGATGCCATTGCCAAAACGATGGTGCGCGTTCGTGGCTCCTATGCCTTGAGTTGATGTTCCGGGATTATCCAGGTGAGATCTGGGTGGCGCGTAAGGACAGTCCGATGATCATCGGTATTGCAGATGGCGAAACCTATGTGGCATCGGATGTTCCTGCCATTCTGAAGTATACCCGGAATGTTTATTACATTGGTAACCTTGAGTTTGCAAAGCTGACTCCGGGTGAGGCTCATTTCTATGACCTGAACGGTGACGAAATCGAGAAGCAGACCACGGAAATTAAGTGGGATGCAGAAGCAGCAGAGAAGGCAGGCTTCGAGCATTTCATGATGAAAGAAATCCATGAACAGCCGAAGGCTGTGCAGGATACGCTGAACTCTGTCATCAAGGACGGCAAGGTCGACCTGTCCAGCGTGGAACTCACAGAGGACGAAATTAAGAACTTTGAGCAAATTTACATCGTAGCCTGTGGTTCCGCATGGCATGTGGGCATGGCTGCTCAGTATGTGCTGGAAGATATGGCAGATATCCCGGTGCGCGTGGAATTGGCATCGGAATTCCGTTATCGAAAGATGCCGGTCAATCAGAAAGCACTTGTGATTGTTGTCAGCCAGTCCGGTGAAACCGCAGATACGCTGGCTGCGCTCCGTCTTGCAAAAGAAAAGGGCATCACGACACTGGCGGTTGTCAATGTGGTCGGTAGCAGCATTGCCCGTGAAGCAGACAAGGTGTTCTACACCCTTGCCGGTCCGGAAATCTCCGTTGCTACAACAAAAGCATACAGCGCACAGCTGGCGGCAATGTATTGCCTGGCAGTTCAGTTTGCCAAGGTCAGAGAAAAAATCACCGAGGAACAGTACAGCTATTATATTTCCGAGTTGCTGACCATTCCGGAAAAGATGCAGAAGATTCTGGAAGACAAAGAGCGCATTCAGTGGTTTGCAGCAAAGTATGCGAATGCACACGATGTGTTCTTTGTGGGTCGTGGCATTGACTATGCTGTCTGCTTGGAGGGGAGTCTGAAGCTGAAAGAAATCAGCTACATCCACTCCGAAGCATACGCTGCAGGTGAACTGAAGCACGGAACGATTAGTCTGATTGAGCAGGGAACACTGGTCATTGGCGTACTGACCCAGAGCGAACTCTATGAAAAGACTATTAGCAATATGTTAGAGTGCAAGAGCCGTGGTGCTTATTTGATGGGTCTGACTACATATGGCAAGTATGAAATCGAAGATCAGGTAAACTTCACGGTATATGTGCCGAAAGTGGACGAGCACTTTGTGGGCAGTTTGGCTGTGATTCCGTTGCAGCTGCTGGGCTATTATGTATCTGTAGCCAAGGGTCTGGATGTGGATAAGCCGAGAAATCTAGCTAAGAGTGTGACTGTGGAATAAAAGATAGCAAGAGGAAAAAATTATGAACACAACATTACTTATTATGGCAGCCGGTATCGGTAGCCGTTTCGGAACGGGAATTAAACAGTTGGAGCCGGTGGATGATGCTGGTCATATCATCATGGACTACTCAATCCATGATGCGATTGAAGCAGGCTTCAACCATGTAGTATTTATCATCCGTAAGGATATCGAGAAGGAGTTTAAAGAGGTTATCGGTGATCGCATTGCCTCCATTTGCTCTTCTCATAATGTAACTGTTGACTATGCTTTCCAGGATATTAACGATATTCCTGGTACGCTGCCGGAAGGTCGTACAAAACCTTGGGGAACCGGTCAGGCTGTGCTTGCAGCAAAGGACGTAATTAAAACTCCGTTCATCGTCATTAACGCAGACGATTACTATGGCAAGGAAGGCTTCAAGGCTGTTCATGAGTATCTGGTGAACGGCGGAAAGTCCTGCATGGCAGGCTTTGTGCTGAAGAACACTCTGTCCGATAACGGCGGCGTAACTCGCGGTATCTGCAAAATGGATGAGCAGAACAATCTGACCGAAGTTGTAGAGACAAAAAATATTGTGAAGACCGCAACCGGAGCAGAAACAGAAGGAAAAGTGATTGATGTGAATTCTCCGGTTTCTATGAATATGTGGGGATTAACTCCTGATTTTCTGGATGTTCTGGAGGAAGGTTTCAAAGAGTTCTTTGAGAAAGAAGTCCCGGGCAATCCTCTGAAAGCAGAGTATCTGATTCCTATCTTCATCGGTGAATTGCTGGAGCATGGAAAGATGTCTGTAAAGGTTCTGAAGACCAACGACACCTGGTATGGCATGACCTACCATGAGGACGTTGCAGCAGTAAAGGACAGTTTCAAGAAGATGCTGGCGGATGGCGTGTACAAGGCTGACCTGTTCAGTGATCTGTAAACGACGATGAATGAAACGATTGATTTACTCGGAAAGATACTCACAAACATCCTGACTGCGATGTATGAGCCGTTTGGATTCTCACTCCTTCTTTCTTTCCTAGCTATGTTTTTCTACCTGTATGCGTATGAGCCAATACATGCTGGCAAAGGATGGAAGAATGCCATAGTGACATGGTATCAGAAGTTCAAGGAGAGTGTGTTCTTTCGGAAACTGTTCTTCCTGGCCTTTGTGACTTCACTTATTCTGTTCCGAACCCTGTTAAACCGCAATCTTTGGATGAATCCTTTATCCGATGTCATGGGTGGCTGGGGCATCTGGGAGACTGTGAATGGCGAACAGAAGCTGACCACCGAGTGCATCGAGAACGTGATCATGATGGTACCGTTTTCAGCTGTAGCGATGTGGACGTTCGAAGAAAAGATAGGAAACGGCTGGAAGAAGATACAGTGGCAAAGCGGGAAGATAGCGTTTGGCTTTTCTTTGATAATAGAGATGCTGCAGTTACTCCTGCGGCTCGGGACGTTTCAGCTATCTGACATCTTCTACAACACAGTCGGCGGAGTGCTAGGCGGGTTATTGTACTGTGTGGCGATGAAGGCAAGAAAGCGTCTGTAAAACGGGATGAAATTGTGATATACTGGGAGCGGTAGCTCCCTACGCTGCTCGTAATAATCACACACCTCTCCGTGGTGAGCAGCAGGCAACGATCTATGATCGGCGAAGATGTGAGAAAAGAAAATTAGATTGGGGGACAATAAAATGTTTAGAATTAATCACAATGACGCAATTGAGTTGGAACATCAGGTTAGAAGGCTTTATGGCTGTGATCGAGGTGGCGTCTCTGGTATGGCTGATGCAGATTATTTTGAAGGTCATCCAATTCAGGCAGCAGTTTTGGTTGTTTCTTATATTCATGCTAATCATCGTGAGAGCGGTCCATACCAGTTCGATGAGTTCCTCAATAAATATGAGACTATTTTTGAATATCCGGACGAGAATAATGCAGCCGATGAGGTAAGAAATTATATTGATGAGATCAGTTCTATTGTCGAGCAGTACATTTAAAGATCAATGGGAAATGAGTGTATGTAAAAGAAAGGCTGAATGAATATGCCAGAACGAAAGGCAGCAAGAACAAACCGAAGACAATCAATGACTACGCATCCCAGATAGCAGAGAAGCAGGAGACTATTGCATATCTGAATACTGAGATCGTATCCATCCAGAAAGCGATTGAAGAGCAGAAGAACACACTGAAAGAGAAGAAGTCTGCTCTGAAGAAGGCCGAAAAAGAAGTGGCATCCTTGGAAGCGAAGAAGGCAAAGGCAGATGCTAAGGCCGCTGAAGAAGCAAAGAAGACCGAGGCAGAGGCTGTGCTGAAGAAGTTGCTGGCAAGTGGCATGAGCGCGGACGAGATCCTCGAAAAACTGAAATAAAACCATTGCCGTGTGGACAAACTGAACTCCAGAAGTTCACACGGTGTTTTTGCAGGCTTCCGTATAGTTTATAACGAAAATAAAAGAAGAACAAAAATAAAAGAAATGGAGCATGAAAAAAATGAACTTATCTAAAATACACCACATCGCGATCATCGTATCTGACTACGAAGTCGCGAAGGATTTCTATGTGAACAAGTTGGGCTTCTCTGTTATCAGAGAGAATTATCGCTCGGAGCGCAGGGATTGGAAGTTGGATCTTCGTGTCAATGAACTTACGGAACTTGAAATTTTCGCTGAGGAAAATCCTCCAAAGCGTGTGAACCGTCCGGAGGCCTGTGGCCTGCGTCACCTTGCATTTTGTGTAGACAGCGTAGAGCAGACAGTGAATGAACTGGCGGAGGTAGGCATTGAATGTGAGCCAATCCGCGTGGATGATTACACCGGCAAGAAGATGACTTTCTTCCACGACCCGGATGGACAGCCGCTGGAGCTGCATGAGTAAATGAAGAAAACAAGAAAACCAGGCGGTGGCCGGAAGAAGTTGAAGCCAGAGTACGATGCCGGGAAGAACCTGAAAGAGCAGCTGGATGCTGCTGTGGCACTTTATGATTCTGAGATGTCCTTGCAGGCCGTCGGTGAAGAACTGGGATTAAATCCAATAAAGGTACGGAAGCTGCTCATCACAGCCGGTGTGTATGAATCAGATGTGGCGGAGAAGGTACAGGATACTTTCGAGGAGTATCGAGAAACACAAGACTATAAAACCGCATTGCTATCAACCGTAGCAGCCCTTGACCTCTCCAAAGCCTCCGTCACTTCGTACCTGCCTTATCAGAAAGGTGTGTACTTCCCAAGTACTGCATCAAAAGAGAAAATCAGTGTAGGAGCAGAGCGGCAGCGGAGATACAGAGCGATGAAGCGGTGGAAGGCTGATTCGACAGAAGAAAACTTCTGGAGCGTGGTTCTGGCCTATGCTGGTGTGAAATTCAAAACCTACTCTGGGTTGCCATTCACTTACGAAATTAAAAAAGGCAAGAATGGCGAGTACACAAAAGAGCTGTGGATCGACCGCCGAGAGAAGAGCAAAAGTCTAGCGTGGAGTTCAGTGCTGCTGGCGCTGAAGAATATTAAAGGAGAAGTGGTAGACCGCCCGAAAGCTCTGGGCGATATCCGGGGCGTGACTTACATATACGGAATGTTCTACCGGTTTGGGCTGATTGATGTGCCGGACGAGATAAAGGAGAAGATGGGCCATCCGAAAGACCGCAAAAAATAGGTTGCTATGTGCAAAAGTCTACGGTAATATGTGCCGTAACTGAGGATGTGAATCTCAGTTGGGAAGGATGGTAGCATTATAGAAAAATTGAAGGAAATGCTGGAGGAGTATTTGAAGAAAACAGAGCCGGAGTATTACCCGCCAGTGGAGAATCTGCTGGATCTGATCTACGAGCATTACACGGAGAACAACCCAGTAGAGAAAAACACAGTTGCCGGGAAAGCAGCAAAGGTCAAGGAAAAGGAACTGGAAGAGTGGCTGCGTGGCTTGGAAGGAATGGATAGCTCGTAGATGACTATGTCGGCGATAAGATCCCACTCTGGGAAAAGATTATGGACCGGCAGGGGACGGTGTGCTGCACATGGGAGAAGACCGCTTTTGAGGAAGGTCTGAAAGTCGGAATACGACTCATGATGGAAGTATATAGTTTGTGATGGAAATAAAATGAACTCCTGAAGTTCAAAAAAGCCCTCGCTTGTTACGGCGAGGGCGTGTGTTCTTATTTTTCAGGCTTTTCAGCTTTTTTCTTCCTCGGTGCGATTTTATGACCGGAGTAGATTGCCAT